>WNFI01699213.1_pt2 | contig 12427 bp, 9 predicted proteins | sample 5400471 | NCBI WGS metagenome assembly WNFI01 (sample SAMN13153348, study PRJNA577476) | soil metagenome | isolation source: 100 cm saprolite on Douglas fir-dominated hillslope | place: USA:California | collected 2013-09-17 | reverse complement strand
CTCGCGCGCGCTCGAGCGCCGCGGGGATGACCGCCGCCGCGTCATCATCCTGGTGACCGACGCCGGCGAAACCACCAGCCGCTCCGACTTTGACGCCGCACGCAAGGAAGCCGTCCTAGCCAACACGCTCCTCTACACCATCGTTATCCGCCCGGTGAAAAATGAAAACGGCCGCAACACCGCAGGCGAACACGCCCTGGAAACGATGACCGACACCACCGGCGGCGCCATGTTCTATCCCGACGCGCCTCAGGAATTGGGCGCCATCTTCGATCGCATCGACCGCGAACTCCGAACCCAGTATCTCCTCGCCTACTACCCCAATCCCCGCGGCCCGGCCAACACCTACCGCTCCGTCGTCGTCACGGTCGATCCCTCCACCTACCACGTCCGCCACCGCAAGTCCTACCTGACTGGGCCGCAATAATTCTTCACTGGACCAGCGCGCCGGCATTGCTGCCGGCATCTTCTTCCTTATAGTAACCAGTCCTCCGACCACTGCTTCTCTCTGTCGCCGCCCGCCACCGCAGAGCGCGTCCATCGAGGCGCCTCAAACAAACGTCGCGATTTGGTCGAGAGGCTTCTTCGAAATATTCGGAACGCTGGCGTCTTCTGCCGGGTAGCCGACAACCAGCAACAAGAAGGCCTTTTCGTGGGAGGGCCTGCCCAATATCGAGTTGAGGAACCCCATCGGGCTGGGCGTGTGCGTGAGCGAAACGAGCCCCGCCATGTGGACGGCTGACACCAGCATCCCCGTGGCGATGCCTACCGACTCCATCACATAATAGTTTTTGACTTTCTGGCCGCTCGGAGTGAGTCCATAGGTTTGCGCAAAGACCGCAATCAAACAAGGAGCTGCTTCCAAATAAGATTTGTGCTCATCAGTTCCGAGCGGGGCAAGGGCCTCCAGCCATTCCTTGGGCGCGCGTTCATGGTAAAAAATGTATTCCTCTTTCTCGGCGGCTTCCCGGATCTGGCGTTTGATCTCCGGGTTGCTGACGACTACGAAATGCCACGGTTGCAGATTGGCGCCGCTGGGGGCAGTGCCGGCGATACGCAAACAGTCATCGATCACTTCGCGCGCGACCGGACGGCTGGAGAACTGACGCACCGTTCGGCGGCGCAGCATCTCGTCGCGGAACGTCTGGATACGTGATTTCATTTCCTCGTCCGAGAATTCCCGATACGTTGTCAAAGGCAAGAACACAGGCGCGCCCATTTGAAACTCCTCCTTGTCGTTTCCATTGTCCCATCCTATCGTTTCGTCGTAAAACGGGGCAGCCATACGGCGTTTCACCCCAGACGCTTACCTCGGGCGAAGAATTTCAAAAGTTCAGCCTGCGCAACTCGCGCAATCTCTCTTTTTTCGCTACTCAGTGCGTCACCATGGGCGTCACGGCCATGCTTTGAAGGGGCGGACCCGGGTGAGAATGTGCCTTCTTGTAGCATCAGGGCGGATGTGCGCTAAGGAATTTACACCGGGAAGAAGACCGTGCCCCGTACCGGATGGTATATTACGGCGCGCTTGCGGGACCGCACAAAAGGGAGGACAAGGATGCTGGATCGGCGAAATTTCATGAAGACCTGTTCGGGAATGGGGCTGGCCGGAACACTTTTTCCGGGAGTGTTATGGGCGCAAGCACAGGCGCAGGGAGCCACGAAAATCACCAAGGAGATGATCGAGAATGCGGCCTCCATCGCGGACGTGGCGATCGCAGATGACTACAAGCAAATGATGCTCGACAACTTGAACGAGCATGCGAAGGGCTACGAAGAAATTTACAAGCTACACATACCGAATTCCGTCGATCCGGCGCTGATTTTCAGCCCGGTTACATCTTCGACGAAGTTCGAGACAGAAAAGTGGCCGATGAAAATGTCGGCGGCTTCGAAGAGCTGGCCGAGCCAATCGCCGAACAATCTCGAAGAGCTAGCGTTTGCAAGCGTACGGCAATTGGCAGAGCTCGTGCGAACGAAGAAAGTTTCGTCCTTGGCGCTAACGAAGATATATCTGGAGCGGCTCCAGCGGTATGACCAGTCGCTAAAGTTTGTCGTGACACTGACGGAAGAACGCGCCCTCGAGCAAGCCAAGAAGGCGGACGCGGAAATTGCCGCTGGAAAATATCGCGGACCTTTGCACGGCCTGCCATGGGGCGCAAAGGACTTGTTGGCCGTGAAAGGATACCGGACGACGTGGGGCGCCGCCGGATTTGAAAACCAGATGATCGATGAGGACGCAACCGTTGTAAAACGTCTGGATAAAGCGGGTGCGGTGCTGGTCGCGAAATTAACGCTGGGCGCGCTGGCGCAGGGCGACGTGTGGTTCGGCGGCGTAACACGAAATCCCTGGAACACCAATCAGGGATCGAGCGGATCGTCGGCGGGACCGGCTTCGGCAACGGCGGCGGGATGCGTGGCCTTCAGCATCGGGTCCGAAACGCTCGGCTCGATCTCGTCGCCATCGACGCGCTGCGGATGCACGGGCCTTCGGCCGTCGTTCGGTCTGGTACCGCGCACGGGCGCGATGGCGCTTTCCTGGAGCATGGACAAGCTGGGCCCGATCTGCAGAACAGTCGAGGACTGCGCGCTCGTCCTAGACGCCATTCACGGGCAGGATGGCATGGATCGCTCGGTGCAGCCCGCGGCTTTCAATTGGGATGCGAATCTCGATTGGCGAAAGCTGCGCGTCGGTTATTTGAAATCAGCCTTCGAACGCAAACCGGACGAACAGCCGGAGGCCGCGAAGCAAGAAGCGCCCACGACTCCCGAAGAGCAGAAGAAGCGTGAGGAGCAGAAGAAACGGCGAGAAGCGGCGCGCGCACGGGCAGAGTACGACAGAAAATACAACGATGCAGCCCTCGCGAAACTGCGAGAAATGGGCGTGAATCTCGCGCCGGTCGAGATGCCGAAATTTCCTTACGATGCCATGGTCACGATGCTGACCGCGGAATCGGCGGCGGCTTTCGACGAACTGACACGCACAGGCAAGGACAAGTTGCTGACCTCGCAGAAAGATCACGACTGGCCAAATACCTTTCGAACCGCGCGCTTCATCCCCGCCGTCGAGTACCTCCAGGCCGCCCGCGCACGCCGGCTGGCGATGGATGCGGTCGCCAAAGTCTTCCGCGATCTTGACGTAATCGTTGCGCCGACAAGCGGCGAGCAACTCGTCATCACAAATCTGACGGGACACCCCGCCGTGATTTTACCCAACGGCTGGCGCGGCACCGATGCGCCGAAATATCCGTCGGACGATCCGGGCGATTTCCAGAACGCCGGCGGCCCCGGCACTCCTACCAGCTTGACGTTTCTCGGAAAATTGTACGGCGAGGCGGAGCTGCTCGCATTTGCGCGCGCCTACCAGGAAGCAACGGGGTTTCATCTGCAGCATCCAAAGCTGACGCCGGCGTCCTGATCGAATTCGAATGAGTCACTGCAACAAGTCGAAAGTAAAACAATCTATTTTTTCAGTTCCGCGCGCGTGCGCTGGAGCTTGAAGGCCGTGGTGCGGAGGGTTTCGGGAACATTTTTGTTGGTGGTGAGGCGCTTGAGGTCCATGGCGTTGAGCATCGGAAGCATGTGCAGGGTGACGTCCAGGGGCGTCTTCGGATTGTTGATGAGATTGCGGACGACGGTGTAGTTCTTGCGGAAATTGCGATTACTGGCGATCAGACGAAGAATCTCTTCCGTGAGGCTGGACATCGAGGCAAAGGCCTCCACTTCCTGGTCCGTGAGGCGGGGAGACTGGAGAACCGCCCGCTGAACGACCTTGTTGTTGTCACGGATCAGCGTGCGTCGCCCTTCGGAGCCGCCTTTCATGGCGAATTGCACGCGCTGCGCGACCGTCATTTTCGCCAGGCGCTGAATCAGAGTCTGCCGCCGGACAAGGTCGGGTTCAGCCGCGGCGGCGGCTTCGGCGAGGGCGGCTTGGTCGATGGGATTACTCAGGCTGTGAAGTTCGTGGAGCAGATTTTTCTGCTCCACGGTCAGCGAGGAAGAATGCTCGAGCGCGGAGGCCAGCGCCGGAGATTCGCTGACGCGTTCGAGTTCTTCCATCAGCGTCTGGATGCCGAGCGTCGAGAGGTGGCCAACGATCGGAACGAGTTGTTCCGCGGGGCAGTTTTTGTTTTGCACCATGGCGTCGCTAATGCCGGGCTTGCCGGCTAGATTCTTTGCCGCGTACGAGAAGAGCGCGGGGACGGCCTGCTCCCGCTTGAGGGCTTCGACAAACGCTTCCACAGGCTGCGAGAGAATGGCATCCTGCGCGCGCTCTGCCACCATTTCGTCCGCGTCGCCGGAGAGAACCGCGAGAATCTCCGCGCGTTCCGCGGGAGCAAGATGCGCTCCGCCGGTGCACACGGCGATTTTTCGTTCGCGCGTGGCCCGGCCGTGCCGCAGATCTTCGAGTACTTCTGGACTGAGCGCTTCCACTGGATTACCGCCTCAAATCTTTCTGTCCCAGCACTATTGTACCGGAGGTGCCGGGCGCGCCGAGCGGCGGCATGGCCTTGCCGTTCAATTCCAGCAATACAGCGGAGGAATCCCCCGCGGTCACCTCGAATTGCTGCTTGGCCGAAAAGTGACGGGTCTCTCCCGCCGGCAACTTTCTGTCCAGCAGAAGTCTGTTGTCGGCAAGGATGCGGACGCGCGTGGCCGCGGAGGTGGAAACGGAAAGCTCCAGACGAGCGGTGGAGGAGGCCGCGGAAGAAGCCACGTTTGAGGCCACAGAAGAAGTCTCGCTTGAGGCTACCGAAGAGGCCACGTTAGAGGTCACAGAGGAAGCCGCGTTAGAAGAGCAACCAAAAGAAGCACGATGCAAACGGCCAAAACGGGAAGCCACTTCGGCGGCGCTGGAATGCGATCTTCGTGTTTGGCGGGAGCCTCAGGCGGATGATCGGCGCGGGCCATGTCGTACTCGCCCAGGAGCGCTTCTTCATTGAGGCCCAGGTAGCGCGCGATGGTGCGCACGAAGCCGCGTCCAAAAATTCCGCCCGGCAGCCTGGTCCAATCTTCATTTTCCAGAGCTTCGACAAAACGAGTGCTGATGCGCGTGGCCTTGGTGAGTTCGTCCATGGAAACTTCGCGCAGTTCGCGCTCGCGCTTCAGGCGTTCACCAAAAGTTCCCCTGGCCATGAACCGGAACCTGTCCTTGACAATCCAAGCGCAACCGCACAGCGACCGTTTACCAGCGCGGCCGCAAAGCGGTCGGTTGCAACTGCAACCGCACAGCGGTCGATTGCAAGTGCCATCGCAAAGCCATTGACACGGCGGGCGCTCGCAAAAAAATCCGCGTGGGATCCCTCAACGGACTATAGGCGGTGCAATCCGGCGCTGTCAAACGGTGACGAAAGCGGGCATTGGACAATGATAAGTGCAGAGAAAAGCGTAGGAAGGGAATGGGAGAGGGAAGTAAGCGGAAGCAAGATTGCCGCGGAGGGAGCAAGCGCAGTGAGAGGAACGCTCGCTGCTTAATGGAGGGTCTGCATTCACCGCGAACGAGGTTCGTTGCAATGACTTGAGTTCTGGGAGGAAGATCCTAATGTGGGGTGGCGGGTTTCACGGCGATCAGAACAGAGTAACCAAGCTGGCCCTTCTGAATTGCGGCGAGCGCGCTTTGGGCCATTTGCTTGGCAGACGTGAAATCAGCACCTGGTAGCGAGAGTTTCCTTAGGGCGACGAGGACCTCCGCGCTCAGCAGTTTCATGCGGATTTGTTGAACCATTTCGGTAAGCGCCTCGTCATGAACCTCGATTTTTTCCAGCTCGAAAGCTGCGGAACTCAGGTAACCAGCGTAGGCATCAACTGGCTGAGCATCGGCGATGCAGGCGATCCAGGCGAGCAGGCCATGCAACTCCTCTGGGAGCGTAGGTCCGCGCGTGAGGTCGCTAAGACCTACGCGCCCGCACGGGCGGAGAACGCGCGCGAATTCGCGAGCGGCACCGGTCTTATTCGGGAACGTGCAGAAGGCGCATTCGCAAATGATTGCGTCGAACGATTTGTCAGGGAAAGGCAAGCTTTCGGCGTCGCCGCGCTCAAACCGGGCCAGAGACGACAATCCTTTGGCAGAAGCCAGTTCGCTGGCGTCGGCGACATTTTGACCGCCGTATTCGATACCTACAACCTGACAGCCGAAGCGTTCGGCTAGGAAGAGAGCAGTAGTACCCTTACCGCTCGCCACATCCAGGGCGCGGCTCTCCGGTGTGAGAGAAAGAAGGGAGCCAACGCGCTCGGTAAGCTTCAGTCCTCCAGGATGAAAGGTGTCGCCGAGTAAGACTCTGGCGAGGTCACTCTCATACAGCTTCGCGCAACACTGTTTCAGCGTTTCAGTGCCGGGTGAGTTGGTCTCTGGTGTCCTATGTTGTCCGCTCATCTTATTGAACCAGAGAACTTCAACAGCGCATGTCCGCTGTGTTTCTGTTCCTTGTTAAACTCGAAAGTGATTGGGCGGGGAATGAACTTTCGACCCTCTTTGCGGGCGAGCATTCGCTCGGGTTCCATTGCTTCGAGTTGCGTACGAGCCTGCTCGCGGTAACCGATCGTGTTGTACGCGCAGAATGGTATCTGTTTGCTGCCTGGAAGCAGGAATTCCTTGCAACACTTCATCAGATTTTTCTGGTTGAAGGTCCAAGGGTCCATGAAATCCTGCAGCATGATCATGATCATGTTATTCGCAATGTCGCCCATCTTAAGCCCCTCTGGCGAGCAGCATACTTCGCAGGACAGCTTCAACTGGTCAATGGACTTTTGAGAGCCGGCAACTGATGACGACGACCAAAGACCTTCTAAAGCTGTTCTTAATTCCAAGCTGAAGTCCGGCATGACTCGATTGGTGATGTAGTCGAGATAGTCGTAGACGTTCACGATGCGCGGAAGCGGGGTAATTGTTTCGTCGTCGATGAAAGCATAGGTAACGGAGTTGCACGTGGGGAAACAGCAGGGAACAGGAACAAAGTCGCTGACTTGGAATTTTCCGGATGTCTGAGATTCAATAAGTTTGAGAACGTCCGGGATGGTCATGCGGGTCATGGGATCGTGTTTCATGTGACGACCGGCATGGAACGCGGGCTGGAAGTTGATACCGCGAACGGCGGGATGCTTGATCGCAAAGTCGATGATCTTCCCGACTTCATGCTCGTTGACGCCGCGCTCGATGGCGGGAACTAGCGTTACGTTTAGGCCGATTTCGGCAAGTCGGTCGAGAGCCAGAAGCTTTTCCTCCAGGATGTTCGGCTCTCCGCGAAGGATACGGTAGGTTTCTGATTCGAAACCATCGAACTGGAAATAAAGCGATGGCCGGACCTCGTTTAGCTGTTCAAGAAAACCATCATCCTTCGCTATGCGCTTACCGTTTGTGTTGATCATCACAAAACGGATGCCACGAGCCTTTGCGGCGCGGACGAAATTAATAATCTGAGGGTGAATGGTCGGCTCGCCGCCAGAGAATTGAACGACCTCAGGCGTTCCTTCTGTTCGTACGAAGTCGTCGAGCATTTGTTCGACTTCTTCCATCGTGAGATTGAAGCCCGGACGTGCTTCAGAGAAGCACAGAGGACAGTCCATATTACACACGCTGTTTACCTCGATGATCCCGAGGCAGGTGTGTTGCTGGTGGTCAGGACAGAGGCCGCAGTCGTAGGGACAGCCATCGTGGATTTCGGAGCCGTAGGCCAGCGGAATAGTGCCGGGTTTGTTGTATTTGCCGAATGCCGTGTACGCTTCTGCGTCGGCGTAGACGAGTGCCTCGAACGGTCCGCATTGCGGACAGCGCTTGCGCATGTAAACCTTGTTATTGCGCAGAATGATCTGCGCGTCGATGACCTTGCGACAGTTAGGGCAGATACTGCGCGTGAGTTCGTAAAAGACGTAGTCGGCGTCTCTTTTGACTCCGGGCGAGGTGTTCCCGCACGCACTTAGGTCAACTTGCGATTCATCTTCCATGGGATGACAACTCCTCATACGGGACTGGCTATATTTAAGCTGCTGGAACTACCGGTGATTCAAATGCTCAACGCAGTCGCCAAATCGCCCAGAGCAAGACGAGCGATGCGACAGTTGTGAACACGCAATAAAAGCAAAAGTGACCTAACTGGGCCATGTCTCGCACACCGAGAGCATTTGCCAGCGTCGCCAGAGCGACGAGAACGAGAAGTGGAATCCAGATCCACAACCTTTGGACCGGGCCGAGAAGCAGAATAAGGACGATGCCGTAGAGAACGGCGGCGATGTATCCATCGGGGATTCCGAGGGGCCGGGCGAACGGTGCGTCAGCGACAGCTTCGCATCCTTTGCCAAAGACCGGGCACCAGAGATGTCGCACGGCGCGGCTCTGGTAGAGACCTACGTAGAGCATGGCCGCGGCACTGGAAGCGGCAAGTATATACGCGAGCGCTCGCGCACCGGAATGAACTGAGTGGGCTTGCATGGTTCAATTCCTCTATTCTGGACCTATTTGTGCTGAATCGCCTCCGCCAAACGCGGGAGAGTCCTAACATGATGGACCAAGTTCCAAATGTCTTCGTCGGATTCCACTTTTCCGAATGCCGGCATCCCGCTCAAACGAATTCCATGCCGGGTGCCGCGCTTCGGTTTTAAGCGTATGGTTTTTGACGTTCCCCCTTCTTCCTGCCGTGCGCTCTTTTATTAAGAATTTTCGTATTTCCGCCCCGCATCCGCATTCCTCAAATTTCGCTCTTCATTAGTTCAACTCCCAGCCTTTTCAACACCTTCCCGCCCCATTCGAATGATATCCGAAACATACATTGACAGACAGACTATTCTCTGCTATTCTGTCCTGTGTTTGCCGATCGCCATCCCCGACCATCTCCCGCCGAGTCATTTTCATTTCTGCCTTCTTCACATTCAAGTCTTTTCTTTTCAAGGGATTGCGCACTCTTTTCCGGAACGGCCGTCTCACAACCCTTTGCCTATCAATGACTTCCGCACTCTTTTCATCGCCACGGGGGGTGTACCCCCCTCTCTCTGCATTCCCGATCTCGCCATTCGTCATTCGCTACTTGCTACCGTATTCAAACCCTTTCTTTTCACATTCTTGCGCACTCTTTTGTAGGTTTTTGCACTCGTCAAGAACTCAACTCTTTTATTTTCAATCAATTCCCACTCTTTGTCAAAAAAGCACGCCGGGGGAGGGGAACCCATGCTTTCAAACGGCACCCACGCGTGACTACTTCCCTGCGTCCCTGCTATGCTCTAGCCTTTCAATTTGCTTCCGGGGTGAACTTATGCGCAGCATTTTGTCCGTGATTCTTTTCCTCGTCTTTGCTGTCACTTCATCCGCCCAGCAAACTTCGTCCCACTCTCGCTCTGAGGGCCACTTCGACGGCCACTCTTGGTGGTCGCATGTGAAATTTCTCGCGGACGATTCGCTCGAAGGCCGCGAGACTGGCAGCGAAGGTCTGCGCAAGGCCCAGGCTTACGCCGTCGAGCAACTCCAGAAAGACGGGCTCGAGCCCGCCGGCGTCAATGGCTTCTATCAGCCCGTCCATTTCAATCAATACGAAGTCGACGAAGCCAAATCCTCTCTTGCCCTCGTCACCAACGGCCAAACGAAGACTCTCTCGTTTGCCGACGATGCCTTCATCAATACTCGTTCTACCCATGCTTCCGCCAATCTCTCCGCGCCGCTGGTTTTCGTCGGTTACGGCCTGCAAATCCCGGAAAAAAATCTCGATGAGCTGGCCGGCGTTGACCTCAAGGGTAAAATCGCTGTTTATCTTGTGGGCTCTCCCTCGGACATCCCCACCGCTTTGGCCTCTCACTACCAAACCGCCAGTGAGCGCTGGAAAGCTCTGCATGCCGCAGGCGCCATTGGCACCATCACCATTTTCAATCCCGCGTCCATGGACATTCCGTGGTCCCGCATTTCCGTCAATCGCAATCACCCCTCCATGGACCTCGCCGATGCTGAGTTCTATGAAACTCCCGGCCTCCAACTCGGCGTTGCCTTCAATCCCGCCTCCGCGGAACAACTCTTTGCTGGTTCCGGCCACACCTTCGCGGAAATCGCTACTTTGGGCAAAGACCGCAAGCCACTTCCGCACTTCGCCCTGGCTGGCTCGCTCAAAGCCAATGCGGTCATTCTCACCAAGTCCCTCGAATCCGCCAACATCGTTGCCAAGCTCACTGGCTCCAATCCCGCTCTCAAGAATGAATTCGTCGTGCTCTCCGCGCACATCGACCACATCGGCATCGGCGCTCCCATCAACGGCGACCGCATCTATAACGGCGCGATGGACAATGGCTCCGGCAGCGCCCTGGTCATGGACATAGCGGCGAGCCTGAAAGCGCATCCGGAGAAACTAGAGCGCTCGATCCTCTTTCTTCTTGTCACCGCCGAAGAGAAAGGTCTTCTCGGTTCCAGATATTTCGCCGCTCATCCCACCGTCGCGCCGAAATCCATCATCGCCGACGTGAACGTGGACATGTTTCTTCCCATCGTCCCGCTGAAAATCCTCAAGATCGGCGGCCTGGAGGAATCCGGCCTCGGCGACCGCGCCGCTGCCGTCGCGCAATCCATGGGTCTGAAACCCATTGCCGACCCTGAACCGCTGCGCAACACCTTCATCCGCAGCGATCAGTACAACTTCATCAAGAAGGGCGTTCCATCCGTCAAATGCGACGTCAGCTTCGAGCCCGGCACGCCCGAGCAAAAAATTTTCAAGGATTGGCTCACCAACCGCTATCATGCTCCTTCCGATGACGTAAATCAGCCCGTCGATCTCCAAGCCGCCGCGGGCTACGAGGAATTTACCCGCCGCCTGCTCCTCGAAACCGCCAATACTCCCGAGCGCCCGCGGTGGAAGCCTGACTCTTTCTTCCGCCGTTACGCCGCTGACTAAATTTCGATTCTTTCTTTGCCTAACCGTGCGCTTTCTGCTTCAGAAATGTACCTTTTTCCAGCTCGTTGAACGCCTGTCGCAGTTGTTCCTGCGTGTTCATCACAATCGGGCCGTACCACGCCACCGGCTCCTCGAGCGGCTTGCCCGACACCAGCAGGAAGCGGATTCCGTCGTCGCCAGCCTGCACCATCAATTCGTCACCGCGATCAAAAAGCACCAGCGAACGGTTGTCGGCCTCTGCCGAGGGTTTCGTGTCCGCCCAGCTTACCGGCTCCGTCGGCACCGCCAGCGGCTCCGATGCGTTGCAAAACTTGCCGTTGCCCGCAAAAACGTACGCGAACGCATGCCGCGTAATCTCCACTGGGAGCGTCTTCCTCTTTCCTGGGGGCACGGACACATCCAGATAAATGGGATCGGCAGCGATGCCATCCACCGGTCCGGTCTTCCCCCAGAATTGTCCGCATACCACGCGCACATGCGTCCCGTCGTCGTCCTTGATCTCCGGAATATCCAGCGCTTTCACCTCTTGATACCGCGGCGCCGTCATTTTCAACGACGAGGGCAGGTTCGCCCACAGCTGAAACCCGTGCATCCGCCCGGCGTGGTCGCCCTTGGGCATCTCCTGGTGAATGATTCCGCTGCCCGCCGTCATCCATTGGACGTCACCGGACGCGATCGCTCCGTGGTTGCCCATGCTGTCGCCGTGCTCCACCGTTCCCGCGAGGACATACGTAATCGTCTCGATCCCGCGATGCGGATGCCAAGGAAATCCCGCCAGATAATCCTCCGGCACGTCATTGCGGAAATCATCCAGCAGCAGGAACGGATCGAAGTCTGTCGTGTTGCCAAACCCAAACGCGCGCCGCAGATGCACGCCCGCGCCTTCCGTCGTGGGCTTGGACTTGATGAGCCTTTTCACGGGTCGTATGGACATAGCTGTCTCCTTCACCGAGAGTCTACCGATTGGATGCGCCTGCGCCAACCTTACGTGACATGAAAGCAGGTGCGGAACGAGCAGAGCGTTTTAACGCTGGCGAGCGAAGGATATATCGCCATGAAGGATGCGCCAGAATTGTTGCTTGTGCGTGGTGGAAGCCAAGAAGCGATGAGAAACTTTCAGGGTCTTGAGCGCAAAACTGAGTCTTTGAAAGTCAGCTCCAGGAACTGGGCTACCTCCGTTCCTTCATGCGAGAACTGGACGACCGATCCGGGGTCGAACCATTCCACCTCCCCTTCGCGAAGAGTCTTCGGTGATTTGCCTTTCGCATTGATTCTGACCTGAGGCCCACCGAGCCCAACCACAAGAAAGGCAAGTTTGGAAATAGATTCCGTGTGTTTCCCATTTGCGAAGAGCCATACAAGATCCAGTTTGGCTTCTGCGGTCTCGAACTGGGTGTCGGCCCAGTCCGATGCGGGTGGCGGATCACAGATAGCGGCTCCTTGACCAGGAATTACGAACCCGCACTCATTGTGAGCTTCTCCCTGCGCATGGAGGAGCTCGATGGTGACGTTGTTGAAGGGAGCGTCTGATTCATTGCGGGCGATGTGCGCAAAGTGGCCGGGGGAATAGC
>WNFI01128928.1_pt1 | contig 12427 bp, 9 predicted proteins | sample 5400471 | NCBI WGS metagenome assembly WNFI01 (sample SAMN13153348, study PRJNA577476) | soil metagenome | isolation source: 100 cm saprolite on Douglas fir-dominated hillslope | place: USA:California | collected 2013-09-17 | reverse complement strand
ATTCAATTACGGAAACGCTGGTCGCCACTCCGTGGAAAGAATTTCTTGCAGCTCTGTAGTTGCTGCATACGCTGAGGGGCGAGACGGCCACATTGATCAGGGCAACCCGGGTCAATCCCGTGCAGTTGTCGGGCCTGAGGTATGGTCATGTTTGTCGTCCATTGGTTCCCGGCGCTTTAAAGGTGATCCAGCCATGCAAACAAAGTTTGGGATCTTCGGTCCGGTCCACATTGCGATCCTGAGCACCATCCCCGTTCTTGCAGCAATTCTCGCATCAATTGAGCGGTGGATTTCTACCGGGCGCAGAGGGCTGCAAATTGGGCTGGCAATTACTCTTCTGTTGAACTCGATTGTCCGGTATGGATATCTAGCTGCGCGTGGCTGGCTCACATTCCACTCCTGTTGCAACGCAACCCGCGGCCCGACGGCGTCTTCTGCCATAATGATCCGCTGGCCATCGGGGCGATGAACACCATCATTGATGCAGGCCTGAACATACCGGATGGCATCGCGATCATCGACTGCGGCAATCTCCATTACGACGATTGTCTTCGCGTTAAACTTTCCAGCATCGACCAGCATAGTGAACAGATCGGTCAATACGCGGCTGAGATTGTTCTGGGCCTGATCGAAACGAAGGACGTGCCCGCCGCCCGCGCACCGTCATCCTGGAACCCGTGCTGATCGTGCGAGCTTCGACCAGAAGAGCCTGAAGGCAATATGTGGCGTTTACGCCAGCTCCCGGCATACCGCCTTCCATCTCAAGATTGCCATCTGTGGATAAGATAAAACGTTTACTTCGCTTACTTTATCGTTATAGTTGTCGCACCTAATCTGCGCGAAAGGCCAATGATTCTAAATGTGCAATCCATCCTCCCGCCAGACAACACCCTCCTGCTCCTGAGCCTGACCTGGCTCCTCACCTTAGTCCCAGCCATCGTGACAGCCGAGGCTCCCTCTGCGATGGAGAAGACATCTTCCACAGACGCGGAGGAACTCGCCTCGCAATGGCAGAGGGCCAGCGCGAAATATAAACCTGCCCGGACGCGCATTCTTGCCGAAGTCGACCGGCAGGCGCACGATGGAAGATTCCGACCGGACTGGGGCTCCCTTTCCCGGTACGAGGTTCCTGAGTGGTACAAGGATGCCATGTTCGGTATCTTCATTCACTGGCGACTGTATTCTGTCCCGGCCTTTGGCAATGAGTGGTATCCCCGTGAGATGTACCTTGCCGGTTCGGCGGTGAACAAGCATCATGTTGAAACATACGGTCCGTTGACGAAGTTCGCCTACAAGGACTTCATCCCCATGTTCAAAGCGGAGCACTACGATCCGCAGGCGTGGGCTCGTCTGTTCAAGCAAGCTGGAGCCCAATACGTCGTGCCGGTCTTTGAGCACCACGATGGAATTGCTATGTACGACAGCAGTCTATCCGACTGGACTGCGGCCAAGATGGGCCAAAGCGCGATCTGGCCGGCGGGCGTCATCACCTACAAGCATGTGGATATGCAGAAGGACTCGGGGGTGCTGGATATCGAGCGCGGCCAGCTATCGGAAATTCGTCCCTCGTACTGGCAGACGGACACTTCCGTCAGCAATAATTCCTGGGGCTATATCGAGCATGACACCTTCAAGACCCCATCGTTCATCGTGCATCAGCTGGTAGATGTCGTCAGCAAGAACGGCAATCCGCTAATGAACAGCGGTTCCGCGATCGGACGGCACCATTCCCGATGAAGTGCAGCAGGTGCTGCTGGCTGTCGGTGGCTGGTTGAAGGTCAACGGCGATGCGATCTACGGTGCGCGGCAATGGAAGGTCTACGGCGAAGGCCCGACGAAAGTCGCTGCAGGCAGCTTCCATGACACAGAGACTCGGCCATACACCGCCGAGGACTTCCGTTTCACCACGAAAGGCCCGGTCCTCTTCGCGATCGAACTTGCCTGGCCAACCAGCGGAGAGGCAGTCATACGATCGCTTGGAACCTCATATCTGGAGGGGGGGTCGTATCCAGGCCATCTTTCTGCTTGGCTCGGACGCGAAGCTCGCCTATCAGCAACGAGCTGACGGACTGCATATCCAGCTTCCGGCTAAGCCCGTAGGAGAAATCGCTTACGTCTTTCGCATAACCTTAGACAACGCTGCGCAGCGGAATGCCAAAGCAAAATGAATTCGTGTAATCAATCGATATATCTGCGACTCTGATCACGGAGCGGCATCGCCATGAAGAGCTGTAAAAAAATTCAACCTCGCCAGCTGGAGATTTTCGTAGTCATTCTGCTGCTCTGCACGGCGCGCGCCCAGGATCCATCGCCGCCGGGAGGCTCTCAGGCCACGCCCGCCCGGTGGAAGCAAACAGGCTGGTGGCCCACCAACGGAGCTCCGGCCCGCAACGAATATGCAGGTGCTGAAACCTGCTCGAGGTGCCACGCGGGCATCGCTGCAACCCAACGAAAGACTCCAATGTTCAGCGCGGCGAGCCGTCCGTCGGAGTCAAAGCTCCTGCTGCACCATACGCGTTTGCCCTTCTCCGAGTCGGACTATAGCTATGTTCTGTCTCGTCAGTCAAATGAGAGCAGGTTTCTGATCAAGGATGACGCCCAGACGATATCGGCACCGATCGACTGGGCCTTTGGATCAGGCGAAGTAGCTCAGACCTACGTGCTGAAGCGAAATAACAGCTATCTTGAAAGCCGGCTGACCTACTATACAAGCCTGATGGCTCTCGGGATCACGACCGGGCACTCTGGGACGGCTCCGGAGAACATCGAGGAGACGCTTGGCAATCCGATTGATTCGGAAACCACGCCGCGATGCTTCGGATGCCATACGACCGAATCCACTACATCAGGAAGGTTCGACCCCGATCACACCACGCTGGGGCTTACCTGCGAGGCTTGCCATGGTCCGGGTGCGAAGCACGTGACCGCAATGAAGAGCGGCCAGTTTGTACCCGTAGAAGAGACCATCTTCAGTGCGAAGGAGTTGTCGCCGGTGGACTCGGTTGACTTCTGCGGTGCCTGTCATCGCACCCCAGTGGACGTGGCCGCGTTTATGCCCGCCAATATGGGGATTGCGACGTTGCGATTTCAGCCTTATCGGCTGGAGCGCAGCTTCTGTTGGGGTCAAAAGGGAGACGCACGAATCACCTGCGTCGCTTGTCACGATCCCCACCAGCCGCTGGTACGCAACCTGGCCGCCTACGATGCGAAGTGCCTGAAGTGTCACGCCAGCACTGGGAGTTCACCCTCTGCAACGCTGATCGCAGGCTGCACCGTGGGAAAGAAGGACTGCGCGTCCTGTCACATGCCGAAGTATGAGATACCCGCTGTCCATGCCAAGTTTACGGACCATTACATTCGAATCGTCCGCCCCGGTACAGGATTCCTGCCGTAGTTCTGCCAGCAGCCTGAGAATCCTCGGTCAATCAACTGCCCCGGAGGGTACCCCCTCCTATTTCCCGCTAAAATATTCATTTATAAAGAGATAGCAAGAGTAATGTCTGCAAAATATTCATTCCATTGTGGTTACAGGTAAAATATTCATTCTAAAAGAGAAAACCCTGGAGGGTGTCCGGGGCTTTCTTGCTCTATATCGATTACTCTCTCTCTATATCCATTATAGCTGATTGGGATAACTGTTATGCCACGCGATTCTCCTTATCCGGCGCGGGTTTTGATGATTCGGGGCTTGACACATCCGAATCAGCTGCGCAACGCATCCTGAAAAAGGCCCACCTCCAGGTTGTCGGGAAGGTGGGCCTTCTATCAGTCGGCGACCAGGTAAAAGTATCTAGAAGATGAACTTTCCGCCTAGTTGTAGTTGTCTTTCTGTACTTGAGGTACTGTTGACCGACCCGAATGAGGTTCCGTTATTCAAGTCGCTATTGGCTTTACCCAAGGTTGGATGATTGAACAGGTTGAACGCCTCAAGCCGGAACTCGAATCGTCGTTCACCCCATACAGGGAACTGGCGGAAGATCGACGCGTCCATATTGATATAGTGCGCGGAACGCAGCGAGTTTCGACCAGCGGTACCGAAGGTAAAATCCGCTGGTCTCTGGTAAGCCGAGGGATTGAATCCAAAGCCCTTGGGAACATTCTTGTGAGGATCACCCACGAGATTGGCATGTTCATATCCAGACCATCCAACGTTCCCAGTGTTCGCGATGTCGCTGCTGATGGTGGGGGTGAAGGGAAGGCCGGACCGGGCTGTGAAGAAATTGTTGAGTTGCCAATTCCCCAGGATATAGTCCGCCAGGCCGTTGCCCGTGGACCAGCGTTGTCCCTTGCCGACTGGAATCTGGAAGATCGTGTTTTCCGTCAGGACGTGGGTGAGATCCGTACCAGCCACTGAGCGGCTTCCGAATGCGTTTGGATGATAGGGGTCAACCGGAGAACCACCTTCTGCACCGAACCATCCATCACCGCCGGCGTTGATCGACTTGGACCAGGTGTATCCGACGGAATAGGACAGTCCATTCGAGTAACGCTTATCCAACTGAAGCTGCGCAGCGTTGTAGGAAGAGGTTCCGGTGCTGCGGTCGTAGAAAGTAGGCGCAATATAGGGGTACAGGGCTCGCGCCTGCGGATCGCCCGGACCAGGTGTCAAGGCGGTGTTGTAGTAGCCGCCTGTAATCACCCGATGAGAGGTGGAGCCTACGTAGTTGGCCGTGACGGCGGTGGACGAGTTGAGCTGACGCTGGACACCGACGTTCCACTGTTCCGAGTAAGCGTTCTTGATGTTGGGATCGTAGAACCACTGCACCTGGTTGAACGGGGTAGCGGCCGGGAAGAGCCCGCCTCCCGCACTACCAAACGGATTCTGCACGGTCACGGTCGGGGTAGCCGAAGTCGAACTTGGCTGGTTCTTGCCGTTAGAGATCAACTGACCGATATCGGGCCAGGCACCTTCGATGTTCTGCGCCATCTGGGCCACAGCGGCCCAGTTGTCATAGACGATGCCGAAACCAGCATGAAGCACCGTCTTTTCTCCTAAGCGATAGGACAAACCGAGGCGCGGCCCCCAGTTGCCAGTGAAGTTGTGAGCGATCTTGCCGCGCGGATCGACGACCACGTGAGCGGGGAGTTGACCGCTGGCGTCTGGGATGCAGGGCGCGAAGCCTCTGGATGCACAGGTTGGTGGAAGCTTCTGCAGGACATAGGTTCCGTTGGCGAAGTTCATGTCGCCGGTCTCGATTCCGCCCTGCTGACCGATGGTGTCGTTGGTACCATACGGAGGAAGGAAGGAGTAGTCGTAGCGAAGGCCCCCGTTGACAGTGAGCTTTGACGTCGCCTTCCAGGAATCCTGGAGGAAGAAGTCCATCACACCGCCCGGCCGGGTCTTTTCGTTTACATTGCGGCGGTTGGCGAATGAGGCCAACGCGTCACCTGTCGCTATCGGTTTACCGCTTGCATCGAGGGGTGCCGTTGGGCTCGCGGTCTGCTGTGCCAGAAAGTGCAGGCCGATCTGCGCGAGGGGGCTGGCGAAAGCATTGCTAATGAAGCCACCGCCCAAACGAATTTCATGATTGCCTAAAATCTTGGTGACGACGCCGCTGACCTGATGGCTGTCTGTAGCTTTCGGTGTAAGGTTAATGCTCTCGCCACCATCCGAATAACCATTGATTCCCGACCCTGGAAGCAGGTTTCCACTTCCATTTGCAGCAAAACCGCCAGCAAATGCAGTGTTAAATCCGACCGTGGTGAAGATGTCGCTGATCGACTTGCTCCAGAGGTTGGTGGAGTTGGATTGGACAGTCGTTCGAGCGTACTGCAACTGCAGAATAAGGCTTGGCCCAAAGACGTGCACGTAGCTACCTCCCCAGTTACGGGCGGGCACGGAGTTTGCACCTTTCAGCCCGGGAAGGCCGCCTGAGTGGCTCACGTCGTCGTTGATCATGCTATAGCGGAACCACGCGGAGTCCTTTTTGCCAAAGTTCTGGTCTACACGGCCGGTGAACTCGTTCTCGGTTTGCACCACCGGTGTATTGTCAACGGCATTCGTTCCGTCTACAAGGGGGCCGGCAGTGGGATAGATGAACTTGGCCAAGGCCACCATACGCGAATCGATCCTACTTGCCGGTATCTGGTTTCCTGGGAAGGGGGTACGAAGGTACTGGCCTGGATGTGCAGGGTCGGGTTTGGTGGAGTACGGATCGTAGATTTGCGGGGAACCAGTCTCATCGCCGGCCAGCTGTGCCGCCGTGGGAACCTTCAACAGGTTGCTGCTCGCGGCGTTAAATCGAAAACCCTGGTAGGCGACGAAGAAGAATGTTTTGTCCTTCCCGTTGTAGATCTTCGGAATCCGGACTGGGCCACCTACAGCTCCACCAAACTGATTCTGATGGAAGGTTGGCTTCGGACTGAACCATATTCGGCGCTGTCGGTGTGGGAGACGACCTTGACCTCCTGAATTGCATCGATGATGGGAGGAACCGCGTAGGTGCTCAGAATGGTGCCATAGTTATTGAGGCCGTCTGTCAGGAAGAAGTTGCTGCGGTTCGTCTGTCCATTGATTGCAGGAAAGCTGAACGCCGAGCCCTGCGCGACAGGCGCGGAGAATCCGCCCCCGCCCATGCCGCTGTTTTGACCTGTGCTGACCGGAACGACGCCTGGCGTCAAAGAAAGCAACGAGGTAAAGTTGCGACCATTAGTGGGCAGATCGTTTACCTGCTTGGTGGCGAGCACCGTGCCCAGGTTCGAACTGGTTGCATCAAGCTGTTGCGCCCCCGCTTCAACGGTGATGACGCTGGACTCAGAGCCGATGGGGAGCGCGAAGTCGATCGTTCCCGTCTGGCCCACGGCCAGCAGGAACTCAGAGACTTTCTGTGACGCGAAGCCCGTTGCGGAGGCTTGGACGGTGTACTTTCCCGGCGTAAGGCTGGTGAAAACGTACTCGCCGGCGCTGTTGGATAGGGTTGTGCGAACCACTGCGGTATCCACTGCGGTCAGCGAAATCTTTGCCTTGGGCACCACCGCTCCAGTCGGATCGCGAACCACTCCGTTCAGTGACGCCGTGGAGAGTTGGGCAAACATCTGCACTGAGAACAGCAGAACAACGCAGCTCAGCAGGCCCGCCCTTCGAAACACTTTTTTCGCCATTCTCATGTGCCCCTGATTTGAAAGTTCCACGTCCAACCTCCTAAAGTCTTTCTTATCTGCATGTTTTCCGTGACGCCACTTGTAGTCCCCCTAACCTGTCGTTGTCAAGAATAAAAATCAACTTTTATGATGATCCTGGTCTCCACCCACAACGGAAGAGTGCCGCCTCCTTTTTTCTTGCCTGCCAACCGCTCCTTGGTTCTTGGCTGCGGGTTACTGTATCTCCATGTCCTCCGAGCGAATCCCCCGGTGCGCTGTCGTGAAACGGTGTGGGAGAATGTTTCGTGTTGGCATCTGCCTCTGGCGGGAGCGAAGACACAGCAGGTATATGAAGACTCAACAGCAACGGTTGCAAAAGTACGCAGGATGGATGGTGTGCAGCGTGCTCGCAACTCTCCTGCTGCTGGAGGGCTTCGGCCAAACTCGGAAAGCGGCCCCCGGCGCAAAGCAACGCCAAGGGGCAGCCATCCAGCTCGCGGCCGCCCCGGACCGCGATGGCTATGTGGGGTCTGCAAGCTGTTCCCGGTGTCATCTCGGAATTTACAAGCAGTTTTCGCGGACCAGCATGGGCCGTTCTATGTCTCCGATCACTCCGGAGCTCTTGCAGACCCTGACCGCCGACCTCTACGATGACAAGTTGGACCGGCATTTTGAAGTGCATGCCAGGGCCGGAAAGCTGTACCAGAGCGAGTACCAGACGGATGCCGGAGGAAAGGAGATATTCCGCGACACGCACGAGCTCGATTGGATAATCGGAGCAGGAGCCAACGGCTTCGGAGCGCTTCTGCAGCGTGACAACTATCTCTTCCAGGCACCCTTGTCCTTCTATTCCAAACCAGGCACCTGGGGGCCGTCTCCGGGGTACGAGTTCGGAGATTACGGCTTCAACCGCCCTATCCTGGCTGGTTGCATCTCCTGCCACAGCGGCCGTCCGCGGCCGGTCGCCGCGACCAATGGGGGCTTTGAAACCCCGCCGTTTACTGAGATGGCCATCGGCTGTGAAAACTGTCACGGGCCAGGAGCGGCTCACATTCGCGCCATGGATTCGGGAGACTCACCCGAGAGAGGCCAGGGCCACTCCATCGTAAATCCCGCCAGCCTCAGCATGGATCTTGCGAACAACATCTGCATGTCCTGCCATCAGACCGGGAATGTGCGCGTATTCAAAGAGGGTAAGACCTATCAAGACTTCAGGCCTGGAACGCCACTGGACGATGTACTCTCGATCCTGATGGTTCCTCCAACCCGGGAGGCGCCCCCGCATGCCGATCATCTTGAGCACTTCTACTCGATGACCTTGAGCAAGTGTTATCGGGCCAGTGCGGGCCGCATGGGATGCATCACGTGCCACAATCCGCATGTGGAGCCCTTGCGGGAAGAGGCGCCGGCGTACTTCAACGCAAGATGCCTGACCTGCCATACCCAACAGAGCTGCAAACTATCCCTTGCCGCGCGCGAGCGCAGCAAGCCCGCAGACAACTGCATCGGGTGCCATATGCCGAAGCGCGATGTGCAGGTGATTTCGCACTCCAGCGTGACGAGCCACCGGATTCTCGCCCGGCCCGACGAAGGCTTTCCGGAGACCGCATTTCACCAGACCACTGCGGCTTTGCCGGATCTGATTCATCTGAACCCTGTACCCGGCAGGAAAAATGATGTTGTCCCACCGCTCACCCTATTGCAGGCCTATGGCGAGCTTGCCGCGAGTAAACCGGAGTATGCTGCTCCCTATCTCAAGGTTCTCGCACAACTGGAGCAGACCGACCCCGACAAGGCCATCGTGCAGGCTGCTCTGGGTCGAAGAGACCTCAAGAGTGGCAAGCTGCAGGAAGCAGCCGACCATCTGAATCGCGCGTTGCAGCTTGGACCGCCGCAGGCCACGGTTTATGGTGATCTTGCCGAGGCCACGACAAAATTGGGCCGGCCCGAGGAGGGACTCGCCCTATTGCAGAAAGCAACGGCCCTCGATCCCTTCAATCCGGTGCTGCAGAAGAGCCTGGTTGTGCGCCTCATCAGTTTAAAGCAATACTCGAACGCTCTCGTCGCAATGGAGCACTACCTGGAGATCTTCCCACAGGATTCGTATATGCGGAAGATGCTGGGTCTCGCTAGAGGAGAATCTCCACAGAAATGACCGACCCCTGTCTGCAGCGAGGCTGTTTCCAGATACCATCCACCAGCGCCATTACAACCGGGCTGCTGCTGGCCTTGTGTGCTCAAGGCCTGGTCGCCCAGAACGCGACGGAGATTCGCTTTGAAAATCGCCAGCCGCATTCGGGCGTCGATTTCGTCCTGAACAATGGAACCACCAGCGACAAGCCGATCATCGACAGCATTCCGGGCGGGGTCGCTCTGCTGGACTATGACAACGACGGCTACCTCGACATCTTTTTCACCAACGGCGCACAGATTCCCACTCTCTCGAAAGAGAGTCCCAGCTTCTACAACCGGCTCTATCACAACAATCACGACGGGACATTTACCGATGTAACCGACCGCGCCGGCTTGCGCGGCGCAGGCTACAGCATGGGTGCGGCTGCAGCGGACTTTGACAACGATGGATGGACCGATCTCTATATCACGGGGATCAATCGGAACATCCTGTACCGCAACAATCACGACGGGACATTTACCGAAAGGTCTGTGGCGCACCCGGCAAGCGTCTGTCATGCCCGCCGTCGCTCTACCCGGGCCAGCCGAACATCCTCTATCACAACAACGGCGATGGAACCTTCACTGATGTCTCCGCTGCTACCGGCATCGCCAGTCAGATCGGCAAGGGCATGGGCGTAGCCATCGCAGATTACGACGGAGATGGATGGATGGATATCTTCGTCGCGAACGATAACCAGAGAAACTTCCTGTTCAGGAACCGCAAGGGCAAGGGCTTCGATGAAGTCGGCGTTGAGGCCGGCGTGGCCTACACCGAGGATGGCATTCCAGTCTCGAGCATGGGCGTCGATTTTCGCGATTATCGCAACGACGCCAAACCCGGCCTCTTCATCACCGCGCTCGGTGGAGAGACTTTCCCGTTGTACCGGAACGAGGGGAATGGCCTCTTCAGCATGGACACCTATCCGGCCCGGATCGGCTTCCCGACGTTCAAGATGAGCGGCTGGGGAGCTGGTATCTATGACTTCAACAATGATGGTTTCAAGGATCTGTTCAGCGCGAACTCGCATGTAAGTGAGAACGCCGACCTCGACCCGCAGCAGCACTACCGGCAGGCCAACGCCGTCTTCCAGAACCTGCAGAACGGCACGTTTCAGGACGTAAGCGCACAGGCGGGCGCTGCCCTGTCCCTACGCGCAGCCCATCGCGGTTGCGCCTTCGGCGATTTGAATAACGATGGCAAGATCGATGTCGTCGTCTCGGCGATCGGAGGTCCAGCCGAGCTGCTCTACAACACCTCTGCGGGCGGCAACCATTGGCTGCTGATTCAGACTATCGGGGTCAAGAGCAATCGCGACGGCATCGGCACGCAGATCAAACTCACATTACCGGCCGGCGCCGTGCAGTACAACCAGGTGACGACCGCCGGAAGCTATGCGAGCTCCCTGGACAAGCGGGTCCACTTCGGCCTCGGTCATGACAAGCTGGTGAAGGAGATCGAACTCCACTGGCCGAGCGGGACGATTCAGGTTCTGCACAATGTGAAGGCGGACCAGATTCTGAAGGTGACCGAGGGCGCGTCATGAAAACAATCTGGCTCTTTCTTCTGTGGATGGCAGTCGCCTCTCCGGCCGCCTTCGCGGATACCTGCACCGGGGCGGAGACTCAGCTCAAGACCATCTCGAAGGATCTCGCACGCAATGCGGTAACTGCTGCCGAGACCCTGCTGGCTCCGCTCGAGGCCGCTTATCCCGATTGTGCGCAACTCCTGCTTGCGCGTGCGCGGATCAAGGCAGCACAAGGGTCCTCAGCAGAGGCGCAAGACTTGTTCTTACGCTACATGGCCCGAGTGCCGGACGATTCCACCGGGATGGCCTACTTCGCCCGTTTCCTTATCGATCAGGCGGAGTACCAGCGGGCCGACGATCTCTCGGCTAGCGCGTTCGATCGCAATCCCAGCGATCCTGCCGCGCTGGCCGTGCGTGGTCAAATCCTCGATATGAAGCGGCAGTCCAAGCAGGGTCTGGAGTTGCTCAACAGTTCCTGCGAGCTTGAGCCCCAGAATGCCGACGCACAGTTTCAACTTGGAGCTCTATATGATCGCGCAAAGCGTCCCGCCGATGCAGTCAAACATTTTCAGAAGGTCGTGGGCCTCGATCCTGGGTACGCTCCTGCATGGGACTACCTCGCTCTGAATCTGGAGCCGCTTGGCGAAGTGGATCGCGCCGACGCCGCCTATAAAAAAGGTCTTGCGGTTAACCGGGATGGGCTACACTTCGACGCATTTCTCGATTACAACTACGGTCGCTTTCTAGCCAAGCGTAACCAACTCGTCGAGAGCAAGCGGCATCTCGACCGCGCAGTGGAACTTGTGCCTGATTTCCGCGCCACCTGGTACGACCGCGCGAAGCTCAACCTGAGGATGGGCAACTATCCTCAGGCGCGAACGGATGCTGAAAAGGCTGCCAGCATCACAGGCCAGACCGGCGGCATCATCGATCTCCAGATCTATACGCTTCTGGAACAGATCTACCGGCGGCTGGGTGAGTCGGAACTGGCGGAGAAGTATGCTGCCCTGACTCGGGAGACACCTCCGCCTGTACGCAAGGGATACGAACAGACCCCGCCACAATGAATCGGAGACTCGCTACTTTTTGGAAAGAGTGTAGGGCTGCTTGCGGACGATGCCCTTGCCCTCTTGAACTGTAACGATCTGCCCGGCATCGACCTTCGGAAAGGTCTCGGTCTTGCCGCTGAGCCAGCGGACCGTGAGATCCGCTGCGGAGGACTTGCCTAGACCAAAGTGCAGGCGCAGGTCGCTCTGCGACAGAAACGAGCCACCACTGCGGACCTCGTCGATCTGTTTATTCCTCCCGGCGCTCAACGTGACCCGTGCACCAATCGCATCCCGGCCGGTAGAAGTCAGCGCCCGCACCGTCAGAGAACTTCCACTCACAGGGGCGACGTTTTTGAGTAGCGTGGGCGCCTCCCCCATGTTCACGATGACGATCTCCTGCTCGCCGTCGTTGTCCAGGTCTCCCACCGCGAGACCTCGCGATGAGTGCTCGTCGGATATCCCCGGTCCGCCCGCCCCGGAGAGATCGAAGAACTGGCCGTCTCCCCGGTTCCAGTAAAGCAGGCGCTGCTGCTTAAAACGCTCCCCCGTGTGTCCGTCTTCCACCTCGGGATAGACGTGCCCATTGGCGACGATCAG
>WNFI01421535.1_pt1 | contig 12431 bp, 5 predicted proteins | sample 5400471 | NCBI WGS metagenome assembly WNFI01 (sample SAMN13153348, study PRJNA577476) | soil metagenome | isolation source: 100 cm saprolite on Douglas fir-dominated hillslope | place: USA:California | collected 2013-09-17 | reverse complement strand
CAGATGCATTCGAACTACCACTTCGAGGCCGATGGCACCGGACGGCGTGAGGTCAAGGCGCGCATCCGCGTGCAGAGCGAGGCCGGAGTGCAGCAGTGGGGCCAGTTGCAGTTCGGCTATAACTCCGCCAACGAGCGTGTAGAGATTCCCTACGTACGTGTCGTTAAAGAAGATGGCAGCGTGGTGAAAGCCGGCGAAGACGCGGTGCAGGATTTAAGCGCACCGGTTGCACGCGAAGCTCCCGTTTACACCGACTACCGGCAGAAACACATTACTGTCCCCGGTCTGCGGCCGGGTGAAGCGCTCGAATACGACATGGTGACGGTGATTCACACTCCGCTCGCCGCTGGACAGTTCTGGACCGAATACGAGTTCGACAAGAACAGCATCGTGCTCGACGAAACTCTGGACCTCGACGTCCCCGCCGGCCGCCCGCTTAAACTCAAGAACAAAGCAGGGATGGATCCTAAGATCACCGAAGCCAATGGCCGCCGCCTCTATCACTGGGCGAGTTCGCATCTCGAGCGCGAAGACGACGACGCTAATAAAGACAAAGAGAAGAAAGACAAAAAGAAAAAGAAGAAACGATCTGACGACGAACGCCCCGACATCCAGCTGACGACATTTGAAAGTTGGGAGCAGATCGGGCGCTGGTACGCGAGCATGGAAAAGGATCGGCGCATGCCGTCGCCCGAAGTTCGCGCCAAGGCCGAAGCTCTTACCAAGGGCTTGAACACCGATCTGGAAAAAACGGAAGCACTCTACGATTTCGTCGCCAAGAACTTTCGCTACGTCAGCCTCTCGCTCGGCGTGGGCCGCTATCAGCCGCATGCCGCGGCGGACGTGCTTCACAATCAGTACGGCGACTGCAAAGACAAGCACACCTTGCTGGAATCGCTTCTTCAGTCTGAAGGCTTGCACGCCGACTCTGTGCTAATCAACTCGAGCCGCAAGCTTGATCCCGACGTCCCTTCGCCCTCACAATTCGACCACGTGATCACGCTTCTTCCTTTGTCCAAGCCACAAGGCACCGAAGAAGTTTGGATGGACACAACCAGCGAGGTCGCTCCCTTCCGCCTGCTCGCCTTCACCCTACGCAAGAAGCAGGCGCTCGTCATTCCTCCGGCGGACATGGCTGGAGCACCCGCGCCTCATCTGGAGGAAACTCCCGCCGATACTCCCATGCCCGATACCGAGTTTTCGGAGATCGACGGCAAAGTTAATGACATCGGCAAGCTCGAAGCGCACGTTCACTACGTGTTTCGCGGAGACGAAGAACTGCTTCTGCGCTCCGTCTTCCGCCGCGTGCCGCAAGCCAACTGGCAAAGAGTCGTCGAGAATGTGAACTCCAGCCTCGGCGGCGACATCACGAATTTGAAAGTCAGCGATCCGGCTGCCACTCGTGAACCGTTCACGCTGACCTACGACGTCTCAAAAATCAATTTTCTGGATTGGTCGAAGAAGAAAACCGAGCTGGTCTTACCTCTGGTTCAGTTCAGCCTGCCCGACGTGGACAATGACGACGACCCGGATGCCGATGCCGAGCCGCTAAAGCTGGGCCCGAAGGCCGAGTACGCTTACACCATCAAGCTCGAATTGCCGGCCAAATACACCGCGCACGCTCCACTGGCCTTCTCGCTGAAGCGCGACTACGCTGAGTACGAGGCGACCTACAAGATCGACGGCCGATCCTTCACCGCGGGCCGCAAGCTCAGCTTGCGCCAGGATGAAATCCCTGCCCCCCGCGCTCCTGATTACGAAGCCTTTCGCCGGGCGGTCGGCGCCGATCTCGCTCAGCAACTCTCCATAGAAAATACCGCAGCCGGAGCCGCCGTTCCTCCTGCGGATATGAAAGCCGACGAGCTCGCCGAGAGTGGCCGTGCCGCCTTGCAGGCAGGAAACCTGCCAGTGGCTATCGCCCTGCTCAAGCGCGCCACCGAAGTCGATCCTAAAAATAAGTTTGCCTGGAACAATCTCGGCCTGACCTATTTAGCTCTGCGCCAGAACGATCAAGCCATCTCTTCTTTCCAGAAGCAGCTTGAGGTCAATCCCTATGACGAGTTTGCCAATAACAATTTAGGCCGCGTCTACTGGCAGATGCGCCAGTATGACGATGCAGTCAAGGCATTCAACAAGCAACTCGAAACTAATCCTCTGGACAAATTCGCCCATGCCAATCTTGGCGTGATGTACGCGGAATGGCACAAGTACGATCAGGCTGTCGCCGAATTGGAGAAAGCTGCCTCGCTCACTCCAGACAGCGCTGAACTCCAAGTCAGCTTGGGCGACGCTTATCTGAACCTGGGGCAGGATGACAAAGCTCTCGCAGCCTTCGATCATGCCGTGGAACTCTCTGGCACGCCACTGGTTTGGAACAATATTGCCTACCAACTCTCGCTGAAAAAGTCTCATCTGGATCGCGCCCAACAGTACGCGGAATCTGCCGTGTCGGCCACAGCGGCGGCGTTGCGCAACGTTTCACTCGACCGCATTACGCAGCAGGAGTTGCCGCTCGTTCCGTCTCTGATCGCCTACTGGGATACGCTGGGGTGGGTCCACTTCGCCGAAGGCGATCTCACACAGGCCGAGAAATATGTCGCCGCCGCATGGGCTCTTGGGCACCACGGCGAAGTCGGCGACCATCTCGGTCAAATCTATGAGAAACAAGGGAACAAAGATCGCGCACTGCGAATCTATGCTCTCTCCATGAGCGGACTTCGTCCTATCCCCGAAACCCACGACCGCCTGGCCTCACTCGCCGGAGGCAGTTCCAAGGCCGATGCCGCGGTCGCAAGTTACAAAGACGAATTGCAGCATCTCAGCACCGTCGACTTGGGCAAAGCGAAGCAAACCGGCAATGCGGACTTTTTCATTCTACTGAGCGGCGGTGCGGGCTCGGTCGCGAAGGTCGACGCGGTGAAGTTTGTGAGCGGAGACGAGAAGCTCAAAGAATTTACCGAAGCCCTGCGCACCGCCGATTATCACCTCACATTCCCGGACGACACTCCGGTGAAGATCCTGCGGCGCGGAGCGCTCTCCTGCTCTATGACTACGGCCAAGTGCGAGTTCGTGTTGACGCTGCCTGACGATGTGAGAACTGTGGACTAAGACACGGAGGGACGAAACGAAGTATGCCAACAAATATGCGCCTTCATCTGAGCCTGCTGTTCGTGATTGCCGTAGCCGCTTCCGTCTTCGCCCAGGACCTCAAGCCGGTAGCGGACCGCGTCGCCACTCAGAACGCACTTTTCGACGAGCAGTACGAGTCCGATCTGCGCAACTCTCCCGAGCGTGCCACGGCTTATGGCGACTACCGCTACAACGATCAACTCTCCGACTACTCACTCGACGCCATCGTCCGCCGCAATAAAACCAATGAAATTTTCCTGATCCGCCTGCAAGGAATTCCGACCACCGGATTCACCGACCAGGATCAGCTTTCCCACGACCTGATGGTGCGCGTGTTGCAGCAGCGCATCGCCGACTTCGATCTCAAAGAATACGAGATGCCCATCAATCAGCAGAATGGCATCCACACCAGCCTCGCCGATCTTCCACTTTCCGTCCCTTTGGATTCGGTGAAGCACTACGAGGACTACATCGCCCGTCTGCACCAGATTCCGCGCGTCCTCAACCAGACCACCGAAGTCCTTCGTGCCGGCATGAAAGACAAGCTCATGCCCGTCAAGTTTCTCTTGGAGAAACTTCCGGTCCAATGTCAGGGCGTCATCGATGCTGACCCGTTTCTTCTCCCTACCAAAAAATATCCCGCCGACATTTCCGCGGAAGAGCAGAAGCGCCTGACCCAGCAGATCACCGACGCCATCAACACTGACGTTCTCCCGGCCTACAAAACATTTTCCGACTTTCTTCGCGCGGAATACGCGCAGCAAGGCCGTACGACTCTCGCGATCACTTCGCTTGCAGACGGCGAAAAGCGTTACGAAAACGATATCTATGGCCGCACCACCACGCACATGACGCCAGACGAGATTCACCAGCTCGGCCTGCGTGAAATCGACCGCATTCAAGCCGAGATGCTAACCATCGCGAAGAAAGAAGGCTTCGCCGATCTCGCCAGCTTTCGGGCCTCACTCAAGACAAACCCCAAATACAAGCCCACTTCCGCCGACCAGATCCTCGACGACTTCCGCCACTACATCGCGCAAATGCAGCCAAAACTTCCGCAGCTTTTCAACCTGCTGCCCAAGTCGCCGGTTACGGTCGAAGCCATTCCCGCTTTCCAATCCGCCGCGGCAACGCACTACATGACCGGAACGCCCGATGGCAAGCGCCCCGGCCGCGTCGTGGTCGCCACTTCCAAATTCGCAGAGCGATCGTTAGTCGATGACGAGGCCATCGCCTACCACGAAGGTATCCCCGGACATCACATGCAGCTCTCGGTCCAGCAGCAGCTGACCGGCCTGCCCAAATTCCGTCTGCACAGTCTGGGCTTTAACGCGTACACCGAAGGTTGGGCTCTATATGCAGAGCAACTCGGTAAAGAGGTGGGTTTCTATCAGGATCCAGTCTCAGACTACGGGCGCCTGTCGTCGGAGCTTTTCCGCGCGGTGCGCCTCGTGGTTGACACAGGAATTCATTCGAAGGGATGGACCCGCGATCAAGTCGTGGAGTTTTTCCGCAAATCTGGCGCAGTGGACGAGCCGACCATTCAGTCTGAAACCGACCGCTATATCGCCTGGCCCGCGCAAGCGTTAAGTTACAAACTCGGCCAACTCAAATTCCGCGAACTCCGCGAGCGCGCCCAGAAAGAATTGGGATCAAAGTTTGACATTCGCAGCTTCCACGACGAAATGCTCGACGGCGGAACCCTACCACTCGATCTGCTCGATGCGCGAACTAACAAGTGGATCGCAGAACAGAAATCAAAATAAGGCCTGCGAAGAAAATGGAGTAGCCCAGCTCTCCAAAACCGGGTGGCAGCTCTCTTCCTTCCTACCAGATCTTTACCCGTTCCTCCGGCGCCAGATACATTTTCTCTCCCGCCTTCACATCAAATGCCCCGTACCACGCATCGATATTCCGCACGGTGGCAGAGCGGTATTCTCCCGGAGAGTGGGAGTCGGTCATCACCTGTTGACGCAGAGCGGCTTCGCGTGGTTTTTCTCCCCAATTCTCCGCGAAGGCGATAAAAAACTGCTGATCGCCAGAGAACCCATCCTGTACTGGCGCCGGCTTGCCCGCAAGAGATGCCCTGTATCCGTCCAAGGCCGCAGAGATGCCGGCCACGTCGGCAATATTCTCGGCCAGAGTCTGCTTGCCGTTCAGCGAAAGATCGGGGAATGGTTTGTAAGTGTCATACTGTGCGGCAAGTTGCGTCGTGGCCGTTTCAAAATGCTTAAGGTCCTCCGGCGTCCACCAGTTGCGCACCCGTCCTTTGGAATCGAACGCGCTGCCTTCGGTATCGAAAGTGTGGCTGATTTCGTGCCCAATAATTGTTCCGACAGCGCCATAGTTGAAAGCCGCCGGAGCCTTCGGATCGTAAAACGGCGGCTGGAGAATCGCGGCCGGGAAGTTGAGCGCGTTTTGCAGCGGCAGATTCACCGCGTTCACCGTCTGCGGCGTCATCGACCACTCTTTCTTATCCACCGGCTTTCCCAGCCGTGCGATCTGGCGTTGATAATCTGCCAGATCGCCGCGCCAGATATTGCCAAAAATATCGCCAGCCTTGACTTCGAAGTTGGAGTAATCATGCCACGTCTCCGGATAGCCGATTCCCACATACAGCGTAGACAGCTTGGTCTGTGCCTCGGCTTTGGTCGCGGGATTCATCCACGAAAGTGCTTCGATGCGCTTACGAAACGCCACAATCATGTTGGCCACCATGGTCTCTGCCTGCGCTTTTGCTTCTGGCGAGAAGTAGTGCTGCGCATAGACCTGACCCACAGCATCTCCCAACAGCCCATCTACCACGAATACGCCACGCTGCCAACGCGGACGCTGCTGCGCTGTGCCAGAAAGTACCTTGCCGAAAAATGCAAAGCGTTGCTCTGCGACTGCTTTCGGCAGCACGCCTCCATAAGCATCGATCAAGTGAAACGCCAGCCAGTCTTTCCAGGTCTCCAGTGGAGTCGAAGCGACCAGCGCGGATTCGCCCGTGAATGCTTCCGGCTGCCACACGATAAAGCTTTCGACCTGGCTCATGCCGGCTCCGCGAAAATATTCGTCCCAGTCGAGCCCCGGAGCTTTGGCGCGAAAATCGGACTGCGTCCACGTGTTGTTGGCCTTATGAATGTCTTCATTCTCGGACAGAGTGCGATGGGTCTGTGCGATCGCGTGTTCGAGTTCGACAATGCGGGATGCGCGTGCCTCAGGGTCGGAGAATCCCTCCAGTTTGAGCATGGCCGCGATGTGCGCTTGATACTGCTCGCGAATCGCACGCATATGGTCGCCGCCGCCCAGATAATATTCGCGGTCTGGCAGTTGCAGCCCGCCCTGCATCAGATAACCGGCATAGTGGTCGGAATCATTGAAACCGGGCGCTACCCACAGGCCAAAGAGATTCGGGGTGTGATAGTTGGTATTGTTGAGGGCGTCGACGTCGGCGCGCAAAGTTTCCCCCAAAACGCGCGCCAACTCTCGTTTGTCATGGATGGCGGCAATCGCATCCAGGTGCGGGCGAAGTGGTGAGAGGCCTTTGGCCTCGATTCCGGCCTCATCCATGTACGAGTTATAAAGATCCGCCACCTTGCGCGATTCCGAACCCGCGGGCGGGTTGGACTTGGCAATCTCCGCAATCAGATCGGCCGTCCGCTGATTGCTCAGGTCCGAAAGCTTGCTCCATACGTCGATTGCGGCACGATCAGCCGGAATCTCTGTGCGCTTGATCCATTCGCCGTTAGCGTAACGGTAAAAGTCGTCGCCCGCTTTGACCGAGCGATCCATGTTGGTAACAGCGATACCGTGCGCCTCCTGCGCCCAGCTGTCCTGCGCCGAGCTGACGAGATTGCATACGACCGCACACGCGACGACGAGTCTTAAATACGAGAAAAAGGATTTCATTAGTGGCTCCGAAGGCGGGTCAGCACCCAAGTACGGATTTTGCTCTCCCCTAGGTAGTTTACCCACAGCTTAGACGTACGGAGTCAAGAGAGGTTACTGCCCCTTAGCTCGAGCCTTGCGTTTTGACGACCCACCTGTTGTCTTGGGGAGGCGTGCGCCGGATGTCGAATGCGTTAAACCAGCCTTTCGACCCTACATCCTTATGCACGGCCGTTTGTGCCACGCCGTTGCCTGCTCATAGGCATGAGCCACGCGCAGCACAATATCTTCCCGCCAATGCGGGCCGGCAATCTGCAGGCCGATTGGCATCCCACTCTGCGCGAATCCACAAGGCACCGAAATAGCCGGCAGTCCCCATACATTGAACGGCCGCGTATTGCGCAGGAGCTTCAGTTCGGCGGGTCGCAGCGCCTCCGAATTCGCCTTCAGCTCTGCGATCTCAGGCGCGGGCATCGGCATCGTCGGGGTTACCAGTACATCTATATCAGTGAAGACTCTGCGAATGTTACGTCGTGCCTCGTCCTGCTCGTGCCTCTGGTGAATGTACTTCAACGCCGAAAGATTCTCACCCGAGCGGATGCGGCGCAACGTCTCCGGTTGGTAGAGCTCCGGATGCTTACCAAGGTTCTCGGCGTGGACAGCGTAAGATTCGGCCGCCTGCACCGTGCGATCCGTCGGCACTTCCAGCCGAATGTCTTTCATCTCAGTGACCAAACTGATGATTACACCCAATGCGGCTTCGATTGCCGACGCTACTTCAGCGTCGAGATCGTCATAGAAATACGCACGAGGTACGCCTACCCGCAGCGTCTTGGCGTCTTCGTGCAAGCCAGAAACGTAATCCGCCACGGGAACATCCACGGACGCTATATCGCCTGCATCATACCCGGCAATCGTCTGCAACATGATCGCTGCGTCCTCAACCGTTGTAGTTAGCGGCCCTGTATGATCGAGCGACCGCGAGAGCGGGATCACTCCACGGTTCGATACCCGGCCATAGGTCGGCTTCAGTCCCACGCATCCGCACAGCGCTGCCGGTTCGCGGATCGATCCCGCAGTGTCGGTCCCGATTGCCGCATAGGCCATCCCAGCCACGACGGCGGCAGCCGAACCGCCGGACGACCCTCCCGCGACGTGCTTCGCGTCACAGGGATTGTGAACGTCGCCGAAATGGCTGACCAACGAACTGCCGCCATACGCGAACTCATGCAGATTGTTTTTCCCAACTATGACCGCCCCTGCTTGCCGCAGCCGCCGCACCACCTCTGCATCCTCCGACGGCACACGGTCCTTATATAGCGCACTCGCAGCCGTGGTGCGCACGCCAGCGGTGTCGATCAAATCTTTCAGTGCAATCGGAACGCCATGCAGCGGCCCACGCCATTCGCCCTGGAGAATTTGAGCTTCAGCTGCACGTGCCTCAGCCAGCGCTGACTCTGCCATAACAGTAATGAAAGCGTTCAGAGCTGGATCGCGCTCCTCAATTCGCTGCAGGCAAGCCTCGGTAATCTCAACTGGAGAAATTTCTTTCTTCCGCAGGAGTATTGCAACTTCAGAAATTGTCGTTGGCAATGTCATCAAGCGAGTCGTTAGCTATTGTAATTCCTCGGGATGTTCCCTCATCCCTTTCATCTGTTGGGCGTCATCCTGAGCGTAGCCGTATTTCAGGCGGAGCGAAGGATCTCACACGTATCGTCATCGCGCTCAAACGGCAATAATGATATTCCCACTTTCGCACTCGCCCCTTGAATGGTGTCTGAATCCATTAACCTGCGACCGAAAAGTCCTATAATCATCGAAGTCATGGGAGCTTAAGAAATCATGGCAGAAATGACGATCGCGCCCGTCGCAACCCACGGCTTCTTCCTTGATGGTCATTGGCGCGAGGACGGCGACCTCGTCGAGGTTCGCGCACCTTATGACGGCAGCGTCATCGCCCGCGTAGTTCAGGGACGCCGCGAACACGCCGAAGCCGCCATCGCCGCCTCCGTCAAGGCTTTTGGTACCACCCGCCGCCTGCCCGCATTCGAGCGTCAGCGCGTCCTCCGCCAAATTTCTGCCGCCATTGGCGAACGCAGAGAAGAGTTCGCGCGCACACTAGCCCAGGAAGCGGGCAAGCCCATCAAAGCCGCACGCACCGAAGTCGAGCGCTCCATTTTTACCTTTAACGTTGCGGCCGAAGAGAGCACGCGCATCTACGGCGAATTCATCCCTCTCGACTGGATGGAATTTACTGCCGGACGTTGGGGCATCGTACGCCGTTTTCCTCTCGGCCCCATCGCCGGTATCACTCCCTTCAACTTTCCGCTGAACTTAGTCGCGCACAAAGTTGCTCCCGCTATCGCCGCTGGATGCTCTATGGTCCTGAAGCCTGCGCCGCAAACGCCGCTCTGCTCACTGCTTCTGGCCGAGTGCGTGCAACAGGCCGGCTGGCCTGATGGCGGACTCAACGTTCTCCCGCTCTCCAACGACGACGCCAGCTTCCTCGTCACCGACGATCGCATCAAGCTCATCAGCTTTACCGGCAGCGTCCCCGTCGGTTGGGACATCAAGCGCCGCTCAGGGAAAAAGAAAGTTGTTCTCGAACTCGGAGGTAATGCGGGCGTTATCGTCCACAGCGACGCTGATCTTGAGTATGCCGCTGAGCGCTGCATCACTGGCGGTTTCGGATATGCCGGCCAGACCTGCATTTCCGTGCAACGCATTCTGGTCGAGCACTCTGTCTACGGAAAGTTCGTCGACCACTTCGTCGAAGGAGTCAAGAAACTAAAAACAGGCGATCCTCTCGACGAATCGACCGATGTTGGCCCGGTCATCCGCGAAAGCGACGCTATCCGCACTACGAGTTGGATTGAAGAAGCGGTGCGCGCAGGTGCTCGCATGCTGTGCGGTGGCGGCCGCGAGGGTCTGGTCGTCGAGCCCACAGTGCTCACCGGCACCAAGCCCGATATGAAAGTGAACTGCCAGGAAGTCTTCGGTCCCGTCGTCACCGTCGAGCGCGACGCAAAGTTGATGTTCCAGGCCTACGAAGAACTCGAAGTCGGTGGACTAGTTGCCGGAGACGTTCCATCCTTCCGCATTGATCACATGCCCTACGGCGGCGTAAAAGACTCCGGCTTCGGCCGCGAAGGCCTTCGCTACGCCATAGAAGAGATGACCGAACCGAAACTGCTGGTGATGAATTTGCGCTAATCCCCGAATCTGTCATTCCGACCGAAGCGAGCGAAAGCGAGCACAGTGGAGAGCCTGCCCTGAGCTTGGCGAAGGGAACCTGCTGTTTGACGGTATTCCGATAAGCCGCAGGTTTCCCAAATCGAAAATCGTCCTTCCAAATATTTCAACCGCGTTGAACTCCTCAGAATATTTTCATCAACGATTGATCTAAGATTTTTTCTAACAAACCGCAAAAATGCGCGACAAATCCCGAGAGACTATTTATAATTTTCTGTTTCCATAAACAGTTCATGAATCATCTGGGCAGAATTTTCTCTACTCAGACATAAGCTTCAAGCGGTCTCATCATAGGGTCATAGCATCGCTTTATAGAACGTCTGACGAATGTCACAGATATTCCATCGCAGCACGAACACCCTGTCCCGGGCCACGATTTTCGGCGCGGTCTTTGTGGTCGCGGCCCTGGGATGGATGGCGATGGAAGTTCAGCGTTCGCCCTATGTAACCTATGCCGGGGTGCGCAAGCCGCAGCCAGTTCCGTTCAGCCATCAGCACCACGTCACCGGACTTGGCATCGATTGCCGCTACTGCCACACTTCGGTGGAAACCTCCAGCTTCGCTGGAATTCCTCCGACCAAAACCTGCATGAACTGCCACTCGCAAATCTGGACGAACGCCAAGTTGCTTGAGCCCGTGCGCGCCAGTTACAAGTCCGGCGAATCCTTGCAGTGGACGCGCGTAAACCAGCTCCCTGACTTCGTTTTTTTCAATCACAGCATTCACATTAATAAAGGAGTCGGCTGCAATACTTGCCACGGCCCCGTCGACCGCATGCCGTTGATGTACCAGCAGGAGTCATTGCAAATGGAGTGGTGCCTGAGTTGCCACCGCGCCCCGGAAAATAATCTCCGCCCGCGCGACCAGGTTTTCAATATGCGCTACCAGCAACCCACCGGCGCGAATCCGATAGTGGTCGACGGCCAAAGCTACACTGATCAGGCGGACCTAGGTATGGCGCTGGTGAAGAAGTACAACGTCCGCAGCGTGAAAGACATTACCAGTTGCAGCACTTGTCATCGGTGAACGAAGCCCCGTAGGGGCGGATGAAAATAGCCCGGCGCTTAAGCGCCGGGTAAGGGACGAAAAAAGAGAACAAGTCCCGTAGGGACGACACAACCGTAACTGAAACGATCGAACGACGGAATGACAAACGAACAAAATCCCGGCGGCCTGATCCCGACGTCCGCGCGCGCATCGACCAGGCCACAGCACACGACGCCGCCGAGAAAACCGGCCCCGAATACTGGCGCAGCCTCGAAGAACTCGCCGGATCGGAAGAATTCCAAACCGCTTTGCACCGCGAATTCCCCAAAGGCGCTTCCGAATGGGTCGACTCAGTCTCGCGCCGCGGATTCCTTCAGGTCATGGGCGCATCGCTCGGCCTTGCTGGCATGACCGGATGCGTTCGCCTTCCGCTTGAGCCCATCGTCCCGTACGTTCGCCAGCCCGAGGAAGTCATCCCCGGCCGCCCCACGTTTTACGCCACCGTGACCATGCTCGGAGGATACGCCAGCCCGGTTCTGGTCGAAAGCCATCTCGGCCGCCCCACCAAGATCGAAGGCAACGATCAGCATCCCGCCTCGATGGGCGGTACCGACATTTTCGCGCAAGCCTCCATCCTCGGCATGTACGATCCCGACCGCTCGCAGAGCGTCATGTCGATGGGCGACCAGCGCTCATGGTCCGCATTTCTGGCCGCGATCCGCGGACCGTTGAGTGCACAGAAGTCGCTGCAAGGCGCGGGCATCCGCATTCTCACGCCGACAATTTCGTCACCCTCGCTGGCCGACCAGCTGCGCAATTTCCTGAAGATTTACCCGCAGGCAAAGTGGCACGTCTACGAACCGGTGAATCGCGACAATGTCCTCGAAGGCGCAAAGCTGGCCTTCGGACAGCCGGTCGAGACCCGCTACGATCTCTCAAAGGCCGACGTGATCGTTTCGCTCGACGCTGATTTCCTCTACGCCGGATTCCCCGGCAACACGAAATACATCCGCGATTTCGCCAGCCGCCGGAATCCCGACAGCGGCAACATGAACCGCCTGTATGTAATCGAGAGCGCGCCGACGTCAACAGGCGCGAAGGCGGATCACCGGCTGCCAGTGCGAGCAGTTGATGTCAAGAGGTTCTTTTCGCTCCTTTTCAGCGGGCCCCATCCTCTACACGAAGTCGGA
>WNFI01376514.1_pt1 | contig 12431 bp, 12 predicted proteins | sample 5400471 | NCBI WGS metagenome assembly WNFI01 (sample SAMN13153348, study PRJNA577476) | soil metagenome | isolation source: 100 cm saprolite on Douglas fir-dominated hillslope | place: USA:California | collected 2013-09-17 | reverse complement strand
CCGAGAGCAAAATCCTTTGTCTGGTGTATCGTTCCAATGTCAAGGTAGGTGGAACAAAATGGGGCAGGATGCTTACTGTAGTAGTCACGACACTGCTCTCTAGGTAGCCCTTTCCCCCGCCCTGGGCCGGAATAACCTCCACGGCCACCTCGTGGGCCTCCTCTCGATCCGCCACCTACCCGTCCAGGGTATCGGCCCTCATCACTCAATCGAGGGCCCTTAGGTGGATTTCGAGGCTCGTCACTGTCAGCCCTACGCTTTTGGCCTCGAGACCCTGACGAAGGTGTAACCAGTGCGTCTAGAGGAATGTGAATCCCATTTGATGCGGGAATGGATTTCGGCAGCGGTGATCCATCATCATATGGAAGATAAGAGCGCGATCGAAGGACTTGGAAAAGCCTATCTACAAAACCTCCGACCTCTACAAACACACCATTACCACACCGGGTCCACGGGCAGCACTTAGAAACACGGAATACATGGTCTGAATCTGTTTGCTCACCGTCCTCAAGGAAGTCCTGAAGTTGGGTCACAAACATAGACCTCAGTTCGCTTTCAGGCGCATCATGTTTCAACAGCGCAAGTACATAGTCACTGAGCACTTCAGGATCTGCATCACAGCTATGAAAACTGAGCTTTAGCCTCAAGGCTGGTTACAATTCTCTCTCAAACATTCGCTTACATTGGCTCCAATGACTTGATCAGCCATGGTTTTAAATGATTTGTCGTTGAGGGGTCGAACAAGGGCATAGAGACTCAGAGAGTGGATTCAAAAAATGTGTAAGACTCTGGAGAGCACCACGTGACGTTATTCCGCTCCAGGAGTGCACGACAACTCATACTTCAGTCCTCAAAACCCCCAGAACCATCCTTCTCTTAAATGTCTGAGGAAACCATCTCCCGCTGGAACGCAATACCGCTCATCCGGAAGGTAGCGCACCCTCCATGCCGCTGTAACCCCCCGTCGCTTTACTACCTCCAGGCTCTTCCTCGCTCCAGCGCTCCAGGTCTAGCTCCAGGTCTGATAAAGAGGATGACCCGGATGATGATATTTCACTTGTGTCCCGTACACCTTCTCCTAATCCCATAGATGCGGACGGATCGAAGGAGTACGATGCATTCCACAAAGGGCCGGAAAGAGAGATCATCACTATTCACACAAAAATCACACCTTCGAACATTGGCCATAAGCTATTATCAAGAATGGGTTGGAAAGAAGGCGAAGGCCTTGGGTTATCAGGACAGGGTACGCAACCTCATCCAACCAACCTTATCTTTACTAGACTAAACTCGGGGGATATGACTATCTAGGTCGAGCGGAACCCATTCCCTTCGTGCTTAAAAGCGACTCCATGGGACTAGGAAAGTCTGCTCAAGACCTCCGCATCCTGGCAGTGACGGCAACTCAGCGAAGGGACACGGATGCAGAGAGACAAAGCAAAGAGACAATCCAGCAGCGGCAGCAGCGTGAGGTACGCATCAAGTTTTCCTGCTGCTCCTTGTCCCTAAAAATATTACGGGAGTAGGTCACGGTAGCTAAAGCGGCTGCTATCAAATCCGAGATTGCTACTGCTCTCCGACCTTTTTACTGCGAATTGTGCGATAAACAATATACAACTGTTGCTCAATATGACGAGCATATCCGGAGCTACGCACATACTCACAAACAGGTACCTTCATTTTGGATGAATGGATGAATACTTGTGACGAACATCAGAGTTCCTAGAGGTTCAAAGAGATGGAAGCTGCGCGAAAACCCAAAGACATGTCAAAAGCCAGGGAGAAAGAGCGCAAGCGTGAAGAGAAGGAGCTCAAAAGACTAGCAGCTGCGTCTGGAGTGAAGCTCGCCGCTGCACCGATGCCCCTCGTCCCACCTGTCACGTCTGCCCCCCCATCCTCGGACGTCATCCCAGCAGAAGCTACGTCCAGCGTCGGCGGTTGGGCCACTTTCAAGAAAAATCAATCTAGTGGATTTAAGTCGTCGGGGTGGGCTGCCGTATCCGGGTCTCCCGCGGTAACGACAGAGAGCGATGGAGCCACCGGAGCACCAAAGACTGGAGGCTGGACACGGGTTGCCAGATCTTCCACTATCCAATCAGTGCCTGCCACAACCAGAGGTACTGCGAGTGTGATCGATAAGTCTATTGTATCAGGGATATCGGAGCCGCGCGGGAATCCGATTTTTCAGAGCTCTGGCTTCACTCAACTGGATACAACGGATGGTATAGCGCCTGCATTCGCTCCTCCGCCTCCTAGCTATGAGCAGCCACCACCACCACCTGAACCATCGGGATCTGAATGTCCCATAGCTGGAACGCATCCTTCTCGCCCCTCTTCATTCAAGCTCTCTAATCAACAGACTAGAGTCCTTTTGAACGTCATTGAACGCGGCGCACACTAGGGTTCTCCTCTTACTTTCACTAGATTTATGGATAGGAATAATACATTCTTCTCGTACTTGCGATACTCTCTGATGCGATTACGAACTGTAAACATGATTCAATTCTCGATACGTCATCCGATGCCATTGCTAGACTATGCCTGAATGGCCACATGAGAATGGTTGTCTCTCCTTGCCCACTGTCAATGGATAAAAACCCTCCACTGGTTCTATCGACATAATGCTGCTTTGAACTCCATTCCCACTCGTAGCTGCACATATTACTTCTTATAAACCGTAAATGGGTATCCACAATGCGTACATGATATGACATTGGGCTCCAAAACCTGTATCTAGAGGCGGGTCACGCCATCGTTTTCCCTCAAGGGGAATGATTGCAAGGGGTTCAGGGGCACTTGTCTCTGGATCCTGCGCATGACTTTTTTGCTTCTGCTTCCTTTTCCTCTCCGGGTGTTTACTTTTTGCCTCCATGGGAGAGTTCATTCTGCTGACATCGCGCGTGTTTGCCTCGCTTCAGCGGTAAGTAACCAATCTCTTTTGAGCAGCTTACCAACTCTTACCAACCACCGGCCCAGCGGTGGCCTCCTCATGTCCTGAGAGCCCAAGGTGTCTTCCGCCCCCACTCCCTAACGGTGCTTTTCCACTCACTACTGACTTCATAACAGATTGTTAGTCGACATCCTTTGAACAATTTAACTTGTCCAAAGCCAAAGTTCGACTCGGGGGCGATTCAACTCGCCTATTAGTTTTCCGGGAATACGTATCTCTTAAATGATCGGTTGCTCAATATGAGAAAAACTGTTTGCAGGGCTAGGTCACGACAAGAATTCGCAGGTAAATATCATACTCAGACCCTTCATCAAAGGAACTATGCACAACGCGCGTCTCAACAAGACTCGTTACCACCGGGAAGTTGCGTCATGCCCCCTACCGTCAGCAATTGCAACCATAGGTCTGCCCACCCGTATCGTTAATCCGTATCGGATCTGGGTAATCCGCGTATCTTCATGGGGTCCACATCAGAAAATTACAGCATAAGACGGACAGTAGGAGTAACACCTACAACTCGGTCTCTTCTTCCTGATTCATAGCATTCTTGGCGATGGTCTGGAATGCCTGCTCTACATTGATTGCCTCTTTGGCTGAGGTTTCAAAGTAAGGGATATTTCCCTTCGATTGACACCATGTCATTGCACGTTTCTGTGAGACCTGCTCATACCAACAACATGAGTGCACCTACTCGATGCTACAAGTCAGGATCCGCACCTGTCTCTTGCTCTCCTCCACATCAATCTTGTTTCCCAGAACAACGAAGGGGAAGTTCTCCGGGTCATGAGGGCTGGCTTGAATTAAGAACTCGTCGCGCCAACTTTCAAGTGTCTCAAAGCTTTTCGAGCTATTCACGTCGTACACCAGTACACAACAGTCAGCTCCACGGTAGAAGGCAACGCCTAATGACTGGAAGCGTTCTTGTCCAGCGGTGTCCCAGAGCTAAATGTAAATAAGGAACTAATGCCATAGGATGAGTCATCGCCACCTCACTTGCATCGTTACGGTCTTGTCGTCCACAAGGACTTCCTTCGTTAAACTAATCGCAGACAAGAGTGATTACAAGGCACGCATGTGAGACGTTAGCGGGCTTACAAGTCCGCCCCAATAGTGGCCTTGTACTGGTTACTAAACCGCTTGTTCACGTATTGGTTCATGAGCGACGTCTTCCCGACACTACAATTCTTGATGAGAAACAGGTCTAACGGTTCATCGCCTGGTTCATACCCACTATCCCCAAGAATGATGACCTTGAATGAGAGTTAGGCTCACGCGGGACGGGACGACACGGCACCAATGGCATCACCTTTAGGAGTACACGACCCATTTCGATTATAGGAGTATGTCTGTGAAGTAAGACAGGAGAACAAGTCAGTTCACCCCTTCCCGCCGGAAACGTCATTGAGACTCACACGAGAGACGGGACGCGCGTTAATGGTTCGAGGAGGCGTCAATACTGGTTCAATCAGGGGTCCAAAATGTCCATGTGACATGTGCTGGAGCAACAGGACCCCAGCTTTTCGCAGACTTCCTCACCGAGAACACGCTAATTCCATTCCTCTCGTCAATTGAGAGCTTTGAACAATGGCCAGCGCAGCCTGGAAAGAGGAGCTACGGTAAGCGTATGCCTTACGTAGCTGAGGGACTGTATGACTCATTTAATGGGAACCTTTCGATGGAATAATTTGCTTTTGTAGACACCGGCTTGTCGAACGAAATCGAAAAGAATCAGCTTATGCCGGTATCATAGAGCAATGTAACCCTCCATGCCACCACTCTTTGCAGTATGACGGACTCTTATCTCGACTTTGGGCTCAGATCGTAGACTGTCGCAGCAAACCCGCCTCCTCAAGGAGCGCAATCAGTCATTACTGCGTGCTGTTGGAACGGCTCGTTCTACGTCAGGAGGTGCATCAACAAGCTCTGGCGGTGGTGCAGAGTATGCAGCCTGTCTTTCATCCTCGTCCCAGCTCACTTACACTCAGGACAGTACTGCTGTTCAGACTGCGTACATCGCCTCACTGGAATCCCAGATGTCATCCTTGCGGGACGAGATGGCTGCCGTTTACAAGACGCAAGGCCAGAATGCTCAACGGTTACTATCGATGAATGAGACGTTGCGCGAAAAGGAAGAGCTCGCTCGAATAGAAGCAGAGGCTCTGCGCAAAGCAAGAGACGAGGTAGCCATACTACGGCGGAAGGTCGAGCAACATGACGAAATAATGCTCGAGAAGGACAGGAGTGTGCAGGTCAGTCTTCAAGTGTCCCCTTGTTTCAGCGTGTGCCCACCGTGATCGTTCCTAGATATTACATGACGAAATTCAATCTCTCAACCTAGAACTCAGCCAAGTAATAGGCCGAAATGAAGCCCTTAAAGTGGACAATGCCACTCTCCTCCAGCGCTGGCTAGACCGCGTGGACGAAGAAGCTCACAAGATGAACTCTGCGAACACGTTTTACGAGGATATGCGATCCAGAGGTTGGAGGTCTATTATCATTGGCAAGGATTCGAGTTCCTCTAAAGGTGGTGCGGGCAGCAGTGTTAATGGAGATGGTCTGAATAATGACGACGACGAGAGCCATTTTCTCAATCCCCAGGACGACAAGGGGTCGATGAGAATCGAGCCTTATCGGAATCCGAATGGCTAATGGTAGATGATGATGATTGGAGTTCAGTAAGATCATACCCTAATGCTTAGAGGCACGCGCCGGATAGATGACTTCACTATTCATGCATCAGCTGGTGCAATGCCTTGTGCCTATTAAATTCCTTGTATTATTCAGGTGATCTTTGCAATGGGCACGCTAATATCGGTGGAACTTGGCCATGTAGTTGCACACTGGTTTGGGAGAAAGGGGGGACCCACTTTTTTGAGGGAAATGAGATTTTACTGTGTTGGTACATTCAACAAAACTCCACTTCCACTCGCTCCGCCCGTGGGTAGGTACGTAACATTCCGATTCTGGCTCAGACTTTGCACGATGGCTTTGGCAGCCTCGATTTTTCTGAAGGCGACGAAGCTGCAAGTGGAAAGAATAAACAGACGTGCCTACAATAAAAAACGCGTGGGTACGACTAACCTTTTCGACTATGAACTTGGCCCGTTCGGCGTCTACGAAGGAATGCATTGGTCAGTACCCATTCCCAGATGTAAGACAATCGATAGAACCTTGCTGAGCTATTTGCTTGGCTTCGACAGCCTATTGAGTCCACGACGTCTGAGAAGACATAAGTCTTTCAACCCGAGATCAACGTACCACGGTGAATTCCTACGCAGATCAGCTTAAATTATGAGCAATAACAGCTTCACAAGAGAACAGACCTTCCCAAAGGTCAAATGTGTGATAGAGACATCCTCCAACCTGATGCGGAATTCGCTAGCGCGCTGCAAAAGATCCTCACGGATTCTAGAGGAAACCTAAGCGCGACAATTGCTGAATTTTGATCGCCGAGGCTGTGGATGCTAGGCTCACCAGTTCTCGCTGGGTGATTAGTTCGGCAGCATCGAATTGGGCAACTATGGCCTTAAGAACTTCATTTCCAATGGAAGGAAGTACACGTTCATCATAATCCAAGCCAAGATTTTGATAGATTTTTGGAAGGTGCTTGATATCTGGGCGGGAAAGGACACGCAATGTGATAGAGACCATTTGCAAATCCTTCGAGCCAGTCGTCGTTGAAATGTTCTACGGAGCGGAGGCGTGGCACACGGGATCATGTAGTCGACAAAGAGCAGTCCACTTACCCTCGGTTTCGTGCGGCAGTCATAGAGGATAGCTTTCTGAACCCAAGGGACAAGGAAGTGGGTACCCTCTGACGATGCCTGGCCAAAATGCCGTCTAAAATACCTCAATGAAACAACAAAAGCTCCCTTACCACATCTTTGACTCCGGTGAACCTATCGAACATGACAGCACGGAAGCCACCAGGGACATCGTACAAACTAGCCTGAAGCAAACCAGCGCCAACCGCCAGAGGCACTTCAAGTATTATGAAGTCAACGACAGCCACATGTAACAAAATGGTTGAAACTTACCGACAAGACGTCCAGCCAACTGCGCCATTCCTAGTCTGTCAATGCAGAAAAGGTGAAATCGAGAAGTCACCTGACCAGGAGAAGCGTCAATAATGCAAGCGCCTCGAAAACCTGCGCCTCGTCAAGCGAAACCTGCTCAGCGCTATTTCCCTGGTAAGGCACCCAAGGGCGTCCACGAACTATCAGAATCGGAGTCTGATGAGGAGCAGGCGCTTGATGATGCCAATTTGGATGCCGGCAACATTCCAATTGGTGGAGACCTCGAGGACATCGAGGATGAAGATAACCAAATGACTTCAGCGATAAGTGAGAAGGTTTCTGGCCCTTCAAGGGGGATGAATGTTGCCTTAAAGAATGTCAGTATTACGGAGGGTGGCAATGTTATCATAGATGGTCGAGAGAGAAGGGAGATGAAAGGTATGAATAATAGACCTCTGTATGAGCCTCTCTGAGGCACACTATATGTCCTTGCAATAGAGTCGGAGGAAGAATCGGAGGCAGAGGAGGCCGAGAAAGATGACTCCGAAGCGGAAAGTGTACGTATTGTAATATTGAATCTTGTAATTATCTACTTCGCTGATTAACGTTATCTAGTCACAAAACGAGTACGAGACGGAGTCAGAAGAAGAAGCCAAGCCTGCAGTAGCCTTTCGACCCGTATTCGTGCCGAAGTAAGTCTGTATTCTCAATTTGCCCTTGCTTTTTTAACGGGCTACATCGTCCTCTAGACGAGCCCGGGTCACCCTTCAAGAAAGAGATGCAGCTGCTCAGAACACTGAAGAAGCCCAGACAAAGCGGGAAGAAGAGGCCGCACGACGGAAGAAAGAGAGTCACAACCTCGTTGCGGAGAGCATCACACGGGAACTCGCCGAAAGTAATAGTACCTTCAATATACACTTTATTCGCTCTGAAGTTATCTACTATTTCAATAGAGGAAGTCAAAGAGATTATACCAGATGTGGATGACACCGATGGTTTGGATCCCACTTTAGAATTTGAGGAATGGCGATTACGAGAACTCGGCCGGATAAAACGTGACAAAGAAATCCAAGTGAAGCGGGAAGAAGAAAGAGAAGAGATTGAGCGGCGGCGCGCATTACCAGAAGCCCAGCGCCTCGCTGAAGATCTCGAGCATGCCGAGAAGTCACGTAAAGAAAAGCCACAAGGGAAACAGAAATTCCTACAAAAGTACTATCATAAAGGTGCTTTTCACCAGGTGCGCGAGTGTCCAGATAATAAGTCCAACGGGAAATTGACCGATTTCTGTGCCAGGACGTGGAAGTTCTTAAGCGACACGACTTTACCGAGGCTACTGAGTCCACGGTTGACATGACGTTGCTTCCCAAAGTCATGCAAGTCAAGAATTTTGGAAAGCGCAGTCAAACCAAATATACACATCTTTTGGATCAAGATACGACAAGGGACAGCGGGGGCTTTGGCGGTGTCGGGAACTTTGGGAAACCCGGTATAACTTGCTTCAACTGTGGCGGAGCTCATTTGCGCCGAGGTCAGCATTCTCAATATATGGGGTATCAGGAAGGATACCGAGGCCCTAGCGCCTCCTTCGGGTCCAAGGCAATGGAAAGATCCTCTAAAAGACGACGGTAATAGGCGGTCGAGAGAAGATGATGATAGCCGTTACCGACTGGATGATGATCGGGGCATGGACTGGGACCGAAATCGAGATCGTCATTGGGACGAACGGGATCGGGGCCATGGGCGAAAGAGATCATATTCGAGGTCTGTATCACCCAGACCCCGACAGCCGTTGCACCGAGCCCCGGGGCGCTCGAGGAGCATTGAACGGTCGGACAAGCGAAGGAGGCGAGATTGATGAGAGCGCACCGCTCACTCACCAACGTTGTGTTTCGTGTCTCTGACAGTTTATCATCCTCAATAGCATCTTCCCCTGCTAGTGCGCGCAACCCAGCTGTTTGTTACATGTCTTTCATTATTCTCACAGTTCTTTGGGGTGTACCTTAATTCCTACGCTGATCAAGCGATGAGTACTAAGCGCTGTAGCATACAAATTAATAACAGCGACAATACATAATCGGGCGTCAACCCTACGAACGAACTCTTCCTGTGCTTTCAGTGTACAGTCGAGCAGCAATGTTCATGGCCTGAAGCTCCTGGAATAGTAACTTCGCAGCATACGGAATGTAGAGTTGCGACACGGCGACCTTATTCTTGCAGGCCCGACACTCAAATTGTTGTTTTTTCTGCATATCAAAAATGTGATCATTAGGTAAATTAGAAAATAGGGGGAAAAATATTTACCCACCAAGTTGGCAATCGCAGTCAATCCGCATATATCACATACGTGTAGCCTGTAAGCATCGCTAGCATCGAACAGTCTTTCTTTCAAGAATCCGGCAATGCCGTGTGATATCATACAATCACGCTGGAATGAAAGTGAATGAAAAGCACCAATTACATGAGATCTGTACTTACCTCCATTTCACCGAAGCGCAGACCACCATCTCGGCTACGACCTTCCACTGGTTGACGCGTGAGAATTTGGACAGGACCACGAGCTCTTGCATGAATCTTATCGTCTACCATGTGTTTAAGACGCTGGTAATACGTTGGGCCAAGATATATCTGAGCCTGGAGCTTCTTCCCGGTATGCCCGTGATACATAACTTCTAGACCGCGGGACTGATAGCCATTTTGGCGTAGTAACTGCGAGACTGACTCAACAGTCAACTCCGTGAATGGGGTGGCATCTCCTTCATTCCCTATGAGCGTGGCGAGCTTGCTAAGCAAGCATTCAATCAAGTGCCCGATGGTCATTCGGGATGGGATGGCATGAGGATTAATTACGAGATCAGGAGTAATGCCTTCGGCAGTGAAGGGCATGTCTTCGTGACGGTAGGTGATACCAACCGTACCCTTCTGGCCATGGCGAGAAGCAAACTTGTCACCAACTTGAGGAACACGAGTTGAACGAATCCGAATCTTGACAAACTTAAGGCCTTCAGCGTTTGTCGTAATCAAGACTTGATCGACAATCCCGTTCTCGGTCGACTTGAGTGGAGTAGATACGTCGCGGCGAGTATGCGTACGGAGCCGCTGACCGAGTTCCTCGCTGTCAGGGGGGAGAGGTGCGGTCTTCCCTATAATGATATCTTCCCCAACTACACCAGTTCCTGGAGCGATAAGACCATCGTCTTCAAGCTTCTCATACGTTCCGTGCTTCATACGAAGTGTCGTGTCACGGGTGGGTTTTTCGAACTCCTCCAGCGTAAGAAGACCAGCCTTCTTCTCAGTGTCGGTGTAGCTACGGTAATACATACTACGGAAAAGACCACGGTCTATAGAGCTTTGATTCATGATGACCGAATCTTCCTGGTTATAGCCACTGTAACATAAAATGGCGACGGTGGCGTTCTGGCCGGCAGGTAGTTCCCGAAAACGGAGGTATTCCATGGATCGAGTGGTAGCCAAGGGCTTCTGCGGATAGTACAAGATATTCGCCATGGTATCCATGCGAACTTGGAAGTTGGTGAGATATATGCCCATGGCTTGTTTGCCCATAGCGGATTGGTATGTGTTACGCGGTGACTACGGAACCGCGGTTAAAGACTCGTTACTCAATTACATCGTGTCCCCAATGCTTACTTGGTTATGATCAGGAAAGGGAATGATGCTGGCGCAAATGCCCAAAATCATACTTGGATGGATCTCGCAGTGAGTCCAAGTGTGCGCCGTCATTATGCTTCGGATTCGGGCAGCAACGTCGTGATCCGAGGCCCCGGCATTAGAAACATACCCGGCTGTCGCCGCATTCGTCCGTGCGTTCTCCAGGTCATCTGGAGTCATGCAAATCATGACTGTCTCTTCCTCCTCGGCATCGAGTAATTCAATCACACCATCTTTCACCAAATCGGTCCATTTATATGGTTGAGCAGCGCCCCGGTCATTGAGCTTGTTGATATGCTCTTTTTTCAGCATCAACTGCTGATCCTCCACGATAAATAGTGGCCGGCAAACTCGACCAGCGTCGGTGTATAAACGCAGTTCGCGTTCTCGGATATCACGGACTATGCTCACTTCCGAGCTAATATCATCCTTTCGCCGTAACCGCCGCAGAGTCCTCACAAGGTTAGGGGCATCACGATGAACACCAAGCCAAACACCATTCACGAACACCTTCGTGGCGTTACCGTGAGCAGTATTCTCTTCTAAACTCTCGAGACCCCACTCTTGCAAGAACTCGATGACTGGAGCAGAGATAGAGCCAACAGATATACAAGCCATGAGGGACAAGTTCTTCACTAGACCGCACGCCTGGCCCTCGGGAGTCTCAGCAGGACAAACCATACCCCAGTGAGTATTATGAAGCTGGCGGGGCTTAGCAATCTTGCCATCGCGACCAAGGGGAGTGTTACACCGGCGAAGATGGGAGAGTGTCGAAGCAAAGGTGTAGCGGTTAAGAACCTGAGAAACACCGGCCTTCGATGACATAGCCTTCTTCTGATCACCCCAGTTACCAGTAGCGAGGGAGTATTTGAGTCCATTGGTGATAGTACCTGGCTTCACAGCTTGGCCGATAGTAAACTCTTTGTGCGTTTCCACACACTAAAAAGATGCGTATTAGAAATGTGCCATTTTTTTCGAAATATCTTCCAAGTTAGTACCTTTTGGAGATGTCGGTAAACGTCTTTCGTGAGCTTTCGGAACAGCATGCGGAACAGACTAGCCAAAAGCGGGCCCGCCAAATCTAATCGTTTCTTCCCAAAATGATCCCGATCGTCTAGCTCACGTCGTTCTAGGGCAGCAAGCAACAGCCGGTGTATCATATACCCAAAGAAGAATGCCTTCTTGCTTTCAGACCCCTCATTCATGGAAATATGAGGCAACATCTCCTTTTGTAAAATTTCCTGAGCATATCGAAGACGCTTATCTTTCGTTAGGCCCGTCGTCGTCCCTCGTTTACCTATGAGGTCAAGCGCAACCTAAGACCAACGTCAGAATCGAATCGGTGCAAGCAAAATGGCTAGACTCACCTCCCGCTCTTGGATAACGAACCCCTCATCAATGCATGGCTTCAACATTTCAACCATTTGTGTATCGTTAGAATCGTAGCAAATGTGCTCCAAAATATCACGATCGGAGGTGATTCCAAGAGCTCGGAAGACGACCCAGATCGGGATGTCGTCGCGAATATAAGGCAGAGTGGCTCGGATGACATTACCCAACTAAAAGAATCTGAGTGCAACGGTTTTTGCCCCAGGGAAAGGCTCAAACGTACAGTCTTCTGAGGATTTCGGTGGTACATCTTAACCTGCATGGTACTGATAGTCTTACCACCTTGCTCAACGGCACTACGAACTTCGGCCAGGAAGGAAACCGGAGAAGGCTGAGCCTTGGCAAAAACGTAGACGTGATTCGCCGCCATTCGCTCCTGGGCGATAAGGACTTTCTCCGACCCATTGATA
>WNFI01671525.1_pt1 | contig 12435 bp, 17 predicted proteins | sample 5400471 | NCBI WGS metagenome assembly WNFI01 (sample SAMN13153348, study PRJNA577476) | soil metagenome | isolation source: 100 cm saprolite on Douglas fir-dominated hillslope | place: USA:California | collected 2013-09-17 | reverse complement strand
TCGGCTCGCTTCTGGGTTTTATTTGCTTCTACGTCGATGGATCCCCGCTAACGATCCGCGGGGATGACATCAGGGGCGGCTTAGTGGATTATTTGGGCGCAGACGTCTACGAATCGCCTGGCGAGGGTTGGCTGGGAGGCAAAGTGCACGTGACAATATGACGCCAACGTTTGCTTAAGGACGATTCCATCCAAATGTTGTTTTTCACCATCATCGAGCTGATACCCGTAGCGAAAGGCGCCCGAGGATTTTAAATCTGAGAAGTGGAAGACGTGCGCTGGAAAGCGCGTGCCGGCCGCGCCTAGAAGGTTGTTCTTGCGGGACGTCACCTGGACATAGGCCAGCTTCATACGCCGGCTCATTTCCGTCCGATAGGGCAGCGCCCCCGCCATGGGGTGCGTGTGTCCCTGGAAATCCCGCAGTGAATTTCCCAGATACATGAGTCCTCCACATTCTCCGTAGATCGGAAACCCCGCGTTGGTTTTCGCGGCGATGTCGCGTCGCACGGCCTTATTGGCCGCAAGTTCCTTGCCCCAGAGTTCGGGATATCCTCCCCCGACGTACAGCCCCCGGGCGCCCTTCGGCAAGGGGTCGTTCATGGGACTAAATGGCAAAATTTCTGCGCCGTAAGCTTCGAGAAGGTCGAGATTATCCTGGTAGTAAAAACAGAAGGCCGCATCCCGGGCTACTGCGATAGCGGTTCGCGCCCGCACCGGCGAAGGGAAAACGGGACGTGCCGGGTCCGGCAAGGGCGGGGCGGAGTGCGCGATCTTTAATAGGCGCGACCAATCCACCTGCTTCCGCAACTGCCGGTCGAGGCGATCCATCCATTCTTTAGGCAATGTTTTTTCCGCCGCCGGAATAAGACCCAGGTGGCGTTCGGCGAGATGCAGTTTCGGATCTGAGAATAGGTATCCAACAAGCTCCGCTTTTGTAGAGTGAGCGAGAGATTCCTTCAGCCAGGTGAGATGCCGTTTCCCAGCGACCTTGTTAAGGAAGATTCCTGCTACTCGGACCCGTGGGTCAAAGGATTCGAATCCTTTGACAAGAGCGGCGATTGACCGGCAGCTGCTGGAGGCGTCCACCACCAGTATCACCGGCGCCGAAAGAATCTTCGCCATATGAGCGCCGGAGCCGCGCTCGTCAGCGCCCGAATAACCGTCAAACAATCCCATGACCCCCTCGATCACGGCGATGCGGCTTCCGCGGGCCGCGCGCAGGAAAATCTCGCGGTTCACAGAATCGGTATTCAGAAAGCTGTCTAGGTTGCGCGACGTTCGCCCGCTGACCGAGGTGTGCAGGCTGGGATCAATAAAATCCGGTCCGACTTTGAACGGCTGAGGAGTCCATCCTATCCGGCGCAGGCGCGCCAGAATCCCGAGAGTCACGGATGTTTTCCCCACCCCGCTGTGCGTGCCGGCGACGATAAATCGGGGGACTGAAACGGAGTGAGGCATTAAGACTCCTACGCCACGAGTGCGGCGAGAACTCCCGCCTGAAAATGCTGATCGATGAAATCCGCCAAGCCATCGAATACCTTGTCAAAGGAAGGCACGGTGGCACCAAAGAAGGCCTCCAAGGCGGAAGAATTTTCGAACAATCCATGCAGATAAAGTCCCAGGATGTTGCCTTGCTCGTTTTGCCAGGCCAGATTTTCGGGCATGACCGGGCGCGCCACTACCGTTGAAGCCTGGGTCGATGTTTGACCCTGATGGATTTCGTATCCCTGGACCGCCAGACCCGAAAGAACCGCCCAGGGTCCAGCAAGGGACGCAAACCGCACGTGCCGGCGGCGAACTGTCTTCGCCCGCTTGAACTCAGTGACCAAAGGCAACAGACCCAAGCCGTCTGCTTGACCGTCAACACCGTGCGGATCTCTTAACCGGGTTCCCAGCATTTGCAGGCCACCGCAGATGCCGAGCACCGGCTTCCCGGTAGACGCATGGTCCCGGACCGCCCGATCGAATCCTTGAGTACGCATCCACGCTAAATCCCCGCTGGTGTGCTTGGATCCCGGCAGGATCACCCAGTCAGCCCCTTCCAAGGCGGCTGGACTACGGGCCCACCGCATGCGGACGCCATGCAGGTTTTTCAGCGGCTGAAATTCATCCAGATTGCTGATGTGCGGATAGGCAACGATCGCGATAGTCTTGTCATCCCCTGCGGCTTCTGGCAGGGGATCCAAGTTCTTTTTTCGCCTGGATTCCCCGCCAGTGACTGCGGGGAATGACGAAGCAGGATCATACACGCCGTCTTCTTCGGGCAACCCATGCTCGTGCCACATCGGCAGCGTGGCCACAGTCGGGATGCCAATGAGTTTCTGAAGCTTCTGCGGCCCGGGCGCGAGCAGCTTCGCATCGCCGCGAAATTTATTCAGCACGAAACCTTTAATCCGTTTTCGATCGGCGTTCGCCAAAAGTTTCCAAGTTCCGTAAAGGTGCGCGAAGGCGCCGCCGCGGTCGATGTCGGTCACCAGCAGGCAGCGCGCCCGGGCGTGCTGCGCGATGCGCATATTGACGATATCGCTCGACATCAGATTAATTTCGGCGGGAGAACCGGCCCCTTCGATGACGACAACATCATGGGAGTCCAGAAGCGCATCGAGTGCCCGTTTGACGATCGGCCATACTTTTTCGCTGCGACGCCGCCAGGCCATGCGAGAGAGCTGTCGGTCCACCTTTCCCAGCCGCACGACCTGACTTCGGGTATCCGCTTCGGGCTTCAACAGGATCGGATTCATTCTCACATGGGGCACAGCGCGCGCCGCCAAAGCCTGAAAGTATTGGGCGCTTCCAATTTCTCCCCCCGCCACGACCCGCGCGTTGTTGCTCATGTTCTGCGCTTTGAACGGCGCGACCTTGAAACCTCGCCGGGCATACCAGCGACAGAGAGCGGTCGCCAGCCAGCTTTTGCCGGCGCCGCTGGTCGTGCCCAGCACCATGACCGCTTTGGCTCTCATGGGCGGTTCAGTATTCGATGCCAGGCTGGGCTTTGATTCTCTGGGTGTTGTAGGGATGTTTGATTTCGCGCATTTCGGTCACTAAATCAGCTAACGCAACGATATCGGGGTGAGCATCGCGACCCGTAATCAGGATATGGGTCATGGGGTCTTTCTCTTTGAGCCCCTGGATCACTTCTTCAACCGGAAGGAACTCATATTTCAAGACGTAGTTCAACTCATCGAAAAACAACAGCCGGTGTTTCTTCGCGCGGATGAGCTCGAGACATTTCTCCCAAGCGCGGCGGGCTGTGGCTTTGTCCTGTTCCAGATTTTGCGTTTGCCAGGTGAACCCGTCGCCGACTGCGTGATGCTCTACCAGATCCCCGAAGCGCTCCAGCGCTTTCACTTCGCCGGTGATCCATTTGCCCTTCATGAACTGGACGATAGCTACGTTATACCCTCGACCCAACGAGCGGAAGACAACACCGAAGCCAGCGGACGTTTTCCCTTTTCCGTCCCCCGTGTTGACGATGATCAGACCCTTGCGGATCGCTTTCTCGATCTCCTCGTGAACGCGCGGCGCTTTGTCTTCTTTTGCCTTTTTCATAAGAACATTGCCATCGTCCGATGACTAAATTCGACGAGTCCAGTAAAACGGTTTTCGATGTAAATGAGCGACAGCGACGATCACTACGGTTTGCCCTTCAATACCATAAATCAGGCCATAGGGAAATCTTCGAACAAGACATCGGCGCAGAGCGCCTCGTAAGGCTGCATGAGCTTGCGGCCAAGTCGTAATCCGATGCACGGCTTCATCAATTTCAGCAAGGAACTCGTACCCCAACCCTGGCATTTGATCCTCGTACCAGTGGTGGGCATCATCCAGTTCCTGGGCCGCAGGGGAAAGGAACCGAACATTCATCGCTTTTTGAATCTTTTCATTACTTCTCGATAGGGAACGGCTTTCATTTTCCCCGCCTTATAGGCCCGCCACCGACGCTGAGACTCTGCCACCCAAACGCGATCGATATCCGGATCTGGTTTATCCAACTCCGTCAGTAGAACATCGACCAACCGCAACTTATCGGAATCCCGCAATGACTGGACTTGCTTACGAACCTTTTCTGCTCTCGTACGCATTGAAGACCTCCTCGTAATGTATAGACATAGGGTACCTAACACCATGGTGTGCTCTCCGGAATGGGAGTTTTTTCAGCGATGGTTTTTCGAAGGCATTCCTCGCAGAGACAATCGGACTTCGGATCCATCGGCATCACGTGGGGCAACTCCGCGCACCAGCAATTCTGGGGGAAGCAGGAAAATTCACGGCGGCAGTTCGCGCAGACTTTAAGCATCTCCGATCCTTTGATAGGCGGTGGATGGACCTTTCCATTCGAATAACTCGGGGTGGATCAGATGGGCGAGGAGTTCGACGCCGTCCACGACGCGCGGCCCGGGGCGTGCAAAATAAGAACTCGCATCTACCGCGTACACCTTCCCTTGCCGCACGGCCGAGAGTTTTGACCAGCCCGGGTACGACGCGAGCAGTTTCGCTTGCTCAGCGGCCTGATCGAGATGGAACCCGCAGGGTAGGACCACAAGAATCTCCGGGTCCCATTTCAACACATCGTCCCAGGGAATTCGCACTGAATCGGTCCCTTTCCGGCCCAGCTGATCTTCTCCGCCGGCAAGTCCCACCATCTCAGGGACCCAATGGCCCGAACAGTACACCGGATCGATCCATTCCATGCAAAAAACCCGGGGCTTGGAGGCAGCCGAGCGGGCCCGAGCCGCAACCTTATCGATCCGCGCCTGCGCCTCCGCGACAAACTGCTTGGCTTCCTTCGACCGTCCGGTCGCGGCGCCTAAATCGCGTATGTTGTCGAAGATCTGTGACAGCGACTTCGGCGTCATCCAGAGGATTTCGGGTTTCTTCGAAAGGGAGTTGAGGACCTGCGAAACCTCGTTGCCGGAAGGCGCGCAGACTTCGCAGAGATTCTGCGTGAGGATAAGATCTGGATCGAGGCGGCGAAGAAGGTTTTCGTCAACTCGATAGAGGCCTTCGCCTGCCTGCAGCCTTGCGCTGACCGCCGTGTCGATCTCGGCGCGGCTCAGCTTCTCCAGATCAATCGCGTTCCGGACCACCACCGGCTTCTGCCGGATCGCAGCCGGGTAATCGCACTCATGAGTAATGCCGACGAGCTGGTCCGTTAAACCCAGTATGCAGATCATCTCCGTGGCGGAAGGCAGGAAAGAAACGATCTTCATAGGCTCCTCTCGAGTAACCATGATTGATTTTAACACATCACGGATTCGGAGCGGGATGTCAGTAGGCGTCTTTGCGGTTATCCAGGGCGGTCATGAAAACGATTTTTTTCGATTCATCGATCTCGTAAAAGAACCGCCAGGCGCCGATGCGGTAACGCCACGTTTCAGGCTTCCAATTTCGCAGTTTTTTGATGTTGAGGCCGAAATGCGGCTGTAAGTGCAGCTGAGGATACACGTAGTCCTTCAATTTAGCTCGAATCTTTGGAGCGATCGCATGCGGCAGGCGCTCGAGATCCTTCTCAAAGACCGTCGTTTCAAAGATCCGGTAATCAGTCAACGAAGCGCCCCGAGCGCGACCGAGCCGCCCGCGAGCCCTTCTTCAGCCTGGACATCAGCGCCTGATCCTTTAAAATCCCGTGCATCTCCGTCTCGCTGACAAAAAAACATTCTTCCAAGTGCTTTTTAGCGGCCGTTTCAATCATGTTCGAGATCGGCCGGTTGTCGGCCAAGGCAAACTGCAGAAACAACTTGTAGGTCAAGTCGTCGAGCCGAAGGGTGATCGTCTTCATATTGATTCCTCCATATTCTTATTACTTCATATGTAGTCTACCGGATTTAAGCCCGGTTTTCAAGGGTTTGGTAAAACAATGTCCTATCTTAAAAACCGCACCGTCACGCCGCCGAGGTAGTTGCGGCCAGGGCGCGGGAAAAACCCGTTAAAGGAATCGGCGTTTTCGGCGTAATGCCGATCCAGGACGTTGTTGCACGCCACGAAAAGTTCCAGCCAGCTGCCGACCCGCTTGGTCAACCGCAGATTGGTGACCACATAGCCAGGGATCTCTATACCCGACTCCCCGATGTTGGTCCATTGTTTATGCAGGTAGACCAGATCAAAAGTAGTGACCGTCTGCCAGGGCAGCGAGATATCCGCGCGGTAGTCGATTTTATGCTTGGGGCTGAATTGCAAGGTCCGGTAATCCGAGCCGGCGGACGTCCCTTTGGCGTCTAGATAACTATAGCCGAGCCGCTGGCGAACCCTTCTGTACTCGTACCCCGCTGCCGCTTCAAACCCGCGTGAATAAGCCTTGTCCAGATTGTAGGCGGCGAACGATTTATTTGGATCCGTCGCGATTTTGTCGGTCGTACGGCTGTAGTATCCGGACAAGGAAGTCTCCCACCCTTCCGCAGGCTTTCCGGAAAGACCCACGTCGTAGATCCAGGTAAACTCCGGTCTCAAGTGGGTCGACCGGTTCGCCAAGGGCACAAACGGGTTATACAGGTCGGCGAAGGTCGGCGCCCGGAAAGAACGGTTGGCCGAAGCCGAAGCCTTCCACGAGTCGTTGAGCTTGGCGACCAGCTGGACGCGCGGGCTCCAGGCGTCTCCGTAGGCATTATCGAAGTCATAACGGAAGCCGGGCGTCAGCTTCACCTTCTCTGTGGAAAGCAGGTAGGTCTGAAGAAAGGCGCCCCACGCATTATCCCGGTTTACTCCGAACACGTTCGAATCAAGCCGGCGCTGGTAGAATTCATAGCCTACAGCGCCCCATTTTTCCTGCTCCAATTTTGCGAATGCATTCCGCCCTTCGGTGCGGATCTGGGTCAGGCTGCCGAATTGGAAAGCGTCGAGGTCCTGAACGTTGTTGGCCAACCGCGCCGTCAGGTCGATGCCGTTAATCCGGTTGGTGTAGTTGACCCGGTTATTGCGGAGGGTCGTCGTCTGGAAGGCGGTCAGGTCGTTGGCCTGACGTTCGACGCTGCCGTTCCACTGATCGAGCGGAACCGGCGTTCCGGACGGCAAGCCGATCGTCCCCTTCTCGCCTTCGATGTTGTAGGCCAATTTTCCGTAGACACCGGCGTTATACGACAGCAGGCCGGTGATATCTGTGTTGCGGTAGCTGGAGTTCTGCTGGAATCCGTCGGAGAGGTCCCGGCTCGCAGTGACCTGTGCCTGCACCGGCCCCCGATTAACACCTACCCGACCCCGGTTGTGATACGTCTTATAGGATCCGGCTTCCGAGGTCAGCTGGGCATCCACCGCCGCTGTGGGGTGCTTGGTAATGATGTGGATAACGCCTCCTTCTGCATTAGGACCATAGACAGCGGACCCTCCGCCCCGCACAATTTCGATACGCTCTATATTGTCCAGGGGGATACGGCTCAAATCGATTTCCCCGGTTAAATCCGGGATCTGGGGCACGTCATCGATGACAACCAGCACCTGCAGGGCGGTGAACCCGCGGATACTCGCCTCCGAGAGAGCGCCTTCCGACCCGGATTTCTTGAGAATGACCCCGGGAACGTATCCCACCACGTCTCCCACCGTCCGGGCCGAGGTCTTTTCAAAGTCCTGCGCCGTGATAACTTCTACATTCGTGGGCGTGTCGGTGATCGGAATAGTACTGCGGGTGAGCGACATAAAAACTTCCTGGGCATGCAGCGGCACGGCGAGGAAACTACAGGTGACGACAACAGTGAACAGCTTTTTCATGGTACATCTCCTTGGCCCTCCCCAGAGGGCATGGGTGTCGCTCGATCTCGGTCTCCTGGCTTCCCTTCATCCCCGGGTCGAACCTTCCCAACCCTCCGTACGTCTGGAGGACCAGTGGTCAACTCGACTCAGGTCCGGGTTACAGTCGCTGGGCGGCTCCAGAGTTAAACTGGATTCCCTTAAGACCGTAGCGGGTGCTACGTTGCAGCTAAAAGCGTTCCTCGGTCTTTCTCGTAAATGCGTAACGTCCATCGGCAGGCCAGGGTGCAAAAGGCCCCAATGAAAATTAAAGTTGGATAGGAGAGATTCGCCAAAAACGGTTGGAATACATCATAGAGCCGGCCACCGACGAAGTTCGACCCATACATCGCCACATCAAAAAGCGCCAGGAATAACGCGTAGGTGGTGGCTTCCGCGTCCACGGGACACGTGCGCGTGATCAAATCGAGGAGCATCAGCCGGGATTTCCACGACGCCCACGGAAATCGGCCCGCGATAGAACAAATAGGTGAGGCTGACCAGCGCCATCCCGACCGGCCCCCAGGAAACCCAACGGGTGATGTCCCGGCCACGGCAAAATTTCCAATAGGCGGCTGAGCCAAGAAAACCCGCGATCGATCCCACCGTCATGAGCGAACCGATCCACTGCGGAGTGAGATGCAACACATTGCTTTGGTAATAGAACTGGACTGTCCCGAGGAACGGATAGAAATTCCATAACACGATGGTCGCCCCCAGCGCCCAGAACGTCCTGGTACGGATAAAGCTCCAGAGGTTGCCGGTTTGTCTGCGGCGAGGTTGGTCACTTCCCGATTCATGAACCAGCGCGACTGAGGCGGCGATAGCGAGCGGCATCAGACCAGCGATACCGAAAATCCGCGGATAAGGGACATGACTTGTCATCCAGCCGCCGCCGGCACCTACCAGGATCACGCCCAGGTACAGCGCGCCGATGTGCAGGGCCTGGTACGGCCCCGTCTGCTGCCGTGCTTTGCCATCCTCCACGAGCCATCCCCCGCACACCGCATCGGCAAAAGCCATCGCAAAGATGGAAAGCATCAAGGGGATGAGCAGGCTTATATAGCGATAATGGGTTTGCGCGGCCAGGCTGAAGAAGGCTGCTGCCGCGAGACACGCGGCCAGGACAAGATGTGGTTTCCGGCGATACCGTCCCAGCGGCATAAAATCGGTAACATACCCGTAGAGCGGCTTTAGCAGGAGCGGAAACGTGATCCAGGCCATGAACCCGGCGGCTTGCCCGGGGGTGAGATGGAGCCGGTCCTTGAGCAAATAATTGACCGGCTCGTACACGATGCCGACGGTGCTCTGCACGAAGTAATTGATCAAAAAGAAGAAATAGTACCGGCGCAGAGGATTCATACGATGTTCATGATGGGATGAACGCTTAAAAGCACCCACACCAGAAGCTCCACCAGTTCCCCGCATGCGCCAAGCGTGTCGCCGGTCATTCCCCCAATCCGTCGGTAAACCCACTGCTTGAAAACCCAGGCGAACACTGTTGCCGCAGCGAATAACACCAGTCCAACCACTTTGAAGGTTAGCCAGGAAAAAGCGAGCGCGAAAACAGCGGCCGTCGCGAGGACCGGCGTTTTAATTTTTCCGATATACGGACTTCCCGTGCCTTCTTCGGTACGTGCATAGATGGAGATCGCAGAGAGTAACACCATAGACCATCGGGCCAATACGGGCGCAGCGATCAGCGCCGGGATGCGCGAAGTTTCGGGGAGGCTGGCAAAGAATCCCAGCTTCATGGCGACCAGACATGCGATCCCGATGACCCCCATCGGGCCGACATGGCTGTCTTTCATGATGGCGAGGATACGGTCTCTATTTTTCCCGGCGTAGAACCCGTCGCAGACGTCCGCGAACCCCTCCAGATGGAGCGCACGAGACAGCGCGATCAGAACCACAACGGCCGAAACGACCGCCGCCGGGGTTCCCACATAACGGATGAAGAACGTGTAGATCCCTGCGCCCACCAGGCCGAGCACGGCGCCTACCAGCGGGTAATACCGCATGGATCCCTCTAAATCCTTCTCGCGCAGGGTTCCAGACATACGGATCGGGATGATCGTTAAGAACTGGAAGGCTAGAAGAAATTGAATCACTGAACTTTTGGCTCCACGGTTTCATTTTTTTGGGATACACTGGCTTCTTCAAACGTGGCCATTTCATTGAAGATCGCACAGGCAGCATCCAGCAGCGGCATCGCGAGCGCGGCGCCGGTGCCTTCGCCAAGGCGCATTCGGAAATCAAGCAACGGAACGAGCGCGAGTTCCCGCGCGATCCGTTGATGTCCGCGCTCTACCGATAAATGGGCGATGGCCATGTAGTCGCGGCTCTGCCGGCACAGCCGCTGTGCGACCAGCGCAGCAGCCCCTGAGATAAAACCATCGATCAGGACCGGCGTTTGCGTCGCGGCTCCCGCGAGGATCACGCCGACCAACCCGGCGATCTCAAAACCGCCCACTTGGGCCAGCGTCTCCAGAGGCTGATCCGCCCGGGGCTGATTCACGTCGAGAGCACGCTGAATCATCAACACTTTGTGCTGGAAGGTTGCATCATCGACACCCGTGCCGCGCCCCGTGACTTCTTCTACCGCTGCGCCGGTCAATGCGGCCACCAAAGCACTCGCGGCGGTGGTGTTCCCGCTGCCCATGTCGCCGGTGGCGAAGAGTGTGACGCCGCGTTCTTTTTCCTGCAAAGCCAGCTCCGGTGCCATGCGCCACTTTGCGCGCAACCAGCCCGGGAAGATTTCCAAAATCCGCGGCCACGCCGAAGTCCGCTACCACTACCTCCGCGCCTGCGTTGCGCGCGAGCGCGTTGATCGCCGCGCCCCCGCGCAGGAAGTTATAGACCATCTGCGGGGTCACAGCCTGGGGGAACGTGCTGACGCCTTCCGCCGCGATACCGTGGTCCGCAACGAAAGTGAAAATGACTTTGCGACCGAGCCGGGGCCGGGACTGCCGCGTCACGCCCACCAGCCACTCGGCCAGCTCTTCCAGACGGCCCAGGCTGCCCTGTGGCTTGGTCAGAGAGTTGAGACGATTCCGGGCTTCCTCCATCAGAGAAATATCCAACGGTTGAATGCGGCTGATGAGTCGGTTCAGATCATCCATAAGGTTCCTTTCTGAAGTCACTTTTGCCTGCCTTTCAAAACCAAGGGAATGCCTGAGACAAGGACAATCGCTTCCTCCGCGTATCGAGCGGCGATTTGATTGGCGCGGCCGAGATCATCCCGGAACTGTCGTCCCCAGTCGGTGTGTGGTACAACTCCACAGCCAATTTCATTCGAAACGATGATCGTTTTCATCTTCGAAGCGACAGCCGCTTTGCAAATTTTTTCCACCCGGCTTGTGATCTGGGCCTCCGTTTCGCCATCCACCAGACGCCCCGCCACATACATCGTCAAGCAATCGATCAGGACCAGGTCCGCGCGCCCTTGCACTTAGCTTCACCGCGTATCGGCTCTTGCCGCTGCGCGCCCCGCCGGTAATGTAGATCAGCATGGCGATATCCACTTCAGGGTGCGTCCCTGCACCCTTCGGACGGAACCGAGCGGCTGCATATATTTCGGAAATTCCCGGTTCGGACGACCTAAAAGCTCCAGAACGATCGCCGATAAAGTAGCTCCATGCGCCACGATTAAAACGTTGGAGGTGGAAAGCGAGGCCTTCATCAAAGCGAGAAACCGTTTAACTCTCCGCCGCACTGAAATAAAAGTTTCTCCACCCGGGACGCGGACTTTCGTGGGATCAACACTCCAGCGCTTCGCGAGGTGCGGCCATTTCTTTTCAATGTCCTGGAACCGGAGACCTTCCCAGGCTCCAAAATGAATCTCTTTCAATAGAGAATGCTTGATGAGAGGAGCCGCCCTACGATGATGAATGAGCGTGGCCGTCTGTTCAGCGCGCAGAAGCGGACTCGTATAACACACATCCATCGAGACCCGGGCGAGACGTCGAGCCACCGATCTAGCTTGAATAAAACCGCGGCGCGTTAGAGGTGGGTTTGTGGAACCGCAATATCGGCCGGAAAGCCTCGTTTCGCCATGTCGGACTAAGAAAAGGGTACCGTTTATGGATGATAAATTTGGCATAAAAAAACCTGCTCCCAGACGGAAAGGAACAGGCCTCCTGCATCAAAAGCGCCCTTCCCGCGAAGGTAAAAACTACGTATGGAGACCGTTAATCGACCGGACTTATGGCTTTCGCCAATTACCGTTGCGGGGCAGTCCCGGATTCACACCGGGTTCCTCTAACGACCTCGTTTGAAAGAACCGGACAACGCGGGGATTATAGCCCCAAAGCGCGCGCGGGTGTCAACTATTAATTTTTTCCGTCGATGTCAGGCGGCTGCGGCGGGATTGGCGGCTTGGGCGGGCGCGGCGACGCGTTCCAGAATGAAAGAGAACTTGCTGCCTTTGCCGACTTCGGAGTCGACTTTGATGTTGCTGCCGTGGGCTTCGACGATCCCTTTGCTGAAGGAGAGCCCGATACCGAACCCGACAGAGCGGTCTTCGGCTTTGACCTGCTGAAACTTGCCGAAGAGTCTGTTCAACGCTTCAGCCGGGATACCGCGGCCATTATCTTGCACACAAATGTCCACGCCGCCTTCAATGGCTTGGGCGCGCAGGATGACTCGGCCGCCTTCCATGGTGTATTTGATCGCGTTTCCGGTCAGGTTTTCAACCACCCGTTCGATCAGCGATTGGTCG
>WNFI01295538.1_pt1 | contig 12436 bp, 11 predicted proteins | sample 5400471 | NCBI WGS metagenome assembly WNFI01 (sample SAMN13153348, study PRJNA577476) | soil metagenome | isolation source: 100 cm saprolite on Douglas fir-dominated hillslope | place: USA:California | collected 2013-09-17 | reverse complement strand
GCGCACCCATCAGTATTGGGCCGGCTATTATCATCGTCGCCGTCGCCAGAAAGCCGGGTAAGTCTCCTGGTCGAGCCACCTGACCTTCCCAGCACTTTTCCGGGGAGTTCTCCTGGGAACTTCCTGGCCCTTTTCCCAGGAACATTCCCCGGAGTTTTCCCAGCAGGTCGTCAGGCTGGCTCTCGTTCCTGTTGTCCGTCCCACACGAAAGGAGTGGTTCGATGACCTTCGTCTCTGTGGCCGACGCGTGCCGTCGCCTGGGCATTGATGCCAAAACGCTGCACCGCTGGCTGGCCGAGGCGCAGCTTTCCCTGTCCCGCCATCCCGGCGATGGCCGCAAGAAAGGGGTGAGCGACGAGCACCTCGAGCTGCTGGCTCGCCGGCATCAGCGCAGCCTGGCTTCTCTGCCCCCGGCGCCCGTTCCCGGCGAACTGCCAACGCTGCCGACGGCGCTCCTCGCCCTGCCTGAGCGGCTAGACGCCTTGCAGAGCCAGATCGTCGCCTTGCAGCAGCAGGTGACGGCTCTCACGCATCTCCTGCAGCAGCAGCACGAGCCAGCCCTCCCGGCTGCGGCTCTGCTGAGCCGCAGGAGCAAACGCTCACCTAAGCCAGCACCTGCTGCTCCGCGCGCTCGTCCTGCGGCCAAGCCCCCTCGCAAGCCGGTGCATGTCATCCCGCGCGTGGAGTATGGCTCTGAGGGGCACTATGTGGTGATCTGTCCCAAGGGGGGCTTGCTCCCCTTTGAGCCAGAGACTCCCGAGTGGTTTGCCTGGCTGGCAGAGCAGTCCTCGTTTCGCTTTGTGGGAAGAGCGGGCACGTTCTCGGCCCATCATGAGTGGCGCGTCCCCAAAGGCGCCTGGCGCGCCCATCGACATATCCGCAACCAGGGCTACCATCTGCGTCTGGCCCCGACCCAGGAATTGACCCTTGTGGTGTTGGAGCAGGCGGCGGAGGCACTGCAAGCTCACCTGATGTAGCTGCTTGCCTGGTTGGGATTCTGGGGGTGGTGGCCTCCTTGGCTCAGAGAAGTGCAACTGTAGTGAGCTGCCGGGTTTCAACCCAGCGGAGTGTCACTGTCTGAGAGTAGAGACTAACGATCAATCGTCGTGTTCGCTCTCACAGAAAGGAGATTATTGAAGATGTTTGGCAGATTCGGCAGGCGGTTCGGTCCGTGGAATCGAGGAGACTGGGAAGGCTGGACCCCTCCCTGGATGCAGGAAGACTTGCAGGGGCCTGGTGGTCCTCGCTTCTTCGGTCCCCGAGGCCCTTTCGGCCAGGGTGGACAATGGGGACAATGGGGCTCTCCAGAGTTTCAAGCGCTCTGGAGTGAGGCCGCCGAGGTAGGACGGCTCTTCGCTATTGCCAGTCGTAGTGCTTTCGAGAATCGGGAGCGCCTGGCACAACTGCGTGCGTCGCTGGAACGCACGCGCAAGGAACTCACGGATATGATCTACGGGGCAGGCCAGAGCGAGAGCGCGGGGAGCACGCCCGAAGCTGGGCAAGCCTAGCAGTTCAAATGCACACTGTGCTTGTCTTCGAACAACAACAGATGCTGGTCATTCGCTCACAGGTGGATGACTGGCACTGTTGCTTGTCGGTATGTAAACAACACTAGCCTGTTTTTGTTATGGCGGTCTTTCGCCTTATAGACCACGCCAAAGCCTCATTCAACACCATTCCCAATGCCCAAAGTTGATCCTCCTGGCCTTGTCGATAGCGTTGCCGTAATTCCCCACTCGGAAATTCGATAGACATGCTTCTCTCTATTCACATGACTGCTGTAATAATCTGTACAGGTGCATGCAATTCTGCTAAAATAGCTGAGCAGACATGAGGAGTACAAGAACAAGCACAAAAAATAGGACGAATGTCTGCTAAACCACGTCGAAACTGTCCCTAAAGCACGTCTGCTAATACGTGCAGAGAGAGCGGCATATGAAACGGGAAATGCAACCTGCCTTATCTGTAAAGGGGCAGCAGGCCCTCGACCAATACGCATACGCGCTCCAGCAAATGGAAGATCTCTCGGCGGTGACCGTCCGTAACTACCTCAGCGATCTACGTCAGTTCATGGCATGGTGCGAGTCTTGTTGGCACGAAGAATGGAACGAACAGCCCTTTACTCCACAAGTTGTTGGACCACCTTTGCTCATCCGCTACCGAACGTATTTACAAACCACGCACTGGCTCAAGCCTTCCACCATCAATCGGGCGCTCATGAGCAACAAACGCTATTTCGCTTGGGCAACGAAGATGCAACAGGATGTGGAGAAAATCGCCTGGGTGTGAAGCGAGCAAGTACAGGAGTAGAATCCCTGGTTCCCGTAGAGGGACAGGCAATCTGGAGAGAGATGAACGCTCTCGCAGCCCATAGATTCTCAGGAGTAGATGTTCAAAAGGACTACCATTATGGACCAGCCAACCTATGTGATTAGCTTCGATGAGGTCTCACCGGCCGATGCCAGCCGCTATGCCGATGAACTGAGCAACGCTCTTTTGGATGCATCTGCCGACATTACCATCCGACGGAGACGAGACGATCCCCGCGCACAAGATTTTGGTGCTACTCTCGTTCTTCTCTTAGGAACACCGACAGCTGTGGCACTCACCAGAACGATCACGAATGTGATAGAAAATTGGCTCAGGCTACACCATAGCGCATCCATAACCATAAAGAGGGACGACGAACAAATTATTGTGCGAAACATTACCAGCAAGCAGGCTGCTCAATTAGCTCAGGTCTTCTTGCCAAAGCCATGAAGGAGGGCGGCTATGGACGAACATGCTCCTTCTCCGCATACGACACTCGCGATCTTGCTCGGCGCGAGCGCCTGGCTAGATTCGCCCGACTTCCACGGCTCCGAGGCATTCGCCAACGTTGCCAGGGACTTCAGAGCATACCTGCTGAACTCGCAGCACTTTGGACTTCCCGAGGAGAATTTCTTAGATCTGTTCGATACAGAGCAAGGCCCGGATAAGATTGATCGAGCCATCCGTCTCTTCCTTGACCAGCGGACTCTAGGGATGCAGCAGGCCGGAAAGGCGCCGAGGGACCTGCTCTTCTACTTTGTCGGTCATGGTGGATTTGCGGGAAGGCACTCCGAATACTACCTCGCTGTGCGCTGCACCTCGAGCGAGTATCCACTCGCTTCCGGCATCCGCATCGAATCGCTGGCCACGACCCTGACGGACAGGGCAAGACACCTGCGGCGTTTCATCATTCTGGATTGTTGTTATGCCGCTGCTGCTTTTACCGAGTTTCAAGCAGAGGGACCCGCAAAGGCGGCTGTCCGGCAAGCGGTCGATGCATTCACGGACAGGGCGAGAAGGATTGGCAAAGGCACCTCGCTGCTGTGTTCTTCGGGGAAAAAGGTGACGTCGCTGCTCACACCGGACAGGACCTCTACCATGTTTTCGAAAGCGCTGCTCCAGGTGCTTACTACCACCGGGAACCCTCATCGACCGGACCGAGCCTATTTATCGCTGCATGACGTGGCTGATCTCGTGGAGGAAGCGCTCGACCAGTTGCTTGCTGAGAAAGCTCCTCGGCCAGAACTCCATTCTCCCGACCAGGTGGACGGAGATGTGGCAGACGTTCCGTTCTTCCCCAACTCCGTTGTAGAAGCAGTCCCTCATGCACGGCTTGGCAACTATCGTTTGGTCCGCCTCTTGGGGCATGGTGGCTTCGCCAATGTCTATCTCGGTGAACATATTCACCTCAATACGCATGCTGCCATCAAATTGCTCCATACCTCACTCACCGACGACGAACGAGCAAAATTTCTGGAAGAGGCACGCACTATTGCGCTGTTGGAGCATCCACATATTGTGCGTGTGCTCGAATATGGAGTCGAGCACGAGACCCCTTTCCTTGTCATGAACTACGCTCCGGGTGGCACCTTGCGTCAGCTCCACCCCAAGGGCACACGTCTCCCACCAGCCACAATCGTCTCGTATGTCGAGCAGGTGGCTGAGGCACTGCAATATGCTCATGATCAAAAAATCGTGCATCGCGATGTCAAGCCAGAGAATATGCTGTTAGGTCGAGGTAACGAAGTGCTGCTGAGCGATTTTGGGATTGCCGTTATCGCCCACAGCACCCAATCGCAAGCGCTTCAAGAAGTGGGTGGAACTGCACCCTATATGGCACCAGAACAGATTCAGGGGAAGCCATCTCCAGCGAGTGACCAGTATGCACTAGGAGTCGTTGTCTATGAGTGGTTAAGTGGCAATCGACCCTTTCAGGGAAATTTGACCGAGATCTATAGTCAGCACTTGTTCGCTCCTCCTCCCTCCTTACATGAGAAGGATCCGATGATCTCATCCGATGTAGAACAAGTAGTGAAGACAGCACTTGCCAAAGACCCAGGGCAGCGTTTTGCCAGTGTCCGAGCATTTGCTTATGCCCTGGAACAAGCCTGCCTGTCAAACGACCAAACAGTTCCAGTAGTCCCTCCTCCTCCTCTCCCACTACCGAGGGGTCGATCGAAAGTGTGGACCTTGTTCACAGATCGCCTTTCGCGACGCAAAATCCTGGTAGGCCTGGCGAGCCTCGTGGCCGTTGGCGGTGGTCTCACCGGGGTGACGCTCGCATCGAAGACCGCAAGGGGAACCCTTTTCCACACCTTTCCGCAAGACGACATTGTGTATGCCGTAGCGTGGTCCCCCGATGGAAATCGTCTTGCCTCAGCAGACAACAATGCAGCAGTGCAGATCTGGGATACCGCCAGTGGCGCCTATGTTTTGACCTATAGAGGGCATACCCCGGGTGCCGCCGGTGCGGTGGCCTGGTCACCTGATGGACAATACATCGCCTCCGGGGGCTCGGACGCGACCGTGCAGGTCTGGGAAGCCTCCGCCGGACACAAAATCACCACCTACACAGGCCACACTGGCTATACCAAAATAGTGAACGCCGTGGCGTGGTCCCCCAATGGGAAGTATCTTGCCTCTGCTGGCGAGGAGGGATCGGTTCAGGTCCGGGAAGCACTGACATGGCACCTTATCTACACATACAAGGGCCATATTGGCCAATATGGTGGCTCGTCAGTGAATGATGTGGCGTGGTCACCCGATAGCAACCGTATCGCCTCGGCGAGTTCGGATTACACGGTCCAGGTGTGGGACGCCACCACTGGCCGTCACGTCTTCACCTATCAGGGCCATTCTGGCGGGGTACTGGCCGTCGCCTGGTCACCAGATGGCATGCGCCTTGCCTCTGGAAGCTCTGACGACACGGTGCAGGTGTGGAGTCCATCCGCAAGCGGGACCTTGCACTATAGCGGACATACCGATTCGGTCCAGGCTGTCGCGTGGTCGTCTGATGGGCAGCATCTTGCCTCTGGAAGCTCTGATCAGATGGTGCGGGTCTGGGATCTCTCTCCTAACGGGAACCCCTACGTCTATCGTGGCCACACCGATGAAGTCTACACGGTAGCGTGGTCGCCCGGCGGCTTTGCATGGCCATGGTCACACGAAGGGCAACGCCTGGCTTCGGGGGGGAAGGATACGACGGTGCGCATCTGGCAAGCAGTCTAGGGGGAGTCCTCTTTTTAGATGTAATCTCCGTCAATGCCTTTGATGTGTGTCTTCCCACTTTTATAAGAGCGTATAATAAATAAGTAATGGTTTTTCGTACTGTACGTATGAGGAGATTGAGTAATGGCAAATCAGCCCTTGAAGCTTGGTTACAAAGCATCAGCAGAGCAGTTTGGCCCACGGCAGTTGCTCGACTTCTCCGTTGAGGCGGAGGAATGCGGGTTCGATAGCGTCTGGGTCAGCGACCATTTCCAGCCATGGCGATATACAAATGGGCATGCTCCTTTTGCCCTTTCCTGGCTGGGTGCCGTTGGAGAACGGACCAGGCGTGTTATCCTTGGGACGAGTGTTCTGGCACCTACGTTCCGCTACCAGCCGGCTGTCGTTGCCCAGGCATTTGGAACGCTCGGCGTGCTCAATCCAGGAAGAATGATCCTGGGAGTTGGTTCGGGAGAATCCCTTAACGAAATGGCGGTTACAGGAGGAGTATGGCCACCGGCAAAAGAGCGTTTAGCACGGTTACGTGAAGCTGTTGACCTGATCAAACTGCTCTTGGCGGATGATGTCGTTACTTATGAGGGGCAATACTACCGGACACGTAACGCAAAGATCTACGATAAGCCCGACCAGCCTATCCCCATTTATATTAGTGCAGGCGGACCAGTTGCAGCAAAATACGCGGGTAGAGTTGGAGATGGCTTTATCTGTACCTCTGGGAAAGGAGATGCGCTCTACCGGGATCAGCTCTTGCCGGCAGTTGAAAAAGGTGCGGAGGAGGCAGGCCGTGACCCGGCAACAATCGAACGCACGATTGAGGTCAAAGTCTCCTTTGACACTGATCGTGAGCGGGCGCTTGCCGATACGCGCATCTGGGCTGCACTGGCGCTGCCAGCAGAAGACAAGGTTGATATCGATGACCCACGTGAGATGGAGCGAATGGCTGCAACCGTTGCCGACCAGGCTCATCGCCGCTGGCTTGTCTCGAGCGATCCCGAGGAGCACGTGGAACAGATTCGCCCATACATCGAATATGGCTTCACTCACCTGATCTTTCATGCGCCAGGTGACGACCAGTCTCGTTTTCTCCAGCTCTACTCTAAAGAAATTCTGCCGCGAATCAGACACCGCTGGGGATAGTAGGGACAACCCACTATAGCTAATATCCTCAAAGCCGAGGATGTCTACTTGCGTCTATTGGGAGGAGAAAAGGATTTTAGACCTTCTCAAACTCCGTTTTGGCCGTGTATGTCCCATCGGGCAGCTGCTCCACGGTATAGTCACTGAAAAGGACAGGGTCTGTCAAATAGAGACATAAAAAGATGCGCACGGCCAGTTCGCGTATCTCGATCTCCGCGTGGGCGCTGGCGCGCATCTCGATGAAGTGCCGCCAGGAGCGCGCGTTGCCGGTGACGACGATGGGCGCCTCGGTTTCATTGGGGAGCACGGAGCGGGCGCACTGCTGCACTTTTTTGCGCAGGTCGGTTTTGGCCTCGGCGGTCAAAATTTTAGTGCCGGCCTGCTGCATCTCAAGCAAACGATTGGTCAGCGCGGCGTACTCGGCGGCGGCGCGTTCGATGCGATCGAGGAACTGGGAATGAAAGAGTTCGTCTTGCTGGTATTCGGGGCGTTCGACGAAGCGCAGCATGCGCCCCGACACGAAGCGCTGGCTGAGCTGGGAATTGTGTGTGACGATGCCGTTCGCAACGAAATTGTGGTATGGCTCCTCCATTTCAATATCATAGGTCATCTGCTCGCCGGCATAGCTAATGTCTACGATACGTACTGGCTTGGGGACGAGTCTTGGCTTACGTGGGCGCAATACTGGAGGTTGCGCATCTCCCAACTCCTCAACAGTGCGGCCCAATACCTCAACGAAGTCCTCTTCATGATGGTTTACTTTTATGTGGCATGTACGGCAGAGCGTAACCATGTTTTCAGGATCGCATACAAGGTCGGGTCTTGCCCAGATGGGTAACACATGATGGATAGTCAATTTGCCACCGCGTTTACCGCAAAGCCGGCAACAGTGATTATCACGTGCGTAAATCGATGGACGTATTAGCTTGATATCACGCCGTAAAGCCACCCCTATGCGAGAGATGCCACCACGCCAGCGATGATTGCCAGCGCCCTTCATGCGTTGTCGGGTTGCTGCTTTCTCAGCATCGCTCTTTGGCTGGGCTCGATAACGAAGGCCTTTATTCCAGGGCGCTTTATCCACAGTCCATGAACCTGCTGGTTTCTGCAGGCCATGTTTACGTATCCAGGCGCGTATAGTGTGAGGCGAGGCGCCGGCCGACCCCGCAATAGATTCCTGCGAGAGCCCTTTCGTAATATAATGTTCGCGCAACCACTCCGCATCCTGATAAACTGGTCGACCGTTCACCATTAACTCAACATTTGTCTTGCGGTAGATAACGGTACCGTTAGCCGTCATCTCTAGCCCTCCCACCGCATCTTCGAGGGTCATCCACCCTTCTTTTGTGAGAAAACGATGCTCTTTGGTGGTGTTGATGGCCTTCCCATCGGCGAGTTTTACAGTAAATACCGGCTTCAGGCCAGATCTGATGATACTCTTTACCTTACCACCCACAAAAGTCCCAGTTGTTTCATCGAGGCAACGCAGGCGGAGCAATTTGATGCGTGATCGCCCGTAGGGTGATTGCGTCATTGCGTAGAGGTCGTCTAATCGCCGTTTCTTGACTCCGTCCGGTTTACCCCGTAATTGATGAGTACTATAGATCAAGGTGTCTCCAGTAAGACAATACCCGAATCCTGCGCGATGACGTACAACTTCATGTGTCACACTGCGCGAGATGCCGTAGAGCAGGAGGCTAAAATTCGCATGTTCAAACACAGAACCGTGCCCCGAGGACTTGAGATTATCGAAATAGCGAGTGGCCTGGGCATTAAGGGTGCGTTTGGGACCAAAACTCATATAGCAGACCTGCCCGGCGATTTTGCACAATTGGGCACCATCGGGCAGTGTGGTGGGATCTTCCAGGTATTCTGGAAAGTTGAGCGATTCATCAAACCCGCTCAGAAAGCCTGCCAGGCCCCCCAGGTTGACGGTTGGGCGTGAGAGCAAGACTACTCCTGGCTTGACTAAGTACAATACTCCAGCGGGAGAATGATGAACAGGGGAATCAATCGCTGTAAAACCGGAATGGACACTACCATTAAGTTCGCGGAAGAGAGCCTCAGGATTGATTATAGACATGTAAGCCTCCTTGCTACTAGTTCATTTTTCTCTGATGCTAGTCTAGCAGGTCGGAAGCCGTTTGGCTACAGTACGGGCAACAAAACAATTACTGGCTATTTGTCGTGCGTTCCGGTGGTGCGAGCAAGGCATTTAGTGTTGCGCGTCGAATGCGATAGGCTTGACGTGTACCACGATGGGGTAGGCTTATCGCTTCTAAAACACCGTTTTTGATCCAACGTCGTACGGTGGTGTCATCTACGCGCAATTGTTTGGCGACTTCGCGGACTGTTAGCAGATCCGCCTCATCATGTACCACGTGGCCCTCTTTCTGGTCTTGTGCTATCATGACGGTCAGTCCTTTTAAAAGCTGGCACGCTTTTGGACTGAACAATCCATTCTATTTGACTATAACGACGAACGGTCTGTTTTTTAGTAACGCTGTACGTAAATGTCGCTTTATAGTCTTAATGCATGAATTGTCCGTAAAGCAGCCATTACATTAGGAACCTAGGGGAGATTCAGTTGCAATGGTTGCACTGATTAGCCACCGATCATGGACATGCTGCGATTCGCCCGTTTAAAGCGTTTATCGCCGATATAATGCTTGAGTTCTTTGTTCCAGACAGCCTGCCGAATAGTGCTTGCCAAAACGTCGTCAGAGGCATCTGAGCGAATGACAGCACGCAGGTCAGTTTCTTCTGTAGCAAACAGGCAGGTGCGTAGTTGCCCATCGGCTGTAAGACGGATACGGTCACATGTTGCGCAGAATGGCTCGCTCACAGGGTTAATGAATCCAACCTCGCCTATACCATCACTAAACGTATAACGTCGCGCCGTTTCGGAGCGATCACCTGTTGTAACCGGTACTAATGGGCCATATTCAGCCTCGATGATGACCTTCAATTCTGCGCCTGTCAGTATATCTTCTTTGCGCCAGAGCTGATCGGCATCCAGGGGCATAAATTCTATCCAGCGCATGACATACGCCTTACGCCTGGCCAGGCGTACAAAATCAAGCACTTCCTCTTCACTGTAGCCTTTGACGGCAACTGCGTTCACCTTGATTGGATGTATTGATGGATATTTTTCAAGTTCCTCCAGCCCCTCTAACACGCGGTCGAGTTGATCCCTGCGCGTGATCTGCGCAAACTTTTCACGGATGAGGGAGTCCAGGCTGACGTTGATGCGTGTGAGACCTGCCCTGGCGAGCGCTCCTGCCAGTTGCTTCAGAAGGATACCATTCGTTGTCAAGCTCAGGCTGCGTAAACCTTCGATCTTGCGAAGCTGGCTCACTAAATCAGGAATATCTCGTCGTACAAGTGGCTCTCCGCCCGTCAGGCGTATCTGCTCTATGCCGATACTGACTGCAACCCTGGTAATGCGTTCGATCTCCTCGTAAGAGAGGATCTCGGCTTTCTTAAGCCATGGCAAACCCTCGGCGGGCATACAGTAGGTGCATCGGAAGTTGCACTTATCGGTGATAGAGATACGCATGCTTTTAATACGACGTCCATAGCTATCGACGAGTGGTTCCATAGGTTAGTCTCCTGGTGTATGCAGTTAAGTAAGTCGCTAACTCTTGTCTAACAACTATATCACATTTTTATGCATACGGTAAGCTTAGCTGTTGTCTTGCTTGCGAACAAACGAGACGCCACCTGACGCTACAATGATGAGCGTCATTGCGATGAGGCCGCGTAAGCCAACTGTTTCCCTAAGTACGACCAAACCGATGAGAGCAGCAACTGCTGGATCCAAGCTCATCAATATCTCGAAGACGCGGGCAGAAATTCGTCTAAGTGCCTCTAGCTCGAGCGAAAAGGGAATTACTGAAGAGAGGATGGCCACACCAATCCCAATCAGTAAGATGAACGGATCATGTACGATCGCGCTCACATGTATGATTCCGAACGGAGCAAGGACATATGCTCATACGTACTTTTTCTTTTCTATCCTCGATCGACAGAGGTTTCAGTAAGAGCCCGCGCCATTTCTTTCTCACGCAGGCTGTTTGCGTATTCCAAATCTACCTGCCATTGGCTTGTAGAGTGACGTAAAACGTGCAAGGTCGCTTCGAGCTGGGCAAGGTCCATGGTATGATACTGCATCTCACCCTCGACAAGGTTCTTTGCTTGTGCCTTCAAATGAAGGATGTGCATCTGGCAGTAGTTGATGTAGTGATCGATCAGGTGCAAGCGTTCGGCAGGATGCAAATATTCTAAGTAACACACCTTTTGCCAGAAAAACTTGGTATATTCTCCCGGATTCGAGGTTGTACCCATCATCAACTGGTGAAAGCGCTTGCGGCCGGCTTCCGTAATCTCATAAGTATGTAGTTGCCGATCGCCTTGATGTTCTTGCTTTGCTTCGAGGGAAGCACCGATCAGGCCCTCTTGCTCTAATTTAGCCAGTCGTGGATAGAGCCAGCCGTGGCTGACTTTGGCTACTGGTCCGATTAGGTCGTCGATGATTTTGGCAATCAGGTAGCCGTGAATTGGACCTCTCATGAGAAGCGAGAGAATAATGAGTTCGTACATGAGTTTTTCCTGGCCTTTTTACCTATCCTACCACACTCCTTTAGATAACTTCAACGCGCTCCTTGTCTCGTAAAAGTTGTAAATCCCAACATTCTGAGGCTCATGGCCACTCTTGATACTCCCTTGAAAAAGTTTGCATGCAGGGAACTCCTCTGGTGTTCTCGAAATAAAGCCGAGTTTACTGGAGCACCCTCGTTTTTGCAACACAACCCGCCGATGAGATTGACAACGTTAAGCGTTCAATCAGCTTCGCAAGCGAGCCCGAGAGGGAGGCTTCGTTTTTTCTCACGTGTCTCAAACGGTTCCTGTATGACCATTAGGCGCACCTATTGTTGCTTCATACCGCTTTTTCATTCTCAACAAGGGCTTGACGTTGTATATGTATGTTGACGGGCCTGATAGGCCAGATTAACCCACTCAGTTCGACAGGACATTGATGGGGTGATAAAATACATCTATCTCCACTATAGAAGAACTATCCACGACAAAAGAAAAGGAGCATCCTATGCCGAACGAGCAAACCGATACAACTCCCGCTGCACAGCCTCAAGGCGTGCACCTCGTAGGCAGCGTCCCGCTGGCAAATGCTGAAGAAGTATTTCGCACCGCCGGTTCCACCCTGGGAGGACGCCTGCGCCGCATTCCAGATGGAGAGACTGGCGTTCGAACCAACTGGATTGGCTGGCAAATCGACTTTCTTGCGCAGAATCCGCATCTCGAGGTCATCCCGCCAGACCCCAATTCCTATGCTCCATTACAGCACGTCAGGCTGCGCTCGCCGGTGAATGCTAGCGATATTACCTTTGACAACCTGGGTTACGCCGATGCGGCCATCACTTCCTACGAGCTGTTCAAGCAACTGAAGCAAGAAGAAGTCCTGCCTGCACATTACCGTTTCCAGGTGAGCCTGCCCACGCCGCTCGCCACCGTATCTGCTTTCGTCGTGCGGGAGGACCAGGCAACTGTTGAACCTGCCTACGAGCGAGCCATGTTTGCCGAGCTTGATAGGATTACGAGCGCTATTCCACACGATGAACTGGCTATCCAGTGGGACGTAGCTGTCGAGTTTGGCATCCTGGAGAGCGTTACGTTCGCTTATTTTGCAGAGACGAAGCACGCTCTACTCGAAAAATTGGTGGGGCTTGGCAACCGAGTACCG
>WNFI01333619.1_pt1 | contig 12438 bp, 13 predicted proteins | sample 5400471 | NCBI WGS metagenome assembly WNFI01 (sample SAMN13153348, study PRJNA577476) | soil metagenome | isolation source: 100 cm saprolite on Douglas fir-dominated hillslope | place: USA:California | collected 2013-09-17 | reverse complement strand
GGAGCGGGCTGGACGTGCTGCGCAAGCTCTGCCTGCCGTTCTCGCCTTACCGACAGCGACCGGACATTACGATACATGGTCCGGGGGTCCCGCGTACCGCGATACCCGCCCAACATGCGAGCAGCATGTTGCCCCAGGTCAGGCGCGGTCAGCAAAACCCTACCAGCCCGGTTTCAGGCGAATTAACCGTCCGGCCGGACGATGTCGAACACCCGGCTGCCAGTTTCAGCTCTCGGTCGGCGGAAAGTTCTCCGGGCTTCTACCAGACCCACGCGCCAGACAAGCTACGAAGCGCGCGGTCATCACACGAATCACCGATACGCCTGATTTCTTGTCTCGGTTGCCCTGGCAGTGCCCGTCGCCGGCCAGCCTGCCGGGGACTTCGACCTGCTACGCCGGACATTGAGTAAATCATTGTGTTGTTTCGCAGGCATTATGAATCTCTGGCAATTTCGGCATCAGCGCCGCGGCGCGCTTACAGCATCGCGATGCAGCGGGAATTGCCGTCACCTGGCCGGGCGGTTACGGCGTGACAGCCTATCTGCCGCCGCCTGGGCGGGCTCCGCGATCACGCACAGTGACGAAGTTCCTGGCCGACAGCCGAGTCGTAGAACCGGGTGAAGGCGGCCAGGCTTGGCTTGATCGCTTCGGGCACCGATGCGGCTTCGGCGACGGCGTTAAGCGTCTTGAGCCCGTCGCCGGAATTGATGATCACGGTCTCCTGCTCCGGGTCGAGTTTCCCGGCGGCCAGCAACCTGCGCAGCACCGCGATCGTCACCCCGGCCGCGGTCTCGCCGAAGATGCCCTCGGTCGCGGCGAGCAGCCTGATCGAGTCCACGATCTCCGGGTCGGGAGCGTCTGCCACCGCGCCCCCGGTCCGCCGCACAACGTCCAGCACGTACGGACCGTCGGCCGGGTTGCCGATGGCCAGCGACTTGGCGATCGTGTCGGGTCGCACGGGCTGCACGACGTCGTGCCCCGCGGCGTACGCGGCAGCGACCGGCGCGCACCCGCTGGCCTGCGCGCCGTAGACGGTCACGTCGGACTCGGGAACCAGGCCGAGCGCGACGAACTCGCGGAAGGCCTTGTCGATCTTCACGAGCTGGGCTCCGGAGGCGACCGGCACCACGATCTGGCGCGGCAGCCGCCAGCCCAGGTCCTCGGCGATCTCGTAGCCGATCGTCTTGGAGCCCTCGGCGTAGTACGGCCGCACGTTCACGTTCACAAACGCCCAGTCCTCGCGCTCCTCGGCGAGCTCGGAAGCCAGCCTGTTCACCTCGTCGTAGCCGCCATCGATCTTGACGAGCAGGCCGCCGTACACCGCCGAGGCGAGGATCTTCTCGGGCTCCAGGTTGGCGGGAATGAGCACCACGGACTCGATCCCGGCCTTGGCCGCGGCGGCGGCGACGGCGTTGGCCAGGTTTCCCGTGGACGGGCAGGCGAGCACCCGGTAGCCCATCTCCACCGCGGCCGCCAGCGCGACGGCGACCACGCGGTCCTTGAAGGAATGGGTCGGGTTGGAGCGCTCGTCCTTGACCCACGGACCGGCAGGAGGCTGGCGTACCGCCAGATGTTCGGCGGCCCCGACTCGATCTCCTGCCGGGTGACGGACGGCAGGTCATAACTGACCTCAAGCGGGCCGAAGCACTCCGAGCAGGCGTGCTGGCCGCCCAGGTCGAAACTGGCGCCGCACTCACGGCAGGTGAGAGCGCGGGCGTACCCGAAGCTTCCGGGCAGGACTGAGTTGATCGTGAGGGATGTCATAACTAGTGAGGCCTCTCCTCATCTCTCCCTCTGCCGGGTCGGCAGCGGGCCGGAGTTGGCACCAGTCCCGAGATGGCCTCACCAGGCGAAGAGCGGCCAAGCGCGGATCATCGAGATGGTTGCCGGGGCTTCACAGGGCCGTTCCCTCCACCCCTCTGGATGAGCAATATGAAGTTGTTATCCCGCATCCTAACCGACTCGTGCGCTGATGTCCCGCCAGGCCCTGGTCTGCCGACGGCGCACCCTGGAGCGGGGGGCGGCGGGCGACTCGGGCTGGCCGCGGCGCTAACCTCACCGCGTGGACGATGCGACTGCCAGGCGCCGGATCCTCGTGGCGTCCAACCGAGGTCCGGTCTCATTCAGCCGGGACGACACCGGCCAGCTGTCGGTCAAGCGGGGCGGCGGCGGCGTCGTCTCCGGCCTGTCATCGGTGGCCAGCCACCAGGACCTGCTGTGGGTCTGCGCTGCGCTGAGCGACGCTGACCGGGCGGCCGTCCGCACGGCTCCGGGCGGCATGCTCGGCCTGGACGGCACCCCGGGCGGATCGGCGGTCCGGATGCTCGACATCCCGGGCGCCACGTTCAACCGGGCCTACAACCGGGTGGCCAACTCGGTGCTGTGGTTCGTGCACCACATGCTGTATGACACGCCGAACCAGCCGCAGTTCGGGCTGGCGTTCCGCCGCGACTGGGAGGCCTATCGCGAGTACAACATGGCCTTCGCTACAGCGCTTGCCGCCGCGAACGACGGTTCGCCCGGTGTCCGCGCCGTGATCCAGGACTACCACCTGACACTCGCGCCGCGGATGCTCGCCGAGCTCAGTCCCGGGATCAAGATCGCGCATTTCTCGCACACCCCGTGGGCGCCAGTCGACTACTTCAGGCTGCTGCCGGACGGGATCGCCGCCCAGGTGCTCGACGGAATACTGGGCGCCGACCACGCCGGCTTCCTGTGCCAGCGCTGGGCAGACGCGTTCGTCGACTGCTGCGAGCGCGTGCTCGGGGCCGATGTCGACCGGGACAGGAGGCAGGTCAGCTACCGCGGCCACGTCACCGGGATCGGCGTGCACCCGCTCGGCGTCGACGCTGCCGAGCTCACCGGCCGGGCTGCCCAGCAGGACGTCGAGGCGCGGATGGCCGCGCTGGCCGAGGTGATCGGCGGCCGCAAGCTGATCGTGCGGGTCGACCGCACCGAGCTCTCCAAGAACATAGTCAGGGGCCTGGCCGCCTACCGCGAGCTACTGCTCAACCATCCCGAGTGGCTAGGCAAGGTGATGCTGCTGGCGCTCGCCTACCCGTCCCGCCATGACCTGCCCGAGTACCGTGAGTACGCGGCCAGCGTGCAGCGGCTGGCCGGCGCGATCGCCGACGAGTTCGGCACGGCTGAGTGGACCCCGATCGTGCTCAGCAGCCATGACGACTATGCCCGGTCGCTGGCCGGCTATCGGCTGGCTGACGTCCTGCTGGTGAACCCGATCCGGGACGGCATGAACCTGGTCGCCAAGGAAGGCCCGATCGTCTCCGACCGCGGCTGCGCGCTGGTACTGTCCCGCGAGGCGGGCGCGGCCGACGAGCTTGGCAGCGACGCGCTGCTGGTGAACCCGTTCGACATCAGCGGCACCGTAGCGGCACTGCATAAGGCGCTGACGATGCCAGATGAGGAACGCAAGCTGAGGAGCCAGTCACTGGCGGCAGCGGGCAGCGCCGTTCCGCCATCGGCCTGGCTTGCCAGCCAGCTCGCCGCGCTGGACGGCGCGCCCTGACCTCGTGATCGTGGTGGGTTGACCGCGCGATCACCCGGTCAAGCCGCCACGATCATGAACTCGGTGCAATCGCGGCCGCGATGGCGGCGAGCAAGCTGGCGACTCCCTCCGGGCCGTCCACCACCAGGTCGGCCTCGGCTGCCAGGTCCGCTACCTCGGCAGCGGCGCTGCACACCGCGAGGCCGGGCAGGCCTTCGCCCCGTAGCCGCCGCACCGCCGCGAACGCCGGCCGGTCCCCCAGGTCGTCTCCGCAGTACATGACTGCGGACCGGTCGCGCTGCCTGGCCAGCTGGGTCAGCGCGATGCCCTTGTCGGCTCCGGCCGGGCGCAGCTCGATCACCAGACGGCCAGGTTCGGCTCGCAGCCCCGTATCGGCCGCGAGCGTGAGCAGTGGCGCGCGGACCTGCTCGAGCGCCGCCGCGGGGTCAGCGGCGCGGCGCGTGTGCACCGCGAGCGCGTCGCCCTTGTCCTCGATCCACGTCCCGTCCGGCGCGGCCGCGTCGGCCAGTATGCCGGGCAGGCGTTCCCTGGCGACGGCGAGCCCCTCCGGCGGGGGCGGCGTCTCGAGCTGGCCATCGTGCCAGCGCTGCCTGCCGTATGCACCGAGCACGACGATGCCGGGAACCTGGTCGAGCGAGCCGTACTCGACCGCTATGGCCGCGGGTCTGCCAGTCAGCACCGCGAGCGTGCCGATCAGCGGCGCCAGCTCTCGCAGCGCGGTGACGGCGGCCGGGAGTGGCCTGGCCTCAGCCGGGTCGGGGACGATCGGCGCGAGCGTACCGTCGAAGTCAACGGCGATCAGCCCATGACCGGGATCATCCAGCAACGCGGCCAGGCCCGCCTGTCCTTCGGCGGTCGCGGGAACCGGCAGGCCGCGAGCCCCGTCTGGAGCGATCGGCCGTGGCTGGGCGGGCAGCGACTGCGTTTGGTTAGCGCCGGAAGGGTTTGTGTCTTGTCCACTCACCTTGCGCTGCCTCCCGCTGCTCAGATTTCCCGGCCCGAACGCAGCTTGTTCCGCTTGGCGCGCCGCCTGCGCAGCCTCGCCACCAGGGCCGGATCAAACCGAGCTGCATCCGGCCGGTCGATCAGCTCGTTCAGCAGCTGGTAATACCGGGTCGGCGAGATCCCGAAAGCTTCGAGTATTTCCCGCTCCTTGGCACCTGGTGACTGCCACCAGCTCCGCTCGAAGGCCAGAATGCGCATCTCAAGCTCCGACAGCGGCTGCACTGGACTCCGGCCCTTCTCCCCCGCCCTCATCGTAGGTGACCTGGGGCACCAAGATCTGGTGGGCCGGGCGAGGCCCGCTCTAGCGATCCCCCATTGCGGGCACGTACGCTGACAAAATGTGACCTCGTTGAGCTGCCTTACGTTCCTCACCGACTTCGGGCTCGAAGACGGTTTCGTCGCCGCCTGCCACGGGGTAGCCGCGCGGATCGCTCCTGCCGCGAGAGTCATCGATATCACGCACCTGGTGCCGCCAGGCGACGTGCGGCGCGGGGCGGCCGTGCTCGCCCAGACGGTCCCGGCGATGCCGCCCGCCGTGCACGTCGCGGTCGTCGATCCTGGCGTGGGAACCGCGCGCCGCGCGGTCGCGATCGAGGCCAGGGGCGGGATCCTGGTCGGTCCGGACAACGGCGTGCTGTCCTGGGCGATCGGCCCGCTCGGCGGCGCGACCCGCGCGGTGCTGCTGACCAACGAGAAGCTGTGGAATCATCCGGTCTCGCCAACGTTCCACGGCAGGGACATCTTCATGCCCGTCGCGTCGCACCTTGCCACTGGCACATCCGTGACCGAGGCCGGCACCGAGGTGGACCTCTCCGAGCTCGTGATGCTGGCGAAGCCGACCAGCAGGATGCTCGACCGGGAGGCGGAGGGCGAGGTGCTGTCGGTGGATAGGTTCGGCAACGTGCAGCTGTCGATTCCGTCGACGGCGGCCGCGGATCTTGGCATCGAGATCGGCTCGTCGGTGATCATCCGGTGCAACCGCCGCGAGCTGACCGCCCCGTACCTGGAGACCTTCGGATCGGCGGCACCGGGCGAATTGATCGCGTTCACTGACAGCGCCGGGCTGATCTCCCTGGCGGTAAGCAGCGGCAACGCCGCGGAGCGGCTGTCACTGCCGCCCGGGGCACGGGTGCGGATAGCGGCCGGCCTGCGTTAATAGTCCGAGAAGCCATCGAAACAGATCAGACATGGCAGAATGCTGGCTACGTAGACGGAAGGCCACCAGACTGTGCCGCTGAGACTCCCCCGGCTTGCTCAGGCTGCGGCCGTGATAGGGCTGGCGTCAGTGCCCATCGCGGTTTTTGGCATGCCCGCGCACGCGATCGCGTGGCGGCAGTCCGAGTGGTGGCTGAGCAAGCTGCACGTCATTCAGGCGTGGCGGGGCGGCGAGGGAGCCGGCGTGACCATCGCAGTCCTCGCGGACGGCGTGGACGCCAGGCAGGCGGACCTAACCGGCAGGGTCATCAGCGGACCGGACTTCACCGGATCGCAGCGGACCCCGGGCCGCCCGCACTACGGGATCATCGGGACCGGGCTAGCCAGCCTGATCGCCGGGCACGGGCACGGCAGGAACTCCGCCAGCGGCATCAACGGCATCGCGGCCGATGCCAAGATCCTGTCAGTCAGGGTCACCCTCAGCCCCGGTGATCCGCTCTGGTCGAACGCCGGCCTGACGTCGAAGCTGCCCGGCGACATCGCGGCTGGCATCAGGTACGCAGTCAACCACGGCGCTTCGGTGATCGCGCTGCCCGCTGATCCCGGCATGCCGGGTATTCCCGGCTGGGGCGGCGCCCGGGCAGCGGCCGGGGGCAGCGCGGCCGAGGGAGCCGCTATCGCCTACGCGGTCAGGCACGACGTGGTGCTGGTCGCGCCCGCCGGCGACAACGCCCAGGCGGGTGACGCGACGAACTTCCCGGCGGCCTACAGCGGAGTGATCGCGGTCGGCGCGTTCGGCAAGAACTTCGTCAAGGCCCCCTTCAGCAGCCGCAGGAGCTACGTCGTGCTGACCGCAGCGGGGCGCGACATGGTCGCAGCGGCTCCCAGCGGCTACCAGACGATGAACACCACCTGGGCGGCGAGCGCCATCACGGCTGGCGTCGCCTCCCTGATCAGGTCGCAGTTCCCGAACCTGACGGCCTCCCAGGTGCGCGAGGCGATGACCAAGGGCACGTTCTACCAGCGGCAGGGCGGGCTAGCGACCGGTTCAGGCTATGGCACCGTGGACGCGGCGAAAGCGATCACCGAGGCCGCCGCGATGTCACCACCGCATGCGATGCCAGCGTCGCTCGGCGCGTTGCCCAGGCGCATGCCTGCCACTCCGGCCGTACCGTCGAATGGCTCGGTTATCGGCCGCGACCTGATGACCGACGGGATCATCTCGGCGGCCGTTCTCGCCGCGCTGCTGGCGCCGATCATGTGGTACGCCAGCATCGTCAAGCGGCGTGAACGTGAACTGGCGCTGGCCGACGCTGAGCGAGCGCAGTACACCAGGCGGGGGCACGGCCAGCACGGCATGGTCGCCGACGCGCTGCTCGAGTATTTCGGGCCGCAGGACGCCCCGCCGGCGATCGGGTCGGCCGGCGGTCGCCCGGTCCCCGGCTCCCGGTACCAGCCGCGCCCGGCGCTGACTGGCCGATCGACACTGACCTCTGCGTCTGCCTTCACGCCGCGCCCGATGCTGCCCGCCCCGGCCGCGCAGGCCAGGCCGGCCCCGGGAGCAGGCGAGCCCGACGCCTGGACGAGCGCTGACAGTGGCATCGGGCAAAGCGCCCAGGCATCCGATGCCTGGGCCAGTGCGGACGCCAGGAGCCGCCAAGCGCCCGGTCAGGCTGGACGGACGCTGCGGCACGCGCCTGTGGCCGGCTCGCCGCCGTGGGAGCCAGCGCCGCAGCCGACCAGCGAGCTGCCCTGGGCCGTTTATCCCGGTCCGGCGCAGGGCCCCGCCATGCACGGCACTTTCGGCCCTGGCGGCCCTGCCGGCCCGCCCGGCCCGGATAGCCTGCACGGCACTCGTGGCCCGCAGCGGCCCGCGACCAGCCAGGCCCCGCCCGAGTCGGTGTGGGGCCAGGGACCGGTCACGAGGTCGTCGGCTCCGCGGGCCATGTTCGAGCCCGATCCGCGGGAGGCGTCGGCGGAGCCGCCCGACGCTCGCAGAACGGATTCCGGCGGAAGGCCGATCTACGTCTGGGACCCGGAAAGTTATTCTGACGGCGGACCGGTCCGCTAAGCCACGGCCTAGACGACGGGATCCTTGTCCTGCCGCTCCTCTGAGCCGCCGACGGCGCCTGCCTTGCCGCTCGCCGCGGCTAGCTGCTCTTTGCGCACCGAGGCGTACATCGGCACGTACTCCTGCCCTGACAGCTCACGAATCGCCTCCATCACCTGATCAGTGACCGCCCGGCGCTCCCTCGCGCCGGCCGGCTTGTCGAAGAACTCGTCGAACAGCAGCGGCTTGCCGATCTTGACCTGCACACGGCCGGGCCGGGGGATCTTGGCGCCAGGAGGCAGCATCCGCAGCGTGCCGAACATGGCCACCGGGATCACCGGCACACGGGCGTGCAACGCGAGCCAGCCGATGCCAGTCCTGCCGCGATACAGCCGCCCGTCGGGCGACCGCGTCCCCTCGGGGTAGATCCCGAACAGAGCGCCATCGTTCAGCAGGCCGAGGGCGGCCTCGAGCATCTCCTGCGCGGCGCGAGCCCCTGCGCGGTCTACGGATAGCTGCTTCGTCGCCCGCAGGTAGGCGCCGACAAGCCGGTCGGTCGGGCGCTTGCCGCTGAAGTACTCCGACTTAGCCGCGAACGTGACCGGACGGTCGAGCAAGAGCGGCAGGTATACGGAGTCGAGTATCGAGACGTGGTTCGAGGCCAGGATCGCTCCGCCCGAGGCTGGCACGTTCTCCGTGCCGATGATCTCCGTCCGGGCCAGCAAGTGCAGGCCGGGCCCGATGATGAACTTCGAAAGCTGGTACTGCACCTGACCCTCCCGGTCCCCTCGGTTTCCGCGCCGGCCGCGGCCAGACCGGGCTGTCGCTGGGCACAGATGCGGCCGCGGTCGGTTTCACCTGTTCAAAGGTATCGGCCATTGACCGCGAGTTGGCGGGGGCCCGCGCCGCCGCTCAGCCGCAGTAGTCCGCTCAGCCGCGGTACTCCGCTCAGCCGCAGTACTCCGCTCAGCCGTAGCACTCCACCCAGACGATGATCTGGCGGCTAGGCGCTGAGCCGACCGAACGCGCCGTGACGATTCCCAGCGTCACCTTCGTTCGCGTGGTTGTTCCGGGGACGATGCAGGGCGGCTGGCCTTTCATATGCCACGGCCCGGACGCCGTGCCCTGCCAGGGGGTGGCGTCCTGCAGCTGCAAGCTCTCCCTGGGGCCCTTCGCCGGCTGGAAGTCGAGCAAGATGCCCGCGTCCTTGGTCGCGTTGCCGACCGAGATCAGCGAGCCGCTAGCGGACGTAGGCGAGGCATTGCTCTGCGGCAGGGCATATCCCACGACGCCGCCGAGCACGAGCATCACGGCGCCCACGAGCAGCCTGCGCCCGCGCTGCATGAACTCCAGGTCGCCGAAACCCGCCATGCCATTACAGTGCCGTACCGTCAGCCGATAGGGCAAGCTGGACGATTGTCAGATCACGGACTCTCGGCGGCCAATCCTGCTGGCGATCCCCGGCGTCGTCTTTGCGCCAGCTGCAACGGCACATATATTCGCGTCCTAAGCTGTTCGCGTCGTAAGCCCGGCGGAGAAAGCCGACGGCCTCGTCGTCAAGATCATCGACGGCGGACAGCGCGACCCGGATATTCACCGTTCCGCCCGCGATCGTGCGGCCGTCGAGCAGTCGGCCCCCTGGCTCGGCACCGTCGATGCGCAGGCCCAGGTCAACGCGCGTCTTCGTGGTCGGCCGCGCCGCAATGGCTCGCGGTCGGCGCATTGGGCCTCGATCAGATCGTCGGCCGACGCCAGCATGTAGTCCGGATAACCGAACGTCTCCATGACCAGCAGCATCTGCTGGTAGCCGGTGACTCCCTGATCCGAGAGCCAGGAGCGGAGGGACGCCTCGCACGCGCTCGGCTGGCATGCGGTGAACCGGCACCAACCGGAACAGGCCGAATGACGTCGAAGATGGTGTGGCAATTCACTATCGCAAAGGAGTTACGCCATGACGCTTACCTCGCGTATTGGCGGGCGGTTCATCGGCCGACGGCTCGCCGCCGGAATCGGCCTAGCGAGCGCGGCCATCCTGCTGCCCACGACAGCGCTGGCCACATCGGCCGGTGGCTCGTCCGTCCAGGCTCGTGACCATGCTGGCGCCCGCGCCGTGCCTGCCTGCCGCGCCGCGAACACCCGCATCTGGTACGGCCTGCCATCTGGCGTCGCCACCGGTCACGCCTTCTTTGAGCTGCAGTTCAGCAACATCGGGCGCTCCGCGTGCACTTTCTTCGGCTACCCGGGTGTCTCGGCACTGGACAGACACGGCCATGAGGTCGGCCTGCCAGCCACCCACTCGGGCGGAAGGGTAGGAGTCACCCTGCAGCCCCGCGGCACCGCTCACGTCTTGCTTGTCGTCGTAGACGCCTTCCTGTTGTGCGGCCATCCGGTCCACGCCACAGACCTCAGGGTCTTCCCGCCCGGCCAGTTCCACTCCCAGACGGTGCCGCTGGCCACGTTCGGTTGCCCGGGCAAGTCCGTGCTGCAGGTGGACTCGATTCACCCGGGTGCCGGAATCCCTCGCTTCTCCACCAGGTAGGCCAGGTGCGCCAGGCAGGCCGGACGCTGCCCGGTGCCAACCCAACGGGGCCCAACCGCGTCACAGGGCGGGGGAGGTTCGGTCACCTACAGGCCCAGACGAGGGAGTCAGACCATGAACATAACCAGACGGCTCAACAGGCGGCTCGCCGCAGGGATCGGCCTCGCGGGTGCAGCCATCCTGTTGCCCACGGCGGCACTGGCCTCCTCGGCAGCTCCGAGCCACGCGTCGGTGCCACCAGGATGCACCTCGGCGAATACCAGGGTCTGGTACGGCCTGCCTGGCGACGGCGCCGCTGGTCACATCTTCTACCAGCTCCAGTTCAGCAACATCGGGCACTCCGCCTGCACCTTCTTCGGCTACCCCGGCGTCTCGGCCCTCGACATCCACGGCCACCAGGTCGGCAAGCCGGCGACGCACAGCGGCGCGAAGCTGACAGTGACGCTGGCTCCTGGCAGCACTGCGCACGTCGTTCTCGAGGTCACCAACGCCGGCGCGGTGTGCTCCCACCCGCTGAAGGCGGTTTTGCTGAGGGTCTTCCCGCCCGGCCAGTTCCACGAGCAGCTCGTCGGGTTCCCGTCGGAGGGCTGCCCTGGCAGGTCGGTCATGCACGTGGATGCCATGCACCCGGGTGCCGGTATACCGGGCTTCTCAGGCAGTTAAGTTCTCCACGCTCGGGGGCCGGCCGCAGGCGGCCGGCCCCCGAGCCGTCACTTCATGAGCGGTACGGTCTCCGGGCTGCCCGTCACTCCCCGAGCGAGCCCGGGCTCGCCGGCACGTCGATCGCGTGCTCACGGAGGGCTTGGAGTGGCACGATGTCGAGCGCCCGCTCATGCGTCGAGGCGAGAACCACGTAAGCGGCCGCTCCGTCGCGGTGCGCGCGGAGCCAGTTCATGGCTGTCACGCACCAGCGATCGCCCGGCGTAAGCCCGGGGAATCGGAACTGTGGCATCGGGGTGATGAGATCGTTGCCGATCTCGCGCTGGTGGTTGAGGAACTCAGCGGTCACGACGGCGCAGATCGTGTGGCTGCCGATGTCTTCCGGGCCGGTGTTGCAGCAGCCATCACGGTAGAACCCGGTGACAGGGTCGTCGCCGCATGGCTCCAGCTCGCCACCGAGGACATTCCGCTCGCTCATCACAGCAGTATCGCCCAACACGCCCGGGGATCATCGCGGCCCCTGCCGAGCCCTATCGAGCGGGCCTAGCCTCCTCGAGCGTCGAGACAGTCGAATCAGTTAGTTTCTCTTCGGCTTGTCTGGCTTGATCGTGACAAGGTCGAACGGCAGCTTGCTGCGCGACCGCGCACGCTTGGCCAGGACGAGCATGCGGATGCACAGGAGCAGGCTGACGCTGACGGTGTACACCATCGTCCGGTCGAGCCATCCAATATGGTGCTGTTCGGCGAAGACGCCGACGCTCGCGCCGGCGATCATGACGCTGGCGAAGACGATCGCGTAAAGGATGTAGAACCCAGGTCTGCGACCAATGCGCTGCGGGCCGGCATTCATCAGCTATGGCCTCACTAAACCGATGCCTGCAGCGATCCTCACAGACGCGGGCGATTGTTGGCAACCGGCCTGTCCCGTCATGCTCTGCCAATTGCCTAGGCTGCCCTCATGCGCATTACCTCGCCCGAGCGCTGGTGGAGAGCGGCCGCGGCTCCGCTGATTGCGGGCTGGACCGGCTGGGCTGTTTCTGGATCGCTCCGGCTGGGGCTACGCGCCGGTACGTCTGCGGAGGTGCCGCTGACCCCAAGGATCATCGTGAGCTGCATCGCCGCGGCCGTCGGGCTCGGCTTGGCGGCGCTGATCCTGCGGACGCACTTGACTGTCGGTGACGAGGGCCTGGCTGATCACCGCATGTTCAGGGTTGTTAGCGTGTCATGGCAAGTGATCGCCGGGTTCCAGGTCAACCGTCCCAGCGCCCTCTGGGGCGGGTTCTGCATAACAGCTGTCCGTCATGACGGAGCGACGATCGACTTGATGTCTACCCGGGCGTACTCGCGGATTCCGTCGACCCGACATCTTGATGAGCTGCAGCGGATCTGCTGGAGCCTTGAAGAGGCCGCCAAGCTGCACGGAATGTAGTCGGGGCGGAGGTGCAGGTGGCGGTGGTGGCGGAGGATGGTGATTCACCTGACCCGGCCGCGGTGATCGCGGCG
>WNFI01217606.1_pt1 | contig 12439 bp, 12 predicted proteins | sample 5400471 | NCBI WGS metagenome assembly WNFI01 (sample SAMN13153348, study PRJNA577476) | soil metagenome | isolation source: 100 cm saprolite on Douglas fir-dominated hillslope | place: USA:California | collected 2013-09-17 | reverse complement strand
GGTGAAACATTCGCCCAACTGCATTATGATCATGGTTGCCAATCCGCTGGACGCCATGTCGCAGTTAGCCCATCACATCAGCGGCTTCCCACGCGAGCGCGTAATTGGTATGGCTGGCGTGCTGGATACCGCGCGCTTCCGCACTTTTATCGCGCAAGAGGTAGGCGCTTCTGTACGCGACGTTCAGGCGTACGTCCTGGGCGGCCACGGCGACACCATGGTGCCGCTGGCTCGCATGTGTACGGTCGGTGGCGTGCCGATCTCACAGTTGATCTCCGCCGAGCGTATTGAGCAGATCGTGCAGCGTGCCCGCGATGGCGGTGCTGAGATCGTGAAACTGCTCGGCACTGGTAGCGCCTATTTCGCGCCCTCCGCCTCCGTCCTGCAAATGATCGATTCTATTTTGCTCGACAAGAAAATGATCATGCCCTGCACCGTCTATCTCCAGGGCGAATACGGCATCAAGGATCTCTACATCGGCGTGCCCGTCAAACTCGGCGCGAAGGGCCTGGAAGAGATCATCGAGGTTGAGCTGTCCGACAGCGAGCAGACAGCCCTGAAAAAGTCTGCTGCCGCGGTTGAGGAGCTGGTCAAGGTAATGGGAATTTAGCAATTTGCTGGATCACAATAAAAAGCTCACTTTGCGAGGTGGGCTTTTTATTGTGATCCAGCAAATTAAGTGCTAGAGCATCGGTCAAGCAAGAAAGTACGCCGTTTGAACCATACCGCCTATGGAAGTGGAAATTTGTCGCAGGTGACCGAAAGTGCAGTTACTACTTCTTTTCTCCAGGTTCGGATGTCAGAGAGTCGGCGTGACGATGGACCAATTTCCACTCGTCGCCTTCGCGGCGGAACACTTCGGTCACGCGTAAGTTCATCGGTATGGCTTCTGTACTTTTCCTCCTCACAAGCGTAAGTATAAACACGCTTGCCTTTCTGTCAATCTCCGTCCCGTGATTATTGACCAACGCTTTAGCGAGTAGGAGGGAGGAGCATCGTCACCAGGTGCCCATCGGGTGCGGGAATGCTAAAAAAGGAGCCGAAAGGTCGTTGCGCAATTTCTGTGGGATGCGCGCCTTTATCCGCGAGCGCGGCATGCATGCCCTCAAGATTATCTGTTTTGAAGTAGATTTCGATGGTACCCGGCTGGCGAGCTTCAGGACTGATCTCCGCGTCCACCAGAGCCAGGCCGAAGCCTATGCCCCCTTCATGGATAAAGCCGCGAAAATTCGGCGAGTCCTGACGGGGATCGTGCTTCAGGCCGATGGTTTCGGTGAAGTATTTGAGTGATTCCTCCAGATCGGAGACGTAGATGATCAGAAAGTCGAGTGCTGGTGTGCTAGCCATGAGTGTTTTCTCCTTCTGTGCCTGTAATAGTGGTTCGTTGTTTTCTATGCCAGAAGTATAACCGATGGGTGTGACAACAGTATGTCAGTAGCGAAATGACATTTCTCTTAAACAATATTTGACAGGATTAAGGCTATCGAAGCGGGCCTTGCCAATCTCACTTCGAGTATCATGTAAGTGCAACGAGCGGGGCTACTGGTGATTGCGCATCATCGCTTCGGCTTCGGCCAGCAGTTGTTTACGCAGTGATTCAGGCTCCAGCACATACACATGGCCGCCCCAACTGAGCAACCATTGGCGAATTTCGCTCTCCTGGCGAACCGCGAAGGTCAGGAGCAGGCCATCGGGTGTCTCTTCGGAGGAGGTTGTGGAGTACGGTCGAGCCTCGTGTACCCAGCGGGCCACCTCGTGATCGAACAGGGCGCGTACGATGATAGTTCTGGATTCCCCAGCGGGCCTTTGCATCTGGAAATCTGCGGGGCGTTGGAATGACGTATCGAGCAATGTCAGATTTTCCATGCGTTCGAGCCGAAAGTTGCGCAGGCCCTGGCGCAGATGGCAGTAAGCAGCCAGGTGCCAGGAATTGGCAAAATAGACGAGTCCATAGGGATCAGCTTCGCGCGTATTTTGTGAAGATTGATCGTCCTGACTGTAGCGCGTATGATAGTGAAAGCGTACGGTGATACGTTCGAGAATGGCGCGACGCAACTTTTGCAGGCTATCGCGTTCGGCGATACTGCCGGGCGTCTCCGGCACAATAAAGCGGATACTCTGCTGGAGATAGCGCACATCGTCGCGCAACCGCTCCGGCAGCACACCCTCGATTTTGCGGCTGGCCGACGCTGCCGCCGCCTGATATTGCGCGTCAAAGTTCTGGGCCATGTAATCGTTGCCGAGCAAGAGCATGGTTGCCTCCTCGGTCGTGAAGCTCAGAGGTGGCAAAAAGTAGCCCTGCATGAGTGTATAACCATGACCGGGGGTAGAGATGAGCGGGACGCCCGCTTCGCATAGAGCCTGGATATCGCGGTAAATGGTCCGTTTGCTCGTCTCAAATGTCTCAGCCAGATCTTCGGCGCGCTGCCGCCCCTTGCCCTGTAGTTCCAGGACGATGGCTAACATCCGGTCAGTTTTGTTCATAACACAAGTGTATCACAGCACGGGCTTTCTACGATTGGCTGCGATATGCTAAAATAGAGGCATGGATAAAAGCACATGGGGTAGGAGTAGGATAGCGAAGGAGCAAAATATGGCACTGCGAAGCGACGATGCACATAAGAGCGTGGAAGAATTTTTTCGGCTCAGGGCGAGCGATCCGGCGCACCGTTACGAGTACATTGACGGTGAAATCTACATGATGACGGGCGGCTCAAAGAGGCATTCTCGCATAGGTTCAAATATGAATAGAATCCTGGGAAACCTGCTGCGTGATAAGCCTTGCGTCGTTCACGATTCAGACGCATGCTTTCAAGTCACCGCAGAGTGCTATGTCTGCCCTGACGTGACTGTGAGTTGCGATCCACGCGATACAGATGATTCAGATGAAGATCCCATTCCTCTCCAATATCCTTGCCTGGTGGTGGAAGTCCTCTCCCGAAGTACGAAAAACCTGGATCGCGGGATAAAGTTTGATCTGTATAAAGACCATCCTACTGTGCAAGAATACCTGGTCATTGAAACGCAATCTCCCAGTGTTCAGCTCTACCGACGCGAAAGCAATGATCGCTGGACCGTCTACATCCTCAGACTGCCAGACGAAATAGAGCTTACCAGCATTAATGTACGGTTCCCCATCGCCGAAATTTACGAAAAAACTCGTTTTGCCAAACAGTAGATAATCCATGCTAAGCTGTTATTTATTTTTTTGACGCTTACGACTTCTATATTCGACAATCAAAATCATAGATGCTAAAAATAAAAGTATAGGCAAAAAGATTATAAAAAGGCGCATATGTTCTACACCTGTCCACACGATAAGTACGAGACACCCTATCAAGATGATCAGGTTGCCAATAACTCCCAATCTTGTAGGATCATTTTCACTCATAGAAGTCCCCTCTTGCGTTCTTGCATAGCTCTAGTATACCACAATGGAGAAAGATCGAGCGCCCTGGAAAAGCCTGGCTGTAGATACCCACGATCCCTCGAAGAAGCCGATCTATGTGTTCTTTCCCGGTTGATTGTATGAGAGGAAAATCATCCATAATTTCATTCCTCCTCTTCCTCTTCCTTTTCCTTTTTACCCTTCTTCACATCCTCACCTGCAATCACCACAATATACTCACCCTTCAGCTTTCCCTGGCTCGCGGCCTCTAGCAGTTCGGAGAGTTTACCGCGTTTGACGGACTCGAACATTTTGGTGAGTTCGCTGGCCAGGGCGGCTTCGCGGTCGCCGAACACTTCCAGGGCGGCGCGCAGGAAAGCTTCGATGCGATAGGGGCTTTCGTAGAAGATGAGTGTGTGGGGGGCGTGCTGGTCGATTTCGAGGAAGCGGCGGCGCGCGCCTGGCTTGCGCGGCGGAAAACCACGAAAGGTGAAGCTGTGTACGGGCAAGCCGGAGAGGACCAGGGCCATGACAAAGGCGGTCGCACCGGGAATCATCGTAACCTCGATCTCGGCGGCGATGGCGCGGCGCACGAGCGTGAAGCCAGGGTCGGCGATACCCGGCGTGCCAGCGTCGGTGACTAACGCGACCGAGCTGCCCTGCTTGAGCAGATCTTCGATGCGCTGGCCCGCCTGCTGCTCGTTGTGCTCGTGAAAGGCAATCTGCGGTTTGGAGATCTCGAAATGCTTAAGCAGCATGCCGGTTTTGCGCGTGTCCTCGCTGGCAACATAATCGACCTCGCGCAAGATGGTGAGCGCACGCAAAGTAATATCTTGCAGATTACCTATCGGCGTCGCAACTAAATAGAGCATCTCTTCTTTCCTTTTTATTGATGATGAATGAATAATCTGAAGAGACGGCAGCGCCGTCTCTTCAGATTATTCATTCATCATCAATATTACTTACTGCTGGCGCGCACAGAGGGAAGCATCTCCAGGAGTTCTGGACGCTTAACCTTCAGAGTATGCGTGCGTGGGAAGTCCTGTTCAGGCCAGATCGTAAAGCCACGTACTTGTTGGTGAGAGGCCAATTGCTTGTTGGCCTGCTGGATCGCGTCTCTGGCCTGGGCGGAATCATCCATCAGCAGCACAGCATGCACCACCGGCTCGTGACCGTTCTCGGTCAGCCCGATGACCACCGCGTCCTTAATGGCAGTGTTCGTCAGCAGAGCATTCTCAATATCTTCGGGATAAACGTTCAGGCCGTTGGAGAGCACGATCAAATTTTTCTTGCGTCCCTTGATATAGAGGTAGCCACGCGCGTCCTGGTAGCCCAAATCACCGGTAGAGTACCAGCCATCCTGAAAAGCTGCCGCCGTGGCCTCCGGATTCTTCCAGTAGCCCAACGCCACATTGGGACCATGCACCAGGATCTCGCCATCGTCAGCAATGCGCACCTGCACGCCGGGCAATGGCTTGCCGATTGTACCATACGCATGCTCGTGATAGGGCGTAACAGAGACAACTGGCGAGCATTCGGTGGTGCCATAGCCTTGCATTACACGAAAACCCATATTCTCCCAACGCTCCTCCAGATTGGGTGCCAGGTACGCGCCCCCGCTGATGAAAAAGCGGAAGCGACCGCCAAAGCGCTTATGTACGCTACTGAAGAGTGTGCGTCGCCAGGCAAAGGGCAGGCGCGGCGCGATGCGATGCAGCAAGTTCCAGGCCTTCTCTCTCTTCTGTCGCCGCACCTCGCGCTCGATACCGTTCATGAAGAGTTGCAGAGCCTGGGGCACGAGGATCATGCAGGTAATTCCCTGCGAGCCAAGCAGTTTGAGCAGGGTATCGGGAACCAGCGAACGCGCGTAGACAATGCTCGCGCCAGTGGAGAGAAGCGCCACCTCAATCATGGCCTCTAACATATGGCTAAGTGGGAGAATCGAGAGGGCGCGGTCGCTGTTCTGGATATCCACGACCTTGAGGGCCGCGAGGGCGTTGCTGGCGATATTGTGATGACTCAGCATCACGCCTTTGGGCTGACCCGTCGTGCCGGAGGTAAAAACCAATTCCGCCAGATCGTCGCCCTGCACCTGTGGCAAGCGAGCGGGATCAAACGCGCCAGTCGGCAAGTTCTCGATGTCGATCAGTGGTAGAGGTGGTGCTTGTAAGCTCTGGTACTGTTTCGGGGTGGTAATCAGATATTTGGCCTCGGTCGTCTGAGTAACTCTGGCTAAAAAATCCTCTTTGGTATTCACATCCAGCGGAACCACCACGGCGCCGACCAGCAGTGTCGCCAGATAAGCGACCATCCAGTTAATCCGGCTGGCTGACCAGATCAGCACGCGATCTCCCTGCACCATATTTTGCGCCTGGAGATGCCCGGCGAACTGCTGCACACGCTGCTGGAGCATGCTGAAGGTCAGAGTCGTCATTATCCCTTTATCGCCACCAGCTTCTTCTGTCGGTTCGAGCAGGGCCGGTCGTTCGGGGAAGCGCTTCACTGCGCTCGCAAATAGCTCGTTGATTGTTTCCACGTACATCTCTTCCTGTGGAACGTGCTCATGAGCCGTTCCCTCTTGACCATGGATAACGATAGAAAAATAAGATCGAATGAATAACAGGTACTTTATAACACTGTTCGGCGCGTCTGTGAAGAGGCCAATATCTGATATGATGGTTGGGATAGTTGTGGAAATCAAATGCGGCACATTTGATTTCCACAACTATCCCAACCATCATCAGGATTTCTCTGGCCTGCGAAAAAGGCTGCTATAATGAGGGAAAAACGCAGGGAGCATAACAACAACGATGTCAAACCAACAGGATCATAGCGAGGAAAAGCCAACGCGCCTGACTCATCTCGATGAGAGCGGCAGCATTCACATGGTCGATGTCACCGATCGACCGGAGACGGAACGTGGGGCGATTGCCAGGGCTAGAGTGCGAATGGCACCGCAGACGGTGCATCTCATCGCGGAGAATCAGATTTCGAAGGGTAGTGTGCTGGAAGTAGCGAAAATCGCCGCGATCATGGCCGCCAAGCAGACGCCGCAGATCATCCCACTCTGCCATCCCTTGCCGATGACGCATATCGATGTGCAATTTCAGCTTGACAGCGCCCAGGGTTTGGTTTTTATCGAGGCACGCACCCGCACCACCTACAAAACTGGCGTGGATGTCGAGGCGCTGACCGCGGCCACGGTTGCAGCCCTGACAATCTACGATATGTGCAAGGGCGTCGATACGACCATTACGCTGGAACAGGCCTATATTGCACGCAAAAGCGGTGGCAAAAGCGGCACTGTTGATTTTCAACCTGCCTAGCTATGATTCAAGCGGGCTGATGTCAAGCTTTTTGAACAGCGTCTCGATCAGGTTGCGATCTTCGGGCTTGCTCAAAGACAGCTCGGTGCTACCCAGAGGCGTAACCAGCGTGCCATCGGCTCCAACCGGGCCGGCGCTGCGAATGGCATACGGATTGCCACCCAGCCAGCGTACAGGCTCCAGCAGGGTACCAAGCGGAACAGAGATCAGGAGAAATTTACCACGGAACGTAGCGTCGAGATCAACCAGGCGCAGAATCAGTAGCTCGCCCTCCTGGGTGACGTTGCCTTCAAGAGAGTCGGACCGCAAATCGATGCTGGCCTGTTCGTTGGAGCGCGACATCATATCTGCCCGGCGCAGCACACCGCGTCCGCGCGTGCTACTGCCAGCGCCAACCAGAGCCGAATAAGAGAGAGTTGCTTGAGTCGAGGGACCGTCGATCTCAGATCTCTGGGCCAGGCTGGCAACCTCAACCAGGTCGCGCAAAGCCCGCTGGCGCAAGGTGCCCTGCATCAGATAGCGACTGATCTGCATGGCCTGCTGGAGCAGTTCGCGCGCCCAGGCGTCCTCGTCAGTGTGATCGCGGTGAGCCTGCTGAAGAATCGCGCGGACCTGCCCAAGCAAAAGCTGGCAAAGAAAGACAAGGAGTTTGGGTGAAGTGGTGGCCAGGCTCGCGGAGGCTGACAGACGTAGGGCAGTCGTGGTAGGCCTGGCATCGTCGGCCAGGGCAATGCGGAGGGCATCATACGTTTCCAGGTACGCGCGATGGCAGATGGGACAACCGAGCAGGTGAAAAAACAGTGGCGCGTAACGGGTCGTGACGCCAGGAGTCTGCCGCAACAGTGCCATGACAAAATTGGGAATCTGTGGATAAAACGCGGCGTGATAGTCCTTGCCCGGCAGGCTGACATCCTCGCCGACCGCTGCCTGCTCCGTAGGCGCCATCTTTGGCCCATTGGCAAGAAGCCCATATAACCATTGTGCCAGCGGCGTGTACTGCCCCTGGGGATCTGGTGTTCCCACAAATTGTTCGCTCATATTGCCCTCCAGAGTATCGCTTACTCGTCCTCGTAGAAGCGGGTTAACCCCTTCTGCTGGGCGAGGGTAATTGTGACAACCTCCTCGTCGTGCCAGTCGAGCAAGCCTGCATGCGCCAGATGTTGAAGACCCGTTTGCACCTCCCTCAAGGAAAGATCATCCTGCGTCAGGGTCTGTAGAGGAACCGATACGCTACCGGTTCGACTGAATTGCGTTCCGTACTCTGTTAAACGGATGGCAATCATCACTGCCAAATTGGTACTATTTTTCTGCAGGCAGAGACGCAATTTTTTATGCGCGTGATCTTTATGCTGACTGAGATGGGCCAGAGGGGTCTGCTCCAAATCAGGTAGAAGATCAGCACGCACTTCCCTGACCAGTTCGCTCGCGCCCAATTCCTCTAATTCCTGGATAACCGCCTGCAATTGGCGTGGCGCGGCGCTCAACGATTCGATGCAGCGCTTCAGGATAATGCGCAGTTGTTCCTGTGAAACGGCCTCCAACACGGCCTCTTCAGGATTGGCAAAAGGAATGTCACCCCACATTGGCTCAACGACCGCATTCATGGGATCGTTATCCTCGTCCGGACTCCTCTGATCTTCCAGCTCGCCGGTCGTGCTCATTGGCAAGCGCCGCCGACGCAAGCGATCGATCGCTTTATTCTGTACCATACGATTCAAGAAGGTATAGAATTGCGCGTTACTCAGCTCATCCAGGGCAGTTTGCAGAGATTGCTTGCCACCGCCCAACAATTGGATACGCGCCAGGTACTCGATGACGTGCCCGACGACCTGGTCTACCTCAAAAGCATCGAACGATAATTGCCCCAGATAGCGCTGGGCGCGATGCTGGAGATAGGTACAGAGAGCAGGATAGCTTTCCTCGACGTGATATCTAAGATCGTTGGCTGAAAATGGCATCCTTGTAAAGACCTCCGCATGCTGTTTCTTTTCCCTAGTGGCACCCCCCTGCCCATTCTAACATGTTGAGTTCTTCTTGACTATAACAAAAAGCTGAGTTTTTACACTCTCTCATGATAATCAACTATTACTCCATCTGGCCCCGGTTGCCCAGGCGCTGGTGCTCAAAGGCTTTTTTCACCGCGTCCAGGCTACGCTGCACTTCATTGCGCTCCTCAAGCAAGTTGGCATAGCGGAAATAGGCGCTGGCTGCCTGCTCGTGAGCATGCGCAGCATCCAGCAAATCAAGGGCCTGCTGGAAGATCTGATCGGCCTGCGCGAAATCCTTCGACTGGTGGCGAATCAGTGCGAGGGTAATCAGGGACTGCCCCTGCGTCTGCGTATCCTGGCTGCTCCGCGCAAAGTTTAGCGCCTGCTGCGCTTCCTCTTCAGCTTCCTGCAGCCTGTCACTCTTTAACAACAACGCTGCCAGGCTGGTATGGCAAGCAGCAGCAGCAACCGCGTCGTCGAGATCGCGCTCGATTCCGATCGCGACACGATACTCCTGCTCCGCGCCAGTTAGATCATTCTGCTTCTCCAGCGTTTTCCCCAGGCGTTGGTGAGAAAGGCCCTCCAGGCGTTGCTCATCGCACATCTCATAGAGAGCAAGGCTGCGCATCATGTACTCGCGCGCCGCCGCGAATTTGCCCTGAGTCTTATAGCTTTGACCGATCTCCATATATTTCTGGGCGAAGCTCCTGACGTTGCGCTCCATCCTTTCCAGTGTCGCCAGCGCACGCTGATAGAATGTTGCCGCCTGTTCCAGGTCACCATGCCGGGAGTAGTCATTGGCCAGATTGTTATAGACATCCAGCGCGAAAACGGGGTCCAGGACCTGTCCGCTCTCGATGGCATGGTAGCAACGAAGGTGATGCTCCAGAGCCAGAGTGTAGTTATACAAAAGGAAGTAGGCCTTGCCAAGCAGATTTCTCGCCCGCTCGACATATTCGCTATCGTTCAACCCTTCGCCCTGCGTCACGGCTGCCCGCAGATCAACAATAGCTTCCTGATATTCCTGCATACCCAGATGAATCTGCCCACGCAAAAAGAACACACGATAGGCCTGATCCACTGTAATACGGTCGGGCTGAATTGACGACAGCAGCGCATTGGCCTGCTCGTACAGGTGTTGCTGCACGAGAACGCTGGCTTGCAACAGGTCGATATCGACCTTCTGGTCCGGTCCCGAGTCGGCTGGCGAATACCCTACTGCCTGCGCTTCTTTCACGCCTTCGGGGCTGCCCTCCAGCAGAAAAGTGAGTGGCACATCAAGGCGTTTCGCCAGAACTGAAAGCGCTCTCAAGGAAGGACGAATCTTTCCACGTTCGATCGCAGAAATATAAGAGATAGAAAATTCTGGAGCCGCGAGTTGAGCCTGAGTCAACTCAAGCTTTACGCGGACTTCGCGTATGTTCTTGCCTACCCTAGCCGCGACAGTTTTTCCTATGTTGGCTGTTTCTGCTAAAGCCATACGAATGATGTCCTTTCTTGAAGATCGGGGGATACTATCTTCAAAAGCCCTCTGGCTATGCACCTGGTACAGGCAATTCCTGTTCTAACATGCAATTCAGCGGCAACTGAAAAGCGTGTCCTTACAAGTGCAAGCCGGTAAAGAGGCTCTCCTCCCTATAATAGAGGAGAGGCCAGAAAAAATCTCTTTTTCAAAGAGAAAGGATTCTATAAAAATACGATTCTTCTTGAAAAAATCGATGTAAAATTTTCCGCTAAAAGCCAGCAGAATAAGCTAAGAATAACATAAACACTCTGAAATCAGCAAATGAAGATAGAAGATAGCAAAGCAATCGAGCAGCGTTTTAGTACTTTTGGGCGATTCCTCAACCAGAAAAGGAATATCAACCCTGGAATTCTCTTGCGATTATAACGATACTGTCCAATTCTTCTGGCGGTTTTCATAGGCCCGCTTCCAATAAATAATCGCCTTGTGTATCAATCCTCGCTCTTCAAGCAGCCGGGCATAGAGGGCCAGATGCTCAACCAATTCTTCCACTGCCCTCAACTGCTCAAGCATGGCCAGGCCGGACTCAAAACAGCGATCGCCAATGGTATATTCCTGCTGCCTATACGCCAGCTCTCCCTGAAGCAGCAGCGCATCTGCCCCAATCATCGTTTCGCCAAAAGCAGCAGCCAGTTCCTGGGCCTCGCGTACATACTGCTCTGCACTTGCTAATTCACCGCGCGCGAGAAGGCAGGCCGCGAGATGCACGCCAGCACTGGCCTGAGTGAGCAGATCTTGCCGCGCACGCGCTTCCTGAAATACATTGAGCGCATGCGCATAGACCTCATCCGGCTTGCTTTTGCGCAACACATGCCCCAGAGCGTGCTGGATTTCACTCCTCAACCTGGGAAGTTGGCTCTGGCAATCGACGAGCAAGCAGCGATAGCTATAAAGAGTGGCAAGTTGATACGTGGCCTGTTCGCTGTAAACGCAGGCTAAATCCCAATTGGTAGCGAGCTGTGGTGTCTGCGCTGCTAAAGTTGTCAGGGCCTGCTGAAACATCGCTTGTGCTTGAGGTAATTGTCCTAAATGGCTATAGTGCTGGCCCAGGCTGGCAGAGAGTCGGGCGAGAAAAAAAGGATTGCTACCCGACGCTGACGGCTGCTCAAGCCAGGTCAAGCTCTCATCCTGTGCCTGGAGAGCCTGTTCTGTATTATGCAGAGCAGTATAGAGAGCTATTTGCAGGCTCAGGATACAGGGGTAGAGCGGATCCGCCGTCTCGCGAGCCTGCCGTGCAGCTTCTCCCAAAAGATGCTCGCTCTCTTGCATTGAGCCACAATCTAAATAGGCCCACCCTAGCAAGTAGCGTACCATAGTATCCACATGTTGTTCGCCGCGCCCGGCCAGAAGGGGGTGCAATAGCTCAATGGCCAGCTCAGGTTTTCCTTGATAGAGAGCAACCTCAGCCTCCAGAAGCAGAAGATCTCGTTCTTCACCAGCCACTGCCGTTTGTCCTGCTTGCTTCTTCTCGCTGGTCAGTTGCCCAAGCGCTGGTAAAAGATCAGTGGAGCTGAGTTCCAGGCGCTGGGCTAAGATTTCTAGTGCGCGCAGCGATGGTTGAATCTGACCCCGTTCGATGGCGGAAACATAGCTAACCGAGAAATCTGGTCGAGCAAGTTGATTCTGGGTATACTTTCTGGCTAAACGCGCGGCGCGCAGTTTTGCGCCAACCGTCTGCCCAAGCTGATGGAACGCATCTAACGACATAAAAATCCCTCCGACGCGGCAACATTCCCTACCAGGGGTAGATAGTAGTTCAAAATTATATGTGTACCGAGTGTATAATATGTATATTGTAATGTCAATATACAGAGGCGAAAGGGCGATAAAGAATAACTATTTCTCGCGCAACGCTTTTCTGGCCATTCCTCAGGAAAAAACAGGTACTCCTTTGCGCTATGTCCGTGGAGCTTAATAGCAGAATATTCTCTGTGATGCCAACCAGGCAAAAAGTACCAGCCATCGCCTACTGTGAACAAGCTCACACTTCTCCTGTTACCTCGGCTGCTTGTCAATCGACATGAACGATGATACACTTTGGCTAAACAAAAAAGTTATGTGAGTAGAGGATACGCATCGTGAATATCAGTGGAAGTATACGCCGACTGACCAATATCTTTTTGATATTGTTTGTCGTCCTGAGCGCCGGACTGGTCTACTGGCAGGTGGTGGCGGCCCAACAGGTGACCTCCAACCCCTACCTGACCTATAC
>WNFI01017729.1_pt1 | contig 12439 bp, 12 predicted proteins | sample 5400471 | NCBI WGS metagenome assembly WNFI01 (sample SAMN13153348, study PRJNA577476) | soil metagenome | isolation source: 100 cm saprolite on Douglas fir-dominated hillslope | place: USA:California | collected 2013-09-17 | reverse complement strand
CTCGAAGATGCGAGACTGGGTTTCGTTGTCCATCCCGACGCCGGTATCGCTGATGGCAAGCATGATGTAGTTGCCTGCGGTGAGCGGCGCGTGAGTACGCGCGAAGTGTTCGTCGAGGGTGACGTTGGTGGTCTCGATGGTGAGCTTGCCGCCTTGCGGCATGGCGTCGCGGGCGTTCACGGCGAGGTTCATGATGACCTGGTCGATCTGTCCGGGATCGGCACGGACCGCGCCGATCGCGGGGCCTGGAACCATGACAAGATCGATATCTTCGCCGATCATGCGGGTCAGCATTTTCAGGTTCTCAGCCACCACCTCATTCAGGTCGAGCACCTTGGGAGCTAGCATTTGTTTGCGGCTGAAGGCCAGCAATTGCCGGGTCAACGACGTGGCGCGCTGCGTGGCATTGGAGATTTCCTGCGCCGGCCCTCGCAGCCGGGGATCGGGTCCGACCCGTTCGAGCAGAAACTCGGAATAGCCGGAGATCACCATCAGCAGGTTGTTGAAGTCGTGGGCAATGCCGCCGGCAAGGCGGCCGATCGCTTCCATCTTTTGCGCCTGACGGAGTTGCAGCTCCAGCACGCGGGTTTCAGTAATGTCTTCCATGAAAAGTTCGAAGCTGCCTCCTTCCTTGCCGTTTGGAATCGAACGTCCGGAAATACGCGCCACGATGGCCCCGCCATCCTTGCGGACGCACTCCGTGGTCAGGTTGTTGAATTCCTTGCGCGCGTGAAAATAATCGGCCGTTTGAAACCATTGCTGGGCGTCGGAGTACAGGCTTCCCAGATGTCTGCCAGTGAGATCGGCGGCGCTGTCATAACTAAACATAGCCACCATGGCGGGGTTTGCGTCCTGGATGATTCCAAGCGCGTCGCAGCGGCAAATACCATAAGGCGCGTTCATCACCAGCGAACGAAAGTTGCTCTCGGAGCGGCGCAGGCTTTCCTGGGTAGCCCGCAGGGCGGCGTTGAACCAGCAGATCAACAGGGCCACGGCGAAGAACAAGGCGAGGTGCGCAATCGCCTTGCGATACTCACTTGGAGTCAGATCTCCGGCGAACGAATAGTAGGCGCTGACGGTAAGCGCAAACGATGTGGCAGCGAGTCCGGGCTTCCATCCTCCATACCAGGCACTGACCATCACGGCAACGGCGAACACGACGAGGCGGCTCTCCGCGATATCGGAGAAAAATAAGGTTGGAATCAGCGCCAGGACGGTGCTGAGGAGAGCGACTCCGTAGCGCAGGATAGGAGCGCGCGCCGGAGGTACGGCCAAACTGCGGATGAGGGGGAGTTTCATACGCATGGTTCATGCTATGCGCGGAGCGCGCGCAGAGCGAGTTACGACAGTCCACCGCATTCTCCTGGCGGCACAGTGGCCAGAGATACACCTACCAGGTGTGTCCGCCAGGCACAACCTGTAAGGCAACGTAAGAAAAAAGGGAAACCCTTGTCCACAGCCTAATCTCATCGGATGCTTTCTGCAAAACTCGCTCGTACAAATCGGCGAGCCGGGAACATAGTCTTGCAACAGGACTTGCAAGAGTGACTGGCAAACGACGAAACTAACGGGGCATCGCGGGGGAATATCGGAATGAATATTGGCCTTTTCGGCGGCAGCTTCGACCCCATCCATCGCGGACACATAGCCCTGGCCGAGGCGGCCGCCAGCCGCTACTCTCTGCGGCAGGTGCTGTTTGTGCCAGCGAATGTTCCCCCGCACAAACAGAAACAGCCGCTCACAGCGTTCATCCACCGTTACGCTATGGTGGCGCTTGGAACGCAGGACGAGCGGGGATTTATGCCGTCGCTGCTGGAGGCCGCAGCGGGTACTACCGCGGAGCTTCGCTCCGCTGGACAGACGAATGCGTCCGTCCCTACGCAAGGCGGGGTGAATTATTCGATCGATACGGTTCGACGCCTGAAACAGACTCTCAGGAAATCGGACCGGCTTTTTTTTCTGATTGGGATTGACGCGTTTCGCGATGTCGCAAAATGGCGCGAGGCGCGCGCGCTGCTGGCGGAATGCGATTTCATCGTGGCCAGCCGGCCTGGATATTCCTTGCGGGATGTGGCCGAGTCGTTGCCGGAAGATTTGCGGCCTCCAGCGGCGGTGACTCGTCCCTTTCATAAGCAGCCAGCAAAAGGTGATCTCGTTCTTCCCGGGGTCACGCTGCACTTGCTTGAAGGAGTTAATCAGAGCGTCAAGTAAAAGTTGGGGCCGGGGCTCAGGAGTTGCTGATGCGCGGCGCGGCCGAGCTTCGCTCGACTGGACGGCTCCTGAGTGAAGTCGAAGGAGGGCGTCGGTCCCCACGTGGGTTGTGGTAGGTCGCGACTGCGGAGACGTGGCAGGCCCCGTCTCTACAGCGAACGGGTTACAATCAATGGGCCCGTATGAAGAAAAAGGACGACCTCAAACTCCAAGTGAGTGAAGCCATCCTCGCCTGTCAAGACAAACAAGCTGACAATGTCACGGTTCTCGAACTGGAAAAGGATTCGGGAGCGTTCACTGACTACTTTGTGATGTGCAGCGGAAGTAATTCCCGGCAGATCCAGGCAATTGCCGACGCGGTGGACGAGCGCCTGGAGGCTCTAGGCATGCGCGTGACGCATGCTGAGGGCTACAAGCAGGCGGAGTGGGTTCTGCTCGATTATGTGGACTTCGTGGTCCATGTTTTCTCCGAGAAAGCGCGCCAGTTCTATGACCTGGAACGCCTGTGGAAGTCGGCCAAGCGGCTGGAGCCAGCGGAATTGATGGCGAAACCGAAGCCGCGACGGGCCGCGATTGCTAAATCCACGACTGCCAAAGCCGTTCCCCAAACGCCCAAAGTGGCGCGTAAAAAGAAGAACTGAAGTGTCCGCTTCGAATCCAGCCCCGTGGGGGTCCTCTTTCCGCTTAGTGGCCGCGGAAAAGTGGAAGGCAAAATCGGCGGTGCTGGGCAACGCAGTCACAGAAGCTTTGCTCGAATACTCATGTCCGACGCCTGGCATGCGCGTTCTCGATCTAGCCAGCGGCACTGGCGAACCTGGGATCAGCCTGGCGCAGCGCGTTCCCCAAGGCACGGTCACGGCAGTGGATCAGACTTCGGAACTACTCGAGATTGCTGCCAAGCGCGCCCGAGACAAGAATCTCTCAAACTTCGTTACCCAACAAGCTGACGCGCACCAGTTGCCGTTTGCTGATCAGAGCTTTGATCTCGCCACCTGCCGCTTTGGGGTGATGTTTTTCAGCGATGCCGAACGAGCCCTGGCCGAACTGCGCCGCGTGCTCAAGCCGGGAGCTCGCGCCTGCTTTGCCGCCTGGGGTCCGATCGAACAACCTTATTGGCAAACTACGATGAAGATTGTGCATCGTCATGCGGGCGGAGCCATGCTTGAACCGGGAGGAGCCGATCCGTTTCGATTCTCGGTCGCGGGCTCTCTCTCAAATGTGCTCAGCGCTTCGGGATTTCACGAGGTGCAGGAGTCGACTCACAATTTGCCCTGGACCTGGCCGGGAGACGCGGAAGAAGTTCTCGAATACTTCTGCGCCGTGGCAGCTCCCTTCCGGGCAATGCTGGAACGGGTCCCGGCGGAAGAGTGGCCGGTGATTCGAGCTGCGGCAAAGGCGGCGATGGAGCGGTATCGCGTGGGGGATGAGATCCGATTCGGCGCCGACGTTGTTCTGGCGTCGGGAAAAGCCTGAATGGCGGAAGCCCTGTGAAGATCAAGGTGGCATGGATCGGGAAGACGAAGGAGCCTGCGATACAGGCTCTGACCGAGGAATACTTGAAACGCATCTCGCGCTATGCTGAGGTTGCGGGCGTCGCATTGAAAGACGAAGCCGCAGTTTTATCGCTGGCGAGCGGCGAGCGGCAGCAGAAGCGATCTCAGAATAAAGAGCGGCACAAGCTGGTTCTCCTCGATTCGCGGGGGAGGCAGTTTTCGTCCGAAGAGCTGGCGGAATTTCTTGAGCGCGAGCAGTTAAACGCCATGCCGCTGCTGTTCGCGATTGGCGGCAGCGACGGCTTCAGTGAAGAAGCACGGCGCCACGCCGGCTTAATGTTATCCCTGGGAAAGATGACGCTGCCCCACGAGCTGGCGCGCGTGGTGCTAGTCGAGCAGCTGTATCGTGCTTTCACCATTCTCAAGAATCATCCCTATCATTTGGGACATTAACTTTATGGTAACGGGGCAGCGGCCAGTCAGCCCATCTTCGAGAGACTTGATCCCCAGCCGCGATGAACCTCTGGCAGCTTCCCAGGGACGCGAAACTGGCTTACTGTATTTCTTAACAGGCGAAACAAGTCTGAATTTGTAGGCGAGGCCCTCCCCCAATGAAAAACCCGTATGACGTACTTCGAATGAAAGAGCAGGAACTGCTGCGGGTCCGCAAAGAGATGGACGCTCTGCGGGTCGCAGCCCGCTTGCTGGGTGCCGAGGATCCGGGCGCGGCGAACGGTGAAGGTCACCCGAAGCTGCAGCGAGTCGTCGAAATGCCGTAGAGGATCTACTCCCCTGCTGTACAGGAGGCGGACGGAAGCCAAAACCGTCCGCCTTGTTAGTTGTGCATCTGGCATGGGGATTCCAGCCCGCATATAATTAAAGGTTCGGCCCTATGTCGGATCTTCGCCGTGGTCTCATCATCGTGAATACTGGGCCAGGCAAGGGGAAGACTACTGCGGCCATGGGGACGGCGTTGCGGGCCGTCGGGCAGGGGATGCGCGTCCTGATGCTGCAGTTTCTGAAGGGCTCGTGGCATTATGGGGAACTCGATGCGGTCAAGGCCTTCGGTGACAAGTTCATCCTGAAGCAGATGGGGCGCGGCTTCGTGAAAGTCGGCGCCGAGAAACCAGACCCTGAAGATGTGCGGATGGTGGAAGAGGCCTGGGCCGAGGCCGAAAAAGCGATCCAATCGGGCGAATGGGACCTGGTGGTGCTCGATGAAATCAATTACGCCATCAGCTACGGTATGCTGGACCCGGCGAAAGTGGCGGAGTCTCTCGGGCGGAAACCGGAGATGGTGCACGTCATCTTGACCGGAAGAAACGCGCATCCGACAATTATCGAGCTTGCCGATACGGTGACGGAAATGCGCCAGGTAAAGCATGCCTACGAGAAAGGCGTGATGGCGCAGAGAGGAATTGAGTACTAGTTGTAAGTTCTCGGTCATCAGTTCTCAGTAAAAACGTGGCCGGGGTTTTACTGAGAACTGACAACCGAGAACTGAGAACTGCCTTCTATGACTTGGTTCAAGCGACAATCCGGTGAGTTAGACACTTCGGGCGAGAAGAAGGTACGCACCGAGGGCCTGTGGGTGAAGTGTGACGAATGCCGCCAGATTATCTGGAAGAAGGACCTCGAAGACAATCTCAACGTCTGCCCGAAGTGCGACAAACATTTCCGCATCGACGCCCGCGCGCGACTGGCTCAGCTTCTGGACGACAACAAATACGACGTTTTCGACAGCAATCTCGTCTCCACCGACCCGCTGAAGTTTGTCGACCTGAAGTCGTACTCCTCGCGCTTGAAGCGCGCGAAGGCCGACACGGGCCTGAAAGATGCCATCATCAATGCCCATGGCAAGCTAAACGGACGCCCGGTGATCGTGAGCTCGATGGAATATTCGTTCATCGGCGGGAGCATGGGAGCGGTGGTTGGCGAGACCATTACGCGAGCGATTGAGAAGGCGATTGAAACGCGGAGGCCGATCATCATCGTCTCGGCATCGGGCGGCGCCCGCATGATGGAAGGCGTGATCAGCCTGATGCAGCTGGCGAAGATCTCTGCCGCTCTGGCGCGTTTAGATGCGGCGCGGGTTCCGTACATTTCGGTTTTAACCGATCCCACCACAGGCGGCGTGACCGCATCGTTTGCCATGTTGGGCGATCTCAACATCGCCGAGCCTGGCGCGCTGATTGGCTTCGCGGGACCGCGAGTGATCGAGCAGACGATCCGGCAGAAGCTGCCGCCAGGGTTCCAGCGCTCCGAGTTTCTACTGGAGCACGGAATGCTCGATGCCGTGGTCCCGCGCAAGGAGCTGAAACCATACATCGCGAGGGCACTGGATTTTATGGCGCAGGCGGCATAGAAACAGCCATCAGCCATCAGCCCTCCCAGCCAAGCCAACGAAGGGCTGCGCTAACAGATAAGAACTTGGAGCGCCTGTCAGGTTGCGCTATTCCCTGCTCAATGCATGGTTGCACCTTTAGGTGCGCTGTTCTGGATAGCACCAGAGCAGCGATTGAAACTGGTAATCTGACGGCTGAGAGCTGATGGCTGATGGCTAACTACGAAACCGCAGTCGCGCAGATGTACGCGCTGGGCCACGAGTTGGCGCAGACGCCATCGCACAAGTTTGATCTGGCGCACATACGCGTGCTTCTGGCAGCACTCGAGCATCCGGAAAATCGCTTCCCAACTGTGCTGGTCGCCGGCACCAACGGCAAGGGTTCGACGGCGGCTACCCTGGCATCCATCCTGCAGGCTTCGGGATTGAGGACGGGCCTCTATACTTCGCCGCACTTGGTTCGCATCAATGAGCGGATTCGCCTCAACGGTGAACCGATCAGCGACGACGATTTCGCGATGCTCCACGACGTGGTCGACCGAACCGCCGAGCGATTGGTTGGGGAAGGCGATCTGCCGTGGCATCCGAGCTTCTTTGAGATGCTGACCGCAATGGCCTTTGAGTATTTCGCCCACAGCCGGCCCGATATCGTTGTGCTTGAGGTCGGCATGGGCGGGCGTCTGGATGCCACCAACGTGGTCGAGCCGCGCCTCAGCATCATCACCGATATCTCGCTCGACCATCAGAAGTATCTGGGCGAAACTGTGGTGGAAATTGCGCGCGAAAAAGCGGGGATTATCAGGCCAGGCGGGATTGTGGTTACGCTGCCGCAATTGCCTGAGGCCAACGACGTGATCGGCAACACAATTTTGGATGTGGGTGCGCGCGGGGTGAATGCCGTGCCGTATGTGCCCCCGGTGTCTCCGGCAAGCGCGAATTGCTTGAGTAGCGAGTGGACGGCTGACGATGGCCAGAAATCGGGCGTCCGGAATCGTTATCCGCTTGAAGTGATGGGCACGCGAATCATGGTCGAGTCGCCCCTGGTCGGGCGTCATCAATTGCGCAACCTGGCGCTGGCGATCGCAGCGGCAGCGGAACTGCACACCCAGGGAATCGCAGAGATCACCCCGGAGACGATCGCAAAGGGCATCCGCGAGACGCAATGGCCAGGGCGCTTCCAGCTGGTGCCGGCTGTGGGAGACAGTCCCGAGTATGTGCTCGATGTCGCGCACAACCCGGCAGGCGCCTGGGCGTTGCGGTCGACGCTTTCGGCCGCTTACCCGGATTCATGGAGCGGAGATCCGGGAAACGGCCGACCCATCACGATGGTGTTTGGTGTGATGCGGGACAAGGCGATTCAGGAAATTACTGAGATTCTGTTCCCCATTGCCGAGCACGTGATCGTGACCCAGGCCAACAACCCGCGCTCGGCGAGCCCGGACGAGATTCGACAGGCAGCGGCGCGTGTGGCAGCAGGCATTGATATTGAAGACGCCGAGGATGTAGCGACGGCCCTGGAGCGGGCGCGGAAGCTTGCCGCAGCGGGCGGCTTGGTCGTCGTTACCGGTTCGATTTACATTGTGGGAGAGGCGATGCGAATGCTCGGCGTCCGCATCTAAGAATGTGTGGCGCGGGCAATGTGTGTCGCGGGCGCCCCCGCCCGCGAAAGAGTTTGCGGATAGGCAACCTTGAACAAGATCGCCACAACTGCGGAGATAGAAAAGGAGCGAGCCGGGCTGCGCTCGGATGGACGGACGAATGCGTCCGTCCCTACGTGGTCTGAGGAGCGGGCAGGAGCTCAGGCCGTCAACCGCCACGGCTGGCTCAGCCGCCTGCGCTCGTATTTCATTCTTGCCCCGCTGATTTGGGCCTACACCATTATTCTGGGCACGCTTTCGCTGATCTGCTCGCTCTTCGACCGCAACGGGCGCATCCAGCACAGATTCGCGCGCCTCTGGTCGCGGCTTGTGATGAAGACGATACTGTCGCCGGTCAAAGTCACGGGCATGAACAACGTCTCCGCCGCGGATAACTATAAAATCGACAACTCCAAACCCCGCGTTTATGCGGTCACACACGCATCGGCGCTCGACATTCCGATTCTCTATGTCTATTTGCCATTTCAATTCCGCATCATTTTCAAAAGTGAATTGCTCGCCTATCCCTTTGTGGGCTGGCATCTGAAGCGCTCGGGGCAAGTCTGCATCAATCAGCAGAACCCAGCGGCTTCAATCGGCGCGATCAAGTCAGCGCTGAGGAGCTTGCGCAGTGGCATGCCGCTGGTAATCTTTCCTGAGGGCGGTCGTACGCAAGATGGACAGATTCAGCCTTTCCTGCCGGGCGCATTTTTTCTGGCGATCAAGGCGCAGGCCGATATCGTGCCGATCGCGCTCGTCGATACGTTTGACCTGCTGCCGATGAACACCTACCACATCAAGTGCCAGCCGCTGGAGATGCGCGTTGGTGAACCGATCTCCACTGCAGGGTTGACCGTGCAAGATACAGATGCGATTTCGGCGAAGGTGAAGGCAGCGATCGAAGCTCTGCATTCCGCACCAAGAAGCACATAAGAACAACGAAGGACCACGTAGGGACGGCCGCCCCGGCCTTCCTTTGGTAAGCACCGTCTGCTGACAATATCCTCGGTCATCCGTCATACTCTTTTATTTCTCCCGGAGGTGTCATGAAGTCCCTAGGTCTCGTATTCTTATTTCTTGCCATGAACGTCTACGCTCAAAACCCCACCCCGACCGCCACCGACGCCCAGGAGTTCATGAATAAGGCCGAGGCCCAGCTCTCCGACCTGAGCGTCAAGGTCCAACGCGCCTCCTGGGTGCAGGAGAATTTCATCACTGACGACACGCAGGCCATCGCGGCCGACGCGATTGATGAGGTCACTGCCGTCACCACTCAGCTGGTGGAACAAGCCAAGCGTTTTGACGGACTCGCGCTGCCGCCCGACCTGACGCGAAAGTTCATGCTGCTGAAGTTAGGGCTCACGGCACCAGCGCCGAAAGATCCCGCGCTGCGGCGGGAAATGACCGAGATCGGCGTGTCTCGAGTGTCTGGACATTACGGCGATCGAGAAGCTGATGTCCACCAGTCGCGATCCGGAAGCGCTTAAAGAAGTTTGGACGGGATGGCACGCGATTGCGCCGCCCATGCGGCAGCGCTACTCGCGATTCGTCGCGCTCTCAAATCAGGGGGCCCGGGAAATTGGATTCAAGGACACTGGCGCCCTGTGGCGTTCCGGCTACGACATGACGCCGGAAGAATTCTCGGTCGACCTCGAGCGTTTGTGGAACCAGGTAAAGCCGCTCTATCTTTCGCTGCACACATTCGTGCGCTGGAAGCTGGCGGAAAAGTACGGCCCAAACGTCGTTCCGCCCGACGGTCCGATCCCCGCGCATCTGCTCGGCAATCCCTGGGCCCAGGAGTGGGGCAATGTCTATGACCTTCTAGGGGTGCAGGAGGAAAAGGGCGGCGTCAACGTCACCGAACTGCTTAAGAAGAAGAATCTCGACCCGAAGGGGATGGTGAAATACGGCGAAGGCTTCTTCACTTCGATGGGCTTCGCGCCGCTGCCGCCGACTTTCTGGGAGCGGTCGCTGTTCTCCAAACCCGCCGATCGCGACGTCGTCTGCCACGCGAGCGCATGGGATATTGATAGTCAGGACGATCTCCGCGTGAAGATGTGCATTCAGGTGCGCGGCACCGATTTCGTCACCATTCACCACGAACTCGGACACAACTTTTACCAGCGCGCCTACAAAGATCAGCCCTTCTTGTTTAGGAACGGAGCCAATGACGGCTTCCACGAAGCGATCGGCGACGCCATCGCGCTGGCGATCACTCCCGAATACCTGCATAAGGTTGGGCTGCTCGAGAACATTCCGCAGGCGAGCAACGATATCCCGGAGCTGCTGAAGCAGGCGCTAGATCGAGTTGCCTTCCTCCCCTTTGGCCTAATGATTGACCAGTGGCGATGGAAAGTGTTCTCCGGCGAGATCGCGCCGGCGGATTACAACAAGGCGTGGTGGGCTCTGCGCCTGAAGTATCAGGGCGTCGCTCCTCCGGTGGCACGCAGTGAAGCGGATTTCGATCCGGGAGCGAAGTATCACGTCGCGGCGAATGTGCCCTATACCAGATATTTTCTGGCGCACATCCTGGAGTTCCAGTTCTACCGTGCGTTGTGCCGCGAGTCCGGCTACAAAGGGCCGCTGAATCGCTGCACGTTCTATGGATCGAAAGAAGCCGGTGCGAAGTTCAACAAGATGCTCGCCATGGGCCAAAGCAAACCCTGGCCGGACGCGCTCGAAGTCCTCACCGGCGAACGCCAGACCGACGCCGGAGCGCTGCTCGAATATTTCGCTCCGCTGAAGCAGTGGCTGGATGCGCAGAATAAGGGGAAGAAGGTAGGCTGGTAGAGCTTAGCGACATGCACTCACCAGGTGGCTGGCTTGCGAATAGGCCCCTTACCATCAAAGACGACTTGCGGGAACTGTGAGGCAGCTAAATCTGCTTGCCTAATTCTCTTGATGAATGTCGCGATCTGCTGTAGCTGTTTGCTATGGCGTCCAGGGTGAGGATTAAGAATTCCAACGGGCAACTGCAACTCGTCCTTAACAATTCTCACGGGTTCGAGCAAGTCTGAATCGTTGGTAACGAGAACTGCGACCTCAAATTTTTGATTGTAGGCATCCCTCAGAAGGTGGGCAGCGAGATTCACATCTGAACCCTTTTCTTCGGTCTTGTCCACCCAAACTTTTTGAATGGGGTTGCTATCAGTCAGCACCATACGGCAGGAATGCGTAAGAAAGTGTCCGTAGTGAATACTTAAGTTTGGGATCGTTCGTAGCGCTCTCAGATAAATTTGCTGACGCGTTGGGGCATCGGGATCATGTGGGCGCGAACTCACGCGGGCGGTGAAATACTTGATTTCCTGGATTAAGTCTCCCGGCAACATGACTTGACAGAGCCGCGAAAGATCCAGCCACTTGTACGGCGTGCCTCTAGCTGCGCCATAGTAGAGATTAAAACCGTCGATATAGACGTTCGCTAGGGGCACTGTCCTGTCAGTAGGTTAAATCGTAGCATGACTAAAGAGCGCTAGCTTGAGGTTGACAAAGGTCTACCTTAGAGCTAGTCTTTAGTTGGAATCATCCCCCCTAATCCCTCGGGGTTAGGGCGCGAGACCAACCCTCGGGTTGGTCTCAATGTTTTTGGGGTAATTGAGCCTGGTTTGACCCCCGTGTTCCCCTCCTTTAAACTCAAAAGATTCAGCAGAATACAAGGCCTCATCTATGTCTGACAGCATTCATATCAAGCTTCCCGACGGCAGCGTAAAGGAAGTCCCGAAAGGGACCACGGCTCTCGACATTGCAAAGTCCATCAGCCCGCGTCTCGCCGATGCCGCGCTGGCTGCGAAGATTGACGACTACGGTTTTGATTGGGAGAATCCCGCGCACATAGCCATTTCTAAAACGGGAACTGTTCCCCCGGTGCTTGTTGACAAGTCGAAACTGATCGACCTAACTCGGCCGCTCGAAAAAGACACCGACCTGCGCATCCTTACCGACCGCGACCCGGAGGTGCTGGAAGTCTACCGGCATTCGTCCGCGCACCTACTTGCGGCGGCAGTGCTCGAACTCTTTCCTGAGACCAAGCTTGGCCACGGTCCTCCGACCGAGAACGGATTCTTCTACGATTTTTATCGGCCAACTCCGTTCACGCCCGAAGACCTTGAGAAGATCGAGAAGAAGATGCAGGAACTCGTCCAGCAGAACCTGCCCTACGCCCGCGAATTTCTGCCGCGCAAAGAAGGTCTGGAAAAGTACAAGGGTGAAGGCGACTTCATGAAGTGCCACTTCATCGAGCAATTTACCAAGCCTGATGAAAAAATCTCGGTTTACAAAACGGGAAGGTTCCTCGATTTCTGCCGCGGTCCCCACCTGCCTTCGACCGGGAAGATTAAAGCGTTCAAGCTCCTCAACATCGCCGGAGCCTACTGGCTCGGCGACGAAAAAAATCAGCAACTGCAGCGCATCTACGGCACATCGTTTTTCTCGAAGAAGGATCTCGACGCCTACCTTACCGGCATCGAGGAAGCTAAAAAGCGCGACCATCGCGTGCTGGGGAAGCAGCTCGACCTGTTTTCGATTCAGGAACTCGCCGGACCCGGCCTGATCTTCTGGCATCCGAAGGGCGGCATCATCCGCAAGGAGATGGAAGACTGGATGCGCGAAGAGTACCTGCACCGCGGCTATTCGCTCGTCGTAACGCCGCACGTGGCCCGCCGCCAGTTGTTTTTTACCTCGGGCCACGAAGGCTACTACTCGCAGAACATGTTCGACGCCATGGAACTCGACGACGCCGAATATCGCCTCAAGCC
>WNFI01217495.1_pt1 | contig 12440 bp, 8 predicted proteins | sample 5400471 | NCBI WGS metagenome assembly WNFI01 (sample SAMN13153348, study PRJNA577476) | soil metagenome | isolation source: 100 cm saprolite on Douglas fir-dominated hillslope | place: USA:California | collected 2013-09-17 | reverse complement strand
AAGACGCGGTGTTTCAGCATGAGCTTCTCGCTCACCACCCGGACGGCGTCCTGATCTATGGCGACCGCGTCCAGATCCAGCAAGGGCACACCAAACTCGTTGGAGGCTGAAATGGCAATATCGCGCGCAGTCGCCAGATTCATCGATACCAGATGGGTGACCAGATTGGCGCGCTTTTCCTTTGCTTTGACGATAGCGTCCTGCATGGCGTTCTCATCCAAGAGCCCATCTTGGACCAGCCGCTGTGCAAGGCCACCCAGTGCTACACGGGTGCCTCCAACCGACGCTATTGCGTTGTCATTCATGGACTTACAGTAAACCCCATGCCTGTTTCTATTCTACTATCGGTAGCTTGCAGAGCAATTGTCAAATCATCCGCGGATACTCGCACATTGTGGCTGTCTCGCTCGTGACATTGATCGCATAATGAGCCTTCTTGGGGGCTCCCCGGCAGACCCCAAAAAAGAAGCCCCTCCATGGGAGGGGCTTCGGTGCTGCTTAAGGAGACGCTCAGTAGCGCCAGCAGCCCATCGTCATTACTTGCAAGACGCAGGCGTGTAACGGGCGTCCAAACTGCCCATGTTACCGGCAGGAACCGTCAAGCCGTTGGCGGCGGATGCTGCGGCCGTTAACGTTGCGCAGCCCCAGTCAACGCTGCCCACCAAACCGGCGACTAACGTCTTCCCGGAGACGAAGGGCGTCAAGGTCAACGTTTTAGTGCTGATCTGCGGGACGACGGCTGAATATACGACCGTAATGAGGCCGGTGTTCGTAAGAGTTACCGATGTCACGTACTTCGTTGCAAATTGGGTGGCAACCCAGCCTGTCGATAGAGCAGTTACGCCCTTCAGGTCACCCGACTCGTAGGCCTCAGCGACAGAGGTCTTCGCCGCATCGGCAGCACCAATACCTTCCGTCACCTTCGCGCGAATCGTGTAGTCCTGATACGCCGGAATGGCGATCGCCGCCAAAATACCGATGATCGCGACCACGATCATCAATTCGATGAGGGTAAAACCCTGTTGCACTTTCTTAAGCATGTTGACTCCTGTTGAATACATAAACAAATCCGTAATTTGAACAACGGCCGGTGCCGGTGATAGGAAGAAAGCAAGCGCTGTGCCACCGCTCGGTGTTTGCACGTAAGTCAATGAAATTAAGCGTGTTTATTGAATATAGGCGGGTCCGACTTGACATAGAGTCGTCGTCTTCTGGCGCCGCCGTTGGCGCACACGGTCACAAACCGACATTTTTTGTCACGGACCCTCGGGACATTCTAGGTTCTGAGTCCCTTCAACGGTCCGATGAACCTTTCGTAATGGCGCCAGCGCTGCACTGAGCGACCATAGATTTTCTGCCGCACCTGCCAGGCGCTGGCCGTATTGACGGAGCGTTCCGTCTTGTCGAACGACAGGCAGCGATCGTCCCACTCGAGCTCGAGGAAATCCAAGATCCGATGAGTCCAAGCGACCTGGTCGGCGACGAGTTCTTCGTACGGAACCTCGAGCAACGTCCCGGCAGGCAGCACCGTAGTCCAATGCTTCATCAGACGCCCGTGCTGCCGATAATAATGCGCGAGGTCGGACAGATCCATGCTGAAGCGCATGGTCGTCGAGAAGTTCTGGAAGTAAACCGAAAGACAGGTGTCGATTGGATCTCTGCGCATGTGGATGATGCGCGCCTTCGGAAATACCGAGTGTAATAGACCTATATAGCCGCAATTGAAGGTGGCCTTATCGACTACGCGCAAAGCATCTGCACCGTGGAGTGCGAGAATACCCAAGTAGTCCTCAGCCAGCTTTTTCCTGACCGGCTCGCCAAGGACTCCTTGTCGAAGCTCAGCGTCGTTTGCGCGTCCGGCATCCAGCCAAAACTGCAGTTCGCCTGCACCCTTAGCCGACGGATGTGAGGCAATGATTTGCTCGACTAGCGAGGTGCCAGAACGCGGCATTCCCAAGACGAAAACGGGTTTCATGGAGGCGGAGCCGCCATCTGCCGCTCGCGCGAGCGCCTGCCGCGAATGATTGCGAATCAGGTCGTCCGCGAGACCAGACTGCGCTTGTCGATCGTATTTTAGCGCCACCGTTTTCAGCAGTTCGTTGGCGCTTCTGTAATTCTGGAAAGCTCGTTCGAAATCCTCGACGTCATCGCAATACTTGCCAATAGCAAAACGCAGCTCAGCCTCCTGCCAAACCGAGATCCCGCTTGCTGCGATCTCCTCTGCCTCCTTGAGCCAGTTGCTGTCGGCAATGGTCACTCTGCGAATGCTATTCATGGCGGCCCAGGCGCCCGGCAATTTAGGTTCGACTTTCAATGCGCGTTTGATGAAGGATTCAGCTTCTGCGAAGTGCCCCTCCGTGCGCGCGATTTGTCCGAGACCCAGAAGGGCCTCGGCATGACGAGGATCGACCTTGAGTACCTTCTGAAAAGCACCCTTGGCTTCGCGCAAGCGACCCGCGAAGGCGAGAGACAAGCCCAGCTTGCTGCGTGCATCGACGTATTTCGGATTTAACTTCAGGGCTTGCCGCAAATATTTCTCGGCTTCCGGCGGATCGCCTTGCAGCACCGTCGCAAGATTGCACAGCGTCGATTCGGACATCGGGTTGATTTCCAGGCTCTGCCGATAGTAGCGCTCGGCCTCTCGATAGCGCCCCAGGCCGAACAAGGCAAAGCCAAGTTGGGCTAGGGCCTCCGGATTATGGGGCTGCAACCCCAGTAATTGCTCGTAGTGGATTGCTGCCTGTGCCCATGCACCTTTGGTAAGGCAGCCGTTGCCCTGTTGAAGTAGGTGCTGGATTTTTGCGGGGTCTGCCTGACGGGGCGCTGCGTCGCTGCTCTTTGCCGCTTTGGACGGATCCTGGGAAAGATGCAATATCAACGACTGGGTTACCCCATCGGCGATCGAGGGTTCGATGCCATTTTCGATCAATCTCCACTTAAAGGAGTTCGCAAACTTGGCCTTTTTATAAAAATTGAGCTGCAGACCGCGTAACTCGCGGTCGGCTCTCTGAAGAATCCTGTGTAAGTCGTCACCCTGTTTGCTGGATGCCGATTGGTTGCCGTGCGAGCCGGAACGCGTTGCAGGCTGAGGTGCGAATTGGTCGGCCAACTCAGCACCGATTTTAGCGGCTTCGCTTGCATCGAACCATTTCATTGCGTTTTTTCCCGTGTTAAAACCCGCTTTCGCGTGACGGCTGGGGACGATTGGGGTACCCTCGTCCTTCGCCACTCTAGATCAGTTTGCTCAAAGTAGCGCTTCGCCTCGTGGGGCGCCGCGAACCCGTTAACAATCATGGGCTTGCCGCCAAAACGCGCGCGAAATAGACGCCATCGCGTTTGCCGCACTCGAGGCGCAACGGCGCCTTCGCCCAATCGCTCTCGCTGCCCAGGTCGATGGGCCCTTGGGGGCGCATTGCATCGCTGAACTTTACCCGTCCATAGCCTATCGACGCCACGATATCGGTGGCTCCATAACCCCGTCGCCAAAAATCACCATAGCGCACGCTGATCAGCCGACGCGGCTGAAAGAGCTTAGGACACGCATCTTCGAGGTGGTCGAACACGAGATCGACTGCTCGCTGACGTGCTTTTAGCGCTGATTGGTCGGCCGTGTCAGGCACTGCGCGGCAGGTTTCTACGTACGTCGTTTCGTGGTTTTGCGGTTCTAACGGTAACGTGCCCTGGTAACGGATCTCCATTTCGGGGGGAAGACCGTGCACGGTTATAGTTGCGCAGTCACTCAAGTCAGGGTGCAGTCCATACCACTGCAGCACGGACTGCAGGAGCGGCCCGCGCTGGGGGTTTTCGTATGGCTTGTGAGTAAGAAAAGCGACCCTCAAGTTGGGGTCAAATCTTTGAATTAACTCCCTGACGCGTACTCCGTTTGCGCCGTCCGGGTCCAGTGTATAGCCACCAGAGACGTTGATGAACCCGGACCCCTTAGCAAGAAACGGCGCAAGGAAAGAATTTGTTTGCGTGCCAAGAGTCAGATACAGGTTGGGTTCGGTCTTGAGCTTATCGGGTACGGATACGTCAAACCATTGCCCGCCCCAGGGTACGCCGTTCCAGCGGTATTCCGCACCCATATACAACTGCATAGCTTGGACGATAAAAATGATCGCCAAAAGGTAGTTGCGTACTTTTGGCCACGGGTCGAATAATTGAAATAACATACCTGCAACCACAACAGCGGCGACGCAAGCCATCGTCAAGGCGTAACGGCTGTTCCCCGCAAAATACAGCCACAGGATCCAATTCACAGCAAGACCGCAACCCAGTGCAGCGAGGATACGCGTGGATTCGTTCGGCTTGTTATTGCCCGCCTGAGGAGAGAGAGGGACCTGTCCAAAGCGTCTCCAACCCCAACGCACCAACCAAAGGATGACGAGGGTGACGAGGACGGCGTAGCGTGGGTCGGGTGCACTGAGTTCCTCGTGCACCATCCCTACAGGATCGATCATCGCAAACGGACGCCATAATGCCGCGCCGATTGACTCGGGAATGAACCTGTAAGCGCTCCCCATCGATTCTGTGGTGAATTCCGGCGAGCGGAAGACGTTGTTGAACATCGGGAACAGGGGGTTGCCGAATTGCTTCGCGAGACGAAATGCCCATGGTGCGGCGACGACGGCAAAACCGATTCCGAGCGAAATACCGTAAAGGAAGCCATTGCGGATTTTGCCGCGCCAGTCCAATGGCAGCATCGCGAGCATCGCGAACGCCGATACCGCGGACAGTGCGTTGCTGAGCTTGAGGGCGCTGGCAGCGCCGAGGATCAGACCTGCATAGATGACTTTGGAATTTCGCGGCACTAGCACTGCGCCGGCCAGGAGCAGCCACCCACCCAGTGCCAATTCAGCCGTCGTGATGTCGGCAAAGCATGAGCCGATCTCCTGCATCAGGACTGGATTCATGAATGCTAGCGCGACCGAGCAGATTCCCACCAGGATTCGAGTATTCCCATTCTTGGAGGGGCAAACGGCAACGCCGAGCTCGAAAACAAGCCAGAGAATAATGCTATGGGCTACGGCAAATACCGAACCAATCACGAGTGCGGGCAGACCGGCACGTACCATTGCGTAGAAAGGTGCATAAGCGTAGGGATTGAGATAGGCCAGGAAGCCTGCCGCAAAATAGTCTTGTTTGAATCGGTCGTTGAGCGCGCTGAATCCCAAATATAGGTGATAGTTTAGCGTGTCCCAGGCCATGTCCTTGCCAAGCAGGTAATTGCAGGCCAGAGCCAACGCAACGCAAGTGAGATAGACCTGCCATCGGTATGGAACCGCCGCGCGGCTCGCGTCAGTGATCCGGGTTGCGCATCCGGACATCGTTTCGAATTTCGTCAATTCCATTGCAGGCGCTTCGGGGAGGAGTCAAATCTCGAGGGATGCATGAGGGTGTTTGTCACTCGTGACTATTACATAATCACCCTATGCTGTTTTGTGCTTTAAGTCGCGAAAGTGCTATTCGATCCCCAGCTTCTTGATGCGGTATCGCAAGGCTCGAAACGACATGCCCAGCACCTTCGCCGCCGCCGTCTTGTTATATCGAGTTTGCTCCAGCGCCCTTCTAATGGCGTCGCGCTCTATGTCTTCCAAGTGATCCCCGAGCGCTCCTCCGCTTTGAGTATTGGCGGCGGCGGGCGCGTCGCCACGAGTTGGCCGCAGTTCGATATCGCTCGCGCTAATTTCTCCGCCGGTGCTCAAGGTAATCGCGCGCTCGAGGATGTTTTCGAGTTCTCGAACGTTACCGGGAAAGGGGTAGCTTTCGAACGCAGTCAATGCATCCTTGCCCAGTATTGGAGGCGAAATCTTCATGCGTCGTCCCAGCCGCCGCAATATGGCCTCAGCAAGTTCTTGCACGTCCTCCGGCCTTTCGCGAAGCGACGGTACGCGTAACTCGATTACATTCACTCGATAGAACAGGTCTTCACGGAATTTTCCCTCCGCAACCAGCGTCGACAAGTTCTTGTGCGTGGCGGAAAGGATGCGCACATCGACGCCGACTTCGAGCTGTTCCCCCAGCGGCCGCACCGCCTTTTCCTGGATGACACGAAGCAGCTTGACCTGCATATGCAGAGGTAAGTCGGCGATCTCATCGAGAAACAGCGTGCCGCCCTCGGCGGATTGAATGAGACCTCTCTTGTCGCTCACCGCTCCGGTGAAGCTGCCGCGTTTATGGCCGAATAGTTCGCTTTCCATGAGTTCCGTGGGAATGGCGCCGCAATTCACCGGCACAAAGGGGCCGTCGCGCCGCGGACCAGATTCATGGATGAGTTTCGCCACCAGCTCCTTGCCGGTCCCGGATTCCCCAAAAATATGCACAGGCGCCTGGCTGCGCGCGACACGTCCGATCATCTCGCGCATGTGTTGCATCGCTGCGGACGTTCCAAGTAAACGCGGCCCGAAGACGCTGGTATCGCCGTTCTGGGTTTCCGATAGTTTGATGGCACTCGCAACCAACTTGCGCAGTCCCGTGAGGTCCAGCGGCTTGGACACAAAATCGAACGCACCCAGTTTGAGAGCGCGCACTGCGGTCTCCATATTGCCGTGCGCGGTAATCACAGCCACAGGCACGCTCGGCGAGTACTGCTGAATCCATTTGACGAGATCCAAGCCGTCGCCATCGGGTAGCTGCATGTCGGTCAAGCACAAATCCACGTGCTCTGTCTTCATCAACCGCTGCGCATCCGCGACAGTGTTTGCCGTTCGAGGATCGAGATCCATGCGCTGCAACGTAATTGACAGCAACTCACAAAGATCGGGCTCGTCGTCGACTACCAAGACAGTGGGTTTCGGCATATCCGTATTGTAGCGTGGTGGCAACGCGGCGGCAGAGAGGACATCACGACCGCGCGGGAGCATGGAAAACTTCGTCGTCGGCGATCGTTTCCTCGTGATAAGACTCTTCAGCGTTGATATTCCAGATGTGCTCCTTCGGTGCCCTTCTTGCGATCGCGTCCACCGCGGCGTTGGCGGTCAGCATAGAGTGGTCTTGGTTATTATACCGATGCATGCCATTTCTACCGATGGGGTATAGGTTGGAGAATCGATCCAGATAACTACGCAAGTATCCAAATTGGTTGTACGCGCCAAAGTACGCAGGATATGCGCTGGGAACCCGTACAAGAGTGCCACTGATCACATCTTTGCGTTCGATGAGACCAATTCTCTCGAGTTCACCGGTGGCGAAGTCCAGAAACTGCTCATCCTCCATCGCCCACAAATCGTCGCCTTGGTCGCAGAAATACTCGAGGCCCAGCCAGACGGTATTAGGGTCGGCAACCAGCGCGGAGCTCCAATTATTGAAAATTTGCAGTCGTCCGATTCGCACATCGGGCTCCTGAATATAGATCCAGTTGTCGGCCGGAGCCGGTCGGCCTCTCATACTTCGCAGAAGTAGGCCTACGGTCATGAAGCTTCGGTAGGGAAGATCGGCCGCGATCTGCGCGATGTGTGTGTCGTCAGGCCTCAACATTGCGATCAGATCTTTGACCGGCATCGAGGAGAGGAAGTAATCACAAAGTACGCGGCGCACCGCGCCCGCAGTCTCATCGAACACGTCGACGCTGATGACCTTGTCGGCTACGCGCTCCATGGCGACCACGCGATGCCGCAAGTGAATCGTTCCCCCAAGCGTGGTTACCCGGCGGGCAACCCCCTCCCACATCTGACCTGGTCCGAATTTGGGATACAAAAATCGCTCTATTAGACTGGTTTCTGTGTCCTTCTGGGCAGCGTCGGACGACTTGCGAAATGGCTTCCTCGCCGCGTGTGCGATGGCCTTTGCAACGGACAAACTCTTGATGCGCTGCGCACCCCATTCCGCGGAAATATGCTCACACGGAACGCCCCAAACCTTTTCGGTGTAATCCTTGAAGAAGGTGCGGTACAGGCGGGTACCGAAGCGGTTGATGAGAAAATCTTCCAGGCTGACCTCGGGCGATCGGGATATCAGTTGCGCCCGCCCGTAGCTCAAGCCTATCTTGAAGGCTTCGGCGAGTCCTAGATTCTTGACCGTGCTTGCATTCAGCGTCAGCGGGTAGTCGAAGAAGCGCCGCCGATAGAAAATTCGGGAAAGACGTTGGCGAACCAGCATGACGGCGTCGGAAGACTCCGGCGCAAGTCCATTGGGAATCAAATCGCGCGATCGACCCTGGTAATGAATGCGCATCGCGCGCGATAGCTGTGTTTGGTCCCGGGCCACCGGTAGGATTTCCTGCCACCATCGCATGACCCAATCCGACTTGGAAAAGAACCGGTGACCGCCGAGATCCATGCGATTTCCGCGGTAATTAATGGTCTTGGAAATGCCGCCCACCTGGGCGTCGGCCTCGATGACGATGGGTGTGATATCGGACCGCCTCAAGAGCTCAAGGGCAGCCGTCAGGCCCGCAGGTCCGGCGCCGGCTATGACTGCAACTTTCTGCTGTGTGTCGCTGGACGACATGGTATTAGGTACAGGTCTTCACGTTGCCGACGACGTTGACTTCACTATTCGACAGTCATAGAGGTTCCAGTCCTTCCACGCACCGTCCTGTGAGTGACGCATCGGATCGAACCCTACGTTTTCCGGAGAAACGACAAAACCAAGCTGAGGATCCCCGCAGACTTGGATCAGATTCTTAGCTGTAAGCGGACGCGAACTAACGTCGTTGCGACGCTCACCGCCAGACTTGGCACGCAGGCCGGCCCGAATCTTCCAGTCCGGATCCATGAGCGGCAGCAATACCTCCGAACGGCGCCGAACCTCCAGCGCCGTTGCACGTGAAAAGACCACGCCGCTCGACTGATTCAGACTCAGGTAATTCGGGCGGCCCAGCGTGAACCAAACGAACGCCCCTACGTCACGCGGCGAAGTTATGAGGACCGTGCTGGCCGGCGGAATGACGTTCTCCCAATCAGCGAATTCGTGGATGTCTGCGGGGGCCGCCAGCGTGCGGGCTTGCTTAAATGCTGTGGAAAAAGTGGATATTGACAGGGCGAGCAGTATCGCCGATACGAGTGCCGGCACCCAAGTCCTCCGAATGAAGGAAATTCCCCACCAAGTCAGCGCGCCGAGCAGCACGGCCGGGATTCTCAACGCAAACAGGTCCTGTATTTGAACCAGGCCCGAGGGCCCGCGACTCGACGAAGGGATCGGCGCCGAGAGAATGACCCACAATCGCACAAAAACCCATACACCGAAGGCGACGCCGAGCGCGGCGGATACCCATCGAGAATGAGTGCCCAGACGGGAGGCGATCTGTACTCGGGTCAACCAAAAAATCAACGCCAGCGCCACACATGCCGAGCCCCCAACCCCGGGCAATGTCCAACTCAACACAAGTAGAAGCGCGCAAAGAGGGCCGCACGTTTCATCGCGCCCCACTCGCAAGGCGGTAACGGGAACCAATACAACGCCGACGAATACGGCAATCCAAACCCACCGCCAGGCTTGACCTTGTACCAAAATCGCGACCGGGCCGATGGCACCACCTATGAACGCGACTGCCAAACCGGCGGCTCCCACGAGCGCCGCCGCAGCACAGAGTTTGCGTATCTGCCCATCCGCCACTACGACGGCCGTGAACCCCAAGGAGATAAAGGGTAGCGCGTTTATGTCCCAATCGTGAATCGACCAGAGTTGCAAGAACAGAAATTGAGAGCGCTCCCTTACGACGTCCAACCACGATGCATCCATGACGGTCAATCCATGCGAGGCCGCCGGTAGGTTGGTAGTAAGGATCGCGATGGCGAGAGTCGCGATTGTGCCAACGATTGCACCAATGGTCCCCACGCGACCCGGCAGCCATAGGCAAACAATCAAAAGCAATCCGGCGAGCGCCATCAACGGGTGGACAAACAGCGCTCCGAGAGCCAGCGCAAAACCGAGCCCCTTCATCCTACGGACGTGACAGGCAAGCGCGGCAATGATCAATGCTTCGGCCGGTAAGCGTGCTGTCAAGAATGGATCTAAGATCTGGAACACGCGGGACCCGCCGTAATCTCCCGCGATGATCAACAGCAACGCGACTGCCAGCCACGCGGCTGTGCGATCGGTAACGGCACTCGCAAAACTCCAAGCGGCTGCCAAGAGCCAAACGGTAAATACCAGCGTGAGCAGTCGAGCCGCATTCTCCAAGCCCAGTAGCGCAATGCACCGTGCAAACAGCGGCGAAAACAACGTGAACTGGTCCTGCGACGTATTTTGCAGATAGAGATCGGCTCTGAGCTGTGGATGGAGCCTCGCGAACGCCTGAAACGCGTAGATCTGCCCGTCGCCCGTGAGGCCGTGGTAGCCGTGCATGAGCAGCCATAGCGTTACCAGCAGAAGAGCAACGGCAAAGGTTGCGAATTTCGATTGAAATCCAAGGTTCGACGAGTGCATCAGCGAAAGTCTTGTGTAAACTCGGCATTATGCATCAGGCGGCATTCGCAAGTCCTCCACTTGCCGCAAACTGGGACGATTCAGACTCGGGATTGAGTAACCTGCCCAAAAATGTCCTGCTTTCGATCGTTACCGTGAGCCTGAACGCGGCGGCCACGATTGAGCGAACGCTTGCCTCAGTAACGATGCAGCAAACCAACTTCGGCGTCGAACATATTTGCGTCGACGGCGGATCGAGCGACGCAACACGATCGATTATCGATCGCTGGGGCTCCCGCGATCCGCGAATCGTACGCATCTACGAGCCCGACAACGGGATCTACGACGCAATGAACAGGGGCCTCCGCGCAGCTCAGGGGGAATACGTATTATTCCTGAATGCCGACGATTTTTTGGTTTCGCGCGATACACTGGCGCTTGCGCTAATTGGGTGCGTTCCCGGTGACGCCCGTAACCCCGACCTGATCGTTGGAGATGCTGTGATGGGTGAGCTTGGACGCCTGGGCCTTTGGCGGCATCGTCGTGTGCCGCGGCTGCTCGGACGCGTCCGAGGATTTGGAATGTATCCGGCGCATCAGGCTCAATTTTCAAAACGACGTCTTTTGGAAGCAGTGGGCGGATTCGACGCCCGGTTGCGCTTGGCGGCGGACATCAATCAGTATTACGGGTTGGAGCGGCGGTTTCATCCGTCGACTCGCCGTGTGCGAGCGGATATCGCGTTCATGCAGGCCGGCGGGGCTGCCAATGCCGGGGTGAATGCTGTCGCTCGCGGCACGCTGGAAGTCTATCGTCACCTGTCAGCGGAGGTTGGCAGCCCTAGAGCCTTGCTCATGGTGTTGATCAAGACCCTGCAGTCAGTCTCGGAAATTCGCTTTGGGCGCTGCCCGCATGAAATGTGGTTCTCGCGGTAGTTTTCCGAGCAAACCTCAGTAGTCTGTTTCACAGACTTTCAGCCATCATTCAAAATATGAAGACTCCCAAAGCTTTGATGTTTGAAATGAAAAGCGCGTTCCGGAACATTTGGCGGATCAATGAACGAATCGATGAACTTAAGATCAACCAGGGGTTAATACTTTCGGCGTTCAACGAAACCCGCAATTCCACGAACCTCGCGGATTATGAATTCAAGGTTTTCTCGCAGTGGGGAGAGGATGGAATAATCCAATACCTATCCAAAGCAATTGAAATCAAGCACAAGACGTTTATCGAGTTCGGCGTCGAAAGCTTCATGGAAGCCAATTGCCGCTTCCTATTGATGAAAGATAACTGGAACGGTTACGTGATCGATGGATCGTCCTCCAACATTGCGATTCTGAAAAATTCCTATTTTTACTGGAAGTACCAGATTGACGCCGTGGACGCCTTCGTCACCAAAGACAATATCAACGGCCTCCTGGCTAAAAGCCACTTTGACGAAGATGTCGGCATCTTGTCGATTGACATTGACGGAAACGACTATTTCATACTCGAGGCAATAAATGCCGTTCGGCCTCGAATTCTAATCTGTGAATACAATGCGATATTCGGCGCCAGAAAAATCTCTGTTCCTTATGAGCCGGATTTTCTCCGATCTACAAAGCACTACTCCAATTTATATTGGGGCGCGTCACTCTCGGCGATAACCTTCCTGGCGAATAGAAAGGGATACTCGTTGGTTGGAACAAACAGCAGCGGCTGCAATGCGTTTTTCGTCAGAGACGATTTATTGAATGAAAAAGTAAAAGTGTTGACGGACGAACAAGCGTTCTTACCGTCGACGATTCGGCAAAGCAGGGACAGGCAAGGCAAACTTTCCTATCTGGGCGGCAACGATAGACTGGAAGCAATCAGAGGCCTTCGCGTCGTCAATGTGGAAACAGAAGCCGTGGAAGAGCTTTGAGCGGGACGCGAGGCAGTCTAAGTGCTTATAGGAGCTGACACTCTTCGGCGCAGGTAATCCGACACCACGGTGGTCAACAGCGCCTCGTGCCGTTCGGTGCTGGTCATGACGTCAATATAGTGCATCGTTCGGGTCGTAAGGCCGGCGCTTTGTCGATCTATGTAATCGAAAAGCTGAAAGAGAGCTTCGATCT
>WNFI01217384.1_pt1 | contig 12441 bp, 24 predicted proteins | sample 5400471 | NCBI WGS metagenome assembly WNFI01 (sample SAMN13153348, study PRJNA577476) | soil metagenome | isolation source: 100 cm saprolite on Douglas fir-dominated hillslope | place: USA:California | collected 2013-09-17 | reverse complement strand
CAGGCGACATCCCAGCCGGTGCCTTCGGTGCCGAGCGCGCCGGCCTCGCGGCGCTTGCGGCGGATCTCCTCGTCCATGCGCGGCGCCGTCATCGGACCGTAGATCAGCCCCGGCAGGATGCAGTTCACGCGGATGCCGTCACGGCCATGGTCGCCCGCCATCGATTGCGTGATGCCCACCACGGCAGCCTTGGAGGTCGAGTACGGCGTGCTCTGGTTCGCGCGCAAGCCGGCGACCGACGAGATGTTGATGATCGAGCCGCCGCCCGCCTTCTTCATCTCGGGGATGGCGTACTTCGACGCGAGCATGATGCTCTTCACGTTGACCGCCATCACACGGTCCCAGTCTGCCTCGCTCACTTCCAGCACATCGGCGCGCACCGAGATGCCGACGTTGTTGTCGAGGATGTCGAGCCGGCCGTAGCGCTCGAGCGCCGCCTGCGCCATCGCCTTGCAATCGGCGCCCTTGCTCACGTCGGCGCGCAGCGCCGAGGCGGTGCCGCCTTCGCTTGCGATCATGTCCACGGTCGCCTGCGCGCGCTCCAGCACGGCATCGGCGCACAGCACCTTGGCGCCTTCGCGCGCGAAGAGCATCGCAGTCGCTTGCCCGTTGCCGATCACGGCGCCGCTCGCACCGCCGCCCGCGACGATCGCGACCTTGCCTTTGAGTCTCATCGGCAGATGTTAGGCCCCGGCGCTGCGCGGACCGTGGCCCACGCTGTAGATCAGAAAAACCTCTAGGACGCCGAGGCTTCTTCGGTCTTCTTGGTTTTCTTCTTGGAGGCCTTGGCTGCCCCGTCGCCGGCGGCGGGTGCCTCGGTGTCGGGACGATCGAGGAGCGTCACCAGCGCGAGGGGTGCGTTGTCGCCCTTGCGGAAGCCCATCTTCAGGATGCGCAGGTAGCCGCCGTTGCGCTTCGCATAGCGAGGGCCGAGGTTGTCGAACAGCTTCGCGACGATGCCGCGGTCGCGCAGGCGATCGAAGGCGAGGCGCCGGTTGGCGAGCGAGGGCTTCTTGCCGAGCGTGATCATCGGCTCAGCGACGCGCCGCAGCTCTTTTGCCTTGGGAAGGGTGGTGCGGATCTCTTCGTGGCGCAGGAGCGAGACGGTCATGTTCCGCAGCATCGCCAGGCGATGCGCGGAGGTGCGATTGAGCTTGCGGAGCCCGGAGCCGTGGCGCATTGGCTTACGTCCTGTGCTCGAGACCGGCCGGCGGCCAGTTCTCCAGTTTCATGCCCAAGGTCAGGCCGCGCGAGGCGAGCACTTCCTTGATCTCGTTGAGCGACTTGCGGCCGAGGTTCGGCGTCTTGAGGAGCTCGGTCTCGGTGCGCTGGATCAGGTCGCCGATGTAATAGATGTTCTCGGCCTTGAGGCAGTTCGCCGAGCGCACCGTGAGCTCCAGGTCGTCGACCGGGCGCAGCAGGATCGGGTCCACCTGCGGCGACTTCGGCTGCTCGGTGGGCAGCGCCGTGCCTTCGAGCTGCGCGAACACGGAGAGCTGGTCGACCAGCACGCGCGCGGCGTAGCGGATCGCCTCCTCCGGCTCGATCGCGCCGTTGGTCTCGATGTCCATGATGAGCTTGTCGAGGTCGGTGCGCTGCTCGACGCGCGCCGATTCCACCGCGTACGACACGCGGCGCACCGGGCTGAACGAGGCGTCGAGGATGATGCGGCCGATGCCCTTGGTCTCCTCGGGCAGGTAGCGCATGTTGCCCGGCACGTAACCGCGGCCCGACTCGACCTTGATCTGCATCTCGAGCTTGCCGCCCGAGGCGATGTGCGCGATCACGTGGTCGGGATTGATGATCTCGACGTCGTGCGCCGGCTCGATGTCGGCCGCCGTGACGGGGCCGTCGCCTTTCTTCTTCAGCGACAGGATCGCTTCGGCGCGGTTATGCAGGCGGAACACCGCGCCCTTGAGGTTGAGCAGGATGTCGACGACATCCTCGCGCACGCCGTCGAGGGTGGAGTACTCGTGCACGACGCCCGCGATCTGCACCTCGGTGGGGGCATGGCCCGGCATCGAGGAGAGCAGCACGCGGCGCAGCGCGTTGCCCAGCGTATGGCCATAGCCGCGCTCGAACGGCTCCATCGTCACCCGCGCGTGGTTCGGCGAGAGGTTCTGGACGTCGACAATACGAGGCTTGAGGAATCCGGATTGCGGCATTTTTGTGTCCTGTGTACTGACTGCGGTTACTTCGAGTAAAGCTCGATCACCAGGTGTTCGTTAATCGTTGACGACAGGTCGGCGCGGGCGGGCATGGCCTTGAAGGTGCCCTTGAGCGCCTTCGAGTCGACTTCCAGCCACTCCGGGAAGCCGCGGCCCTCGGCCGCCTCTGCGGATGCCTTGATGCGCAGCTGGTCCTTGGCCTTGGGCGCAACCTCGATTACATCGCCGGGACGCAGGCGATAGGACGGGATGTTCACGCGCTTGCCGTTCACCAGGATGGCGTTGTGGCGCACCACCTGCCGCGCTTCGCCGCGCGAGGCGCCGAAGCCCATGCGATAGGTGATGTTGTCGAGACGCGATTCCAGGAGCTGCAGCAGGCGCTCGCCGGTGACGCCCTTGGCCCGCGCGGCGTCGTGATAGGTGTTACGGAACTGCCGCTCGAGCAGGCCGTAGGTGTGGCGCATCTTCTGCTTCTCGCGCAGCTGCTTGCCGTAGTCGGAGAGGCGCGCGCCGCTCTTCTGGCCATGCTGACCAGGCGCGTAGGCGCGGCGTTCCACCGGGCACTTGTCGGTGAAACACTTCTCGCCCTTGAGAAAGAGCTTCTCGCCTTCGCGGCGGCAATGCCTGCACTTGTCGAGGTTCTTCGCCATGTCTACACCCTGCGCCGCTTCGGAGGGCGGCAGCCGTTATGCGGGATCGGCGTGACGTCGGCAATGCTGCCGATCTTCAGGCCGACCGCGTTCAGTGCGCGTACCGCGGACTCACGGCCGGGCCCCGGGCCCTTGATGCGCACTTCGATGTTCTTCACGCCGCATTCCTGCGCCGCGCGGCCGCAGCGCTCGGCCGCCACCTGAGCGGCGAACGGCGTCGACTTGCGCGAGCCTTTGAAGCCGGCGTTGCCGGAGGTCGCCCAGGCGAGCGTGTTGCCCTGGCGATCCGTGATCGTGACGATGGTGTTGTTGAACGAGGCGTGAATATGCGCGATACCCTCGGCCACGTTCTTCTTGACCTTCTTGCGCGCGCGCGCCGCAGCGGTCTGCTGCAGCTCCTGGCGCGTCGGTGCGGTTCTGCTAGCCATACTCTATGCGGCCTTCCCTGCTGGTACGTTGAGTTTGATCGCGGCCTTGCGCGGTCCCTTGCGCGTGCGCGCGTTGGTGCGCGTGCGCTGCCCGCGCACCGGCAATCCCTTGCGATGGCGCGAGCCGCGGTAGCAGCTGAGATCGATCAGGCGCTTGATCGACATCTGCACCTCGCGGCGCAGATCGCCCTCGACCGTGAACTTGGCGATGTTCTCGCGAATGCGATCGAGCTCGCTGTCGTTCAGGTCCTTGATCTTGCGATTCGGCTGCACCCCGGCGGCGGCGAGAATCGCCTGCGCGCGCGCGCGGCCGATGCCATAGATCGCGGTCAGCGCGATCGCGGCGTGCTGGTGGTTCGGAATGTTTATCCCTGCAATGCGTGCCATAGGCGGAACCTGAAATTATAGCTGTTTTAACAAGCGCTTATCAACCCTGGCGCTGTTTGTGCCGAGGGTTGGAGCAAATCACCCGCACTACGCCCTTGCGCCGCACGATCTTGCATTTGCGGCAGATCCTTTTCACCGATGCCATCACTTTCATCTGGTCCTCACTTCGCTCGGAACGTAATGCGTCCCTTGGTTAAGTCATACGGCGTCATCTGCACCGTCACTTTGTCGCCCGGCAGGATGCGGATGTAGTTCATGCGCATCTTTCCCGAGATGAAGGCGTGGATCGTGTGGCCGTTCTCGAGTTTCACTCTGAAGGTCGCGTTCGGCAGATTCTCGACCACCTCTCCCTGCAACTCGATGAGGTCTTCCTTGGCCATCAGCGCGCCGCTTAACGAACGGGCAGGCCTCCCTTGAAATTGGCCTTGCGCAGCAAGCTTTCGTACTGATGCGTCATGATGTAGGCCTGCACCTGCGCCATGAAGTCCATCGTCACCACGACGATGATGAGGAGCGAGGTGCCGCCGAAATAGAACGGCACGTTCCACTTGAGAATCAGGAACTCCGGCAGCAGGCAGACCAGTGTCACGTAGGCAGCACCTGCCAATGTGAGGCGCGTGAGGATCTTTTCCAAGTACCGGGCGGTCTGCTCTCCCGGGCGGATGCCCGGCACAAAGGCCCCCGACTTCTTGAGGTTATCGGCCGTCTCCTTCGGGTTGTACTGAAGCGCGGTATAGAAGAAGCAGAAGAAGATGATCAGCCCGGCGTAGAGCACGACATAGATCGGCTGGCCGGGCGTCAGCGTGCCGGCGATGTCGCGCAGCCAGATCAGGCCCTCGTGGCTGCCGAACCAGCCGAGCACCGTCGCGGGAAAGAGGATCAGCGACGAGGCGAAGATCGGCGGGATGACGCCCGACATGTTCAGCTTGAATGGCAGGTGCGAGCTCTGGCCGCCGTAGACGCGGTTGCCCACCTGCCGCTTCGCATAGTTGACCAGGATCTTGCGCTGGCCGCGCTCGACGAAACAGACGAAGCCCGTGACCACGACGACCGCGACGGCGATGAGAAGCGCGGTCAGCGGGTGCATGGCGCCGGTGCGCACGAGCTCCAGCGTGCCGGCCACCGCGTTCGGCAACCCGGCGGCGATGCCCGCGAAGATGATGATCGAGATGCCGTTGCCCAGGCCGCGCTCGGTGATCTGCTCGCCGAGCCACATCAGGAACATCGTGCCGGTGACGAGCGTGGTCACCGTCGTCACCCGGAACATGAGCCCCGGATCGAGCACCAGGTTCGGCTGCGACTCGAGCATGATCGAGATGCCGGTCGACTGGAAGAGCGCCAGGAACACCGTCCCATAGCGCGTGTACTGCGTGATCTTGCGGCGGCCGGACTCGCCTTCTTTCCTCAGCTGGTCGAGCTGCGGGCTCACCGCAGTCATGAGCTGCATGATGATCGACGCCGAGATGTACGGCATGATGCCGAGCGCGAAGATCGTGAAGCGCCGCAGCGCCCCGCCCGAAAACATGTTGAACATGCCGAGCATGCCGCCCTGGTTGTCCTGGAAGAAGCCGGCGAGCACGTTCGGGTCGATACCCGGCACCGGGATGTGCGCGCCGATGCGGAACACGACCAGCGCGCCCAGCAGGAAAATCAGGCGTTTCTTCAGGTCGCCGTAGCGCGACCCCTTGCCGGGGTTGGGCAGTCCGGTCGCCATCAGCCCTTCTTCGCGTCCTTCTCGGCGGGCTGCTCAGCCGGCTCGGGCTTCTTCGCCTTCTTTTCCTTCACTTTCTTCTCGACCTTCGGCTTCTCGGTGAGCTGGATCGAGCCGCCTGCGGCCTCGATCATGGCGCGCGCGCCTTTGCTGACCTTGATCTCCTTCAGTGCGACCTTGCGATCGAGCTTGCCGGACAGGATCACTTTCGCTCCCAGCGCTCGGTGCGGCACGACGCCCTCAGCCTTGAGCGCGGCGAGGTCGATATCCGTGGCTTTCATGCGCGCGAGCTCGCTCGTGCGCACTTCAGGGGTGTCATCGCGGGTGGGTGAATGAAAGCCGCGCTTCGGCAGGCGGCGATGCAACGGCATCTGCCCGCCCTCGAAGCCGACCTTGTGGAAGCCGCCCGATCGTGCCCGCTGGCCCTTGTGGCCGCGGCCGGCGGTCTTGCCCCAGCCGGAGCCGACGCCGCGCCCGACGCGATGGCGATTGCTCTTCGATCCCGGCGCGGGTTTCAGACTATTCAGTTTCATGAATCAATCCGCACGAGGTAGTTGACCTTGTTGATCATGCCGCGCACGGCGGGCGTATCGACCAGCTCGACCACCTGGTCGATGCGCTTGAGGCCGAGGCCGCGCACGGTGTCGCGGTGGCTGCGCTTGACGCTATTGGTGCTCTTGAGCAGCCGCACCTTGATCTTGTTCATTGCGTGATTTCCTCGACGGTCTTGCCGCGGCGCGCGGCGATCTCCGCCGGCGTGCTCATGTTCTTCAGGCCGTCGAGCGTCGCACGCACCACGTTGTAGGGATTGGTCGAGCCGAAGCACTTGGCGAGCACGTTGGTGATGCCCATCACCTCGAACACCGCGCGCATCGGGCCGCCGGCGATGATGCCGGTGCCTTCCATCGCCGGCTGCATCAGTACTTTCGCCGCGCCGTGTCTGCCGACCACGGTGTGCTGCAGGGTGCCGTTCTTGAGCTTCACTTTGAAGAGCTTGCGGCGCGCTTCTTCCATGGCCTTCTGCACGGCCACCGGGACTTCGCGCGCCTTGCCCTTGCCCATGCCGATGCCGCCGTCGCCGTCGCCGACCACGGTGAGCGCGGCAAAGCCGAGCACACGGCCACCCTTCACCACCTTGGTCACGCGGTTCACCGCGATCATCTTTTCGCGCAAGCCGTCACCGCGCTCTTCGTGCTGCATCCGGGGCTGGATCTTCGCCATAGCGGTCCTTTAGAACTTCAAGCCGCCGGCACGCGCCGCGTCGGCGAGTGCCTTGATGCGGCCGTGATAACGGTAGCCGGCGCGGTCGAAGGCCACCTTCTCGATGCCCTTTTCCTTCGCCTTGGTGGCAATGCGCTGGCCGATGAGCTCGGCCGCCTTGCGGTTCGCGCCGTGCTTGAGCTGGCTGCGCACCTCTTTCTCGGCGCTCGAGGCGCTCACCAGCACCTTATCGCCCGAGGCCGAAGTGATCTGCGCATAGATATGCGTATTCGTGCGATGCACGGTGAGGCGCACCGCGCCCACCTCGCGGATCTTGAGGCGGGTTTGCCGCGCGCGGCGCAGCCTGGAGTCGTTTTTTGCGCTCATGGTTACTTCTTCTTCGTCTCTTTCAACACGACCACTTCATTCGAGTAGCGCACGCCCTTGCCCTTGTAGGGCTCGGGCGCGCGCTGGGCACGCACTTCGGCGGCCACCTGGCCGACGAGCTGCTTGTCGATGCCCGTGATCACGATCTCGGTTTGTGTGGGCGTCGCGACCTTGATGCCCTTCGGCATCTGCTGCACCACCGGGTGCGAGAAGCCGAGCGAGAGGTTCAGCTTGTCGCCCTGCGCGGCGGCACGGTAGCCGACGCCGACCAGCGAGAGCCGCTTCTCGAAACCCTTGGTCACGCCCGCGACCATGTTGGCGACGAGCGCGCGCATGGTGCCGGACATGGCGTCGGCATGGTTCGAATTGCCGAGCGCCTTGAAGGTGACCTGCTCGCCTTCTTTCTTCACTTCGACGTTCGGATCGGCGGGCCGCGCGATGGTGCCGAGCGGCCCCTTGATTGAGATGCTGCCCGAGGCGAGCGTGAACTCCACGCCTTTCGGCAGCGGGACAGGGTATTTGGCGATGCGTGACATGGTCTGCCCTTAAGCGACGATGCAGAGGACTTCGCCGCCGAGACCGTCGGCGCGCGCCTTGCGATCGGTCATCACGCCGCGCGAGGTCGAGAGGATCGCCACGCCGAGCCCGTTCATCACGCGCGGGATGTCGTTGCGCCCCTTGTAGACGCGCAGGCCCGGCTTCGAGACGCGCTCGAGGCGCTCGATCACCGGGCGGCCGGCGTAGTACTTGAGCGCGATGGCGAGCTCTTTCTTCGCGCCGTCTTTACCATTAGCGCCGCCTTTGTCACGGATGGCGAAGTCCTCGATGTAGCCCTCGTCCTTCAGCACCCTGGCGATCGCGCTTTTCAGCTGCGACGCGGGCATCGAGACCTCGGTGTGGCCGGCCAGCTGCGCATTGCGGATGCGGGTCAGCATGTCGGCGATCGGGTCGTGCATGCTCATAAGCTCTCTCCTACCCTCATCTCTACCAACTGGCCTTGATGATTCCAGGCACCTCGCCCTTGAGCGCAAGGTCGCGCAGCTTGTTGCGGCCGAGCCCGAACTTGCGATAGACGCCGCGCGGCCGCCCGGTCAGCGCGCAGCGGTTGCGCAGGCGCACGGGCGAGGAGTCGCGCGGCAGCTTCTGCAGCGTGAGCCGCGCCTCCTCCTTCGCCTCGTCGGAGGCGCGGACGTCGTAGATGATCTCGAGCAGCTGGGTGCGTCGTGCCTTGTACTTGGCGACGGTCTTGACGCGTTTTTGCTGGCGGAGGACGAGAGCGAGCTTGGCCATGCGGTTTACCTCAGTGCTTGAACGGGAAGCGGAACGCCGCGAGCAGCGCGCGCGCCTCGTCGTCGGTCTTGGCGGTGGTGTTGATGGCGATGTCCATTCCCCGGAGCGCGTCGATCTTGTCGTACTCGATCTCGGGGAAGATGATCTGCTCCTTCACGCCGAGGCTGTAGTTGCCCCGGCCGTCGAAGGCGCGGTTGGAGACGCCGCGGAAGTCGCGGATGCGGGGGATGGCGACGTTGACGAGCCGGTCGAGGAACTCGTACATGCGCGCGCCGCGCAGCGTCACCATGCAGCCCACCGGAAAGTTGGCGCGCACCTTGAAGTTGGCGATCGATTTCCTCGACTTGGTCACCACCGGCTTCTGGCCGGCGATGCGCGTCATGTCGGCCAGCGCGTTGTCGAGCACCTTCTTGTCGGTGGTGGTCTCGCCGACGCCCATGTTGAGCGTGATCTTCTTGAGGCGCGGTACCTGCATCACGCTCTTGTAGCCGAACTTCTGCGTGAGGTCGGGCACCACCTTCTCGCGGTAGTACTGCGCGAGGCGTGCCGGCGGCGCCGGAATGCGCGGCCCTTCCTCCTTCGCGATCGGCGGAGCCTTGGTCGCGTCCTTCTTGCCCTGCGGCTTGGCCTGCTGCGCGGGTTTCTGCTGCGGCATGCCCTTGTCGCCGCCCTTGTCGCCACCCCTGGGCTTTGCGTCCGGCTTCTGTTCCTTGTCCTTGGCCATGCTATGCCTCGACTTGCTCGCCGTTATCCTTGAACACACGCACCTTGCGGCCGTCTTCCAGCGTCTTCACGCCGGCGCGGTCGGCCTTCTGCGTGCCGGGATTGAAGAGCGCGATGTTCGAGACGTGGATCGGCAGGTCCTTGTCGATGATGCCGCCCTGCTCGCCCTTCATCGGGTTCGGCCGCTGGTGCTTCTTCACGCGGTTCACCCCCTCGACCACCACATGCTGGGCGTCGACACGGCGCAGCACCGTGCCGCGCTTGCCTTTGTCGCGGCCGGAGAGCACCACGACCTCGTCGCCCTTGCGGATCTTCTTCATCCTCATTTCTCCTAAAGCACCTCGGGGGCGAGCGACACGATCTTCATGAATTGCTCGGTGCGCAGCTCGCGCGTCACCGGCCCGAAAATGCGCGTACCGATCGGCTCCATCTTCGGCGTGAGCAGCACCGCCGCGTTGCGATCGAAACGGATCAGCGAGCCGTCGGCACGGCGCACGCCCTTGCGGGTACGCACGACGACGGCGTCATAGATCTCGCCCTTCTTGACCCGACCGCGCGGCGCGGCGTCCTTGACGCTCACCTTGATCAAGTCGCCGATCGACGCGTAGCGGCGTTTCGAGCCGCCGAGCACCTTGATGCACTGTACGGCCCGTGCGCCGGTGTTATCGGCGACGTCAAGCACCGACTCCATCTGAATCATTTTTAAGTCTCCCCTCCAACTTGCACCGCCAAGGCAGTGCAGTTTTGGACCCCGTCCGGGGCTAGGAAGGCCGTGATTCTACTCTCAAACGGCCTTCGATTTCTCCACTAAACGCGTCACGCGCCACGATTTTGTGCGCGACATCGGCCGGCACTCGGCGATCTCGACCAGATCGCCCTCGCCGAACTCGCCCGTTTCCACGTGCGCGTGGTACTTCTTCGAGCGGGTAATGGTCTTGCCCATCATCGGGTCGCGCACCCGGCGCTCGACGCGCACCACCACCGTTTTCTGCATCTTGTTGCTCGTCACGCGGCCAAGCAGCTTGCGCTGGTTCTTGGCGGGCGTGGCCACTGGCTCAGTCATTTTGCGGACTTCTCCTTCATGATGGTGCGCACACGCGCGATGTCGCGCCGCACTTTTTTCAGCTGACTCGTGTTGGAAAGCTGCTGGGTGGCAACCTGCATGCGCAGGCCGAACTGGGCGCGCAGGAGCGATTCCAGTTCCTTCTGCAGGTCCGCCGGCTCCTTGCTGCGCAATTCGCTGGGTTTCATAAACCTTATCCTCCGAGCATCCGCTGCACGACGATGGTGCGGAAGGGCAGCTTGGCCGCGGCGAGCGCGAACGCCTCCTTGGCGAGGTCTTCCGTCACGCCGTCCATCTCGAAGATGATCTTGCCGGGCTGGATCTCGCTGACGAAGTACTCGGGATTGCCTTTGCCGTTGCCCATGCGCACTTCCGCCGGCTTCTGCGACACAGGCTTGTCCGGGAAGACTCGGATCCAGATGCGGCCGCCGCGCTTGATATGACGCGACATGGCACGGCGCCCGGCTTCGAGCTGACGCGCCGTGAGCCGGCCGCGGGTCGTGGCCTTGAGGCCGTACTCGCCGAAGGACACCTTGGCGCCGCGCGTGGCGACACCGGTGTTGCGGCCCTTCTGCTGCTTTCTGTATTTCGTGCGTGCGGGTTGCAGCATGACTACTCCTTCTTCTCGCCCTCAGGCTTTTCGATCTTCCTTGCCTTCTTGACGGTGGTCTTCGGGACGGCGGCGCCTTCCTTCTTCGCGGCGCGCGGCGCGCCTTCCGGGCGCGGACGGGCGGCACCACGCTTCTGGCCGGCGCGCGGCGCGGGCTTCTTCGCGCGCTTCGGCTCGGCCGGCGCCTCGGGTTGCGGCGTTGCCGGAGCGGCACCCGGAATCGCCGCGGGCGTCTCGCCCTTCGGTGCGACTTCGCCCTTGTAGACCCACACCTTGATGCCGATGACGCCGTAGCTGGTCTTTGCTTCGCCGAGGCCGTAGTCGATGTCGGCCCGCAGCGTATGGAGCGGCACGCGACCTTCGCGGTACCACTCGGTGCGTGCGATCTCGATGCCGTTCAGGCGGCCCGCGCTCATGATCTTGATGCCCTGCGCGCCCAGGCGCATGGCGTTCTGCATGGCGCGCTTCATGGCGCGGCGGAACATGATGCGCTTCTCGAGCTGCTGCGCGATCGAGTCGGCGATGAGCTGCGCGTCGATCTCGGGCTTGCGGATCTCCTCGATGTTCACGTGCACCTGCTGCACGCCCATGATGCGGCGCAGCTCCGCCTTGAGCGCCTCGATCTCCTCGCCCTTCTTGCCGATGACGACACCCGGACGGGCGGAGAAGATGGTGATGCGCGCATCCTTCGCCGGCCGCTCGATCAGCACCCGGCCGACCGAGGCGTGCGCCAGCTTGCGCTTCAGGAAGTCGCGCACCTTGATATCCTCGGCCAGCATCGGCGCGAAGTTCTTGGTGTTGGCATACCAGCGCGAACTCCAGTTCTTGTTGACCGCGAGGCGAAAGCCCACGGGATTGATCTTCTGACCCATCAGTCACCCACCGTGATGTAGATATGGCACGAGTGCTTGAGCACGCGGTTGCCGCGGCCCTTGGCGCGTGCCTGGAAGCGTTTGAGGAACATGCCTCGCTCGACGTAGATCGTCTTCACCTTCAGCGCGTCGATGTCGGCACCGTCGTTGTGCTCGGCGTTGGCAATCGCGGACTCGAGGAGTTTGCGCACAATGGCCGCGCCCTTCTTCGGCGTGTAGGCAAGGATGCTCATCGCCTGGTCGACGGGCTTGCCGCGGATCATGTCGGCGACCAGGCGCCCTTTCTGGGCGGACATGCGCGCGCCGCGCAGGCTGGCTTTGGTTTCCATCATTTCTTCCCTGCCGGTGCCGCCGGTGCCGGCGCTGGCGCAGCGCCCGGGGCGCCAGGCGCGGGAGCGCCCGCGGGCCCTTGAGTGCCCGGCGCCGCGCGACGCTCATGACCCACTGCTTCCTCGGTGCGCTTGCCGACTGCCGAGTGGCTCTTGAAGATGCGCGTGAGCGCGAATTCGCCGAGCTTGTGGCCGACCATGTTCTCCGTGACGTACACCGGGACGTGCGTCTTGCCGTTGTGCACGGCGATCGTCAGGCCGACGAAGTCCGGCACGATGGTCGAGCGACGCGACCAGGTCTTGATCGGCCGCTTGTCGCTGCCGCCGCGCGCCTTGTCGACCTTCGCCATCAGGTGATGGTCGACGAAGGGTCCCTTCTTGATTGAGCGTGACATAGATAGTCCTTATTTCACCCGACGATCGCGCACGATCATCACTTGCGTGCGCTTGTTGCGTCGGGTCTTGAATCCCTTGCTCTGCACGCCCCACGGCGACACCGGAGGCTGCGCCGCGGCGGTGCGGCCTTCGCCGCCGCCGTGCGGATGGTCGATCGGGTTCATCGCCACGCCGCGCACGGTCGGACGCACCCCGCGCCAACGCACACGGCCCGCCTTGCCGATGGA
>WNFI01691431.1_pt1 | contig 12442 bp, 10 predicted proteins | sample 5400471 | NCBI WGS metagenome assembly WNFI01 (sample SAMN13153348, study PRJNA577476) | soil metagenome | isolation source: 100 cm saprolite on Douglas fir-dominated hillslope | place: USA:California | collected 2013-09-17 | reverse complement strand
AATTTCTCGATGCTCTCCGCAAGCTCGGGGCCGATGCCTTCGAGCGGCACTTCGGCGAGCGGCTCGCCCCGCTTCTTGCGCTGTGCATTCTCCTTGCGTACGGCCTCTTTGTCAGCCATGAGTGCGCTCCAATCGGCTGAGAGCAGACCCTTCATCGAGCCAAAGTGGCGCGCCAGGATTTTCGCCACCTCCTCGCCAACCCCGGGGATGCCGAGCGCATAGATCAAGCGATGGAGCTCCGTGCGCTTCGATCTTGCGATGCGCGAAAGCAGATTCGCCGCGGACTTCTCCGCCATGCGCTCGAGGCCCGCCAGCGTCGCTTCGTCGAGCTGGTAGAGGTCCGCCGGGCTCTTGACCAGCTCGCGCTCGACCACCTGGTCGACGATCCTCTCGCCGAGTCCTTCGATGTCCATCGCCCGGCGTCCGGCGAAATGCAGCAGCGTTTGCTTGCGCTGCGCCTTGCAGTACAACCCACCCGTGCAGCGGGTGGCGGCCTCGCCCGCGACGCGAGCGACCGGCGAGCCGCATTCCGGGCAGGTCGTGGGCATTTCGAATCGGTCTTCAGCCCGGCGCGGCCCAGGCTTTCGCACGGCGACGATTTCCGGAATGACGTCCCCCGCGCGGCGGATGACCACCGTGTCGCCCACCCAGACGTCCTTGCGTCGCAGCTCGTCCTCGTTGTGAAGGGTCGCGTTCGTGACCGTGACGCCGCCGACGAAAACCGGCTTCAGTCGCGCCACCGGGGTGAGCGTGCCGGTGCGCCCCACCTGCACGCCAATGCCCAGCACCTCGGTGAGCTCCTCCTGCGGTGGGTACTTGTGCGCCACCGCCCACCGCGGCTCGCGCGCGAGGTTGCCTAGGGTCGCCTGCGCGTCGAGGTCATTGACCTTGTACACCACGCCGTCGATGTCGAAGGGCAGCGTGTCGCGCTTTTTGCCGATTTCCGCGTGATACGCGATCAGCCCCTCGGCGCCGCGTACGACCTTGCGCTCGCGATTCACCGGCACGCCGAGCTTCTCGATCGTGTCCAGGAGCCCGCTATGCCGGCGCGGAAGCCGCAACCCCCGCATGACGCCGTAGCCGTAGGCAAAAAATGAAAGCGGCCGCTGCGCCGTGATCTTCGGGTCGAGCTGGCGGACCGCGCCGGCCGCGGTGTTGCGCGGATTGATGAAGAGCTTCCCGCCCACCTGCGCCTGCCGGCGGTTCAGTTTCTCGAACGCCGCCCGCGTCATGAAGATCTCCCCGCGCACCTCGAGGACCTCGGGCGCCTTGCCGGCGAGCTTCAGCGGGATGCTGTGGATGGTGCGTACGTTGGCCGTGACGTCTTCGCCGACCTCACCGTCGCCCCGCGTGGCGGCGCGCACCAGCCTGCCGTTCTCGTAGCGCAGGCTGATGGCGAGGCCGTCGAGCTTCAGCTCGGCCGCGTATTCCACCGGCGCATCGCCGGCGCCGAGGCCCAGGTCGCGGCGGATGCGCGCGTCGAAGTTGGCGGCGCCCGTGTCTTCCGTGTCCGTCTCAGTGCGGATCGACAGCATCGGCAGCTCGTGGCGCACCGGCGCGAGGTCCCGGGCGGGCGCCCCGCCGACCCGCTGCGTCGGCGAGTCCGCGGTCGCAAGCCCGGGATGCTCCGCCTCGAGTGCCTGCAGCTCGCGGAACAGGCGGTCGTACTCGGCGTCGGTGAGCGAGCGGACTGCCGGGCTCGAGGCCGCAGCCGGCAAGGCGCTGGCGGACGGCTTCGAGCTGCGCGCCGACCGCGGCGAGGGCGCGCTCGTCGAGCTCGCGCCCGGCGTCGTCCACCAGGCGCCCGCCGCGCGACTGCGCGAGCTGGCGGCCGGCACGCGCCATGGCTTCGTAGCCTCGCGCAGGCTCTGGCGTACGCGCGACGTCGAGCGTCAGCGTGACGCCGTCGTCCCGCGGGGCGGCCTGGAATGCCTGGCCGTCGAATTGCGCGGGCGTGAAGCCGATGCCGACGACATGCAGGGCGACCTGGATGTCGGCATCGACGCAGATCCGGTCGAGCTCCCGCGCGGCCTCGAGCGCCTCCCGCATTTCAGGCGCGCTGACCGTAGCGCCGAGCTGTGACGCCATGGTCTCGACCATCGAGCGGAATTCCAGGACCTCCGCGTCGCTGACGACGCCATTGCGGCTGATGAGCTGCAATGCGGGGCGGGCTTTCAGGCCGTCCACGGCGAGAAGCACGCGCCGCGCAAAGCGGTGCTCGAGCGGCGCCCACGCTTCGTGCACGGCAGCGCCGGGGGAATTGAGGGTGAGTTCGATCACGTAATCAATCCGCTCGGCTGGAATCGCGCCGGCGGGAACTCCGGGTCGCCGCGGCAGCGGTGCGAGCGTGGGCTCGCGGCGCTCATCGAGCAGCACGTCGGCGTGCCCGGAGCCGAAGGCACGCTCGGCCCCGCGCCGCACGCCGCGCTCCTGCCAGCGGTTGTAGATCAGCACGGCGGCGACGGCGGCGCCGCCGATCACCAGGAGACCGAGCTGGAGGTCGGTCATGACCTCATGCGGCCCTAGGCAGCCAGCTCCTCCCGGATGCGCAGCGCCTCGTCGATGTCGACCGCGACGACGCGGGACACGCCGGACTCGGGCATGGTCACGCCGATCAGCTGCTCGGCGAGCTCCATCGTGATCTTGTTGTGGCTGATGAAGAGGAACTGCGTTTGCGCGGACATCCTGCGCACGAGCTCGCAGAAGCGCACGGTGTTCGAGTCGTCGAGCGGCGCATCGACCTCGTCCAGCAGGCAGAAAGGCGCCGGGTTGAGCTGGAACAGGGAAAACACGAGCGAAATCGCCGTCAGCGCCTTTTCACCGCCCGAGAGGAGATGGATGCTGCTGTTTCGCTTGCCGGGCGGCTGCGCCATGACCTGAACGCCGCAGTCGAGGATCTCCTCCCCGGTCATGACGAGCTTCGCCTCGCCACCGCCGAAGAGCGTCGGGAAGAGCGAGCCGAAATGGCGGTTCACGCTCTCGAACGTCTCGCGCAGGAGCTCGCGCGTCTCGCGGTCGATCTTGCGGATGGCATCCTCAAGGGTCGTGACCGCCTCCTCCAGGTCGGCGGACTGCGAGTCGAGAAAGCCCTTGCGCTCGCGGCTGGTGCGCAACTCTTCCACCGCGGCGAGGTTGACGGCTCCCAGCTCGCCGATCGACTGCGTGATGCGCGTGATCTCGCCCTGCAGTGCCGAAGGCCTTGGCGCGCCCTCCGCTTCGGTGCCGAGCCGGGTCTCGTCCGCGCCCGCCTCGCGCAGCTGGGTCGCGTACTGCTCGAAGTTGAGGCTCGCCGCCTGCTCCTTGAGCTTGAGCTCGCCGAGGCGCTCGCGGAGCGGCGCTACCTTCGCCTCGACCGCAAGGCGCGCTTCTTCGATTTCGCGCAGCGCTCCGGCGGCGACTTCGACCGTATTGCGCGCCTCCGCCAGCGTCTTCTCGCAGGCAATGCGGGCTTCCACCGCGGCCTCGAGCGCCTGGCGGACCGCGGGGATCGGATCCGCGGCCAGCTCCGCGGTGAGCTTCAGCACCTCGGCGTCGGCGCGCTCGATCTGCTGGTCGATGACGCGCACTGAGTGGTCGATCTCGGCGATCTTGGAGCTGCACTCGCGCTCGCCGAAGACCGCGTCCTGCGCTTCGCGATCCGCCTGCTGGACCGCACGCCGCTGTTCGGCGAGCGCCGTCTCGCCAGCGATGTGCTCGTTGCGGCTCGTCTCGACACGGCTGCGTGCCGCCGTGATCTCCTCGCCGATCGCGCTCGCCGCGCGCTCCGACGCCGCAAGGGAAACCCGTCCTGCGTCTCCTTCGGCGGTCAGCTCGGCCCGCTCCGCCTCGAGCTGCGCCTTGCGCTCGCGATAGCGCTCCTCGGCCTGGCTGAGCTTCAGCTGCTCGATCTGGGCGTCGTGCCGCGCCTTCTCCTGCCGGGCGATCTCCTGCCGGGCTTGCTCCAACGCGGCTTCGCGCAAGACCCGCTCGCTCTCCGCGCGTTCGAGCGCGTGCTGGCGGTTCTCGAGTTGGCGTCCGAGCTCGCTGCAACGCCCCTCCAGGGGTTCAATCTCTGCCTGCCTTGCGAGCAAGCCCGCGTCGGCCGCGTCCGGCGCATGCAGGCTGACGGTGTGCCGGGTAAATTGATCGCCGTCGCGGTTCACGAGGATGGCACCGGCCGGAAGCCGCGCACGCGCTGCCGGGTCGGGCCGGCCTTCCACGACGTAGACCGAGGCGAGCCAGTCGGCCAGCGCGCCACGAATACCCTCATCCAGCGCGTGCACCTTCGATGCGAGCGGCAGGCCCACCGCCGGCGCGCTCGAGGCGTCGCGCGACGCTTCGAACAAGCTTGCCTTGGCTGGCGGGCGCTGCGCAAAGGCGCCGTCGATCGAGCCGGAGAGAAGGGCGTGCAGGCGCTCGCGCAACACCGCTTCGACGGCCGTTTCCCATCCCGCATCGATGCGCAGCGTCTGCCAGAGCTGCGCCGCGTTGCCGAGCCCCTGACGCTGGATCCACTCGCGTAACGGCGCGTTGCTCTCCGAGTCAGCCTGGATCTGCTTGAGGGTCGAGAGCTGCGCTTCCGCAGCGGCATGTTCACGCTGCGCCTGGCCGACCTGCTCGGCGGCCTGCGCGCTCGCCTCCTGCAACGCAGCGCATTCGGCATGCAGGCTTTCCAGCGCCTGGCGCGCCTTTTCCAGCGAAGCGTCGATTTCTGCGGCGCGCGAGTCGAGCGCGCGCAGTGCATCCGCAGCGGGCTCGGCGAGCGCCTGCAGCTCGGCTTCGAGGCGCTCGCGGCGCTGGATCAGCGCTTCGGCGGCCCGCTTCAGGTGGGTGCGGTTCGCCTGCTCCAGCTGCAAGCGGCTTTCCGCCTGCATGAGTTGAGAGCGGGCTTCGGAGAGGCGCTCCTGCGCCGCGCGGAACGCCTGCTCGGCCTGCGGCAGCCGGGCATTTTGTTCATCCAGCGCTTGTTGGGTCTGCGCTACCCGCTGCTTCGCGCCTCCGGCACGGTTGGCCCACATATGGAGGGCCTGCGTCAGTTGCGAGCGCTGCTCCCGCCACGCGGCGAGCTGGGTGCGCCGCTCAGTGTGCTGGCTCTCCAGCCGCGCGCGCGTTTCCTCCGCGTGGCGCAGCTCGGATTCGTGGCGCGCGACCTCGGAATTGGCGCCATACAGCGCCGCCTGCGCTGCGTTCATCGCGTCGCCGGCCTGGTAGTGCGCGCTGCGCGCGGTCTCCAGCCGGCTTTCGAGATTGCGTGACTGGGCGTTCTCGGCTTCGAGCTCGTTGCCGACGCGAGTCACTTCCGCCGAGTGCCGCTCGCGCTCGGCTGCCGCGTCGCGGCGGCGCAAGTACCAGAGAAGATGCTGCTTGAGCTGCAGGTCGTCCTGCAGGTCCTGGTAGCGCGTCGCAATCTGCGCCTGGGCATCGAGCTTGTCGATCTGGCTGCCTAGCTCCAGGCGGATGTCGGTAATGCGCGCGAGGTTCTCGCGCGTATCGGCGAGCCGGGTCTCGGTTTCGCGGCGCCGCTCCTTGTACTTCGAGATGCCGGCGGCTTCCTCGAGGAACACGCGCAGCTCCTCGGGCTTTGCCTCGATGACCCGCGAGATCATGCCCTGCTCGATGATCGCGTAGGCGCGGGGCCCGAGTCCCGTGCCGAGGAACATGTCGGTGATGTCGCGCCGGCGGACGTGCGTGCCGTTGATGAAGTAGCTCGACTCGCCGTCGCGCTGGAGCACTCGCTTCACCGAGATTTCGGCGTACTGCGACCACTGGCCGGCGGCGCGGCCGAGGGAGTTGTCGAAGGAGAGCTCCACCGAGGCGCGTGCCAGCGCCTGGCGGTTCACCGAGCCGTTGAAGATCACGTCCTGCATCGAGTCGCCGCGCAACGCCGAGGCGCGGCTCTCGCCGAGCACCCATCGCACCGCGTCGATCACGTTCGATTTGCCGCAGCCGTTCGGGCCAACTACGCCGACGAGCTGGCCGGGCACATGAATCGTTGTGGGATCTACGAAGGACTTAAAACCAGACAGCTTTATTTGAGTTAACCGCACACGAAAATGATAACATTTGCGCGCTTCTTTTCTCGGCGGTTTTTTTCCAAGCCAGTGCCTTCTCGTCCCAGCAAAAAGCTGGAGACTTTTCCGAATCCAGCGCGCAGCCGTGACTACCGGATCCACATGGAGATCCCGGAATTCACGTGCGTGTGCCCGATGACCGGCCAGCCGGATTTTGCGACGCTCGTCCTCGACTACGTCCCGGACAGGCTCTGCGTCGAGTTGAAATCGCTCAAGCTCTACGTCTGGTCGTATCGTGACGTCGGCACGTTCCACGAGGCCGTCACCAACAAAATCTTGGACCACCTCGTGCGCGCCACGCAGCCGCGGCTCATGCGCCTCGAGGCGCGCTTTAATGTCCGCGGGGGCATCTACACCACGGTGGTTGCTGAGCACCGGAAAAAGGGCTGGCACGGACCCATGCCGAAGTAATGCGGCCAGCCCGGTGAATCCGCTCCTCGCGAAACTCCAGCCCTACCCCTTCGAGAAGCTGCGAGCGCTCATCGCCGGCGACATGCCGCCGGCGAATCTGCGCCCGATCAACCTCCAGATCGGGGAGCCGAAGCACCCGACGCCGGCGCTGGTAAAAGATGCGCTCGCCGGAGCGCTAGACGGGCTCGCTGCCTATCCGCTGACCGCGGGAACCCCGGAGTTGCGCCAGGCGATCGCAGCGTGGCTCGCCCGCCGTTACGGTATCCCTACGCCGGACGCCGAGAAGCAAGTGCTTCCGGTGAACGGTTCGCGCGAGGCGTTGTTCGCCTTCGCCCAGACGGTTCTCGACCCGACGCGCGGCGCCAAGGTCGTGTGCCCTAATCCGTTCTACCAAATCTACGAAGGTGCGGCGCTCCTGGCGGGGGCGGTGCCCCTATATGGGCACCCGGAAAGCTGGGACGGAGTCCAGCTGGTTTACGCCTGCTCGCCCGCGAACCCCAGCGGTCAGGTGAAGAAGCTGGACGAGTGGCGCGAACTGTTCGAGCTAGCCGATCGCCACGGCTTCGTCGTCGCTTCCGATGAGTGCTACTCCGAGATCTACTGCGGCGAGCCGCCGCTCGGAGCGCTCCAGGCGGCGCATAAGTTGGGGCGATCCTACGAGCGGCTAGTCGTGTTCTCCAGCCTTTCCAAGCGCTCGAACGCGCCCGGCATGCGTTCGGGCTTCGTGGCGGGCGACGCGGAGCTGATCAGGAAATTCCTGCTCTACCGCACCTACCACGGCTCGGCGATGAGCCTCGCCGTGCAGGCGGCATCGGTGGCCGCCTGGTCCGATGAACAGCACGTAGAGGACAACCGCCGCCTCTACCGCGAGAAGTACCGCGCGGTGCTGCCGATGGTTCGCGCGCCGCTCCAGACCGAGATGCCGGACGGCGGCTTCTACCTATGGATGCGCACGCCGATCGACGACGCCGGGTTCGCCCGGCGCCTGTACGCCCAATACAATGTGCTCGTGCTTCCGGGAAGCTTTTTGGCCAGAAATACGAGGAGCGGCAATCCGGGCGCGAACCACGTTCGCATAGCCCTGGTCCCGCCGCTCGCCGAGTGCGTCGAAGCGATGGAGCGCATGATGCGTTTTGCAGGTTCGTTGTGAGCGCGCAGGACACGATCGAAGCGGCCTGGGAGGGCCGCGCATCGTTGAGCCCGGCAAACGCGCCGAAGGTGCTGCGCCAGGCGATCGAGGAAGCCATCGCCGGGCTCGATGCCGGAAAGCTGCGCGTGGCCGAGAAGGCGGGCGGCGAATGGATCACGCACCAGTGGTTGAAGAAGGCGGTGCTGCTCTCCTTCCGCCTCGAGGACAACCGGGTGATCGAAGGCGGTGCGACGCGCTATTACGACAAGGTCGCAGCCAAGTTCGGCCCTTCGTTCGATTTCGCGGCCGCCGGCCTTCGCGTGGTGCCGCCCGCCATGGCGCGGCGCGGTGCCTACATCGCCAAAAACACGGTGTTGATGCCCTCGTACGTGAACATCGGCGCCTACGTCGACGAGGGCACGATGGTCGATACCTGGGCGACCGTCGGCTCGTGCGCGCAGATCGGCAAGAACGTGCACCTCTCCGGCGGCGTCGGCATCGGCGGCGTGCTCGAGCCGGTGCAGGCGAACCCGGTCATCATCGAAGACAACTGCTTCATCGGCGCGCGCTCGGAGGTGGTCGAGGGCGTGATCGTCGAGGAAAACAGCGTGCTCTCGATGGGCGTGTTCATCGGTCAGAGCACGAAGATCTTCGATCGGGAAACGGGCGAGATCCTCTACGGCCGGGTGCCGGCGGGCTCGGTCGTCGTGGCAGGCACTATGCCCTCGGGCGATCGCAGTTGCGCGCTGTACTGTGCGGTAATTGTAAAAAAGGTCGATGCCAAGACCCGGGCAAAAACAAGCCTGAACGAACTTCTGCGGGGCGATTAAACTAGGCGCACTTAGGGCTTCAGGGGGGCAACATGGCGGCAATGACGCGGCTTTTCCAGGTGATGGCCGACAAGAAGGCGTCGGACATCTTCGTTTCCGTGGGCGCGCCGATCAACATCAAGATCAACGGCATGGCGGTGCCGATCAACCAGACCGTCATGACCGCGGAGACCGTCAAGCAGCTCCTCTACGAAGTCCTGAACGAGCGCCAGATCAAGGAATACGAAGAGGAGATGGAGTTGAACACGGCCTATGCGCTCGAGGGCGTGGGCGCGTTCCGCATCAGCGCCTTCCGCCAGAAGGGCTCACCGGCCGTGGTGGTGCGCTTCATCCCCGGCAGCATCCCGGCGCTCGATTCGCTCGGCCTTCCCGAGATCCTGAAAGAAGTGATCATGCAGAAGCGCGGCCTGATCCTGATGGTCGGCGCCACCGGCTCGGGCAAGTCGACCTCGCTGTCCTCGATGCTGGACTTTCGGAACGAGCGCAAATCCGGCCACATCCTTACCCTGGAAGACCCGGTCGAGTTCATCTTCCAGAACAAGAAGTCGATCGTGAACCAGCGCGAGGTCGGCACGGACACGAAGGCTTTCGAGGTCGCGCTGAAGAACGCGCTGCGCCAGGCACCCGACGTGATCCTGATCGGCGAAATCCGCGACAAGCAGACCATGGGCATGGGCCTGGCCTACGCGCAATCGGGCCACCTGGCAGTGGCGACCCTGCACGCGAACAACAGCTATCACGCGATGAACCGCGTCATCAATTTCTATCCGCTGGAGAACCGCCCCAGCCTGCTGCTCGACATGGCGGCCGCGCTGCAAGCCGTGATCTCGCAGCGCCTGGTGCTGGAGAAGAGCATGTCGCCCGGCTCCCAGACCTTCGAGCAGGCGCTGTTCAAGCTGTTCATGGGCGGCAAGATCACCCAGGAAGAGGCGATGGCCAACGCCGACTCGGCAACCAACATGCTCTGGCTCATCAACCAGGCGACGGCCGGCGAGATCAGCGGCCAGGCTCTGCCGCCGAAGCCGGCTGCGGAAAAGTCGGGCGAGAAGTCCGGCGGCGAAGAGAAGAAGGGCATCCTCTCGGCGGGCGGCAACGCGTCGTTCAACGAAATCAAGATCGATGCCTAATGGTGGCGCGCTCGAGCTTGCCAAGGAGCTCATAGCCCGCAGGTCGATCACCCCGGAAGACGGCGGCTGCCAGCAACTTCTCGCCGCGCGCCTCGCGCAGGCCGGGTTCAAGTGCGACGCAATGAAGTTCGGCGCGGTCACCAACCTCTGGGCGCGTCGCGGCACGGGTCACCCGGTGGTCTGCTTTGCCGGGCATACCGATGTGGTGCCGACGGGGCCGCTCGGCGAATGGCACTCCGACCCGTTCGTCCCGACGGTGCGCGACGGCAAGCTTTACGGCCGCGGCGCGGCGGACATGAAATCCTCGATCGCCGCCTTCGTGGTGGCTGCGGAGCGGTTCGTTACCGAGCATCCGCACCACGTGGGGTCGATCGCGCTTCTCCTCACGTCCGACGAAGAGGGAGTGGTGCGCGGCGTGCAGGGTCATGTCGCCTACCCCCACCTCGTGAAGAACCCGATCCACCTCCTCGCGCCGGCACTCGTCGAGCTTGCGCGCACGCAGTGGGACAAGGGCAACGAGAGCTTTCCGCCGACGAGCTTCCAGGTGTCGAACATCCACGCAGGCACCGGCGCCGGCAACGTGGTTCCGGGCAGCGCGGAGGTCGATTTCAATTTCCGCTTCTCGACCGAGAGCACGGACCCGTCGCTGCGGCAACGAGTCGAGGCGATCCTGCGGAAGCACGGCCTCGACTATGCGATCGACTGGACCCTCGGCGCGAAGCCGTTCCTCAGCAAGCGCGGACGACTCGCCGATATCGTGCTCCAGGCCGGCAAGCGCCATACCGGCTCGAATGGCGAGCTCGCCACCACGGGCGGCACCTCGGATGCGCGCTTCATCATCGACATCTGTCCCGAGGTGATCGAGCTCGGGCCGATCAATGCCAGCATCCATAAGCTCAACGAGCATATTGCGCTCGCCGAGCTCGAAATCCTGCCGCTGATTTACCTGGACACGCTGCGCGCGCTGCTTGACGCTCGGTGAGCTGATCGAACACGTGGAGCGGCGCTTCTCCGCTGCGCCCCTCTTTTACGGCCACGGCACCGACAACGCGCACGATGAAGCCGCATGGCTGGTGCTACGGGCGCTCGGACTTCCCTTCGATGCCGAGCTGGGCGCCCAAGCGCACGAGGTTGAGCGCATCGAGCAGCTTGCGCAGCGACGCATCAAGGAGCGGATGCCGGTCGCCTATTTGCTGAAGGAAGCCTGGCTCGCCGGCCAGCCTTTCTACGTCGATCAGCGGGTCATCGTGCCGCGCTCGCATATCGGCGAGCTGCTGCCCTCGTTGAGCCGGCGCCCGGTGAAGCGCGTGCTCGATCTCTGCACCGGCTCGGGCTGCCTCGCGATCCTAGCCGCGCGCGCCTCTACTGCAGCGTTCCGACTTGTTCAAGGCATTGGCGTCAGCGAGCTACGACCTCATCCTCACCAATCCACCCTACGTCGGCACGGGCGCGATCGCCCAACTGCCGCCCGAATACCGCCACGAGCCGCGCTTGGCCCTCGCTGGCGCCGGCGATGGCCTCAATCTGGTGGCGCAAATCTTGGCAAAGGCCGGCCATTACCTCGTGCCCGGCGGCCTGCTCGTCTGCGAAGTGGGCGACGGAAAAGCGGCGGTCCAGAGGCGCTTTCGCTCCCTCAAGCTCGACTGGCTGAAGGCCGAGGTGTTCGCCGTGCAGCGCGAAGCGCTTGTACGTCCTGCCAGTATGGCCGCATCCGCGCAAATGCGGCCCATTCGCGGGAAAGCGAAGCAATAAGCTCGCGCTCGCGTCGCACCAGCCAACGGCGCACGCTTTTTCCGTCGGCATGCAGTTCAGCGAGGAGTGTGTGCGCGACTGCGATGTCGTTCAGGTCGCCGAGCGTGTTCTGCAGCGCGCCCAGCTGCCTGAGGAAGGGTCCTACCGAGCGCGCAGGAAAGCAGCCGGCAAAAAAATCGCACCCGTAGCGCAGGCGTTTCAGCGCGATGCGGACTCGATGGCGCCTTTGGGGATTCCGCCAGTCGATGCCGTGGGCGTGCTTGTGCAGTCGGCGGTAGGCGCGATCGAGCGCGCCGCGCGTGTAATCGAGGACTCGCTCGTCGGCCGGCGCGGAGGAGCGCCATGGGCCATGGTCGAGCCAGCGCCGGACACGGTCGTGCGTCTTCTGGAACGCCGCGGATCTTGCCAGCGACCTCGCCTTCATCGTCACGCTGGCGTGCTGCCGGACGGCACTCCGGGCGAGCGCTTCGCCTGCGCCCGCGCGGGTCAGGGTGACCACGAACACATCCCAGTCGCGCGCGGCGCCGAATACCTGCATGGCGTCGCGCAGTCCGCGCCCGACCGCCTTCGCACGCTTGCGCCTGAGCAAGGGGCTGAAAATCCGCATCGCGGAAAGGAGACGACGCAGCCCGACGCGCAACTGGTGGAGATATTCCGCAGCGTCGCCACGAGCGACGCCAGGCGCGTTGGCGGCGATCTGCGCGAGCGCGGCGGTGCAGAGCGTCGTGAATGCGGCGCGCGTCGCCGCGTCCGGTTCGATCGCCGGACGCGACCACTTCGCCGGCGCGGCTTTCACCGCGGGAAGATGGGGTGGCCGATGGGACTCGAACCCACAACAACAGGGATCACAACCCTGGACTCTACCTTTGAGCTACGGCCACCATTGCGAACCCGCTGCAAAGCTCGGCGTTGGCCTGCCCGACAAGACTCGAACTTGTAACCCCCAGCTTAGAAGGCTGGTGCTCTATCCGGTTGAGCTACGGGCAGTCCGCGAGCAAGCTCCAACAAACGCGTGCAAAAAGCGCAAATTCCTGGTCGGGGCGAGAGGATTTGAACCTCCGACATCTTGCTCCCAAAGCAAGCGCGCTACCAGGCTGCGCCACGCCCCGAAAATGGCGCCAAATGATACTCTTAGCGCATCTT
>WNFI01354935.1_pt1 | contig 12443 bp, 13 predicted proteins | sample 5400471 | NCBI WGS metagenome assembly WNFI01 (sample SAMN13153348, study PRJNA577476) | soil metagenome | isolation source: 100 cm saprolite on Douglas fir-dominated hillslope | place: USA:California | collected 2013-09-17 | reverse complement strand
TCAGGGCAAAAGCAGGAAAAGACGGAGTGGCACCGGATCGTGCTCTGGGGCAAGTCCGCGGAGTCGCTGTCCGAGTACCTCACGAAGGGCAAGCAGATCTACGTCGAGGGACGGCTGCAGACCCGCAAGTGGCAGGACAAGGACGGCCACGACAAGTACACGACCGAGATCCGCGGCGATCGCATCGTCCTCCTCAGTGGCGGGGGCGGCGGCGCCGGGATGGGCGCCGCGCGGACACAGCCGCAGCGCGTCGGAGCGGGCGCCGGCGCGGCCTCGAGCGGCGGCGATCACGAGCCGATGGGGGAACCGATCACCGACCTGACTGACGACGATATCCCGTTCTAATAAAAGTTGGCAGTTCGCAGTTTTCAGTTGGCCGGGGTCGTCTGCCGTTGGCAACGACCGGAAGCCAGACCGCGAACTGTGAACTGCCAACGGCAAACTTCTCACGCCTATTGAGCCGCTGTAGCGCGATGCGCTTCGGGCTCTTATCGTTCATCCCTTCTCAGTCACACCTCGACCCTTCCCCTCGATCGAGAAGTTAAATTTACACGGTTACACGGTCGCGCTTCTGTTCACGCCCTGAATCACCGTTCTGTCACCTCCGAGATCGCGTTTTTCCTCTATAGCCGTCACAAACCGGTTGAGCTCGGTTGGGCCCGCAATTTGCTCTGCCGTTGTTCAAACAACATTACCCGGTGGTGACCCGCGCGTGAGACGACCTGCGCGCGTGGCGCTCTGAAGGAGCGACAGTGATTGAGCGGCGGTCTGCGCGCTACGGAATACTCTTGTGTCTACTCATTGGAATAACGACCACGAGCGTGCACAGTGCGTGCGCTCAAGGCGCCAGCGTCATCCCTCCGTTGACGGCGCAGGACATCGGGTCTCCCGCGATCGCTGGTTCGTCGTTGTTCGATCAATCGACTGGAACATTCACCATCCAGTCCGCCGGCGTTGACATCGGGGGCTCGGCGGATCAGTTCCACTATGTCTATCAGCCGGTCACCGGCGACTTCGACGTAAGCGTGAGGTTGTCGTCGCTCACCGTCGCCGACCCGTGGACGCAGGCGGGTGTGATGATTCGAGAGAATGTGACGGCCGGATCGGCCCACGCGCTTGCGGGCCTCTCCTCCCAGCTGGGATATTTCTTCGAGCGTCGCCCGACAGCGGACGACGTGAGCACATCGACCGACGGCGGCGCGGCCGCTGTGCCGGGCTGGGTGCGGCTGAACCGAACGGGCTCGCTCATCACCGCCTCTCGCTCGGTCGATGGCCTGACCTGGACGGTGATGGGGTCGGACTCGTTCACGATGGCGGACACGGTCTATGCCGGCATCGCCGTGACGAGTCACAACGTGAACACGGCGACGACAGCGGTACTCGACAACCTGTCGATGAGCCAGTCGCAGCCCGCCCCGCCGACGGTCACGCTGACCTCGCCGGCCAACGGGGCCACGTTCACCGCGCCCGCCAGCATCCTACTGACCGCGGATGCGGCGAGTACCACCGGGATGGTCGCGCGGGTGGACTTCTACAACGGCACGACCCTGCTGGGCAGCAGCACGACGGCCCCGTACGCGTTCAACTGGACGAACGTCGCGGCCGGCACCTACTCGCTGACGGCGACCGCCGCCGATAACGCCGGCGGCTACACGTCCTCCGCCACGGCCGCGATTTCCGTGACTGCGGCCGGTGCCAGCTCGCCGACAGCGGTCGCCTTTGAGGCCTCGACGGATCATGCGACTGGCGTGACCAGCTATCTCCTCGAGGTCTTTGCCGATGGCGCGGATCCGGCCACCGCGACACCGGTGGCCTCGTCTGACTTGGGCAAGCCCGATCCGGACGCCAGTGGGGGCATCACGGTGAACCAGGCCAACTTCTTCGGCCTCCTGGCGCCGGGCGCCTACCAGGCGAGCGTCTGCGCCATCGGCCCGGGCGGACAGTCCCAAAGCATCCCGGTCGCCTTTACCGCTGCGCTGGCAGGACACTGATCGCGCGGATTTCGGTGCGCAAGTCGTCGCGGTCTGGCAGCAACAGCAACCAGTTGAGCACTTCGCGCCCGCGCCCTTGCTGGCGACGTTAGAAGTTTGCAGTTCGCAGTTCACAGTCAATACGCGCGGACGGACGGCCAACTGCAAACTGCCAACTGCAAACTTCTAACGTCGACTGAGCCGCTGCAGCGCCTGGCCGGAGAGGGTCGACGGGTTGCCGGGGAATTTCTGCACCGCCGCCTCGTACGCCTTCTTGGCGTTCTCGACTTGGTTCAATCGCTCGTAGGTCTGCCCGAGCTTGTAGTACGCGTCCGGCAGCGTCGTGCCCTGGGCGTCCGGGTATTCGTTGATGACCTTCAGGAACGCCTCCCGGGCCTCGTTCCACTTGTTCACGTTGTAGTACGACATCCCGATGTTGTAGACGGCGTTGGCGGCCTGCGGGAGTCTGGGAAACTGCTGGACAAACATTCGGAAGCCGTCGATTGCAATGGGGAAGCGTCCGGCAGTGTAGTCGTCGTAGCTCGTCTCGTACATCCGCTGCGGTGACATCCCCGCCGGGACGGACGAAGAGAGCGGCGGCACCGGCTGCGCGCCGCCACCGGCGGGGGCAGGGGCGCCCGTGACCGGCGGCGTGGTCACCGCCGGCAACCCCGGCTGCGAGGCGACCGTCTGGCGCAGCGCCTCGAGCTCCTGCGCCATCGTCGAAATCCGCACGTTGGTTTCGTCCGTCTTCTCGCGCAGCATCCGCACGTTGTCGCCGATATTCGTCGTGGCCAGCGTCTGGTCCGCCATCGCCTTGCGCGTGGCGGTGGACTGGTCGTCCAGCTTGGTCGTCACCGTTTTCAGCGTCTCCTGCAGCGTCCCGAGCAGCCCCTGGAGCTGCTGCTGCTGCTCCTGCAGCATCCGGATCTCAGCCATCAACTGCAGGTGTTCCTTGTTGGCGGACGCACTCGCGGCTGACGGCAGCAGAATCACCGACAGCACGGCCGGCAGGGTGAATCGAGACAGGCTCATCTCAGCTCCTACTTGCTAGTGACCACGAAGTGCGCGCGGCGGTTCTTGGACCAGGCCGCCTCGTCATGCCCCGGATCGAATGGAAATTCCTTGCCATAGCTGACCGTCCGAAGCCGGTCGGCCGGGACGCCGAGCGAGACCAGGTACGTCTTGGCCGCCAGGGCCCGCTTTTCGCCGAGCGCCAGGTTGTATTCCGCCGTGCCGCGCTCGTCGCAATGCCCCTCGATGGTGATGACCCAGCTCGGATACTTCTTCAGAATCCCGGCGTTCGTGTTGAGCGCCTGCTGTCCGCCGCCGTCCACTTCGAAGCCGTCGAGCGGAAAGAAGACCGCCTGAAACGGCGAGTTCTTGTTGATCGCGTCCAGATCCCCGCTGCTCAGCGGGTCTGCCGAGATCTTCGGCTCGGGCGGAATCGCCGTCGTATCCGGCACCGGTTCCGGGGGCGCCGGCGGCCGCGCCGTCGGCTGTGCCGTTCCGCCGGCCGTCGTGGGCGGTGGCAGCGGCCGCGCCACCGGGGGCTTCTTCTTGCCGCAGGCGCCGGACGCCAGCGCCGCGACCAGGACCGCGATTACCGCAAAGTGTATCTGTCTCATCGGTATCTGCTCACTCCGTAAACTCTACTCGGCATTTCTACTGCGACCAGTTGGCAAACTTATTATTGCCTTCGTGCGTGATCTGCCGAAGGTTCTCGCCGTTGCGGTCGACCGTGAAGAGCTGCGCCTTGCCGTTCCTCGTCGACGTAAACGCAATGTGCCGGCCGTTGGGCGCGAACGCGGGACTTTCGTTGCTGCCGATCCCGTCGGTGATCCGCGTCGCTTCCCCGGTAGCGAAGCTGTAAATCTTGATGTCGTAGCCGGGGCCGGTGCGCGCGGCGTAGGCAATCTCGTTGAACTGCCCGCGCGACCACGTCGGCCGATCCGAGTTCGGATCGCCGACCAGCGGGCGCTGTCCGGTCCCGTCGGCGTTCATCAGGTAGACCTTCGGACTGCCCGTGCGATCCGACACCCACGCAATCTGGTTGCCCGTCGGCGACCAGGTCGGCGACACGTCGATGGCGGGATTGTTCGTGATCCGCCTCAGGCCGCTCCCGTCCTTGTTCATCACGTAGATCTCCGGGTTGCCGTCCCGGTTGGAGGTAAAGGCGAGCTTCGATCCGTCGGGCGACCACGCGGCAAGATAATTCTGCTTGTCCGGATTGCCTCCCGCCGGCATCGTCCGCTCGCCGCGCGTGATGTACGACAGGATGATGTCCTGGTAGACGCCGAACGAGCCGGCGCTCGACGGCCGCCAGCTCGTATAGGCAATCACCTGGTTGTCGGGGGACCACGCCGGCGCCACGTTCAGCGTCGTGCTGTTCGTCACGCGCTGCGGATTGGCGCCGTCGTAATCGACGATGTAGATCTCCTGGATGTCGCGGTTCTTGACCGGCCCCTTCATCAGCTCGGCGGGCCGGTCCGACGAGAAGGCGAGCTTCGTGCGTGCAACGCCGTGCAGGCCGAGCTGCTGGAGGAACATCTCGTCCGAGATCGTATGCGCGTACCGGCGCGGGTTGGCGACCGAGCCGCTGTACTCCTTGCCGAAGGCCGTCTTGCCGGAGGCCACCTGGATCAGCTTCACCTGGACGGTGATGCCCGCCGGACCCTTCTGGACCGTGCCGACAATCACGCCGTCGGCGTTCAGCTCCTTCCAGCGATCGATCGGCACCTGGTCGAGCGATGTCGGCTTCGGAATGGTGGCGATCGCGTCCTTCGCGATCATGTAGTACTCGCGCTCGTAGTTGATGTCGTCGAAGAGCACCTCGCCGATGGTCCTCGCCGCCGCGACGGTCTCGGCATCGGAAGACAGCGCGACGAACCCGGCGACGCCCAGTTTCGGCTGCGCTCCGCCGTCGCCGGTAATCACGACGCGGACGTCGGTCGGTTGCTGCGGCGTGGACGGTGGCGGTGTCTGCGGCGGCTGCCCGAGCGTCAGCGATCCGCACAAGGCGGTGGTGGCGAGGAGCATGAAGAGCGTGTTTTTCATCACTATCGCTTGTATTGGAAAACCAGATGCACCGTCAGGTGATCCGGGGTAAAGGCCGCCGGCAGCGGCGGCAGCTGCTTCGTCATCGCCAGCGCGCGCTGGGACGCGAGATTGAGAAATTGATTGGCCCCCTGCTCGACGACCACGTTGGTGATGCTGCCGTCGCGCCTGATCGTGAACGCCATGACGTTCGATCCGTCCTGTCCCTGCCGCTGCTGCCAGTTCCCGTAAATCAGGCGCCTCATCGTCTGGAGGTACTCGGGACAGCAGAAGTCTGCGTAGTCCGTGTAGGCGCCGGGAACGCCGGCGCCGCCGGTCGCCAGGCCGCTCCCGAATGGCGTGGCGCCCTGCGTGTCTACCTTCGACGAGCCCGCTTTCAGCTCGGCCCCCTGGGTCGGCCGGCTCGCGTGGAGTTGCGTGACTTCCTTTTTCGGCTCCGGCTTGGCCGCCGCCTTCGGCTCGGGCCTGGTCGATTTGATCGGCTCGACCATCTCCGGCTTCGGCAGGGCAGGGGGCGCGTCGTTCTTCGGCTTCACCGTGTCAGGCACCGCCTCCTGCACCGGCCTCGAGGAAATCGGGTTATGGCCCTGGATGGGCCCCGGAGCGCCGGCGAGCGAGATGGTCATGACCCGCTGATTCGGCTGCTCGGGCACGCCCCCGCGCGCCGGCAGGAACGCGAACGCACCGATCAACGCGGCGTGCGCCATCAGCGACACGATGACCATCCCCGTGATCGTGTCCGCCTCACGCGACCGATCGAGCAGGATCTGGGTGACGGCGTCCATTGCAGTTAACAGTTCGCGGTTAGCAGTTTACAGTTCATCGGGTTCCGACGGGCACGGTTATCAGCCCGACCTTCTCGACGCCGGCGTCCTTGAGCTTGTCGATGACATACACGAGATCCTTGTACGCCACCGAGCCGTCGCCGCGAACGAAGAGCGACTTGTCGGTTCTTTCGAGAAGCGCCTGGCGCACCCGCTCGGGCAGGATGTCGACGCGGATCTCGTCCTTGCCAATCTGGACGATGTGGTCCCTCGAAAAGCTGGCCGGTACGGTCACGTAGATCGGCTGCGCCGTCACTGGGGTGGACCGTTTGGCCTGCGGCAGGTTCACCGCCATTCCCTGCGTCATCATCGGCGCCGCCACCATGAAGATGATGAGCAGCACGAGCATGACGTCGACGAGCGGAACGACATTGATCTCGGCCAGGGAGGTGGATACACGAGCCCCGCGCGCGCGCCGCCCGCGTCCCGATCCCGACGAGCCGTTCTGTTGAACCTTCGGCACTTCGATCCTCGCCGCCTTCCCTTACGTGAAATTTCTTTCCGAGATATTCAGGAACTCGAGCGCGAAATCGTCCATCTGCGATGCGAAATCCTTCACGCGCGTCGTGAACTCGTTATAGAAGTAGACGGCCGGCACGGCGGCGAATAGGCCCGCTGCCGTCGCGACCAGCGCGTCCGCAATCCCGGGGGCCACGACGCTGAGGCTCGTCGAGCCCTGGAGGCCGATGTTCTGGAAGGCGCCGATGATGCCCCACACGGTGCCGAACAATCCGATGAACGGCGTGATGCTCGCGGTCGTCGCGAGAAACGTCACCCGCTTCTCGAGCTTGCGCACCTCGGCGCTGGTCGCGCGCAGCAGTGCCCGATCGACCGCGTCGAGGCTTCTGAGAGTAGGACGCGCCGCGGGGACGGTCGGCTTGGATTCGCCATCCGGGCTCTTCTGGCGGAGCTGCAGATTGAGCTCGGCATAGCCGGCCTGGAAAATGCCGACGAGGGGACTCTTGGGGATGCTTCCGCAGATCGACTGCACCTCGGAGAACTTCGTGCTCTTACGGAAGACCTGCAGAAAGGTGCCCGTGTGCCGATCGGCGCCGCGGTACTGCCAGACCTTGTAGAGAATAATGGCCCAGGAAACGGCGGAGAAGAGGAGCAGGATCAGGAGAACGCCCTTCGAAAGCGGACCGGCGCTCGCGATGAGATGAACGAAATCGACTCCGCCGGTCCCAGCGTCCGGCGTCCCCTGCACCTGGAAGGCGAGGGTCGCGTAGCCAAGCGTGCGCAAACAAAACCTCCGGTCGCCGCAGACAGGAGCGGAGACCCTAGTTGCGCCGCTGGGACAGCGCAGTCGCAGGAGCGTAACACGCGGCTGAGACGCTGTCAAAGGTCTGATAATATGGGAGTTCCGTGATCCGGTTCCTCAGCGTCACCAATCTCGCCGTCATCGATCGCCTCGAGCTCGAATTCGCGCCCGGCTTTAACGTCCTCACCGGCGAGACCGGCGCCGGGAAGTCCATCCTGGTCGGCGCGGTGGGCCTGCTCGTCGGCGGCCGCGCCAGCGCGGAGCTGGTGCGGACCGGCGAGGAGACCGCGGCCGTCCAGGCGGTATTCGAGAGGCCGGACGGCGGAGAAGTGATCGTCCGCAGAGAAGTGTCGTCGCAGGGCCGGAGCCGCGCGTTCGTGGACGGCGCGCTCGTCACGAGCACCGCGCTTCGCGACGCCGCCGGATCGCTCGTGGATCTGCACGGACAGCACGAGCACCAGGTCCTGCTCGATCCCGCGGCGCACCTCGACCTCCTGGACGAGTTCGCGGGGTTGACGGCGGAGCGTGAGCGCGTGGCCTCGGCCTTCCGCGCCTGGCAGCTGGTACGTGACGAGCGGGCCCGCCTGGCCGCAGCCGAGCAGCAGAAAGTGTCGCGCGTCGAGTTCCTCGTCTTCCAGCTCTGCGAGATCGACAAGGCGGCGCCACGGGCGGACGAGGACCAGGAGCTCATGACGACCCGGCAGGTGCTCGCGAACGCGGACCGCTTGCAGCGTTTGTGCGCCGACGCCTATACCGCGCTCTACGAGGGCGACGAGGCCGCGCTGCCGGCGCTCGGCACCGTCTGGAAGAAGGTCGGCGAGCTCGCCACCCTGGACGCGACGTTCGTGCCATACGTCGAGGCTCGCGACGCGGTCAAGTCCCAGCTCGAGGATCTCGCGTTCTTCCTCAGGTCCTACGCGCAGAACATCGACGCCTCGCCGGCACGCTTGCAGGAGATCGAGGATCGGCTCGCGCTCCTCGAGCGTCTGAAGAAGAAACACGGGCCGTCGCTCGCAGAGGTGATCGCGAAGGCTGCTGACGTCCGGCGTGAGCTGCACGACATCGAGCACGCAACCGAACGCGCGGCCCAGCTCGACGCGAATCTGGCGGCTGCCGCCGCAGCCTACCGGAGCGTGGCCGGCGATCTCTCGACCAGGCGTCGCGCGGCGGCGAAGGAATTCAGCAAGGCCCTCGAAAGGGCGCTGGCCGATCTGGCGATGGCGAAGACCCGCTGCGAGGTTCGGTTCGCCGAAAACGGTGATGGCAGGGAAGCGGCCTGGTCCGAGCGAGGTCTGGACGAGGCGGAGTTCTACATTTCGCCCAACCCCGGAGAGGACGTCAAACCGCTGGCGCGAATTGCGTCCGGCGGCGAATTGTCACGGATCATGCTGGCGCTGAAGACGCTGGCATCGACCGACGAGCCCGGCAAGACGCTGATCTTCGACGAAGTAGATGCCGGCATCGGCGGCGCCGTCGCCGACGTCGTCGGCGCGCGGCTCCGGCTGCTCGGTGAGCGGTTCCAGGTCTTGTGCATCACGCACCTGCCGCAAATCGCGGCCTACGGCGCGACGCATTACCGGATTGCCAAGAGCATCAAGGCGGGGCGGACGTCCACCGGCGTTTCGCGCCTCGAAGGAATCGAGCGGGAAACCGAGATCGCGCGCATGATGGGGGGCGCGGACATCTCGGCCGCGGTGCTCGCGGGCGCCCGCGAGATGATCGAGGCGAAAGCGAATATACGGCGAAAGGCGAAAGCGAAACTGCCGCTGTAGCCGCGGACCACGCGGGAATTCAAGATGGCGAAGTACCTGATAGAGACGTTCGGCTGCCAGATGAACCAGCACGACTCCGAGCGGATGGCCGGACTGCTGGAGCAGGCGGGCTACGACCGTACGGACGACGACCGCGACGCCGATGTCATCGTCATCAATACCTGCAGCGTGCGCGAGAAGGCCGAGGAGAAGCTCTATACGAGGCTCGGCGAGATTCGCATGATGGGCGACGAGACGGGGGCGCGACCCGTGGTCGCTGTCGCTGGCTGCGTCGCGCAGCAGGAAGGCGAGAAGCTCCTGGGCAAGACCAACGGGCACGTGATCGACGTCCTCATCGGCACTCAGAGTCTCAAAAAACTGCCCATGCTGGTGGAGGAGGCAAGAACCCCAACCTCCGGCCTCCAGCCTCCGACCTCCGCCCAGGTCGATCTCAACCCCTACGACGACGTCTCGTTCCCGCTGGGCATCGCGCGCCGCGAAGACCCGCACAAGGCGTACGTCACGATCATCGAGGGCTGCAACGAGTTCTGCGCCTTCTGCGTCGTCCCATACACCCGCGGCAAAGAGCGGATGCGGAATGCCCGGGACATCGTCGCGGAGGTGCGGCACGCGGCCGATACCGGTGCCCGCGAAGTGCAGCTCCTCGGACAGATCGTGAACCACTACCAGGCGCCGGACGACCCGGCGTGCGACTTCGCCGAGCTCCTGTCACGGGTCGACGGCGTCCCTGGAATCGAGCGGATCCGGTTCGCCAGCCCGCACCCCCGGCATGTGACGCCGCGGATGATGGAGGCGATGCGCGATCTGCCGAAGGTCTGCCGTCACTTGCACCTGCCGGTCCAGAGCGGGTCGACGCGCATCCTGCAGGCGATGCGCCGCCGCCACACGCGCGAGGAGTATCTGGAGTTGATTGCGCGTCTGCGGGAGACCATGCCGGACATCGCGCTTTCGACCGATATGATTGTCGGCTTCCCGGGGGAGGCCGCCGAGGATTTTGCGGACACACTGTCGCTGACCAGGGAAGCGCGGTACCACAGCATGTATTCGTTCAAGTATTCGCCGCGGCCGAATACCCTGGCGCTCAAACGCCTGCCGGATGACGTCCCCGAGAAGGAGAAGACGCAGCGGATCATGGCGCTGCAGGCGCTCCAGAGGACGATTCAGGGGGAGCTGTTCGAGGCCTCGGTCGGACGGGTCGCGCCGGTGTTGATCGACGCGAAGAGCCGGCGCCGCGAGTGGGAGCTGTCGGGCCGGACGCCCGGCAACACGGTCGTGAACCTGCCCGGCGACCCCTCGTGGGTCGGGAAGACGGTGCAGGTCAGAATCACCGGAGCGAATCCGAACAGCCTGCGGGGCGAGGCCGTGGGTCAGTTTCCGTAGCTTCCGGCATAAGCCGGAAGGAACACGACGATGCAAATCGAAATGACAATCAAAGGCCTGATGGTGGACCCGATCACCAACATGCCCATCATTATCCTGCGGGACAAAGACGGGCAGCGGGTGCTGCCGATCTGGGTCGGCGTCTTCGAGGCCAATGCCATCGCGCTCCAGATCGAGAACGTCACGACGCCGCGCCCGATGACCCACGATCTCCTGAAGAACGTCATCGCCGATCTGCACGGCCGGATCGAGAAGATCGTCGTGTCGGACCTCAAGGAGAACACCTTCTACGCGCTGATCTACCTGAACGTCGCCGGCGAGCTGATGGCGGTTGACGCCCGCCCGAGCGACGCCATCGCGCTCGCGCTGCGCGCCCGCGCCCCGATCTTCGTCGAGGAGGCGGTCATCGACCACGCCAAGACCGTGGACCTGGCTCCCGAAAAGGGGGACGCCGAGCGGCTCCAGAAGTGGCTCGAGTCGCTCGACCCCGACGATATGGGCAAGTACAAGATGTAACCGCGACGCGCCAGTGCTATCATCGCGACGCCGTCCCCCGATGATCGTTGCTATCGCCAACCAGAAGGGCGGCGTGGGTAAGACCACGACCGCAATCAACCTGGCCGCCGCGCTGTCGTTGCGCGGCAAGCCGACCCTCCTCGTCGACCTCGATCCGCAGGCCAACAGCACCATGTCGTATGTGGACGTGACCCAGGTCACGCGCAGCGTCTACGACGCCATCGCGGAAAAGGACGTGACCTTCGCGGACGTAATCCTGCCCTCAACGAACCAGCCCAACCTCTGGGTGGCGCCGTCGCGGATCGCCCTGGCCAAGCTCGAGGCCAAGCTGGTGGGGGAGATCGACTCGCACTTCCGGCTCAAGGATCGCCTCATGCCGATGGTCGAGCGGTTCCCGAACATCATCATCGACTGCCCCCCGACGCTCGGGCTGCTGACGGTCAATGCGCTGGTGGCGTCGACGCACCTGCTGATTCCGATCCAGTCGTCGTACTTCGCGCTCGAGGGGACGGACGATCTCCTGGAGACCATCGAAAAGGTGCGGGCGCGCGCCAATCCGTCGCTGCGGATCCTCGGCGTGGTCATCACCATGCACGACAAGCGGACGGCGCTCGCACGGGACATCCGGGCGCAGATCGACAAGGTGTTCGGCAGCAAGGTCTTCAAAACGGTCATCACCAAGAGCGTCCGCCTGGAAGAGAGCCCGGCCTACAAGGAATCGATCTTCACGTTCGCGCCCGAATCAACGGGAGCGGCCGAGTACTACCGGCTGTGCGAAGAGGTCATGGATCGAGCGTGAGGATGCCCGTGCGTGAGGACGCCGTGCGTGATAGGAGAACTACCTGTGCCTAAGCGAGGACTGCCGTCCACCGTCCGGATGCGCCACGACGAGCACTATGTCGAAGCGCTGACCAGCTCCGCGGGCGCGCCGATCGGCCGGCTGGTCAAGATCGACGAGCTCGACCCCAATCCCAACCAGCCGCGCCAGGTCATGGGGGATTTGTCGGAGCTGATGGCGTCGATCGCCGAGAAGGGGATCATCGAGCCGATCATCGTCCGCCAGCGCGGCGGGCGGTTCCAGATCATCGCCGGCGAGCGCCGCTACCAGGCGGCCGTCCAGGTCGGCCTGCGGGAAGTCCCGATCGTCATCCGCGAGGTGGACGACGACGAGATCATCGAAATCGCCCTGATCGAGAATATCCAGCGCAAAGACTTGACGGCGTTCGAGGAGTCGGAGGCGCTGCATTCGCTGGCCACCCGCTGCGGCTACACGCACGAGGACATGGCCAAGCGGTTGGGCAAGTCGCGGACGTCGATTACCGAGTCCCTATCGCTGAACCACATGCCGGATGAGGTCAAAAACCTGTGTCGGCTGGCCGACATTGCCTCTAAGTCATTGCTTCTAGAGATAGTTAGGCAAGGCGACCCGCAGAAAATGGTCGCCCTCATCGAAAAGATGGGCCGGGATGGCGGCGTCACCCGGGAGGCGGTTCGCAAGGAGACGGCAAAGGCCAAAGCCGGCCGTCCAAAGCACTACACGTTCAAGTACAAAGCCCCCACCAAGCTGTTCAACCTGCAGCTGCGCTTCACGAAGTCCCGCGTCGATCGCGACGAGGTGATTGAAGCGCTACAGGCGATCATCAAAGAGCTCAAAGCGCAGTAG
>WNFI01024881.1_pt1 | contig 12443 bp, 17 predicted proteins | sample 5400471 | NCBI WGS metagenome assembly WNFI01 (sample SAMN13153348, study PRJNA577476) | soil metagenome | isolation source: 100 cm saprolite on Douglas fir-dominated hillslope | place: USA:California | collected 2013-09-17 | reverse complement strand
CATTCAGAAATCCTTTGTAGGGGAGTTCTCGTTTGACGTCTACTATGATGCAGAAGGCGTACGGACGCTAGATGGTAACAGTCTGATTTCCAGTGACCATATTTCATGGTGCTGATAAGAATGATCCCCAGCCAAGGGACTGACTAGCGGAATCAATGCGTTCAAGACCTCTTTCCATCATCGCTTCCTGGAAAGGTTCCCTCTGCCATCGACAACTCCGAAACATTTAGTGGACTTTTCGAAAGCCATCACTTCTAACCTTCTTGGAGGTATTGGATACTTCTACGGCACATCGATTGTGGATGCTTCGTACGCCCAGGAATGGGATGATGACGATGGTTTCGGTACTGGGCAGAAAGGACCTAGCAATCCCATATTAGTTGAGCCCCGGGAACTCCTCACCGCGACTCCGAGCAGGAGCTTTTTCCCTCGAGGGTTTTATTGGTAAAGACTCTCCCTGGTTTTCCAAATTCATAAATTTGAAAGCAATCTCTTAGGGATGAGGGTTTTCATCTTCAAATTATTGGAGAGTGGGACAATGATCTTAGGTGAGTGGCGTGTACCAATAAGGTCTCCGTGCTCACTCCACCATCACATGCAGCCTTGATGTTCTAAAGAGCTGGGTGGATCTGATTGACGAAGAGGGTTGGGTTGGCCGCGAACAAATTCTGGGAGAGGAAGCTCGAAGCAAAGTTAGCTTGATACGCGCATTCAAAGACGTAACACATCTCTAACGGACGTGTGCAGGTGCCTCCAGAATTCCAGACACAATATCCCACGCACGCGAATCCTCCTACGCTCACGATGGCGGTCACCGCATATATTGAACGACTTCGGGCACTGCCTGACGATATTGATGTGCAGTTTGGGACGGATGCAAACGGACAACAAGTACTGAAGGCGCCAATTCCTGAGCTAGCTAACAAACGACTCGTTGATCGGGACGCAGCTAAGGAATATCTGCGTTCTATCTATCCTGCCCTCCGCCGCCATTATCACTGGTTCCGTCGAACGCAGCGGGGCCAGATTCGACAATGGGAAAGAAAGGCTCGGTCGCATACTGAATCATACAGATGGCGAGGAAGGACGGAAACTCACGTACTGACTAGCGGGCTAGATGACTACCCACGGGCGAAGCCTCATGTTGGTGAATTACACCTTGATCTCATCAGCTGGATGGGCTTCTTCACGAGGACAATGCGCGAAATCGCCGAGTTTGCCGGCGAGAAGGAAGATGAATCTGAATTTAAAGAGATCGAAATTGCGATTCTGCAGAACATTGAAGGCACGTCGTCCATTCCTTCGCCTTGTTCACTTACCCCTGACTCTCCGACGAAGATTTGCATTGGAGCGAAGAGAATAATATGTACTGCGATGTGAGCGTCGACGAAAATGGCAAGTTGACTATAGATACCGTGGAATGCGGAGCTAACTTCCCTGCAGATGAGTCTCAATTTGTTTGTCATAAGGGATATATATCTCTGTTCCCCTTCCTACTCGGCCTTCTGGAACCCGAATCTCCCCACTTGGGCTCCATTCTGGATCTTATTCGAGATCCAAATGAGCTTTGGTCTCCCTATGGCATCCGAAGCTTATCAAAGTCACACCCTCTATTCGGCCAAGATGAAAACTACTGGAGAGGACCTATCTGGGTGCAGATGAATTACCTTGCACTTAGTGCACTTTACAAGGTTCGTTGCCTGTTGGTTGTCGCCAACCTTGGTGGATACATCTAACATGGCATCTAGACATATATACCCAGGTCCGGTCCGTACCAAAAGCAGGCTCGTAAGGTCTATGACGAGTTGCGAACGAACACTATCGACAATGTATTTAAGGTGAGAAATTAACTGAGAACGCATTGAAGACATTGCTGAGGTAATGCGTCCGTCTGCAGGAATACCAGCGCACTGGTTACGTATGGGAACAATATGATGCTCTCACAGGTGAGGGCAAGCGTAGCCATCCATTCACAGGCTGGACTTCATTGGTTACGTTGAGTATGTGCATCTTTCTCTCAGCACGGACAAGACTCAGACCTCTCGTTCGATTCATAGTCATGTCGGAAAAGTACTGAAGCCCCCTGATTTGTTACATGTTCACCAAAACGCTATGCGGCCGAAGTGCTCCAGCATTAGTTAGAAGAGCTGGAATAGTCCCACGCATCTCTACGCCGCCATACCTGTTAGCATATCACTTCAATCATACAGTACCGTGTGGCACCGACCTTGCTTGATCAATGGGCGATGAAATTGGGACAGTGTAGCAATATGAATCTAATTAAGGGTCGAAGTAGCTAGGTGCGTGTATATGTATCGGTTCAGCGGTTAGAAGTGCCACTGGTGCCGCATGTGGACCGTTCGGTTACGTCGTGAATTGCCTCATGAGAATGTGGATCTATATCCTGAAATGGAATATCCTTGCGCGGCTGGCCAACCCATGCCTGGACCCTTTTCGCGAATTATGCGCTGCATCCTATGTTTACCTGCAGGCCGTCGGACGAGGAATGGGTCAATCGCATCGTATCCTGACACCCTCGCTTCCCATTCTAAACCCGACCTCACCTGCAGGTTCAAGGTTGCAAATAAGTTGACCTACCCAATAAACAGCGGACCCATTACCACCAGGCTCCAGCTTCCTCCTATCCCAATTACTATAACGTTACGGATAGTTCCTCGTTCCGTCGAGAGTTTTGGACGTTTCCAATACTTGTATTGGGCACATTTAATCTCATTATTGCCAGGTAGACTTGGTTGTGACTCGCGATACAGGCTCAGAATTGAATTAACTAGTGATATTTGTTAGAATCTTTGGATCCCTCTCGTACCGCTTGGTCCGAATTGGATGGCCGCAGTAAGGAATTCCCTATCATTAGCGTTGTTGAAACGTTGCAGCTGAATTGATTTGATTCAGAAAAGGGCAGAAAGGGGAATTTAGATTATGTAAAGCATATAAAGCAGTACAGTGTTTTCACTTCGCATATATGCGCAAGAGCCTCGATCGCCAGTCATCAAATAAGTTTGGGGTCCTAGGGGCGTTGAAGAGTGTACTGCCAACATTGTTTGTGGGAGTGCACCAGATCCTCAAGATCGCCCACATCTTCGGATCACCAAGATCTTCACTGGGCTCTACACTCACGGGCTGCTCGTCAATACGAGCTTGGGTGGCGAATTGGTGGCATTATCCTTGATATGCAATGGTGGGGATGTCGGATGCAGATAGTGAGTGCCGTTGAGATTGGCAGGGGCAGTGACTACATGGGGGCATTGTCAATTGGTATGGTAGGAAGCTAGATGATGACGGATTGCCAAGTACATTGTGATGCCTCTCACTGCTTGCTCTATCACCCCATCTTGCATCTGATTCCTCGGGATAAGTCAGCCAGGTGGTCCTTGGTCAAATGTGCCTGGTGGTGAGATAGAGCAACACGGACAAGAGTGAGCTATGTTCCCCTTTTCACCAAAGGGTATCGGCTCTGGTGACTTACATCTCCTTGTATGTCAGGGTAAACTGGACTGGTGATTACCGGTTTACCGGCACCCGATCTACCTGGGTTCCATATCAGCCATCCAATGCCTTGCTCAACTTCACAAGAAGAGACTGCTCACTCGTGACGGTAGCGGGAGGGGGTCCGCGTTATCCAGGGTGACGAACTGGGTGTGTCTTCTTCTGATGGGTGAGACACGGGACACTGAGGCCCATTGTTACATGAGATGAGGGCAATTGAGTGAAATCGACTGACACATGAGAAAGGATTTGAACATGATTTAAAGATACCCGAAGTCGAACTCTCCAAGCTGTTGTGGAACTCCATTTGCAGGGGGGCAAGGACTGTGGAGTTGACGCAGTGCTTTTCTGTATTTGGTAGTTCGCGAGCTTGGACAGGTATATTTTGGCAAAGAAGATTAAGATGTACAGTCTGTAGTCTTTTGTAAGTCGGTGTGGGTGGGATTGTTAATCCTCCCGCCCTTCAGGCCATCGTGCGATTGGCTATGACCAAGCTATATTCGGGGGAAAGGAGCACAGGAGATCCCTTCACCCAGACGTAGGTATATATACAGATTGTGTACATAATAGATAGAAGGCGTACGCGTGATTGCATGTGAACCCCGAGGCGAAATCCGGAATAGATACCGAAGTCAGGCACAATGGCGACTGGCGAGGTCATGCTCAACATAGCCATGCCAAGATACCTTTTCTGAGGTCTCGTGAGAGTGCATGTCAATCGGGCCTCAGTTCTTTGAAACTTGATTTTCTGCTCTTAATTCGCTCAATCATTCGCGTATCTCGTTAATGATGCGATTCGAGCAGCAGCGTTTAATACAATCTGACACAACCGGCTTGGGCGACGAGCACAAGTTGCGCCGCGACCGACGCTTATCCGCGAAGACAATGCGATTCGCCGGTGAAATGCTCTCTAGTAGAGATGATGGTGCTAGTTTTCCTGCTGGGAAAACTTGTGTGCCCCTTTCAGAACGAATAACGTTAAGCCTGGGTGGTGGTAGCCAGCACCCGACGATGAATGCTCTACGTCCTACTCTGCATTTGGCATCTGTTACATCATAAAGGGTGACCTGGGCTTCTGTATTTCCATGTAGTTCGTGGAGCTTGAAGTGACAATGTTGGTCTGATGGGAGTCAGAGGTGTGCGGCTGATAAAAATGATTTCACCAAGGAAAGTTGAATAGACTGTTCTTCAGTCACATGGACGGCAAGCACATCATTGGATGTCTCAGGCAAGACGTTAACAACAGTCTACCATTAGAAGCGGTTGCCAAGCTCAGCTTTTATTGTATCTATATTGTCTGAATCTCTGTTTAGTGACCCATGCCACTCGCGGACGTATGGAATATGACCATGAGGGTGGACATCACGCCTACGGTTCAAGTCATTTAGCTGCAGCCCCGTTCGTTTACAAACACAACATGAAGCATAACAGAGGGCTGCCATCAACGAGCTCCAGAACAGGGTCGACAAGACAGACGAAATATAGAAAGCTTCCAAGGGCACTCTGTCGGTAGCATAGTTCTCCTGACGCACCGTTTAGCGTTATCATATGGAAAGAATGATATTTGGTTCTGATGGTGCTTCCATCGAGCGTGCAGTACCTAGTGAGCGCGTTCCCCAATCATCGCTCAAGGTATCGTGAGCCCTGGCAGTTCGTGCATAGAGTATTGACCTGAAGCGTGCTAGAGACGTAGAGGCTTGTGGCGTTGGAATCCCAACTTTATAAAACCTTCGGTTGCAGGATACACCAATAGCTAGACAAAAACCATTGGCAAGTTGTAGTTCTCGGTGCATCTGCCCCCTATCATCATGGGAATGAGAACCCAGCCGCACCAAGTCTAACGGCCCCAGAGAATGCAAAACAAACCCGTAGCCCGCTTTCAGAGAAGGTTCGCCAAGATCGCTTCCGGGCGGTTTCGGATTTCTCGATAATAAGCCTCGGATCTGAGTCCATAAACGGTGCTTTCCCTCCATTACAACTGACCAACTATCCGCCGATAGAATTCTATGGTATTGCATATTTATGAGCTTTGTTATCTTGTTTCGGTCCCGGGCTTGTTGAAGAGCCTCCCGACCAAGAAAACTCGTGGCACATGGGATGGATGAACGGAGCTAAGAGGGGCAGCAGTATCTAGCTTGTGATCAAGCCTATTCCTCCGGTCCACCGAACCGGGGAGTACATCCAGAGGACCTGGCAGCTTAAAGGTCCGCTCTGCTTGTCTTCCTTTTTCTAGCCTATTTGAGTTGAGATGGGTGACTGTGTGGATTTTTGAGGGTATCTCTTCAGCCGTAGATCTGGATGAGCAATCCCACTCGAGAGCCTTTTCTCGGTTGTTTTCCTTCAAATAGGCCAAGGCCGACCGTACCTGAGACAATAGGTTCGACCAAGGCGTCCGTAGCAGCTCGATTGAAGGGTACAATAAGTATGCCCAGTCTGCGAACTCAGGCTCGGTAATGCAACGATGAAGCTTAAAAAATAAGAATACCTTTGAGGACATAGTTGTTAGGCCTGGGATGTCCGAATACGATCTTGCCCCTGGAGTCAACTGAGGCACCCCTAGTCACCACCAAACGAATCGCTTCCTGCACTCGTCTCTTGACTGTCGATCGTACAACGGAGCTATTACGCATGTCCTTCTTTGAACTAAGGGGGAGCAGACCAAATGGTAGGCGGGTGGTTGAACGGTACGTCAGGGTTTCTCGAAGAGGGAAGGGAAATGTTTGGTTGTGGTGGGGATGTAGTACGGCATATGGGTAAGCCTTTAGAGTAAAAAGTGGAGACTTGAAGACAGGGAATTCTTTGGGTCTCATCTTGATGGAAGGATGCTGGGGGTCAATGGTACTCCGAGGAGCTGTTGGAAAGGTTGAGCGGGTCAGGACTATGTTTTCTGATGTACCGGGAAGAACATTGCTGAACTTGAACGCATTATTTGTGAGACGAGAACCAGTTAATACTGATTTACCAACAATGACTGACTTTCAGTGATCGAAGTTGCCTCGGGAGGGGAGGCAGATTCGAAAGCTCAACATACTTGGATCGCACAGGGACCGACGCGTCCTGCGATTTACGACAGGCTTTGTTATTTCTTGCCGGCTTGGAGAGATTGTTACAACGGGACCCCCATCTCATGTCTCGCGTCGCTGCTGTTCCAAGCACGTGCTTCTAATTCGGGAGTATCATATCACGGCCTTTTGACTTTCAGATCGGGTGGGGATCTTTATCTGAGCCTAGCCAACCCTCGAACATGCTCGGGGACGGAAAGATCAAGATAGAACATACTCCATTTCGCGTTCACTGCAGACATTTGATAGCAATACCGTCATCAATCCAGTGTGTTTGGGACGATGTATTACAACCGCAACAACCGGAGACTGAAACCTACTACGAATCCCTCCAACACAATGAAGAAGATTCTAAGTGCGAATGTACCCACTGCGTCGAATATCGAAATACCACCCAAACGCGTGCTTTAAGGAAGCTCCCCGTATTCTACAAAACATCAAGTTCGGCCCATACGAGGACGACCACCTAGAGAACGAGAGACTTAACGACATTAATCTAGTATGAGCCAGTGTAATAGGACCATCAGAGGCCCTACGTTACAACCTCAGGAGAAATATGCTTCTGGGATACGATGCCAATTGGCTTTTGTCTGCATCGTATCAGTCCGATTCTATATTATTAACACTAATGTCCGGGGTGTTCTCACACTCTTTAGAGATAGTTCCTACGGTCAGGAATGCCGAATACGTACTGAACTATTGATGGGGTACGTTAAATGCGTCCGGTACACCCGCTGCCCCTCTTCTACTCAATCTACCCCGGGTCGTAGAATGTCCCTAGTTGAAGAAAAGGGATCAAGAGGCAATCGCCGGGCTCGCGGGCATTTAGGGGCGACGGTACCGGGGTGACCGTGGTGGGTTGGCGAAGAAGTGAAATGAAAGATGCTGGTGAAGATCGATTAGTTTGCCAGTTCACGAACTCAATGTCCCCATTCAGGCATACCTTACAGGGCTTCGCGCAAGTGACCGTGATTTGGACTAGTTGAATCAATAATAGCTGCATAGGAAATACATAAGCGAAGGAATGGCGAGATTAATAGATGGCGTATCTCAGATACAATGCACAAGGGGGTTGATCATGAATAAAGGAATGTATAGGGATGATGTACAGCGACCCAAAACAAGAAAATACCCGCACACGCTGAAGCTTCTACATAGAGGACCACCCAGCAACAACTAAATGCAATTCATACGGTAATCAGCAATCGTGCTATCGGTAGTGAGTAACATGAAGCTCACCAGTTGCAGCATACAAATGGCATATCTTCTTCATCGCCAGGGTAGTCGTATTTACCCGACTCTGATATGTCTGAATGGTCTGATAGTATTCGGGATCGTTCCGCCGTTGTAGCTGGTCAACGTGATTCATGAATGTCTCCGATGCGTGCTTGAAGCAGACCTGTGATACAAATAAGATGTGTTCAGCAGACCGGAAGGAAGTGGTATCCAAGGAAAATGCTCACAGCAAGCACGACCTCCAAATAATTGAACTCGTAGTGCATTATGCCCTCGAGAATCCCCAGAATCCCATTCGCTGCCGTCAGCGCCAAGTCGTAGGATCGACTATCACGACTTGATAATGTTGTGTGTAAATTTATCTTGGTTGCGTGAATCATAGCGTGAGGTAAAATCATTCGAGGATGGATGGGCATGGTATCGGTGGGTGGGCTATCACCTTCTTCGAAGTAAGCCAAGGGTGGAATCATTCGCTCGACTCTCGTCAATGCCACCTCGATCTCTCTGAAGTGCTTCGGGAAGTCAGGCTGACTTGGACCTAACTCGCGTCACCGTTAACTACCGCGGTTAATATGAATGAATGGTATGAAATGAACCTTGCCGTCGGAGATTTGTTGCCCGGACCCAGAGTTCCATGACCTTATATTGGATGGATGATATTGACTCCGGCTTCCCGGGCGGCTGGATAGATGGCGAGTCGTCATATAGTGACTGGAAGGAGCGTATATCCTGAGGTGTTACGGCGTCCTACCCAATGTGAGCCTCTAAATGTAGGTACGACATTGGCTGGGCAAGGAAATCACCCTACCTTAATGAAGGTGCGCATCGCAGGGGGCCAGCAGGTCTTAATCTTCAGAAGAGGGATGTCGGGGACATCCACTAAACTAGGTGCAAAACCCGTCGACAGAACACCATATTTGTCAACACACCAAACCTGAATCATGGCAATGAGTGACAGGCACAACCAAAACGGTGTTGCGTCATCATCAATATGTGCTTACCTGCCAAAACGTGTGAACACGCTCTCCTAATTCTACGTTATTCTTCAATTCTGGAAGCACCACCATCTTGTTGCCCGTCTCCATAATGCGTGCGGAAGATGGCGCATCCGAATCAGATGATAAAGTGGCCTTGATCTGATGCAAGCCGCACGCAATTGCCATTCTGCACGTGGCACCACTCATCCAATACCCCTCAAGGACCTTTCCTTTGAAGAAGAGATAAAACGACACGATACACGCCGCCTGAATGGCGTGGAGTATCCGGTCCTTCTTCTGCAAAGCAACGGTGATACCTGTACGAGCACGAGCCAGGAAGATAGCGTCATGCATTGATAAGTGACTCGATCGCGAAAAATGGCTGGCAAAAAGATAAATAGCATTCATTAAGCATGGATGCGGTCGATCGGGTGAATCTCGAGGAAGTGAAAGAGAACGCAAGAAGCGATCTATGTTAAATTCAAAGTGTGCTTGATGACGATGGCCGGTGAAAACCGTCAACCTAGGGAAATTTGGATAAGTCAGTCCAGAAGAGAGGATTAATGTACAAACATTGTTCGCTGGTCAATACCCGCTGGGAGGGCCTCAGTATCCCACTCCTGTTCATGAACGCTTGGTGGGCTCTCGGCCATCAGTGAACGCGAGGCTTGAGTTGCTGTTAGCCACGACCCTGAGCTGCCTGAAGGCGGGAACATCATTCCTCTGACTTGCCCAGAGAGCTCTGCTATCCCAGGAATACTGGATCCAGGCCCAGACGAGACAGTAGTAAACGTAGATAGCCCTCCAGTTGAGTTACGGTTACCACCGAACAGGCCATGAGTTTCATTTGAAGACGGGTCAGAGGTATTAGAAGAGCCTGATTGATGAGATGGTGCCAGATGTGATTGAGGATGAGTTCCATCCACGCATGAAAAGGTAGTCGTCGGGACGGTTAGGGAAGAAGGGGTTGGGCTCTGGGGCACATGAGCATCAGATCCTGCAACCACCGTCTGATCGGCAGATAAGGTCTTGTACATCCTCAGACGCTCTTCAAGCTGCCTTATTTGCTCTTGGAGTTTCTGAGTATTTGTTGTCCGATTCTCATCGTAATAGCATTCATTTCCCCGATTGGCACGAACACACTGTTTGCACCTAGGCTTGTCTGCATCACATTTCTGAAATATCAAGCTTAGGAAAGGATTGAACAGATGTCAAAAGAAGCGCTCACTAGTTTACGCTTTCGACAGATAGCACAAGCGTGACCTCGAGGAGGAGCAGCAGCGGGGACGGGCATGGTAGTTGAACGTCTAGACGAGACTTGAGCTGACAGGGACATGTCCGTGGAAAGAATGTGAATCGAAATGAACAGATATGAAAGGCATTTGGAAGAGGTTTATGTACCCACCAGTCATGAAGCGCTCAAGATGCTGCTGGAATTGGACCTCACAGCCTCCGAATGCTGCGCCGAGTGGGTGCGGCTCTTTGCTGATGATCGGGAAAAAGGAAGTATTTGTTTCAAAGATGAGAATTCACTTCGAGAGGGGACTCGGGCTAATATGAGGGAACCGCACGCCCATTAGCGCCCATCTAATGTCAGGTCTAAGGAGTCCAAATTCGCCGCGGAAGCAAACGTGCGGCTATGCGCCAGGGCAAGTGCTCATCATGAGGCAGATCTCAATTCCACATCCGCTCCGAGGCCGCTAGATACAAGGTATGCCACGACCAAAAGACACTGTCCTATCACATCTACTAAGGATGAATGAATGGGAAGACAGTAACTATCGGGGTCCAATCCCCGAGCCCATAGAAAATGAGTCAGTAGGTACGCAAGCCCGAGGGAAAACGCGGACTGGCAATGTCAGTGATGAGTAGTTGCGCACCAGTCACCGGACAGCGGGAACACTCACCGATAGGAAGAATGCAATCACATAAATGATTAGGAGCACACCCGGTACATCTAACCACCCGGCTGCGCAGACAAATATCAGGTAGGTGAACACGACAGGTAAACTGGCAAGCCCTAATATCATAGATGTGATCAAGCTCTTTTTCCTTGGTGACGTATATGAGAGTGTGTGGGGCCTGGCGTGCAATTCCGTCGACAAGCGAGAAACAAATATGGATCCAATAGCACCAGGCAACCCTGCCTCTGGGAATTAGGAGGCCTACTCCAGCTGCTGAGGGGATGTGGCTTACCGGTTATGACTATGGCAAGCGCCCCAAAACCTTCCCACCTTGTTATGAATTTGTCGAGAACAAGACCGGTCCCGCTGGATACTACCATGGCGCACACAAGCGGTGTCCATCCTTGTGAGATGAGTGGTCGTGAAACGTTGTTTCGGAGTGTTGCATAAGTTGCCAAAACAAGGATGATGGTGACAAAAACGATGATTAGTGTGGAAATAGGGTAGGAAGAAAGTGACGGGAGAAGGACAAAGGCGGCCATGAAGCCGAAGAGAGTAAGCGTTATCAGATCCCCTAAACAGGAAGCCAAGGGTGTGGATATGTTATCTATCGAAACGTCAGACTTGAGCGCTTAAGTCACATTGATGCATATGATACCACTTGCCTGGGTTAAGATCAAATCTTCTACACATAACGACAACCGAACACATAAAAGATCCCAATATTAGAGCGCTTGTTGACGCGGTAGCAAATGCGATGGCTAGCACAGTGAAAAATCTACAAAGTTTGCAAATCAACCCTTGTCTCCCTCAACAACAACCAGAAGTGATTACTCTTTAATTCCATATTTCTTCCTCTGTAGAGGCAGCTTGGTGGGGCGGGTGACGCCTCTCGACCAAAGCTGATCATTAGCAATGACGGGCACTAAATTCCGGAGGGTGAACGTCGAGTTCCCCTTTGAGGGCACCACATTTTCGGGAGCAGGCAGAACTTCCCCGAACCCAAATGAGAATATAGCTGCCAGGATCGACATAATAATCGCCTGAACCTGCAGTAAGGAGAGATTACCGAAGACCAAAGTTCCGCGTGCGGTAAGATCATCAAGTGCCCCCGTATTAGCCTGTTGAGAAGCGCAGATCCCTCAACGGCCATGGAGATGGAAACGGGGTTGTTGACGAACCGCGGTTGAGAGTCTTGCACTGAGATTCATTTCCAGGTTTCCTTTCTGCAATGCAATGTAGATAATGTCAGGAAGAAAACATTATACTTGTAATCACCGCGAAACCTATGATATACCATGTTATTGAGCATTGGAATCATAATAAATAGTTCATCTTGTTGCCTCAAGGCTTGCCATGTCTTGGGTGCTGTTAGCATGCTAGCATTCGAGACTGCTCAACGGCTCACAGATAAACGCTCCAAAAGTTCACCCGTCACCACCATCCCAATAACCGTGGCGAATAATGTAGGTGCGGCCTCGAGTCAAGATTGGGTAAGAGCAGGCTGATGCGCGCTTAAACCTTGCGGCTCACCTGCTTGAGAATTCCTCTCCATAATGATGCAGTTGTCTCCTCCTCTATTCCCGGTGAGCCACTAGATACACGTTTATGGGGAGGACGTGACGATTGAGAGAGCAAGGCCAATTGAATGCCTCCATTTTCTCCATCTTCAAAGTCGTTATCGCTATCACTATCAGTGTCGGATAGCGAGGAGCGACGCCCAAGAGTAGACCAGGACAACCCCTCATCAGACGTTC
>WNFI01291873.1_pt1 | contig 12445 bp, 12 predicted proteins | sample 5400471 | NCBI WGS metagenome assembly WNFI01 (sample SAMN13153348, study PRJNA577476) | soil metagenome | isolation source: 100 cm saprolite on Douglas fir-dominated hillslope | place: USA:California | collected 2013-09-17 | reverse complement strand
ATTGTAGCAGTTATCTTGTCATTCTCTCTGGTAAATGGCGCTGATTTTCCCGAATTATGTGGCACTCCTCATGATCGAATCAATGGTTGCTCTTGAGAGTAACCCTATAGCCAAGCCGTTTTTTTCACCTGGTTTTTCCGGCATTAGCTCTGAGACGCCTTGAGAAGGTTGAGCACAAGCTTTTTGTCCGTGTCCGAAGAAACAGGTGAAAAACGGCCTTTGCAGCTCTTTTCCTTTCATAAGAAGCACGAGAGAACGTTCCTGTTGAACAGAAACTTGCCACTGCTGGCCGTGAACAAGATTGCTGGGACGAGTTTCCGAACATGTGCTATAATGTTCGGGAATCCCTGTTCGGTTGAAGACGGCAGCAAAGGGAGGGAGCGATGGCTCGGACACCTCCGATTATCCAGGATGGGCTCCTCACCTACCTGCGGGACGGGTCTCTCGCTCAGATAGTGGTGGACTCCTCCGACTGGTATACCTGGCTCCAGACCGCCTCTACCTTCACCTTTCGTAGTGAGCACGGCAGCTTTACAGCGCACAAAGAGCGAGCAGGCAACCAGCGTGGGAGAGCGTACTGGCGCGCCTATCGCACGTGGCAAGGCAAGCTGCACCGGGCCTATGTGGGTCAGTCGGAAGAACTGACGCTCGAGCAGCTGCAGTCGGTAGCAGTGGTGCTGGCGAGCAAGGGAGCAGGGGATGGCTCGCTCGACGTGCCTGGCCTGGGAGTGGGAACGAGACTGTCCGCTGAGGCTTCCTCCCGAGCGAGGACTCATCGGCGGCGAGCCACAGGAGCACATGGGCCACACGAAGCGGCCCTCTCGAAACCATGGCTTGCCAGCCTCCCGGTGCCCCTGACGGCCTTGATCGGTCGCGAACAGGAGGTGCGGGCGATCGGTGACCTGCTCGCGCATCCAGAGGTGCGCCTGCTCACCATCACCGGCACCGGCGGTGTGGGCAAAACGCGCCTGGCCCTGGAGGTTGCGCGCGTCTTGCGTTCCGACTTTCCCGATGGCACCTGTTTCGTGCCGCTAGCCTCGGTCAGCGACCCGGAGGAGCAGGTGCATGCCGCCCTGCGCGAGCGGCACCTGCTGCTGCTGCTGGACAACTTCGAGCAGGTGATCAAGGGAGCACCTCAGCTCGCCTCCCTGCTCGCCTCCTGTCCTCGCCTCCGCATGCTCGTCACTAGCCGGGTCGCCCTCCACCTCTCCGGAGAGCACGAGTTTCCGGTCCTCCCGCTCGCGGTTCCCGATCTCACGCAGCTGCTTTCGCCTGAGATTCTCACGCAGCAGGCCGCGGTGCGTCTGTTTGTGCTGCGCACGCAGGCCATCCAGCCAACCTTTCATGTGACCCCTGCCAATGCCCGCGCCATCGCTGAGATCTGCGTGCATTTGGACGGGCTGCCGCTGGCCATCGAACTGGCCGCTGGCCGCAGCAAGCTCCTGCCGCCCCAGGCGCTGCTGAAGCGGCTCTCTCACCGGTTCGAGATCCTGACGGGGGGAGCACAGGACTTGCCCACCCGCCAGCAGACGCTGCGCAACACCCTCCAGTGGAGCTATGACCTGCTGACGGAAGAGGAACAGCGCCTCTTCCGCTGGCTCTCCATCTTCGTCGGTGGCTGCACGCTCGAGGCTGCCGAAGCGGTGTGCCAAGCGGGTCAGGCGGGCGGCGAACAGGCCTCCTCGGTGCTTGAGGGAATCGCGTCCCTGCTCGACAAGAGCCTGGTGCAGCAAACGGAGCGAGAAGGGGATGCACCTCGACTCGTCATGCTGGAAACCATCCGTGAGTTCGGGCTAGAATGCCTCGAGCGGCAAGGTGAACTGGAAGTCGCACGACGAGCGCACGCATGCTACTACCTGACGCTGGTTGAGCAATCCGAGCCACATCTCCAGGGTTCCGAACAACTGCTGTGGCTTGATCGGTTGGAACAAGAACTGGACAACCTGCGAGCCATCCTCCAGGCAGGCATAGCAGGGGGTGTGGGGGAGCGGGAGGTGGCTCTGCGTCTAGGAGCCACCTTGCGGACCTTCTGGCAACTATACGGTCACTACAGTGAAGGGCGTAACGTGCTGGAGCGACTCCTGGCAAGTGCCGGAACGATCGCAGCTCCGGTCCGCCTCAAGGCGCTCAACACTTTGGGAGTGATCCTGTGGTCCCAGAACGACACGCGCGGCTTAGAGCCAGTCGCCGACGAAGCCCTGGCGCTCGCGCGGGAACAGGGAGATCACTGGCAGATGACCACCGCCCTGATCTTGTGCGGAGTAGCCAAGATGCGGGAAAGGCGCGACTACGCCCAGGCGCAGTTGTGCATGGAGGAGGCCCTGGCCTCTGCCCGCGTACTCGGAGATAGCTTCCTTCTCTTCTCTGCGCTCCTGAGCCTGGGTTTCCTGGCATGGTACCAGCAAGACGCTCTGCGGGCGATTGCCTGGTTCGAGGAGAGCCTGATCCAGTGCAGAGCCATGGGTGAAAAGTTGCTGATAAGTCTAGCTCTGGTCGGGCTCGCGCGTGCCGAAATGAGTGGGGGCCATGCAGCACGCGCCCGCACGTTGCTGGAAGAGAGCTTGACCATCTATCGAGCACTCGGCAATACCTGGTGGATCGCCGTGGTCCTCAACTTGCTGGGACAACTGGCTTTCCAACAAGGGGAGCTGAGTCGGGCAGAGGAGTTCTTGACCGAGAGTGCCCGGGTGGCTTCAGAGGTCGGGGATCAACGGAACGTTGCGCACTCGCGCTTGCTCCTGGCGGGGCTGAACGCGCTACAGGGGAAGTATGCGCCTGCGCGCCGGCGGTATGAAGAGGGCCTCTCTATTGCACTCGAAGTCGGGTACACGAGCTTCATTGCCTCTGGGCTGAAAGGGCTGGGCTGTGTAGCCGCGGCCCTGGGGTTGTCTACCTGGGCAGCCCTGCTCTGGGGAACGGCCGAGCCGCTACACGAGTCCCGCAGCGTCGCCATCCCACAGGCGCTCTATGAACGCATGGTGGCCGTGGTGCGCAGTCAGCTGGGCGAGCCGGCCTTCGAAGAGGCCAAAGCCAGAGGGCGCACCATGACCCCCGCACAGGCGCTCGCCTCGCCTGAGGCCTTCGCGTCACGGACCACGCCGCGACTTCCGCCTGCCCAGGCAGTGCCGGGTTCCTCTCCAGCGGGACTGACCGCCCGTGAAGTGGAAGTGCTGCACCTGGTCGCTCAGGGCCTCTCCGATGCCCAGATAGCCGAGCACCTCGTCATCAGCCCGCGCACCGTCAACTGGCACCTGACTGCGATCTACAGCAAGCTCGGGGTCTCCTCGCGAGCCGCGGCGACTCGCTACGCTCTCGAGCATCAGGTGGTCTAACACCCCCTGGCTCTTGTTCTGCCGGTCCTCTGAACCACTCTATATGTTTGAGCTGAAAGCTCAGTCGCTTTGACGTGTAAGCATCACCCCGGTAATGCGACAGGTATCCTTCGCCCTCATCTGCTTTTGCCCCGCCAAAGACCGGTAGTGACAACCGGTGATTCTACAGGTGTCTTCTTGCCCTCCGCCAGCTACACTGTGCATTGTGAGGCATGCAGGAGGCTCCATCCATGACAGACGAAGCAGGGAATGATCCTGGCTGTGCTTGGAAACGCCATCCCCTCACGAAAAAAGACCGCCACGTATGGTCTCACGAGTGGTTCATCAGTGCTGCTCACGTTGCCCTGATGTCACGAGTGTTGAGTTGGGACCCATCTGGGACGAAGGCGCGAAGGAAGTGGCCATCCTCGCTGCACGGCTCGTCCGGAGCGCTCGGCAGAGAAGGAGGCAGCAGATGTATTATCGGCTTGCCATGCAACAACGAAGAGACCGCTTCAATCAGGATGTCTCCTGGCAGTGGCAATCCACGGTGCTCAGCTCACTTGAAAGCCTGTTTCAGGTGCTTCGGCTCTACCGGGCTCTGCCCCAGGAGCGCCTGCGGGTGTTTTCCTCCCCCTGTCGGGAAGGCTTGCAGGAGCAACTCAGGCAGGAAAACAGCGGAGAGGGCTCTGCTTCGGTCACGGCCGCTCACTTCCTCCACCAGCACCTGCTCCATTCACCAGGAGTGATCGAAGCCGGGAGAGGGCAGGAGCGCGAGGCGACGACCGCTATCACTGTCTCCACCACGACCCGGCTGGACGAGAGCGCTCCAGCTGCCCCCGCGCCTGGTGAGAGGAGTAGGGATGCGCTGGAGGGGAAACGCCTGGAATATGAGCGTGGCGCCGGGGGCGATCACGATGTCCCCTACCACTTCGCCTTGCCCCTCTCTCTGCCGCAAGTCCTGGCCTGGACGAAGCTGCTGGGCAGGCTCCAGCGTGGGGAGATCGAGGTGTAGCGCATGGTCAGAAAGCAGTCGAAGAGCAGAGCGGTCAGGGAAGGCTCTCTCTCCGCAGCACTTGTGATGCGTTTGGATACCAGTGAAACAGCGTGCAGCTGTTCAGTTTAGAAAGGAGTGAGAAAGTATGACCACACACACACAAGCAACCAGGACTGCTGGGAGCGTCGGTAAAGGCCTGGCCTTGTTCTACGGGGGACTGTCGTATGTCCTCTTCCTCTTCACGTTTCTGTACGCCGTCGGGTTTGTGGGCAACCTGCTCGTGCCGAAATCGATCGACTCCGGGCCGGCTGGTCCAGCCCTGCCAGCCGTGCTGCTCGATGCCGTGCTCCTTGGTCTGTTCGCTCTGCAGCATAGTGTCATGGCCAGACCCGCCTTCAAACGCTGGTGGACGCGGTTCCTTCCCCGTCCGGTCGAGCGAAGCACCTATGTGTTGTGCGCCAGTCTCCTCCTGTGCCTTGTGTATTGGCAATGGAGGCCCTTGCCCACCGTCATCTGGCGCCTCGATACGGCTGTGGGCAGCGCGGTCGTCTGGGCGCTGTTCGGGCTCGGCTGGCTGATCGTCCTGCTCTCCACGTTCATGATCCATCATTTCGACCTGTTCGGGCTGCGGCAGGTTGCCCGCTTCTTGCAGAATCAACCCGAGGCACCAATCGGTTTCAAGACGCAGGGCTTCTATAAGCTGGTTCGTCATCCCATCATGCTGGGCTTTCTGCTCGCGTTCTGGGCGGCGCCGGTCATGAGCGTTGGACATCTGCTCTTCTCTGTAGCAACCACCGCCTATATCCTCGTCGGCATCCAGCTGGAGGAGCACGACCTGGTCAACGCGTTTGGCGACACGTACCGAGCGTATCGCCGCCAGGTCTTCATGTTCCTGCCCTGGAGGAAGGGGCAGGGCTAACGGAGCGGGTGGCGTGGTGCGCCGATCCGCTTGTCCATCTGTCGTTGAACCGTGTCGTTTCGTACCGTCTTCAGCGTGGCTGGAGGGGAGCCATTGGCCACGCCAAGCAGGGAAGCAGCACTTCCCGAGCGTGTACATGCACAGAAAGGAATCACTTCTATGTCAACCGAAGAGAACAAAGCAACCGTCCGTCGTGCCATTGAGGAGGGCTGGAACCAAGGCAACCTGGCCACACTGGACGAGATCATGGCACCCAATTTTGTCGATCACAGCCCTATGGTTCCCAATCTATCACCTGGGTCTGAGGGCTACAAACAATTCGTCGCCGCGTCTCGCACTGCCTGCCCCGACTTCTGGGTTACCATCGAGGACCTCATCGCTGAAGGGGACACGGTCGTCATGCGTATAACCTGCGGCGGCACCCACCAAGGAGCGTGGCTGGGCATCCCCCCAACAGGCAAGCAGTTTACAGAGACCGGGATCTACATCTTCCGCATTGCTGGAGGGAAGGTAGTGGAACGTTGGGGCAACCAAGATGACCTGGGAATGCTGCAACAGCTCGGCGTGATCCCTGCGCTTGGACCGGCCAGTTAGGACCTTGCCCTGAGGAAACAGCCAGAGAAAGGGGGAGAGGCATGTCACCACCGGCTGCGCCGCGACGGACCCTGCAGGACATCGAACGCCTCGAACGGGTGCCGCTGGTCAGGCGGCTGGCTGCCGGCAGTACCTACGCGTTGCTGCACAAGGCACTGACGAGCAGCCCAGAGCAGCTTGCTCACTGCTTCCTCCCTCTCAGGGACCCGTCGCAGCCGGGCGAAGCGCTTACTGCTCGTGCCTTCCTGGGGAAGGTGCATCAGACCGCTAATCTGCTGTCTGATCTGGGAATGGGCCCACAGGATGTCATGGCCCTGCTGCTGCCCGACCTGCTCGAGACCCAGGTGCTGCTCTGGGGAGGGCAGGCTGCCGGGATCGTCTGCCCGATCCCTCCCTCCTTGCCCGCCCAGCAGATCGTCGATCTGCTGCAAGCGGCGAAGGCGAAGGTCCTCGTGGCACCATCGCCGTCGGTGAATCAAGACCTGTGGCAGAAGACGGAGCAGGTGCGCAGGCAGGTGAAGAGCATCGCCCTGGTCCTGCAAGTGCGGGGACCCGGTAAGGAACGAGAGGCCGCGTATGCCTTCAATGCACTCGTCGAGGATTACCCGGCTGACCGCCTCCACACTGGACGTGAGATCGCCCTCGACGATCTGGCGGTCACCTTCCCTACCAGAGACACGACCGGCACACGTGGCTTGGTGCCTCTGACCCACGGGAATCTGCTGTACACCGCCTGGGCGCTCGGCCTCGTGACAGCGCTTGCGCCGGAGGAAGTCCTCCTGTGCGGTCTTACGCGCTTTTTCCAGGGGTGGTGGTGGCCAGCGGGTGGCTCATAGGCCACCTGGGTTGACCTCCCGAAGAATCAGGTGAAAATATCGATTCTCGCCTGTTTCCTTAATGAGAGATATCCTTTAAAAACTTCTCCCTTTGCTGTAGTGGATAAAACACCGCGATACAACCGACACAACTGATACAACTGATACAAAAGATACAAATGATACAAACCTGGTCGGAAAGGCACCAGTACACTGAGGCGTAAATAACCCACCGATTGAAATGAATGGCACCATTTTGTGACAGTTTTGCCATACTTCCTCCATACCCTCCGAGTACACTTCTCATTAGAAAGATGCAAGGTATATAAATGCATACCCTTTCTTCTCTCTTTTATGTACAAGTATTCAGAAAGAAACTCTCATGATAAAAGAATCTCTGACGAAGATGACTTGCTCTCGCCACTTGTTCAGGTGCATCCCTCTCCTTCTTTTGACATTGTGGCTGGCTTTCTTCTCCCTGTCTGCGTCCGCGGCCACGCGACCCGCAAGCACGCCGGATTTTGCCGCCATTGACAACTATGTGCTCTCACAAATGAACACGCTGCATATTCCTGGCGTCGCATTAGGCATCGTGCATGGGAAGCAGATTGTGCACGTCCGTGGCTTTGGTATTGCCGATCCCAGTGGCAGATCTGTCACTCCACAAACATCTTTCTCGATTAGCTCCATGACCAAATCGTTTACCGCTGTGGCGATTATGCAGTTAGTGGAGCAAGGGAAGGTTGCGTTAGACGCCCCTGTGCAGCGCTATCTCCCCTGGTTCCGCGTGGCTACCCCTGGCGCATCGGGTAAGATCACCGTGCGGAATCTTCTCAACCACACCAGTGGCATCCCCATCTCGGCTGGCGGGAAGTACTGACCGGATCGGACGATGAGACGACGAAACAAGCTGTGCAGGCGCTGAGCACGGTTGATCTGTTTGCACCTCCTGGGACGGCTTTCCAATATTCCAATATCAACTACGTCACATTGGGACTTGTTATCCAGGTTGCCTCTGGACAGTCCTATGAGGCCTACATGCAGCAGCACGTCTTTGCTCCCCTCCAGATGCAGAACAGCTTTACGTCTCACGACCAGGCGATGCGCAATGGGATGGCCACCGGGTATCGCTGGTGGTTTGGAGCTCCGTTGCCCGACTCGAACGCTCTGCCGAAGAAAGATCTTGGCGCTGGCGGAGTCATCACCAGCGCAGGGGATATGACCCACTACCTGCTTGCCCAACTCAATGGTGGATCATACGAGAATACGTCGATCCTCTCACCAGCTTCCGTCGCTCTTCTCCATCATCCTGCGGTGCTCACTTCGACCACGACAGACCAGTATGGGATGGGCTGGTATAACTACCCCGTTGATGGCGAGGCGATCCTGTATCATGGAGGCGACGACCCTCAGTTTCACACGGATATGGCTCTTCTTCCTAAGGACCAATGGGGCATCGTGGTCCTGGCAAACGCGAACAGCCAACTGGCCGCGCTCAGCTATGCAACAATACCCCCCATTGCTGCCGGGGTCATCGACCTGCTTCTGGGACAGCCGCCGCATGCTTCCGGGCTTGGTTTGGAAAAGATCTACCTGATTGCTGATGTGGCGGTCGTCATCCTGTTAGTGCTTGCACTATGGTCTGTAATCAGAGTTGTGCGCAGATGGCGACGACCCCTCAAGCGAACTTCATTGAGTCTCCTCCCATTACTATGGGAAGTAACATTGCCGATCGGACTCCTGATAGGGCTGCCAAACCTGACAGGGGCGTCCTGGGAACTCATCCTGCTCTACTTACCGGACATCGGCTTCTGGCTGCTGGGGATGTTTTTTCTCCTGTTCATCACAGGTATGCTCAGGATCGTGCGCATCGTGAGGTGGTCCAGGCTATTAAATCTGGCTACTACACATGGGCAAAAATAGCTGTGTGATTAAACATCGGCAGTAAGACCTTGATAGGTCCATTTGAACGGCTTAGCCATCGTCCGATTGTAATAGTCGATGAAGCCACCTGCGCAAGCTCGCGGACGGGTGATCGACGCTTGCAAGTTCATCTATCCTCATGTACACTTGAGATAAGATAATAACGCGGGAGAATGCAATGCGCCGAACCGGTCACCCTCAGTCTCTTCCAGCCGAATTACAAACATTCCGAGAAGCATGTCCCCTGCTGGAAACATGCATTTACCTGGCAAACTGTTCTCAAGGACCACAATCACTTCCGGTACGGGCAGCCATCGAAACATTTCTCAATGAGTGGGCCGAGCTGGGTATGCACTGGGATGCCTGGATCACAGAGGTCGAACGCGCCCGCGCCGCCTTTGCAGCGCTTATCGGGGCAGAACCCGGCGAGATTGCTGTTGGCAGCTCGGTCTCCCAGCTTGCTTCATCGGTTGCCAGCGCGCTGGTCAAGTCTCCGGCTATCACACGCCGCCGTATCGTGAGCAGTGTAGCGGAGTTTCCAGGAGTAGCACATGCCTGGCTTGCCACACAAGCGCATGGCTATCACGTCGATCTATTGCCAGGCAGCGACAAGGGCATTGTGGAGACACACCATGTGGTTACAGCTATCGATGAAACCACGGTACTTGTCTCCGCACCGCATGTTTGCTACGCAAATGGTATGATGCTGGATTTGAATTCTATTACCGCCGCAGCCCATGCACAAGGAAGCCTCGTTTTTGTCGATGCTTACCAATCTGCTGGCTCGGTGCCCATTGACGTGAAAACAAGCGGAGTCGACTTCCTGGCGGCGGGAGCGCTCAAATACCTGTTAGGTACAGCCGGAATCGCTTTTCTCTATGTCAACCGGGCGGTCCTGGAACTACTCGAACCGACCGTGACCGGTTGGTTTGGACGTGTTGACCCCTTCGCGTTTAATCCGGCTCAGCTTGATTACGCCGCCCGCGCCGCCCGTTTTGATCTTGGCACACCTCCTCTCATCAATGCCTATGCTGCTCGCGCAGGTTTAGAACTGGTGATGGCAGCCGGGGTCGAACGTATCAGGCAGCAGCTTGAGCGCCTATCGGAACTTGCTTATCGTCTGACCTCGCAGTTAGGACTACACGTCATCGGCCCGCAACATATACACCAGAAGGGGGCGACGACTGCTATTGACGCCAGTTCTCCGGAGAACGCCCACCATCTGGAGGAAGAGTTGCGCCGTCGCTCGGTCGTTGTCTCTGCCCGAGGAAGGGCCATACGCCTGGCTCCTCATGGATTTACTCGTGAGGAGGAGATGGAACAAGCAATCTACATTGTCGCAGAACTACTCAGATCATGATGGTGAACCCACCGTTCACCATCACAGAACAGGAGGGAAACCAGATGCGTATTGTAGACCTGTCTCAACATCTTTCTAACGACATGCCTCTCTATCCAGGCATGCCTCGACCATCGTTTGTGGATAGAGCCACTGTCGAGGTCGATGGATATGCCATGTCCGAGTACCATCTGATGAACCACATAGGTACGCATGTTGATGCACCCTCTCATCATGTCATTGGTCCCTCGCTGGACGATATGTCTTTAGAGCGCCTGGTAACAGAGGCAGTAACCCTGGATTTTTCGCAGCACGATCGTGGCACGATTACGCTTGCTGAGATTACCCCCTATCTAGACAGAATCAAATCTGGCGATATCGTGCTGATTTATTCAGGTGGTTCGCGCTACTGGGGCACAGAGGCCTATTGGACTGGCTGGTGTTATCCCGGCGAGGAGGCTGCCCAGGCACTCATCGAGCGCAATATTTCTGCCATCGGTTTAGATGGCCCATCCGCTGATCCCGTGGAAACTACCACATTCCCCTTACACAAAATCTGGCTCAGTTCTGGACGCATGATCCTGGAAAATCTCACCAACCTTGACCAGTTACCTGAACGTACATTACTGGTTGTCGCGCCAATGAAGGTTCGAGGGGCAAACGGAGCACCCGCACGCATATTTGCACTTATCTCTTAGCTCATTAAAGGAGACCTCAATGAACACTGCTGGATCCCAATCAAACAGACTACGGAAAGGTGTTCTGAAGACGGGCGACGCCATTGCCCAGTCGGTAGCAGTACTGGCGTTGGTGATGGCAATTGCGCTCTCTACCTCTTTTGCTGCCCAGTTTGCAGGAGCCGCTGCTCCACTAGCCTACATTGTGGCCGGCCTCGGAAGCCTGTGCCTGGCTTATGTTATCATTCGCTTTAGCCGGCGTATGGCAAGCGCGGGCAGCGTCTATACCTACATATCACAGAGTCTCGGCCCTGCCACCGGCTTTATTGGTGGTTGGCTCTACGCGGGTGCATTTGCTATTGGCATTGCGTTTACGATGGCTATTGCCAGTGTCTATTTGCAGGGAGTACTTGCCAATATCAGCGTGAATGTTGACTGGTTCGTACTCTTCTGTGGCCTGCTCGTCATACTCTTCCTCTTTGCATTCTTCGATATTCGCATAGCCACCCGCATCCAACTGACCTTTGCTGCACTAGGGGTACTGTCCGTCCTCGTCCTGGCCTTCATTATTCTCGCTAAAGGTGGAGACTCCGGCCTCTCACTGGCACCATTTTCCCCTACTTCTCTACCAAACGGGTTGTCAGGATTGTTCTTTGCCACGGTATTCAGCTTCACGTCATTCATCGGCTTTGAGGCAGCAGCGGTGCTTGGCGAGGAAACAGCCAATCCAAGATATACCATTCCAAGAGCTATTCTCATAGCAGTCCTGGTCGGGGCTGTCTTCTACATCCTCGTCACTTATGCGTTCTCTATTGGCTATGGAGTAACCCACGCTGCTAAATGGGCAACAGACCAAACTGTACTCGACACCCTCGCTAAACGTTACGCTAACTCCGCGCTCGCAACATTAATCGATATAATGGTAGCTATCGATGCTTTTGTTGCTTCACTTGCCGGACTCAACCTGGTAGCGCGTATTTTCTACGCAATGGGTCGAGACCGCAGCCTGCCCTCTGCCTTCGGCTTGACTCACCCACGCTATAAAAGTCCCTGGGTCGGCATTGTGGTAGCGCTGGTCATCACCTTTGTTCTCGGCGTAACCCTCGGGCGCAGCCTGGGCCCTTTCAACTTTTTCGGCTTCCTTGCCACCATCGGCTCTCTCGGTATCCTGATAGCATATATCCTGGTCGCAATTTCAGGAATGGTCTTCTTCCTGCGTTCCAAGCAAGATAAAGGGCTGACAGTGGTCGCTGACATAGTATTGCCCGTGATTGCTATTCTGCTATGTGGAGCGACAGTTTATAGTACTATCATCCCGGTCCCCCCACCTCCGCTCAATCTTGCCCCCTACATTATTGCCGCCTGGTTGATCCTCGGTCTGCTATTGCTGGCTGTCCTCTGGTTCACGAACCGCGAGCAGGTGCTCAGGTTCGGCAGAACACTGAGCGAATAAACAAGGGGTATGACAACTATACATTACTGGCTGAAATCGTGATGGGCCAGGACGTGCTTGCAATTATAAGGCAAGGTTCAATTTGGACGAATTGTACTTGACTGTTTGAACAGTCATATCGTGTCACCCTGAGCACATGCGCTTCGCTCAGTGTAAACTCCGCGAAGGGTCTGTCGCGAGAGGCAGCGAGATGCTTCGCTGCGCTCAGCATGACAGGACTGGACCTTGCTGTTGATTTAGGAACTGTCAAGTTCATTTGAACCTTGCCTAATCAAAGCATAATTGTTACTTTCAGATGCTCTTTGACTCCCTCGCTCGCAATCTTTCTAGAGACAAGCATGAAACTTTCCTTGAGTTTTTTGTGTTACAGTGAGAGAACAGAGGAGGGAAACACTGAGGAGGGGCATGGATCAAGAC
>WNFI01057084.1_pt1 | contig 12445 bp, 14 predicted proteins | sample 5400471 | NCBI WGS metagenome assembly WNFI01 (sample SAMN13153348, study PRJNA577476) | soil metagenome | isolation source: 100 cm saprolite on Douglas fir-dominated hillslope | place: USA:California | collected 2013-09-17 | reverse complement strand
CACCTTCATCATCGCGGACATGAAGACGCCGGGGATCGAGGTGCGCCCGATGAAGCAGATCAACGGCAAGTCCGGCTTCGCCGAGACCTTCTTCACCGACGTCCGCGTCCCCGCCGGCAACGTCATCGACAAGCCCAACAACGGCTGGAAGGTGGCCATGACCACGCTTGGATTCGAGCGCGGCACCGGGCTGGGTAGCCCGATGGTCTTCAACCGGCAGTGGAAGCAGCTGGTGGAGCTGACCAAGGAGACGCCGCGGGACAAGGCCACAGCCGCCGAAGACCCCGACATCCGCCGGCGAATCGCCCAGGGTTTCATCGAGACGCGGGTCTTTGAGCTGACCAACAAGCGCGTGCTGAGCCAGCTCAGCAAGGGCAAGCAGCTGGGACCCGAGGCATCGCTGTCGAAGCTCTACTGGTCCGAGATGGAGGCCCGGCTGGAGGAGCTCCAGATCGACACCCTCGGCCCGCGTGGCGAGCTGGCCACCGGCTCGCCGGACGGCGGCGAGTGGTTCTCCGAGTACCTCTACGCTCGAGCCAGCATGATCTATGCGGGCACAAGCGAGATCCAGAAGAACATCATCGCCCAGCGCGTCCTTGGCCTCCCCAAGGAATAGCGGGACACAGGGTTAGGAGGCCGGCTACAGATGGATTTCGATTTCTCTGACGAGCAGTACATGCTCCGCGACTCGGTGCGGGACTTCCTTGCGAAGGACTGCACCCCGGCAGAGATCCGGCGGATCTGGGAGGACCCCACCGGCCGCTCCCTGGAGCGCTGGAAGAAGCTCGGCGAGATGGGCGTGCTGGGGCTGACCCTGCCGGAAGCGCACGGCGGCGCCGGTATGGACGAGATCGACCTGGTGCTGGTGCTGGAGGAGGCGGGACGCAACCTTCTGCCCGAGCCGCTGCTGGAGCACACCGCGGTCGGCGGGCCGCTGCTGGCCAAGGCCGGCACCGAGGCGCAGAAGTCGGAGTGGCTGACCAAGGCCGCCCACGGCGAGGCCACCATCAGCGTTGGCCTGGCGGGTGCCCCCTACGTCCAGGACGCCAACGCCGACATCGTCATCCTGGAGGAGAACGGCGAGCTACACGCGGCCACGCAGGACCGGCTGACGCTGACGCCGCTGAAGTCGGTGGACGGCGCCCGCCGGCTGTTCAAGGTCACCGCCGAGCTGGACGACGCCACCCGAATGGGCGCCGCCAATGGCGACGCCGCCTGGGCCTTCGACCACGCCGCCGCCGCCACCGCGGCGCAGCTGGTCGGCGTGGCCGACGCGATGCTGCAGAGCGCCATCGCCTACGCCAAGGAGAGGGAGCAGTTCGGTCGCAAGATCGGCTCCTTCCAGGCCATCCAGCACAAGCTGGCCGAAACCTTCCTGCTGGTGGAGTCGGCCAAGAGCGCTGTCTACTACGCCGCCTACGCTCTGGCCAAGGGGCTCGATGACGCGCCCATCCACGTCTCGGTGGCCAAGGCTTACGCCGGCGATGCGGAGCGGCGCGCCAACTACGAGTCGCTCCAGACGTTCGGTGGCATCGGCTTCACCTGGGAGCACGACCTCCACCTCTGGCTCAAGCGCGGCCGCGCGCTGGAGGCGCAGTACGGCGACTCCGACTGGCACCGCCGCCGCATCGCCGACTGGGTTTATAGCCAGGGCTGATCCCGAGCCGTGCCGAGCCTGGATCGAGACGGCGAGGTCTTCGTCCTCAACCTGGGTGACGGCGAGAATCGTTTCAATGCCGACTCGGTGGCCGCGCTGGGCGCGCTGCTGGACGAAGTCGAGAAGGCGGCCGGCCCCAAGGCGCTGGTCACCCACGCCAGCGGCCGGACGTGGTCGCTGGGGCTTGACCTTGACTGGATCCGCGACCACGCCGCCGACCTGTTTCCCTTCCTGAGCTCGGTCCAGGGCCTGCTGGGGCGCGTCCTGGTGCTGCCTGTCCCCACGGTGGCGGCGCTCCAGGGTCACACCTTCGCCGCGGGTGCGATGCTGGCCCTGGCGCACGACTTCCGCGTGATGCGCGCCGACCGCGGCTTCTTCTGCCTACCCGAGGTGGACATCAACATTCCGTTCAGCGCCGGGATGAGCGCCCTGATCCAGGCCAAGCTGACCCGTCGAGCCGCCCACGAGACCATGACCACCGGCCGCCGCTACGGCGGCGACGATGCGGTGGCCGAGGGCATCGTCCACAACGCGGTCCCCGAGGTCGAGGTTCTCAGCGCCGCCGTGGAGCGGGCTCGCGGGCTGGCTTCCAAGGACAGCGTCACCCTCGGCACCATCAAACGCACGATGTACGCGCGGGCGTACAAATCGCTGCTGGACCTCAATCCTGAGGGCCTCGGGGTGCTTCTGTCCTGAGCGGCCAGACCCGGTCCTGGTGGGGGTGGGGCTGGGAGGAGTCGGCGCTGGCGGACACCGAGCGGGCGGAGCTGGGCACGGCGGTGGCGGGCCTGCTGGGGATAAACGACCTCCAGGATCATGAGCCGCCGAAGATCGGGTCGCTCACCCTTCGGGAGCCGCGGATCACGCCTCCCCGAGCGCTGGACCAGATCTGCTCGGCCGACCCGCGCGACCGGGTCGCGCACGCATACGGCAAGGCCTTCCGGGACATCGCGCGCAACCTCCTGGGCCAGATCGACAACGCGCCTGATGTCGTCGCCCGGCCGGCAACTGAAGGCGAGGTCGTCGACGTGCTCGACTGGTGCGCCGACGCCGGCGTCGCCGCGATCCCGTTCGGAGGCGGGTCGTCCGTGGTCGGCGGGATCGAGGCACGCGTCGGCGACGATTACGCTGGCGCGGTGTCGATCGACCTCACGGGCATCGATCGCGTCCTCGAGGTCGATGCGATCAGCCTCGCCGCCCGCATCCAGGCGGGCGGTCTGGGCCCCGTCATCGAGGAGCAGCTCAGGCCGCACGGCCTGACCATGCGCCATTACCCTCAGTCGTTCGAGTTCTCCAGCCTGGGCGGCTGGCTGGCGACCCGCGCCGGCGGCCATTTCGCCACCGTTTACACGCACATCGACGACCTCACCGAGTCGATCCGAGCGGTCACTCCAGTCGGGATATCCGAATCGCGACGGCTGCCGGGATCCGGCGCCGGGCCGTCGCCCGACCGAATGCTGCTGGGTTCGGAGGGAACGCTCGGAATCATCACCGAGGCCTGGATGAGACTGCAGCGCAGGCCGCGCTGGCGGGGGACGGCGTCGGTGCGTTTCGCCGACTTCGAGACCGGCGTGAGGGCGACGCGGGCCATCAGCCAGTCGGGGCTGTTTCCCTCGAACTGCCGGCTGCTAGACGAGACCGCCGACAAGTCGAGCCGGCAGGGCGCGGCCGGCACCTGGCGCAGCAGCTTCGTCCGAGCCCCGTACACGCGCGACGCGCTGATCCGAATGGGCCTGGTGGTTGACACCTTCGAAACCGCCGTCACCTGGGACCGCTTCGATGACCTGCATCGACAGGTGATGACCGAGGCCCGGCGCGTGATCGACGAGGTCTGCGGGACGGGCATCGTCACCTGTCGGTTCACCCACGTCTACCCGGACGGCCCGGCGCCCTACTTCAGCGTCATCGCCCCAGGGCGGTGGGGCGACCAGGCCGCCCAGTGGGACGAGGTCAAGGCGGCGGTCTCCGAGGTGGTAGCCGGTGCCGGGGGCACCATAACCCACCACCACGCCACCGGCCGCGACCATCGGCCCTGGTACGACCGCCAGCGACCAGACGTCTTCGCGGCCGCATTTCGCGCCGCCAAAGCGGCGCTTGACCCGTCGGGCGTCCTCAACCCCGGGGTCCTGCTGGATCCCTGAGCCCTGGACACCGAGGCCGGGCACAGTTTGCCCTGCAGATGTAGGGGGCGGGCACCGTCTCCCCGCCCGGTTGCGCCGGCCGGTAAACAGAGCAAAGATGGGTTGGTCAACTTATGAAACGCACAGATTAGGAGACCCCATGTCTCATATGAAGCTCCGGCTCTCGCTGGCAGAACTGCACTTCCTCATCGGCATCGGCGGGATCGCCACCGCCATCACGATGCTGCTTGCCCCTGACTTCGCCCCCAACGCGGTCCGCGTGGCGGTGCCACGGGCAATCATTCTGTCGAGCGTGGCGCTGATCTTGATCGGCGCCAGTGCATTCCTGGCTGCGTGGACCACCCTGCGTGAGGATTCATCACAGATGGCGTCACTGGCCTCGTCGGCCGGACTGCTCGCCTGGGGGCTGGCGCAAAGTCTGCTGGCGGGCCTCCAGACGCCGCTGCTGCTCCTCCTGGTGGTGTCTGCCCTGGTCTCGATCATCCTGGCGGTGGCGCTCTACCGGGCACAGCACAATCGCGAGCTCGGACTCACTCGTCGCTACTCCAAGATGATGCCAACCAACCCCGGAGCCCGGGTCGCGGACCCTGAGTAAGGCGAGTTAGTAGACCTCCAGCCTCGTGAGGCTGTCACGAGAGGCGCCCCCAAATTTCATACGGAACCACCGACGAGCGTGGTTCCGACCCGCCCCAGACTAGGTGATCATGGTGGCAGGCAACACCTCAACGGTGGATCGGGATGTCGTGCTCAAAGGGGTCGTCGACAGCACCCGTGAGGCCACCGCCACCCAGGTTTGCTCTCTGTATCTCTGGGACGAGAAAAGCCGGCGCCTGATCCTGACGGCCACCAACGGGCTCGCCACCGAAGGTGTGGGCATCGTAAACATGCGACTCGGCAAGGGCGTGACCGGCTGGGTCGCCGACAATCGGCGCGCGCTGGCGGTGCCCGATACCCGCGAGGAGCCGCGATTCCACTGGATACCCGGCCTCGATCAGGAGCGCTTCGTCTCGATGCTCTCAGTCCCGGTCCTGGCCGGCTCGCGCCTGGTCGGCGTGATCAACGTGCAAACCGAGCAGACACACCACTTCAGCGACGTCGAGATCGCGCAGCTGGAGGCGATCGCTGGGCTGGTGGCGGGGATGGTGGAACACTCCTCTGTCGTCCAAGAGGTGGCGGCGCAGTCTCTCTAGCCGGCCCGGCCAGGTCTGTCAGGCGAGTGAGTGGTCAGGCGAGTGAGTGGTCAGGCGATGAAGCCCGGGTCCATGGTCCTCTTGATCGCCTCCTGGCGCGCCTTCCGGCTCTCCCGCCGGATCTTGGCGTGGGCCTGGCGACGCAGCTCATCGTCGCCCTCGACGATCAGCGGCGGCACCCGCGTCGGCTTGCCGGCGTCATCCAGGGCGACAAAGACGAGGTAGGCGCTGCTGGTGTGAACAACCTCACCAGTGCGAATGTTCTCCGCCGCCACCCGCACACCGACCTCCAGCGACGTGCTGCCGACATCGTTGACGGACGCCGACAGCGTGACCACGTTGCCGACGTAGACCGGGTGGAGGAAGCTCATCGAATCCACGGTCGCGGTGACGACGCGCGTCCGGCAGTGGCGCATGGCGCAGATCCCGGCGGCCGTGTCGACCAGCTTCATGATCGTGCCACCGTGGACGTCGCCGGACGGGTTGGCGTCCTCCGGGTTCATCTGCTGGCTCAGCACGACCTGCGATTCAGCCACGCGTCTGGGCTGCGACGAGGCGTGGTCCAGGGGCAGCTGGGCGTCGCTCACGTGTTCTCGCCCTCGTCGAAGATGAAGAGCCGTTTCCTGTCCACCAGGTAGATCACGATCGCGATGTTGATGACCAGGAGCGCCAGGCGCAACCAGGTCAGGTGGGCGATGAGGGCGCGGATCTCCAGGGGGATGCCAAAACCGGTGGCGATCACGACCAGGTATTCGGCCCAGCGGCGCCTCAAGATGAGCCCGCCGGCCTCGACGATCTCGAGCACACCGTAGAGTACGCTGCCGATCGCGATCAGGATCACGCTCCTCGCCGACAGGTTGGCGATCTGGCTGAGCAGATCCTGCACCACCTGCTGAATCCAGCTACCACCACCTTCCCCCAGCCCCAGCTGGTTCTCGAAGCTCTCCACCGCCGACGGGATCGAATTGGCGTTGACCGTGAACAGGTAGAGGCCCAGCCCCAGCACGGCGATTCCGCGCACCCCCCGCTCGCAGATCAGGTACCAGATGACGAAACCGCGCTGCTCGATGCGGCGCCCCAGGTCCAGCCGCAGCCGAGCCCACCAAGAAGGGCGGCGTTGAGAGGATCCGGCCGGCTCAGCCACCCGCGGGCTCGGGACCGGGTCGCACCTCGATCTCTTCGCCCTTGGCCCGTGCCGGCTCCGACTGAGCTGATCGTTCGACCGCCGGCCGTGGCGCCCGCTCGGCTTCGCTCACCAGCCGCGACTGCCGCCACACGATCCAGACGCGCTGGATTGCCGTGAAGTTTGTGAACACCGCCAGGATCGCGACCACCGCCAGCAGACCGCCGGGATGGATCGGCGTGAGGAGCAACCCGACCACCGTCAGCAGGACCCGCTCCGGACGGGCCAGCAGGCCGCCTTCGCAGTCGAAGCCGAGGCTCTGAGCCCGGGCGCGGACGTAGCTGACGAGGTAGGAGCCGGCGGTCGCGAGCACCACCAGCACCGGACCGACCGCGATGCCCCGCCGCTCGAAGTACACCGCCAGCGAGATCATGACCACACCCTCGGACATCCGGTCGGTGGTCGAGTCGAGGAAGGCGCCGTAGGGGTAGGACCGGTTGGACGCCCTCGCCAGGGCACCATCGAAGATGTCGAAGACTCCGGCAAACAGCAGCACCAGGCCGCCGCTGAAGGGATGGTCGAGGGCCACCAGCGCCGCCGCCAGGCAGGTGATGGCGAGGCCGGTGATGGTCAGCTGGTTGGGAGTTATGGGGAGGCGCTGGGCGCGGGCCATCGCCCGCATCGCGAGGCGCCTAACCCAGGCCTGGAATCGCGTAGTGAACACGCTCTTCCTCCCTGTTGCTCCGGTTGGGGTTGAACTTCGAAAGCGAGGCCTCGTAGACCTGGGCGACCTGGTCCACGACGCGATCCCAGGAGTAGGCGGCGGCGCTGGCGCGGCCTTCAGAGCCGAGGCGAGCACGCAGCCCCGCGTCGTCAGCCAGAAGATTGATGGCCGAGGCCAGGCTGACGGCGTCGTCGCGACGCACCAGGATCCCATGGCGGCCCGGGCTCACCACCTGGGTGAAGCCGGGGATGTCCGTGGCGACCACGGGCAAGCCGGCCGCCATGGCCTCCAGCAGCACAATGCCGAAGCTCTCCTTGCCGGTGTTGGGGGCGCAGAAGATGTCAGCGCTGGCGTGGTAGCGCGGCAGCTCCTCCGGGCTGACGTAGCCCGCCATCACTATGTCGGGGATGCGATGCGCCTCGATGTAGCTCTCGTAGCCCTTACGCATGCGGCCGTCCCCGACGACGATCAGGCGCAGCTCCGGCCGCCGCTGCTTCAGCTGGACGTAGGCGCGGAGCAGGACGCCAAGGCCCTTCCGCTTCTCCAGCCGGCCCACGAAGAGGAGGTTGAGCTTGCCATCGCGATACTGCGGGAACGCCGGTACCCTGTCGGCGAACCGGGTCAGGTCGACACCGTTGGGCACCACGCTGTAGTCGCCGGGGAAGTAGTGGCTGACGAAGTCGCGCGCCGGGTCCGAGACCGCGATCAGCCCGTGGAGCTTGCGGAAGTAGCGGCGCACCAGGCGGCGGCTGTAGTAGTAGGCGGTACTGGACTTGGCATAAGCGTGGAAGGTCCCGACGTTGCACGTGTGCGAGGCGCGCAGCACGGTGATGGGCAGCGCCGGCATCAGGGGCTCGTGGAAGTGGATGACATCGAAGCGCTCCGCCTCCAGGATGCGGTTGATCCAGCGAGCCAGGTGGAAGCTCATCGTGATGCGGGCAATCGACCCATTGGCCGGGATCGGAAAGGCGCGCCCGATGCGGAAGAAGTCGTTGCCACCGGCGATGTCCTCGTACTCCGGGGGCAGATCCTTGGAGGCCGGCGCCATGAGCTTGACGGTGGCGCCGCGCTCGCGCAGCTCGCGGGCCAGGTGGCTGATGTGCTCGGTCACCCCACCGGGGTGAGAGAAGTCGTATGGGGACACCAAGCCCACCTTCATCTCCCCCATCATCGGGCCTCGGTCCGAAGCCTGCGCAGCATGTGAACCGGGCCCTGCCTCACGTTGCCCGTGAAGGACTCGAACTTTCGGCGCGCCACCAGCATGTGGGTGGCGAGGCCCCAGTGCTCTCCGGCAGGCTGGGTGGCGTGGACGCCGAGGGCTCGGCGGTAGTCGGCGGCGGTGGTGCCGTCGAACACCGTGTAGGCGCTGCCTACGCCCTCGCGGTGATGAGCATCTGAGTTGCCCACCTCGGCCAGGTTCCAGCGCTCACGGTTGAGGGCACGGACCTTGGGCTCGGCGATGCGGCCCGCGTAGCTGGGGTTGAGGGTCTCCACCGCGTCGAAGTAGATTTCCGGGCTCTTGTTCTTCATAACCCGCTCGAATGACCAGCGGCCGATGCTGCGGGTCAGCATCGACATCGGGTGAGGCGCGATCACGATGGCGCCTTGCTCGTGGGCCTGGCCGATGGTCCATTCCAGCGATCGCCACATCTTGATCGGCCTCTTCACGAAGAGACAAAGGCAATGGCCCTCGAGCGTGGTCAGCTCGACCCCGGGAACGATCTCAAAGGGATACTCGTCCTGGAGCTGGACGGCCTCCCGGGCGCCGCGCAGGCGGTCGTGGTCGGTGATCGCCACGACGTCCAGGTCGGTTTGGTCGCGCACGAAGTCGAGCACCTCCCGCACGCTGGCGGTGCCGTCGTTGCAGGAGGTGTGCACGTGCATGTCGGCCTTACCCAACGTTGGCCTCCTCTGCCCGGGTCTCGATCGGCGCCCGCACCGGTGACGCCACGGTGGCGAGCTCGGGTTCCGTCCAGATCGGCTCCATCACGTGCCATTGGTCGGGGTATTTGCGGATGCAGTCTTCGAACACCCGCAGCAGGTGCTCGGTGGCCTGCTCGATGGCTCCCTCGCCGGGACCGACGTAGACCGGCTCGAAACCAACCAGGCGGTAGGTGTCGTCTGGCTCCCGCAGGCAGATGACCGGGATCACCCCGCAGCCGACGTGCTGGGCCACCGCCAGCATCCCGTTGGGGATTCGCGCCGTCTTGCCGAAGAACTGGTACGGCGTGCCCGTACCCAGGATGTCCCGGTCGAAGGCACCGGCCACCAGGCCGTTGCGCTTCAGCCGGCGCAGCATCTCGCGCGGAGCGGCCCGACCCAGCGGGATCATGGTCACTCCGCTCGACTGGCGCAGCTCGAGGACGCGACGCCAGAGCGCCGGCGGCTCGAGGACCTCGGCGATCAACGCCGAGTCATAGTCCTGGGTCGCCCCCCAGAGAGCCGCGCACCCCTCCCAGCCGCCCATGTGGATGGAGACCACCAGGCAGCCCTTGCCCTCCGCCAGGACCCGGTCGAGGTACTCCTTGCCATCGATCACGGCCAGTGAGCGACGGTAGGCGAGGTCGAGGTGGGGCATCTTGAAGAGGTCGACCCAGAACTTGCCGTAATTCTTGGCGTTGCGCTGCATCAGGTCGGTGATCTGGGCCTCGTCATAGTCGGGGAACACCGTAACCCGCCGCGCCGGCTCCACCCGGGCCTTCATCCCACCACCGCCAGCTTCGACTCAGCCGACGGCTCGGCGCCGCTGCGCCACATCGGCGAGAAGAGGTACCACTGTTCGGGCGCGGCGCGGAGGATGGGATCGAAACGGTCCATGATCGCCTGCGCCAGCAGCTCAACGTCTCGGTCCTTGTCCTCGCTGCTCTCGAATTGCACCGAGGGCTGCACCTCGACCCGGTACCGATCGTCGGGCAGCCGCCGGCAGACAAAGGGCAGCACGGGCGCGCCCGAGCGGAGCGCCAGCACCGCCGGACCCGCCGGGACCGTCGCCTGCTGGCCGCAAATTCTCACCTTCACCGACCGGCCCTCCCTGGGCGGCAGGTCGCAAACCAGGGCGACCAGCTCGTTACGGCGCAGTGCCGTGATCACCGCCTTGCCTGCGGAGATGCCAACCGGGACCACCTTTATCCCGATCCTCTCGCGCGCCTCCACCACCCGGCGGTTGAGGTCGGACGTCCCGTAGTGCTCGGTCACGGCGGTCACCGGCAGCCCCACCGCCGTGGTGGCGGCGGCGGCGATGTCCCAGTTGCCGAAGTGCGGCGTGACCACGATCACGCCGAGGCCCTTCTCGCGGGCCTGGTGGATGTGTTCGATCCCCTCCCATTCGACCATCCGCCGGACCCGCTCCGGGGTCAGCGTGGGCAGCAGGACGAAGTCGGCGAGCAGCTTGGTGTAGCCCACGATCGCCTCCCGAGCGACCCGGTGCACCTCGGCAGACGACTCTGGCTGATGCAGAACACCGGCGTAGTTCTCGAGCGCCTGGCGCCGCAGGCGGCCCAGCAGTTGGTAGCCGGCCAGCCCGCCGGCGCGGGCGACGCCGTACCGGACCGACGACGGCAGTGAGCGGCTAAGGGCGCCGCCGGATACGAAGATGGCGCCACCGATGTCGCTCATGGTCTGCTCACCGGCCAGGACCTACCGGCGCCCTCGAGGCCGCCTCGACGGCTTCAGCTCTTGGCCGCCTTGGCGCGCGAGCGGGCGACGACCCGGGAAGTTCCTCGGCGGCCGCCGTGAAGCGGGCTTTGGTCGTGCTGACCACTGCGGGCTTCGCCGCCGGCTTGCGCACTGCTCGCACCCGGATCGGGGGAGCCGCTGTGGCCGGCTTGGCCGCCTTCGTAGTGGGAGCGGCCTTGGCCGGCGTGCCCGAGGTAGCCGGCTTAGCCGGCTTGGCCACTTTGGCCGAGGTGGCGGGTTTGGCCGAGGTAGCCGGGGTAGCCGGCTTGGCCGGGCTGGCTGCCTTGGCCGGCTTGGTCGCCCGTCGGCGCCGCGGCGCGGGAGCCAGCGGGTTGGCCACCGGCCTGGCAATGAACTCCTCGGCAAGGCGATGCGCCACGTCGTCGTGGTACTGCGCCGGGGGCGACTTCATCAGCCACGAGCTGGGACCGAAGAGCGAGCCCGCGATCTTGTGGTCGAGGGCCAGCTTGCAGAACCGCAGCGCGTCGATGACGATGCCGGCGCTGTTGGGGCTGTCGTGGACCTCCAACTTGAGCTCCATGTTCAGGGGCACATCGCCGAAGGACTTGCCTTCGAGCCGGATGAACGCCCATTTGCGGTCGCTCAGCCAGGGCACATAGTCCGAAGGTCCGACGTGGACATGCTTGGCGTCGATGGGGGCGTCGAGCTGGCTGGTGACGGCGTTGGTCTTGGAGATCTTCTTGGACTCCAGCCGCTCGCGCTCCAGCATGTTGAGGAAGTCGGTGTTGCCGCCAAAGTTGAGCTGGTAGGTATTCTGCAACTCGACGCCCCGATCCTCGAAGAGGCGGGTCAGCACGCGGTGGACGATGGTGGCGCCGACTTGGGATTTGATGTCGTCGCCGATGATGGGCAGGCCCTTCTCCTCAAATCGCTTCTGCCAGTACTCCTCGCGGGCGATGAACACGGGCATGCAGTTGACCACCGCCACCCCGGCTGTCAACGCCTGCTCCATGTACCAGCGGGTGGCCGCTTCGGATCCGACGGGAAGGTAGTTGATGAGCACGTCGGCCTTGCTGTCCTTGAGCACCTTGACGATGTCGTCGGTGTGCCCGGGAGCCTTCTGGATGACCTCCTTGAGGTACTTGCCCAGGCCGTCGTGGGTCATGCCACGGTTGACCTTGACGCCGAGCTTGGGCACCTTGGCGAACCTCACGGTGTTGTTCTGGCCGCGGAAGATCGCCTCGCCGAGGTCGCGTCCCACCTTCTCCTTGTCGATGTCGAAGGCGGCCACGAACTCGATGTCGCGAATGTGGTAGCCGCCCAGGTTGACGTGCATCAGCCCGGGCACCTTGTCGGTCTCCTTGGCGTTCTTGTAGTACTGCACGCCCTGGACCAGCGAGCTGGCGCAGTTGCCGACACCGACGATGGCGACGCGGACCGTCTTGCGGCCGGGTGACGGCTTGCGGGCGCTGGTGGCCCTTCCGTTTCTAGATGGCATTGACAATCTCCTTATCTGTTATCGGGGGGGCCTCCGACAGGGATGGCTGCGAGCCGGGCTCTGGCTCGCGGATGAGCTGGTTGAAGCGCTCCTGGAACTCACGGATCGATTTGCGGTCCAGCGAGCAGAGCGCCTCGCGACCGGAGCGACGTGTGTCCACCAGCCCCGCCCGGCGCATCACGCGGAGGTGCCAGGACATCAACGGCTGGCTGAGCTTGAGCTTGCGCGCGATATCCGACGCGGTCTTTTCGCCGGAAACGAGAAGCGCGATGATAGCCAACCGGGTCGGGTTGGCCAGGCCCACGAAGTGGGCCTTCAGGTCGCGGGAGCTGGTCAGAGCACTCATAAAGAATCCTTGAATAAAGGATTGTTTATGAGTCTAGGCGGAGTCCCCCGGATTTGCAAGCCGGTGCGGCGCCGCAGCGGCGGCAGCGCGTACGATGCAGGCCTCATGGCATGGCTTGACGAGCTCGACC
>WNFI01273448.1_pt1 | contig 12447 bp, 11 predicted proteins | sample 5400471 | NCBI WGS metagenome assembly WNFI01 (sample SAMN13153348, study PRJNA577476) | soil metagenome | isolation source: 100 cm saprolite on Douglas fir-dominated hillslope | place: USA:California | collected 2013-09-17 | reverse complement strand
CCCACGCTGTCTTTGCCTTGCGTCTCCAGCCAGTCAATGCAGGCGCGCACATCCAGGATCGCCTGCCGTGCGGCATCCAGGGTGCGGCAGATATTGGGTGAAACCGCGTAGTCGGAACGGGCAGTTTCCTGCGGCCGGCGGATGTCATGATACGGCAGGCTCAGGCGCAGAACGGAAATGCCAAAACGGTTCAGCACCGGACCCAGCGCGTTATAGGCGATGCCGTTGGCGTTCCAGTGCGGCAGCACGATCACCGCGCGCTGGCCTTCGGCCGGGAACCAGCGGGCGTTCACCAGATCGTTTTCCGGATAGGGCGTCCGTACCGGTGAGGTAAAACGCAAGAACGTTCCCTGACCTTTAGGCATTTTGTCGGAAGCGTTGCTGCCGGTGGCGAACAGCTCGATCTTGCGTTTCTCCAGGCGAAAGTCCGCGGGCGTGACGTAGGAGAAAAACTCATCGCTGCGGGCGACAATCTGGTCATTCAGATCATGCAGATAGCGTTCAAAAACCTGTTCCGAGCCGGGAAAATCGCCGTTGACCAGCGGCCAGCGTTGGGCCCAGTCCATCCCCCACTCCAACGGACGCACCACGCGGTTGTTGTCACGCGTGGTAAGACGCGTCTCCCAGGCATACATCCATTTTTGATAAAGGCTGGACATTTTATAATTTACGTCTCCGGACGTCTTCACTCCACATACTTTCTCGGCAACCTGCCGGCAATGTTGCAAAGAATCTCATACGGAATCGTCGCTGCCAGCTCAGCATGCTCCCAGGCCGTGATCTTGCACGAGGACGTCTCGCCGAGGATAGTGGCCTCATCGCCCGCCTGCACGCCGGGAATCCGTGTAACATCCACGGTGATGAGATTCATACTGACGTTGCCGATGATGGCGGCGTAGCTGTCGCGCACAATCACGCGGCCGCGCGAAGAAAGACGCCGGCTCAGCCCATCGCCATAACCCACCGCCAGCACCGCAACCTTGGTGGAAGATTGGGTGACGTGGCCGCTGCTGTAACCCACCTGCTCGCCCGCCGCCACGTCCCGCACTTGGAGCACGCGCGTCTTCCAGGAAAGCGCCGGCTTCACTGCCAGTTCCGGAGCGGAAACAGAACGTCCGGTGACCGCCGAAGTCAGCGGCAGGCAGTAACCGTAAAGCGCGAGGCCAGGCCGGACCATGTTGAACCACGATTTCGGTTGGCCGGCGATGGCGGCGCTGTTGGCCATGTGACGTATGGGCGGAGCCAACCCTAATTTTTCAGCTTGGGCAATCGCTTCGTAAAAGCTCTGCAGCTGCTCCTCCCCATGAGGAAGATCAACTACTTCCGAAGAAGCAAAGTGGCTGAAGATGCCTTCAAACAAAATATGCGCGGCCGAGCCGAGGGCCTGATAGATGGACGCCAGGTCCTTGCGGTCAGCGCCCAGGCGGTTCATGCCAGTGTTGATCTTCAGATGAACAGGAACGCGCTGCCGCGGTTTAAGTTTTTGCGCCGCGTTTTCCAGCAGCTCAATTTGGCTCCGCTCCCACACCACCGGCGTCAGCTCGTGCTGGATGATCGCTTCTTCCTGTCCGCTCCAGAATCCGCCTAGAACCAGGATCCGCACCTGGATTCCTCGCCGCCGCAAGGCAATGCCTTCATCGGTCGTGCTCACGGCGAACCACTGCGCCCCAGCGCTACGCAAGGCCGACGCACAGCCGGCCATACCGTGGCCGTAAGCGTCGCTCTTGATCACGGCGCAAATGCTGGTTTCCGGATGCACGTGGGATTGAACAGCGCGGAAATTATTCCGCAGCGCGGTCAGCGATACCTCTACCCAGCAGGGGTGCGTTTCCATTGGTGCGGGGCCAGCGCTTGCCGTGGGGTCAGGCGCTGTGGCCGTGCGCGGATTATAAGTCATTGACATTGTTTGCTTTGTCCATCATCCCAACGTTAGAACCTCCAACGTAGAACCAAGGGGCATTTTTTCCCTTTCGCTGTTAACCTTATAGTTAACCTTAGTACCCCCCACCCCCCTAGGACACTTCTGTTGCAAACAAAGGGGGATATTCCATTCGACTGAGCTGTGACCGAGCGGTCGAAGTCTGTTTTTGCCCTCATTTAGCCCTTCAACCTCGCCTCTTTTGCCAGACAGTGGTCAATTTCGCTCTCCAAAAAACACAAAAACGCAACGGAAATGACCGTTGCGCCGATACCCGTCATTACTCTGCCCCTTCCGCGATGCTTCTTTCCGTACATCGTGGGAGTGGCGTCTACTTCACTCCTTCTATTATACGGCGCCACTCATATGAAATCAAATTGGAGCAATCGCGCTTTTTAAAGATGCCGCTGGATTCGGAGTATGGTCCAGGTTAGACTTCACGTAAAGATAGAAAGACATGAATCGTAGTGTGGAGTGTTCCGTGAGCCAAGAGATTTCTCCACTAGCGTGGGATTCACCGGAGTTTTATCTCCAAGCGCATGCTGTTGCCGCCACCCGCCTGAAGTTTGTTGAGCACAAAGGCAAGCGCATACTGACGATCAACTGTGTCCAGACTGATTTCCAGCTCTTGAAAGCAATTGCTGCCGAGGTTTTCCATGTGGTCTCAAGCCACCAGCTCAAGTCAGTGCGAACGTTGATTGACGTCGAAGGAGCAGAGTTTAATAGTGAAAGCGTAAGTCTGGCTTCAGAACTGGCGGCAAAGAACCGGCCCTACGTATTGCGGGGCGCTGTCATCGGAGTCAAAGGCATGCGTTATTTCGCATTCCAAACAGTTATCAGTTTTTCGAAGCGCCCCATGAAGTTGTTCGAGAACCGCCTGGAAGCACTCGACTGGCTGGCCCTGGACGGCGAAGCGAAATAATCTCGGCCCGGCACAACATCAATACTGATCCGGAGCCGGCCCCGTCTCATTGGCCATGTTTTCAAAGCGTGTAAAGCGCTTGATGAAGGCCAGTCTTACCAAGCCGGTGGGACCGTTGCGCTGTTTCGCGATGATGAGTTCGGCTTTGCCTTCAAGGTCGGGATCGTCCGGCTTGTAAACTTCTTCGCGGAAGATAAAAGCCACCACGTCAGCGTCCTGCTCAATGGCGCCGGACTCGCGCAGGTCGGCGAGTTGAGGGCGATTGTTGCCGGTGCGGTTTTCCGGAGCGCGGCTCAACTGGGAAAGCGCGACCACCGGGCAGCGCATTTCCTTGGCCATGGCTTTCAGCCCCCGGGAGATGGCGGAAACTTCCTGGGTGCGGTTCTCATAACGCCGGCCTCCGCCTGCGGGCACGGACGCCACCAGTTGCAGGTAATCCACCACGATCAAATCCAATTGTCCCCGCGCCTGCTGCAGGCGGCGGCATTTGGCGCGCATTTCGGAAATCGATATCGACGGCGTGTCGTCAATATAGATAGGCGACTCCACCAGCGCGGCCAGGCCGGTGACGAGCCTGCCATAGTCGTCGCGGCCCAGAAAACCGGAGCGCAGTTTGTGCGAGTCCACCATGGCCTGGGAGCAAAGCAGGCGCAGCAGCAGCGACTCGCGCGACATTTCCAAAGAGAATACCCCGACTACTTTTTTATCGCGCACCGCGGCGTTCTCGGCAATGTTGATGGCGAACGCGGTTTTGCCCATGGAAGGGCGGCCGGCGATGATGACCAGGTCGGAATTCTGCAGCCCGCTGGTCAGACTGTCAAAATCTTCGAAGTGGGTGGCCAGGCCGGTGATACGCTGGCCGCGTTCGTAAAGTTTGTCGATGGTGCCGAACGAGGAGTTAACGATCTCCGGGATGGTCATGAATCCCTGGCCGATGCGCTTGTCTGCGACCTGGAAGATGGCTGATTCGGCCGCGTCCAAAATCTCTTCCGCCGGTGCTTCCTGGTCGTAGGCCTGCTGGATGGCCGAGGTTGCGGCGTGAATCAGGCCGCGCAACAGAGCTTTGTCTTTGACGATGCGGACATACTGCTCGATGTTCTTGACCCGGGGCAGACCGTCCGTGAGCGACATGACATAGGCCGTGCCACCCACCGATTCGATTTCTTTGTGCTGTCCCAGTTGCTCGGTGAGCGTGACGAAATCAATGGCGCGGCCGGTGTCCGCCAGCTCCATCATGCGCAGGTAAATGCGGCGGTGGGAATCGAGAGAGAAATCTTCGGCACGGAGAAACTCCGCCGCCTGCGAATACGAAGAATTGTCGAGAAGAATGGCGCCCAGAATGGCCCGCTCGGCTTCCGCGCTGGCCGGTAAGGTCTGGTCTAAGCGATAGTCGGTAGTGGCCATCCCAAGGTCCCTAGGTTAAGTCTTATGCCGCTCGTTGTCGAAGTCAATAGAAAACAGGCGAAAATAGGTGAAAAACTCGGCGAAAATCCGGGGAAACGCTCACAATTGCCCCACGCACACTAACCCACGCCACAGAAGCACGGTGGGGTCAGGAACATTCCCTCAGACTTTAATTTGGAGTTGTTGATTTTGAAAATTCGTTCTATATGTAGTCCTGGGCTGCCTCTATTACGGCTTCTCTTTGCTTTCTGTTATCCAGTCACTTCAAAAGTGAACGGGAGCCTAACCGCGCTACGCCCGGGGATTTGATACCACCACCCTAGCGGATCCCGATAAATTTCATAAGAAACACCTTCAAAATCCCTCGATTCATCGTTATCACGCACCATCATCGTTCCTTCCTTTAACTGTTTTGTCCCGTCGCAAACAAAACCCGGCCTTATACCAGCCATACAAGGCCGGGCTTGCGGGGTGTGATGTTCCAGCCGCGTGTTGCCGCGCGGCGTTCCGCCGATTCACGTGAGCCACTCTCGCGCTCATCCTGCTGTCAACAGATGAGATAAGCATTCGCCGCCGAAGCTGCGAAGCCGGCGCAGATTAAGCTCCAACCCAGCTCTCAAGGACTGCGTTTCCGGCCTTCCGGACCGGACGCTCATCGGGTGCGAACATCGCACACTTGAGTGCTTGCAATATCTCTAAAAGGCCAAGCCACTGCAAGAGGCGATTTGCAATTTCCCGGTGAATCAGTGGAAATCGCTGTGGAGATCGGAGAATTCTGTGGAAATTAGGTGGAAAAACAGGAGTGGCGCCGCAAGTTTTCTATTTTCTGGGCTGGTCTGCGTTCCCTTTTGGTTCAGCGTCATCATCCGGCTGGCCCAGCAATTTGAACTCAGCTTCCTGGGAGCGGCTGGTGGTTTTTTTGTCCGCATCGGTGATGAATTCCGTCAGCGTTCCCCGTAGAACATAGTAACCGTCTTTTACCTTGCTTTTGGCAGGGCCGCGTTCAAACCGTCCTTTGAATTCAAACCAGACGCCGTGGATCATCTTGGTGGTGAAGGTTACCGCATGTCCCTGGACGGAAGCCTTGCTGAAAAACTGGTCGAGAACGGTGCCGCGGTCGCTCTCCAGATCACCGAAACGGGAGACGTAGCCGGAAACACCCTCCTGGTCCAGGTTGATCTGGAGGAACTCTCCTTCCTTGAGAAAGCTGTACATGCCAGAGATGTCTTCAGCCGGGGCTGGAGCGCTATCTCGCTGAGCTGCCTTAGGTTGTGCCTGGGGTCGTGCCTGGGGTCGTGCTGAAGACTGGCTGGTCTGGCCGGCCCCGGCCAGAGCGGCAGCCAGTGAAAACACGAGAATCGTCCGCAAAGTGCCCATAGAGTCTGTACCGTCTAGTGTTGTTCGAATAGTTCAAAGATATAATCCTTCTACTAGCCGAAGATCAAGTCAAATGCCGTCGAAAGACTCTTAGGGTTTAATTTCCACTTTGGTCCCCACAGGAACCAAAGCCCAGATTTCCTCGATTTCAGAATCGGTGACAGCGATGCATCCCAGGGTCCAGTCCGTCTGCCGATGCGCCGCACCAAGCCAGGCGTAAGCCGGTGGAAGCCCATGGATCATGATCTGGCCGCCGGGATCCACGCCCAGCTTTTTGGCGCGCTCACGATCGGCCAAGTTGGGATAGGAGATGTGCAGCGACAGATGGAACTGGCTGTGGGCGTTCCTGGAATCAATCACGTACTGGCCTTCCGGGGTTTTGTTGTCGCCCAGCCTGGTCTTGGCGCCTTGGGGTTCGTGGCCCAGCGCCACTTTGTAGGTCTTCAGAACATGGCCCTGGCGCAGCACCGTCATGGTGCGTTCAGATTTCACGATGACGATGCGGTCGGCCGGTTGCGCTTCCTTCTTGCCGGCACACCAGCCCGGCGCACACCACACCATAACAGCGCAAGCTGCGGCGATGACGCAAAATTGTTTTTGACGCTGCTGCATCGATTTAGTTTTCCGTGATTATACAAAACACGATCCTATGAAATACGTGGTGGTTTTTTAACGCGCGGCTGCGGCAGTCTGGACGCTCTCGATGGCCTCATAGATTCGGGGATGGACGCAGACTTCGTAGTAATGCTTGTCGGTCAGGTGCTTCAGAGAGAAGTCGCGCGGGTCCACATGGGCAATCCGGCCCTGGCGGACCACGATGCGGTGGAAGGACCCTTGGCTCAGCGGGACTAAGCCGCTGTAAACGCGCACTTTCGATGTATTCCAGATCATCGGCACTTCCAGATCATAGGCTTGCAAGGAGATTTCGGCCTGCAATTTCTGAAAGGCCGCCTCATTAATGTGGATGCCGCCGACGTTGTAGCGCAGCAGAAATTCATTGGGTTCGCCGCCGGTCTCGCTGTCTTCAACGGTCTTGAAGGAAAAAACGTTGAAGAGCAATTCCCGGTCTTCCAACACCTGGCGCATGCCCTTGCTGCACGAGGAAAGCCGGTCGCTCTCATTGATGGCCTTGGAGATCATGATCTGCCGCGTGCCGTCCATAAGATACATGGGGGCGGAATCCTGATACGAAATGCCGATTCCCAGTTCCAGGCTGGGCAGACCGCCGGCCAGTGAGCGCTCGTTGTAGGCGGTGACCACCTCAATGATCTCCTTGGCCAGCACGCAGGTATGGGCCACACCCATGCCGGGCTCGCCTTCATGCTCAAATAGCGCCAGGATGATGGCATCGCCCTCAATGAACACCTTCCGGGCTTTATACTTGGGCAACAGCTTATTGATGGGATCGTAAAAGTTCAGGCTGAAGTAAGAAGCCGGATTCAATCCTCTTTCAGACAAAGTGCGGGTCAGCGTGGTGGACTCGCGGATATCAGCTTTTAAAACTACGTGATGAATGATTTTTTCTTCTTCCGCAGGCTGCTGTTCCTCCGGCAGCAGAAACTCGTACAGCGTGTTGTTGATGGAAGAAAGCTCGCGAAACCGCTCGCTGTTGATGACGTTCACGCCATCCATGACGGAGACCACGGCTTCCATGCGGCGCAGGTCGCGATGGTAGCGGGTGAAGTCGGCGAAAAACCTTCCCGCGAACTTTGCGCGATCCGCCGGCTTCCAACCGCCGATCTTCTTGACCGCGGCATGCAGGTTATCCGGAGAGATCTTTCCATGCTCTTCCAGCAGGGTCTCCACCCGCTTCAGCTCGGCGCGTGAAATCAAGGCGTTCTTGAGCTGCTGCGGGTTGATGGGCGGCGAGTACTGCGCCAGCAGAGGCACCGCCTCATAGGAAGCAACCACGTTCTCCATCACGTTCTCCCGCTCCAGCAGGTCTACCCAGGCGCTGAGCAGGGCCTTCTGCGCCTTGCCCTTGACGGTCGAATCTTCCGGCGCGCCGCCGGCCATGATTTCCTGCGCGTTCTCCGGGACGTTGAGGACGTTATCCACCAGTGGGTCGTCCAGGTCGGTGACAATGCCCAGCATCTTCAAATACTGCGCGGAAATTTCCTGCATGGTTTGAAAACGGTCACGGTCGCGGTCGTAGTTGCCCAGCATTACGTAGTGTTCAGCGTTCAGATAGTTGTCCTGGCCGTCCTCGGTGAAGACCAGACGGTTCAGGAAAAGATCGTAGGCTGCGGCTGCGGTGTCGCCAAAGAGCGAGCGCCGGGTCTTGCCCAGTGTTTCTTTCTCCGCGTCGCGCAAAACCAAGAACAGGTCCTGGCCGGCGCGGCGCAACACAGTTTTTTTGTTGATCTGGAAACGCGCAAAGCGTTCGCGTATCTCCACCGTCCTGGCGGTGCCCAACTGCCGCGGCCCTTCGTACTGCTTGACCCGGGCGCGGCACCTTTCCAGCGCCAGGTTGTACTGGTTCAACAGTTCGCTGCGCTGGAACTTGAGCGACGCCAAGTGGAACAAGAGATCGAGACAGACATTGTTCTCCGCCTTCGCCCGGTTGAGAGCAACCACGTGCAAGTCTGTGAGCTGGCGCTTGAATTCCACGGGATCAAATGGTTTGAGTACGCCGTTTTGCAGGTCCCGCACGCGGGCGGGCGCGCGCGCTCCCAGCCTTCCCGGAGACAATTCTGCCACCGCCAGCTCCTCAACGTTGCCATGTTTGGCAATCAGTTTGAAGATGTGCAGCCGCGCCGCATCGGAAAACTTTGGACTCAAAAAAACGTCATGGCGGACGTTGTCAATGCCGGTAACCAAATCTTCCAGGACGAGCAATGGCTCGTAGCTCGTCAGAGAGAGTTGACGGGCGTGGTCAGATGGATTCCCGCGTTGAAGGAACGGAAAGGCCATTCGCTTGCCGGTTACAGCAAGGGGGAAAACAGAATCTTATATCAATTTTGAGAAGCATCTTACATTACTATAGGCACCTCTACGGCAAAACCCTGATGGTCAGAAGCCGGTTTTGGATTGCTGGGAGTTTTTCCGCGCCTTATCGAACTCATCTCCCGGCTGCCAGCCGGCCAGTTCCGGCTGGTTGGCCACATGCCACCCCAGAACAAAACCGAACCTCGCCATTTTGGCGTCGCCAGTAAAATCCATGTCCGGGCGATACTCGTCCGAAGGCTGATGATAGCGATGGGCCACGTAGTCCTTCTCTTTTTCTTCTCCCCAGGCAAGATCGTGGCCTTTGAACAGAGGGCCTTCATTGACGCTAAAGGCGGGCACTCCCACCCGCGCCAGGCTGAAGTGGTCCGAGCGGTAGTAATGTCCTGCCTCAGGATGATCGTCCGGCTGGATGGCCAGGCCGAATGCCTGCGCCACCTTTTCCACCAGAGGACTGACGGTGGTCCTCTCCGCGCCTGAAACCACGAGCTGCTCGGGCTCGCCAAAAGGCTGCACGTCGTCGTAATTCAGGTCCAGCGAGATGTCGCGGGCGGGTACCGGAGGATGCTGGCCCAGGTACTTGGAACCCAGCAGGCCCTGCTCCTCCGCCGTTACTGCGGCAAACAGCAAGGTACGCTTCGGTTTTTCCCTGGATGAAACAAAGGCGCGGGCCAGTTCCAGGAGAATGCCGCATCCAGTGGCGTTGTCGGCGGCGCCGTTGTAGATGTTGTCACCCGGTTCGTTGAGATGGATACCCAGATGATCGTAATGCGCGGTGTACATCACCGCCTGGGCCTTCAGCCTGGCGTCCGACCCCGCAACCTTGCCTACCACGTTGCGCGAAGCAAACGAACGCACCCTGGTCACGATGGTTTCTTTCAGCCGGACGCCCATCTCCACCGGTTTGAAACTGTGCGAGTTGGCCTCGTTCAGCATGTGGTCCAGGTCCATGCCCGCCGCCTGCGCCAGCTTGCGCGCTATTTCAAGCTGAATCCAGCCCGCGGACTTCAGCTTGGGTTCCATTTCGTCCTGCAGCAGCGAACTTTCGCCGCCCCAGGAGTTGCGCACTACTTCCCAACCGTAACTGGCCATCTCCGTCTTATGCACCAGGATGACCGCTACCGCGCCCCGCCGCGCCGCCTCTTCAAACTTGTACGTCCAGCGGCCGTAGTAGGTCAGCGCGCGCCCCTTGAAAAAATTGGGATCGTTCGAAGGCGGCTCGTTCACCAGCATGAGCAGGACTTTGCCTTTCAGGTCGGCACCCTTGTAATCGTCCCAGTTATACTCCGGCGCGTTGATGCCGTAGCCAACGTAAACGATGGGAGCATCAATTTCCGATTTCTCCGAATGGGTTTGGTCGGTGGCCACATAATCGTCGGCGAATTTCAGCGCGATCTCCGCGCCGGACTTGGGCACGAAGGCGAATTGCGTCTGCTTTCCGTCAGTGGTCACGCCGTAAAAATTGACGTTCTGGAAATAAGTGCCATTGTCGCCGGCGGGCACAAGACCATAATTCCTGAACCGGGCGGCAATCCAGTCCGCGGCCCGGTCACCGCCCTTCTGGCCGGTGCCCCGGCCTTCGAGTGCGTCGTCGGAAAGGTACTTCACCGTGGCGCGGATTTTTTCAGAGTCGATGGACTTCATCGCCTTTTGCGCGCTAGCAGGCAGGTCTGATGTTGGACGGTTGGGCTGGTTGGTTTGCCCGGAAAGCAACGGCGCACAAGCCAGCACCAGAATGGCAGCAGATTTCTTCATTTCTCCCCACTTGAATCTAATGAAAGTTGGCCTTGCCCGCCCGTTCCGCGACCGCGGATCAGCTCTTTGACTCTCACCCAGGTTTGAACTCAGGTACCTTTTCTCCGGGCGGGAATATCTGGATCGGCCCCGTGTTGCTCAGCCGGGCCAGCTTCTGGTTCAACTCGTTCATGTCAGCCTTGGACCAGCCGACAGTTGAGGATTCTATCTCGCCTTCAGGGGAAATCACAAAAACCGTGGGCACGTTGGTCAGACCGTAAGTCTTGGAGGCCGGGTATTTGCCTATTTCGTCCAGCAGCACGGGAAAAGTCACGCCAAACTCGCGGTTGAAGGCCTTGGTGTCAGCAGCATTGTCTTGCGAGACACCGACCAATGTGAACTTGGCGTTCTTTGCGTATGCCTTGAAAATCCGCTCTAGATACGGAAACGCCAACTGGCATACCGGACAGCTCACTTTGAAAAATGCGGCCACAACCGGGCCTTTCTTGAGCGCGTCTTTTAAGGAGAACTTGCTGTCATCGAGGAACGAGAGACTGATTTCCGGCGCCTGGACGCCAGTTTCGAGTGCAGGCATGAAACCTCCGAGAACTTCTTATTGTAAACAAGCTTTGGCCTGAAAGGCTCTAGAGCAGCGCCAGTTTGTTCATGACCTTCCGTGCCAGCCCGGTCAATGGCAGCCGCTCCACGGAACGCAGTGAAATCCAGCGCCCCGCAGACGCATTTCCCGTGGTGGATGAAAACACAAAAACCGTGTAGTTGGTGGTGGTAATGGAATGCCGCAGCTTCAGGAGTGGAGTCTTGCCTGCTTTCTCTTTCGCGTTGAGCGCAGGCAGTTCCCACATTCCCGGCATGAGTGAACTATCTTTTGCGCGCTGCTGAAGAAAGACATGGCCATTTCGTCGCGTCAGGGCATAGGTCAGCACCGCTTTGCGCCGCGGCGCTTGTTGGCGCCTTGCTCCCGCACCGCGCGAGGCGCACAGCGCAGCCACCGGACAGGCTTGGCACAACGGTTGTCTGGGCAGGCAAACCAACGCCCCCAGTTCCATCATGGCCTGGTTGAAATCACCGGGGTGCCGCTCCAAAAGCGATGCTGGCCACGGCGCTTGCAGTGTAGCGGCCCACACCGGGCAATTCCCGCAGCGCAACCGATGACGATGGGAATCCACCGTTGCCGGCGATCTCTTTGGCCGCAGCGTGCAGCGCGCGTGCCCGGCGGTAATAGCCCAGGCCGCTCCAAGCCGCAAGCACGGTCTGATCCCGGGCGCGGGCCAGCCGCTGTGCCGTGGGAAACTGACGGAGAAATTTCTTGTAGCGCTCTTTCACCACCGCCACGCGCGTCTGCTGCAACATGATCTCGGAAACCAGAATGCGGTAGGGGTCGGTCTCTCCGCGCCATGGCAGTTTGCGCTGCTTTTTGCTGAACCAGCGCAGGAGAGATTTACGGAACTTCCTGGTGTCAGTCTGGTTAGCGAATAATTCCGCAGAGGCCATGATGGAGGATTGTAGCGCAGACGATCATGCAGTCACGAACTCACTGGCGAGGTTGTGGCTTTTCAATTTGCTTGGACCGGAGTGGACGAGGTGGCCGCAAGCATCCAGCCTTTCTTAACTTGCTGCCACACGGAAATCACACGCAAACTAGCGCCGGGCTTGGCGAGCGCGCCGGCCTTCCCATTCAGATGAAGAACATAGGTCACCACCATGTCCGGGCCTTCCGGCTGTACGGATACTTCACCCACTGAAAACTCATCCAGGTGCTGGGCTTTCCAATGCTCCACCCAGCCCGCGCGGTCGAAGGCCTGGCCGCTGGCGTTTACGCCGACAAAAGTTGGCGCCAGGTGGTGCTCAAAGTTCGTCCAATCCTGGTCACGGACGGCTTGCCACATCAGGTGTTCGTACTGCTCGGTCCCGGTGACGTTGTTCCAGGTGGAATGTTTGGGCGCTCCAGCGCAGCCGGCAAGGACCGTTAGGAGAGGACAGATGATGATCAGATAATTTGCCAAGCGCATACACGAAGAATTTAACCACAGAGTACACAGAGGAGCACAGAGAAAATGATGGTGCCTTCGTACTGTCAAAGCGCCATTCCCCCGTTACAAAATCAAATACTTGTCTCGTGCTGTGC
>WNFI01270672.1_pt1 | contig 12447 bp, 9 predicted proteins | sample 5400471 | NCBI WGS metagenome assembly WNFI01 (sample SAMN13153348, study PRJNA577476) | soil metagenome | isolation source: 100 cm saprolite on Douglas fir-dominated hillslope | place: USA:California | collected 2013-09-17 | reverse complement strand
CGACCGGATCGCCCTCCTCGCGCCTTTGGTCACCAACCGCAAGGGCTTCTACACCGACCTCGCCAAGTGGGCGCTCGCCAAAGCGGTGTCGCACCTGCGCGTGGACGGCGAATACCTGCCCACCAAGGGCTGGCCGCGCCTCGACCGTTTCCGCGAGCACACCATCGAGCTGCCGGTGGCCGAGCTGGTGGTGAAGCCGGAGAACGAGAAGGAGCTGCGCGCCGCGGTCGAGTCCGCCCTCGACATGGGCAAGGGCGTGCTGCACGTGTGCTGCGGCGGCTGGGGCCAGCGCGAGACGCAGATCTACTCCGTGAAGCGCGCCTGCCCGTCGTGCGGCGCGAGCTTCCCCGAGCTCGACCCGCGCCTCTTCTCGTACAACTCGAAGCACGGCTGGTGCGCCGCGTGCTACGGCACCGGCCTCAAGATCGACGAGGTGAATTGGGACGATGAGCGCTCCAAGACCGGCACCGAGGACCACGTGCTCGATTCCTGGGTCGAGTGGCTCGAGATCGACGAGGCGTGCCCCTCGTGCGAAGGCAAGCGCCTCAACAAGGAAGCGCTCGCGGTGCGATTCCGAGGCCAGTCGATCGCCGACATGAGCGCGCGGCCGATCTCGAAGGCGCACACCTTCTTCGAGAAGCTCGCCGTGGCGGGCCGCGAGCAGGAGATCGCGCGCGACATCCTCGCCGAGCTCATCTCGCGCCTGGGCTTCCTCGAGCAGGTGGGCCTGGGATACCTCTCGCTCGACCGCGGCGCGCCGACGCTATCGGGCGGCGAGGCGCAGCGCATCAGGCTCGCGGCGCGACGAGGACACGATCCGCCGCGCCGAGCACGTGATCGACCTCGGTCCCGGCGCCGGACGCCTCGGCGGGCGCATCGTCGCGCAGGGCACGGCGGAAGAGCTCAAGGCCAATCCCGCTTCGCTCACCGGCCACTTCCTGCGCGCGCCGCTGCAGCATCCGATCCAGCCGCGCCGCACGATCGAGAAATCCACGCCGTCGGTGGAGGTGGTCGGCGCGCGGCTGCATAATTTGAAAGACGTGAACGTGCGCTTCCCGCTCGGGCGCCTGTCGATCGTGACCGGCGTGTCGGGCTCCGGCAAGTCGACGCTCGCGCGCGACGTGCTGCACGAGAACCTGCATCGCCTGGTCGCCGCGGCGCGCGATCGCAAGCAGGCGGGCGCCATGACCGGCACGAAGGGCATCAAGGGTTGGGAATCGGTATCGCGCGTGCTGGAGGTCGACCAGACCCCGATCGGCAAGACGCCGCGCTCGTGCCCGGCGACCTACGTCGGCTTCTTCGACAACATCCGCAAGCTCTTCGCCGACACGCAGGAGGCGCGCATCCGCGGCTACACCGCGAGCCGCTTCTCGTTCAATACCGCCGGCGGGCGCTGCGACGGCTGCGACGGCCAGGGCGTGAAGACCATCGAGATGAGCTTCCTGCCGGACGTGAAGGTCGCGTGCGAGGTGTGCAACGGCGCGCGCTTCAACGCCGAGACGCTCGCGGTGCAGATGCGCGGCAAGAACGTCGGCGAGGTGCTCGCCATGAGCGTCGACGAAGCGGTGGAGTATTTCACCCACCATCCGTCGATCCACCATTGCCTGCGCCTGCTGCAGGACGTGGGCCTGGGCTACCTCACGCTCGGGCAGCAGAGCCCGACGCTATCCGGCGGAGAGGCGCAGCGCATCAAGCTGGTGACGGAATTGGCGAAAGTGCGTGGTCCGCAAGCTCCGCGTCCGGGGCGCGCATCGATGGCCGCGCACACGCTCTACGTGCTCGACGAGCCCACCGTCGGCCTGCACATGGCCGACGTCGAGAAGCTCATCCGCGTGCTGCATCGTCTCGTCGACGCAGGCAACAGCGTCGTCCTCATCGAGCACAACCTCGATGTCATCGCGGAAGCCGACTGGATCGTCGACATGGGCCCCGAAGGCGGAGACGCCGGCGGCAGGATCGTGCTGGCGGCGCCGCCCGAGGAGTTCCTCAAGGCGGGCGCGAAGTCGCACACGGCGAAGGCGCTGCGGGAATTCCTCGCCTCCCGATAGGCCCACGCTCGCGGCTGTGCGGCGATGGCGGCCGCCGTGGACGTCGCCAAGCTGCGATAGCGGCACGCCGTCGGCGTAAAATTGCGCCATGTTTCGCACGCTTCTCATCTTAGCGATCGTCGTTGCGCAGCCGGCCCTCGCGGCCGATCCCGCCAAGGTCTTCCGCTACGCGTTCCCGGTCGCGGAGACCTCGCTCGACCCGCAGAAGGTGAGCGACCTCTACTCGAGCTTCATCAACAACGCGATCTTCGACTCCCCGCTCAAGTACGACTACCTCGCGCGGCCGTTGAAGCTGAAGCCCAACACGCTCGCCTCGATGCCCGAGATCAGCGCGGACGGCTTGACCTACACCTTGCGTGTGCGGCCGGGGATCTACTTCGACGACGATCCCGCCTTCAACGGCAAGAAGCGCGAGCTCACCGCGCAGGACTACGTCTACACGATGAAGCGGCTGTTCGACCCGAAGCTCGCCGCGCCGCTGCTCTCCGAGGTCGAGGGCTACGTCGTGGGCAGCGACGAGCTGCTCGCGAAGGCGCGCAAGGCCAACCACCTCGATTACGACGCGCCGCTCGAAGGCCTGAAGGCGCTCGACCGCTACACGTGGCAGGTGAAGCTGAACCAGCCGTTCTACAACTTCATCTACAACTTCGCCGACTGCCGTGCCACATGCGCGGTGGCGCGCGAGGTGGTGGAGCGCTACGCCAGCGACATCGGCGCGCATCCGGTCGGCACCAACGCGTATCGCGTCGCGTTCTGGAAGCGTTCGTCGAAGCTGGTCTTCGAGCCCAACCCGAATTTCCGGGAGGAGTACTTCGACGGCGAGCCCGCGGCGGACGACGCCGAGGGCCAGGCGATCCTCGCGAGCATGAAGGGCAAGCGCATGCCCTCGATCGGCCACGTCGAGATCTACGTGATCGAGGAGACGCAGCCGCGCTGGCTCTCCTTCCTCAACGAGGAGATGGACTTGATCTCCATCGTGCCCAACGAGTTCGCCAACGTCGCCATGCCCAACAACAAGCTCGCGCCCAACCTCGCCCGGCGCGGCATCGTGATGTCGCAGGTGCCGGCGCTCGACCTCACCTACGCGTACTTCAACATGGACGACCCGATCGTGGGCGGGTACACGCCGGAAAAGGTCGCTCTGCGCCGCGCGATTTCCCTTGCCTACAACGTACGCGACGACATCGCCATCATCCGCAAGAACCAGGCGATCCCGGCGAACACGCCCTACAGCCCGGGCGTGGCGGGCTACGACCCGGCCTTCCGCACCACGGCGAACGAGTACGACGTCGCCAAGGCGAAGGCGCTCCTCGACATGTTCGGCTACGTGGACCGCGATGGCGACGGCTACCGCGACATGCCCGATGGCACGCCGCTCGTGCTCAAGTTCAATTCGACGCCGACCGCCCTCGACATGCAGGTGGACGAGCTTTGGAAGCGCAGCATGGACGACATCGGCCTGAAGATCACCTTCCGCAAGGCGAAGTGGCCCGACCTCCTCAAGGAGAGCGTCGCGGGCAAGCTGATGATGTGGCAGCTGGGCGGCGCGGCCTCGGCACCCGACGCCGACACCTGGCTGTCCTCGCTCTACAGCCAGCACATCGGCACGTTCAACCGGGCGCGCTTCAAGCTTGCCGAGTACGACCGGCTCTACGAGAAAGCTCGCGTCATGCCCGATACGCCTGAGCGCACCAAGGTGTACCAGGCCATGGCCAAGCTGGTCGTGGCCTACGCGCCGTGGAAGCTCAACGCGCACCGCATCCTCACGGACATGTGGTATCCGTGGGTCGTAGGCTACCGCCGCCCCCTGGTGCAGAACAACGCGTTCTGGAAATACATCGACATCGACCTTGAAAAGAAAAAGGGGCCCGGAGGCCCCTGAGTGGGGGGGTCGAACTCCTTCCTACTTGAACGCGTAGCGGATGCTGCCGTACACGAAGCGCGCCCGCGCGTCGTAGCTCTGCGGGTCGTAGCCCGCCTGGAATGTCACGCGCTGGTTGGTCATCGGCGGGTTGGTGTCGAGGACGTTCTTCGCGCCGAGCACCAGCGTGAGGTTCTTGAATCCCGTGAAAGCCGCCTGCACGTCGAGGAGCGACTGCGAGCTCACGCGGCGCAGGTTGCCGTCGAGGTCGGTATTCACGTCCACGTAGCCCGACTGGTACGACTGCGCCAGCGTGAGCGCCCACGGGCCCGAGTCCCAGCCGACGGTGGCGTAGTGCTTCCAGCGCGGGATCACGCCGGCGACCGGCGATCCGAACCCGTTCGACACGAGGCCGCCATACGAGCCGTCGGTGTTCTGCCCGTCGTAGCGGATGTAGTACGAGCCCGACATGTCGAGGCGCACCCGCCCCCAGCTCGTGCGCGGAAACTTGTAGTGCGCCTCGAGGTCGAGGCCCTCGATGTGCAGCGCGCCCAGGTTGGTGAAGGTCTGCTGGATGTTGGTGATGGGGCCCGGCAGGTTCGGGAAGCCGGCGCTCGGCGCGCCGCGCGTGACGAGGAAGCCGTAGCGGTCGAGGTCGCCGAGGATGGTGGCCACCGGCACGCCGTTGGTCACGGTGTTGTTGAGGCGGATCTTGAAATAGTCCACCGACACCGAGAATGCGTTGCTCGGCTCGAACACGAAGCCGAGCGTCGCCTGCTCGGACTTCTCCGGCTGCAGGTCCGGGTTGCCGCCGAAGATCAGCGGGAACTGCGTGATGCAGTCGATGCCGTTGTCGTGCGTCACCGGGCATCGGATCGGGTCGCTGGTGCCGTTCGCCGACACGGCGCCGATGCGCGGCGAGAAGAGCTGGAACAGCGACGGCGCGAGGAAGCCCTTGCCGTATGAGGTGCGGAACAGCCAGTTCTGCGTGGGCTGCCAGCGCAGCGCCGCCTTCGGGTTGGTGGTGCGCCCGAAGTCACTGTAGTCGTCGGTGCGCAACGCGAAGTTCGCCTCGAGGGAACGCAGCACCGGGACGTTCAGCTCCGCATACAGCGCGTTCACGTCGCGGTCGCCGGCGACGCTCTTGATGTTGCCGCCGAAACCCGACAGGTCGCCGGTGGAAAGGACGGGGGCGGCGATCTGCTCGAGCTTTTCCTTGCGCACGTCGAATCCGAACGCCACGGCGAGCGGGCCCGCGGGCAGGTTGAAGACCTCCCCGGAGATCTTCCCCTGCACGCCCGAGTTGGTGGATTTGCCGTTGAAGACCTCGCCGATGAAGTTGGTGGCCTGCTCCTCCTGCACGATGGCCGGCGTGTTGGTGCCGAAGAGGTTCACGCGACCGCTATTCAGCAGCGGAAGCAGCCGCGAGTAGAGCGGGAAGCCGCCATTCAGCTGCTCCTTGGTCTTTCCCTGTGCGTAGGTGTACGACCCGTCGAGGTCCCAGGTGCCCCAGGAGCCCTTCACGCCGGCGACCACCTGGCCGCCCTTGTTGGTGTCCGTGGTGTCGCGTTGGCCCGCCTCGTAGGCGCGGAAGCGCACGTCGAGGGGCTGGCCGGCGACGCCGTGCGACGCCGCGAGCGCGGTCGGATAGAACGGGCTCGACGGCAGGATCGTCACCGTCGCGGGAATGTCCGAGTTCGGCCCGTAGAAGAAGACGCGCGAGATCGGCACCGGCTGGATCTTGAAGCGGTTCTCGTCTTCGGTGTAGAGCGCCGTGCCGTACGCCTGCCAGGTGTTGGTGAGCTGGAACTTGACCGAGCCGAAGACGTTCTTGTTCTTGGTGTCGGGGATCGCCTGCACGCCCTTGTCGGCGGCCGGATCGTAGAAGCAGCCATGGAGCCCCGCGATGTTGTCGTTGAAGAAGACCGATGGCGCGCAGTTGGGCGCGCTCGGCACGCCGATGCCGCCCGTGGCGATGCGCCCCGGGAAGGTGTTGCTCGAGATTCCGACGAGGCCGATGTCGTCGCGCACGGACGTGTTGGAGAAGTTGCGGTCCACCTGGTCGAGGTGCTTCTGCTTTTCGTACGACGCCGAGAAGAGGACGTTGAAGCGCTGCGTGGCGAGGTCGCCGAAGCCGATCGCGCCGCTGTACTTCTCCTGCTCGCCGCCGCCGCTCCTCGTGGGCGCGCCGTAGAACACCGTCGCCTCGGCACCGCGATAGTCGGTGCGCACGATGAAGTTGATGACGCCCGCGATGGCGTCGGAGCCGTACACCGCGGAGGCGCCGTCCTTGAGGATCTCGACGCGCTCGATGGCCGCGAACGGGATCACCGAGAGGTTCACGCCTTGCACGCCGTTGATCTCGCCGGCGAAGCCGTTGACGCGCTTGCCGTTGATGAGGATCAGCGTGCGCCCGCCGGTCAGGCCGCGCAGCGACGCGGTATTCGCCGAAAAAGTGGTCGCGCCGATGGTGCTGGTGTAGGTGGCGTTGCCGAAGCTGTTGTTGGAAGCGACCAGCTGCAGGAGCTCGACCGCGTTGGTCGCGCCCGACTTGTCGATCTCCTCGCGCGTGATCACCGTCACCGGCAGCGCGGTCTCGCCTTCCACGCGCTTGATGTTGGATCCCGTGACTTCGATGCGCTCCTTTGCCGCCGGTGCCGGCTGTTGCGCCCACGCCGCAGGCGCGACCGCCGCGAGGCCCAAGGCCCCGATCACTGCAATGGCCAATTTCCGATCTTTGCGATTCATGTTTTCCCCAGGGATTTTGTTTGGCTTCGGAACGTTAAAGAGCGCGCATATGAGCGTCAACGGAATTCAAGCCTCGCTCGCACTGCACGTTGCTGGCATGCAACCGCGCTGTTTCCAAACTGCTACTTCCATCCAATTCTTTTGAAATCGGCCTTCAGTTGGTGCCGAGCCTCGACTTTCCCGAGGCGGCCTCGGCGAGCATCCGGTTCAACACGCGGATGGTCACCTCGGCGGTCGCGATGAGCTCCACCAGGCGCTCGGCGCGCCGCGAGAGGCGCAGCACGTCGGGCGGCACACGCACCTCGTCGAGCGTCATGTTTCTCTCCTCGCCGTGGATCTCGATCCAGCGCGCGACGTCGGCGGGCTCGACCTCGAGCTCGCGCGCGACCTCTTCGGGGGTGGCCGCGCCCAGCCGGATGCGCGCGATGGCATCGAGGCGCTGGCCGAGGTGCACGTGGCGGCGGCGTGGGGTCTTATTCATCGAAGTCGACTCCGGTTCCGGGCATGCCGAGCTTCTCCTTCAGGAGGGCCACCTCGAGGGTCCGCTGGCCGAGCAGGCGCTCGAGGTTGCGCACCTGCAGCTGGAGGTCGGCGACCTCGCCTTCCAGCCCCGCGGTCGGCGACGCGCCCGCCGTGAGGTCGGTGTCGACGATCTCGCGATAGACCTTGCGCCAGTAGTAAAGGACGTTGAGCGCGATCTGGTGGCGCTTGGCGACGTGCGCGGCGGACATGCCCGGCATCATCGACTCGCGCACGATCGCGATCTTCTCGGTGAGGCTTCTTCGGTGGCGCGTGCCGCGGGGCCCGGCGTTGGGGACCTTCACTCGATGTGTCTCCGTGCAATATGTCGTCACGCCTCCCGTGGCCTGCGACGCCGCCGCAATGTTTCGTCACGCCGCCGCAAGGTTCTCGCAACACATGGGCCCCGCTGGCCGCGCCATCGCCGTGTTCGCATCGCCCGCTGAACATACCATCCGTTTAGTTGCAGCTACAACGGTTGCAACATCCGGTAACGCGGATTTCCGGCTGGTGCAAAATAGGCGCCTTCGCCCCGGGATCGGAGGTCCCATGCGCACCGCCTCGCAGCTCGCCAGCCTGGTTCTTGCCGCGGCACTTTCCTGCGGCCACGCGCGGGCCGACCTCAAGATCGCCTACATCGACCCGCTGTCCGGGGGTGCGGCGAGCGCGGGCGTGAGCGCGCAGAAGCACATCGTCTTCTACGCCGACAAGATCAACGCCGCGGGGGGCCTCAACGGCGAGAAGATCGAGGTGCTGTCCTTCGACAACAAGGTGAACCCCCAGGAGTCGCTCATCGTCCTGAAGAAGGCGATCGACGAGGGCGCGCGCATCGTGTTCCAGGGCAACGGCAGCGCGGTCGCCCACGCCATCACCGACGCGGTGCTGAAGCACAACGAGCGCAACCCCGGCAAGGAAGTCCTCTACTTCAACTACGCGGCGATCGACCCGGCGCTCACCAACGAGAAGTGCCACTTCTGGCATTTCCGCTTCGACGCGGACGTCGACATGAAGATGGGTGCCCTCACCGACGCCATCGCGAAGGATGCGAAGATCAAGAAGATTTACCTGATCAACCAGGACTACTCGTTCGGCAAGGCGGTGTCGGCGGCGGCCAAGTCGATGCTCGCGGCGAAACGCCCCGACATCCAGATCGTCGGCGACGAGCTCCATCCGCTGCAGAAGGTGCAGGACTTCTCGCCCTACGTGGCGAAGATCAAGGCCTCCGGCGCCGACACCGTGATCACCGGCAACTGGAGCAACGACATGCTGCTCCTCTTCAAGGCCGGCAAGGACGCCGGGCTCAAGGTGAACTACTACACCTACTACGGCGGCGGGCTGGGCTCGGTGCCCGCCATCGGCAAGGACGGCGTCGGCGCGTTGAAGCAGGTGACCGAGATGCACAACAACGTGTTGCGCGAGCTCGATCCCGACGAGATCGCGTTTCGCAAGCGCTACACCGACAAGGCCGACGAGTTCTACTACTGGCGGCTGAAGAACACCTTCGCGCTGCTGGTCGCGGCCGCGGCCAAGGCGAAGTCCAACGACCCCGTGAAGCTCGCGCGCGCGCTGGAGGGCATGAAGCTCGACACGGTCGTGGGCCCGATGGAGATGCGCGCCGACAACCACCAGCTGCTGCAGCCCCTCTTCGTCTCCACGCTCTCCGACAAGGTGAAGAACGGCCTGGAGGGCACCCCCTTCGGCTTCGCGACCGACCGCAAGATCGACGCGAAGGACACCGCGCTTCCGACCAGTTGCAAAATGCAGCGCCCGGGCTAGGCGATGCTCGAGCTCGTCACGTTCTCACTCCTCAACGGGGTGGTGTACGGGCTGCTGCTGTTCATGCTGTCCTCCGGCCTCACGCTGATTTTCAGCATGATGGGCGTGCTCAACTTCGCGCACGCGAGCTTCTTCATGCTCGGCGCGTACTTTTCATACCAGGTCGGGCGCTGGGTCGGCTTCTGGCCGGCGCTGGTGATCGCGCCGCTCGCGTGCGGCGTCGTGGGCGCCCTGGTCGAGCGCTTCGGGCTGCGCCGCGTGCACCGTCAGGGCCACGTCGCCGAGATCCTCTTCACCTTCGGCCTCGCGTACGTGCTCGCCGAGCTGGTCGTCATGGCGTGGGGACGCGGGCCCATCGAGAACCGCGTGCCGGCCTCGATCGACTTCCCGATCTTCACGCTGATGGGCACGAGCTACCCTTTCTACAAGATGATGATGATGGCGATCTCCATCGGCATGTTCGCCTTCCTCTGGCTCGCCTTCAAGCGCACGCGCGTGGGGCTCGTGATCCAGGCGGCCCTCACCCATCCGCAGATGGTGGGCGCGCTCGGCCACGACGTGCCGCGCCTCTTCGTCCTGGTGTTCGCGGTCGGCAGCGCGCTCGCCGGGCTCGCCGGCGTGATCGGCGGATTCGCTCTCCTCACCGAGCCCAACATGGCCGTAGCCTTTTGGCCCATCGTCTTCGTGGTGGTCGTGGTCGGCGGCCTGGGCTCGATCCCGGGCGCCTTCATCGCCTCGATGCTGATCGGCATCGTGCAGACCTTCGCGGTGGCGCTCGATGTGTCGCTCCTCGACGCCTTCAGGGCCATGGGCGTCTCGGTCGCCTCGAATTCCGCGCTGCGCGAGGTCTACGCGATCAAGGTCTCGCAGGCCGCGCCGATCATCCCCTACTTCCTGCTGGTGCTGATGCTCATCGTGCGCCCGCGCGGCATCATGGGCACGCGCGACCAATGAGCCGCGCCACGCGCGCGCTCGCCGCATCGGTGGCGCTCCTCGTCGCGCTGCCGTGGCTCCCGGGCCTCGACGGCGACTTCGCGCGCTCGCTCCTCTCGCAGATGGGCATCGCCGCGATCTTCGCGATCTCGTACAACCTGCTGCTCGGGCAGACCGGTCTCCTCTCGTTCGGGCACGCGGTGTACTTCGGGCTCGGGGGATATGCGGCGATTCACCTGCTGCGCGCCGTCAACGGCGGGCTCGCGATCCCGGTGCCCTTGGTGCCGCTGGCGGGCGCGCTCGCGGGGCTGGCCGCCGGCATCGTCTTCGGCGCGGTCGCCACGCGCCGCGCGGGAACCATCTTCGCGCTCATCACGCTCGGCGTGGGCGAGCTCGTGCACGCGGCGTCCCTCATGCTGCCGGGGTTCTTCGGCGGCGAGGAAGGCGTCACCGCGAGCCGCACCCGCGCGCCGCATGTTCTCGGCCTCGATTTCGCCTCGCAGATGCAGGTCTACTACGTGATCGCCTTCTGGCTGCTCGTCAGCGCGATGCTGGCGCTGGCCTTCATGCGCACGCCCGTGGGCCGCATGTGCAACGCCGTTCGCGACAATCCCGAGCGCGCCGAATTCATCGGCTACAACCCGCAGCGCGTGCGCTTCATCGTGTGCGCCGTCTCGGCCGCCTTCGCGGGGCTCGCCGGCGGGCTGCACGCGATCAACTACGAGATCGTGACCTCCGAGGCGGTGGGCGCGGTGCGCTCGGGAGAGGTGCTGCTGATGGTCTACATCGGCGGCGTGCACCACTTCATCGGCGCGATCCTCGGCGCCGTCGCCATCACGTGGCTGCAGGTGAGCCTCAGCGGGTACACGACGGCGTGGCTCTTGTACCTCGGGATCTTCTTCATGGCGATCATCCTCTACGCGCCCGGCGGGCTTGCGCAGATCCTCACGCGCCATGGGACGCTCTTGCGCACGCGCGCGCTGCCGTTCGTGCTGCGCGCCTACGCCTTTGCGCTCCCGGCGGCGGCGATGATGATCGTCGGCGCGGCAACGCTCCTCGAGATCGCGTATCGATTGTCGACGCAGCCCGAGTCCGGAACGCGCATGAAGCTCTTCTGGATCCCGATGGACGCCGCCACGCCCTGGCCGTGGCTCGGTGCGGCGGCGGTCGCGCTCGCCGGATTCTTTCTCCTGCGCCGCGCCGCGCCCGGCGTTCGCGCAGCGTGGGAGCTTGCCGGCGACCCCGACGGCATCGAGGCCGCCAATGCCTGAGAGCGCGCTCACGCTACGCGACGTGCACAAGAGCTTCGGCGCCACGGCGATCATTCGCGGCGTCTCGCTGGAGATTCCCGTGGGCGAGCGCCACGCGATCATCGGGCCCAACGGCGCGGGCAAATCGACGCTCTTCAACCTGGTGAGCGGCCGGCTCGCGCCTTCCAAGGGATCGATCGCGCTGAACGGCGACGAGATCGCGGGCCTCAGGCCTTTTCACATCGCCCGCCGCGGGCTTGCGCGCAGCTTCCAGGTGACGAACATCTTTCCGCGCCTCACCGTGTTCGAGAACGTTCGTTGCGCCCTGCTGTGGCCCCTCGGCCATCGCTACGACTGCGTGCGCGGCGTCGATCGATTGCGCGACGTGAACGAGCGCGCGGCGCAGGTGCTGGCGCAGATCGGGCTCGCCGCGCGGCGCGAGGCGCAGGCGGGGGTGCTCACCTATGCCGAGCAGCGCGCATTGGAGATCGGCATCACCGTCGCCGGCGGCGCGAGCGTGATCCTACTGGACGAGCCCACCGCGGGCATGAGCCGGCGCGAGACCGAGAAGGCGGTCGAGCTCATCCGCGAGGTCTCGCGCGGCCGCACGCTGGTCATGGTCGAGCACGACATGAGCGTCGTCTTCGGCCTCGCGGACCGCGTCTCGGTGCTGGTGTACGGAGAGATCATCGCGAGCGACACGCCCGAGCGCATCCGCGCGAATTCGACGGTGCAGGCGGCTTACCTGGGGACGGCAGCCCATGCTTGAGGTCGACGATCTCCACGCGTATTACGGCAAGAGCCACATCCTGCATGGCGTGACGATGCGCGTGGGCGAAGGCGAGATCGTGAGCCTCCTCGGGCGCAACGGCGGCGGGCGCTCGACGACGGTGAAGACCATCATGGGGGAGGTGGCGCCGTGCGGAGTGATTCGCTGGCGCGGCCAGCGCATCGACGGCAAGAAGCCCCATGAGATCGCGCGGCTGGGACTGGGCTATGTGCCGGAGAACCGCGACATCTTTCCCGGCCTCACGGTGCGCGAGAACCTGGTGCTCGGGATGAAGACGGGGCGCGACAAGACTCGCTGGAGCATCGATGACGTGTTCACGCTCTTCCCGCAGCTTGCCGCCCGCTGCGATGCGCCCGGGGGTGTGCTATCGGGCGGCGAGCAGCAGATGCTCGCCATCTGCCGCACGCTGATGGGCGACCCCGATCTCATCATGGTGGATGAGCCGACCGAGGGGCTCGCGCCGATGCTGGTGGAGATCGTGCGCGAGCTCCTCGAGAAGATCGCTCAACGGGGAATCGCGAT
>WNFI01058657.1_pt1 | contig 12447 bp, 13 predicted proteins | sample 5400471 | NCBI WGS metagenome assembly WNFI01 (sample SAMN13153348, study PRJNA577476) | soil metagenome | isolation source: 100 cm saprolite on Douglas fir-dominated hillslope | place: USA:California | collected 2013-09-17 | reverse complement strand
AATCACCGCGATCGCACCCACCTTGAGGGAGGTGAGCAGCACCTGGATAGCGCCACCCGTGCGCACGTTCAAGTAATTGACCACCGTGACCGCCACAACGACTAGGGCCGCGAGCGGCTGGGCCGCGGTGAAAATGAAGTCGTATCTCCCGATGTGGTAAGTGAACAACGGGGCCGCCACGATGGGGAATAGGAATCCGAGGAACCGCAGAAATCCGGCGGCCAGAGTCGCCATCGCCACCGGCCGGTCGAGAAACGAGCTCATCCAGCCGAACAGAAATCCCCACAAAGGACCGAGACCGCGGTTGAGGTAGACGTACGGGCCGCCTGCTTTGGGAAATGTCGCGCCCAGTTCGGCATAGCAGAAAGCGCCAAAGAGCACGATGAGGCCGCCGATGATCCAGGCGGTAAGGACCAGTTTGGCCGAACCCACAGTGCGGGCCATGTCACTTGAGACAAGAAAAATGCCGGAGCCGATGGTGTCGCCAATCACGATGGCAGTCGCAGACCAGAGACCCAGGCCGCGAATCAGGTCCGCTCGTTCCGGTTGCGCTGTCAGGTTGGGACGCGATGCGCTCACAAAGGTTGACAGAGCCTACTATCCGGAATTCAGGTGGTCAATCAACTTCGCCGATGAGCCGGAGCGAAGCGAGGGACTTATGTGTTTTGTGGCCTCGAGTTGCCCTTACGCGCTATCATCGAGGCGTTATGGCTACACAGAAATTCATGCTGAGCGATTTTCCCTGGGACCCGCGCTATCGCGTTTCCTCTCTCGATGATGTGCTTACTCCTGCGTTGCTCCTTTATCCAGAATTCGTCGTCTCCAACATCGAGCGCACCTTGGACTTGTTGGGTGGCGACGCGGACCGCTGGCGCGTGCACATCAAAACCGCAAAGCTGGGCTACACGCTTCGCATGCTGGTCGAACGCGGCATCCGCAATTTCAAATGCGCGACCACTCTGGAACTGCTGGTGGCTTGCCGCAGCGGCGCGGGAGACGTACTCTTTGCTTATCCGGCCGTGGGCGCAAATGCGCGGCGCGTCAGCGAAATAGCCGATCAGTTCCCACAAGTGAGCATTTCCGTTTTAGCCGAAAACGAACAGCAAGTGCGGCAATGGCGCGGCAGCCGGGTGGGAGTCTTCCTCGACATGAATCCCGGCATGGATCGCACTGGCATCGAGCAAGGCCACAGCAGTGAAGTTGTCGAACTGTGTCGCGCGATTGGCAACCTTGGGCTGGAGTTCCGCGGCCTCCACTACTACGACGGTCATTTCGGCGGATTGGAAACGCGCGAACGGAACCGCGCCGCTCATTCCGGCTATGACCGTTTGCTGAAAGTTGTGAGCGAGCTCGAACGGAGCGGCATGCATGTGCCGGAAGTGGTGACAGCCGGAACGCCGACATTCCCAAGCTCACTCGCCTACGAAGGCTTCCGCACAGGAAGATTCATCCATCGCGTTTCGCCCGGAACTACGGTTTATTGCGATGCCACCACTCTGGCGCAGCTTCCTAACGAGTACGGCTACCGGCCGGCAGTGCTGGTCTTGACGTGCGTGGTTAGCCATCCGCGTGCGGGAATCATCACTTGCGATGCCGGACACAAGTCAGTATCCGCAGACGCGGGTGTTCCCACCTGCGTCGTCGTTGGGCATTCAGAACTGACGCCGCTCTCGCCCAGTGAAGAGCATCTGCCAATGGCGGTGCAGGGGGAAAAGGCGGGTCCGCAAGTAGGGGAAGCGCTTCATCTCCTTCCGCGGCATGTCTGCCCCACAGTGAACAATTTCGATTGTGCGCTGGTGGTCCGAGATGGCGAGATCAAAGCGGTAGAAAGAGTTTCAGCACGCGGGCGCGAAGCGCCGCTTCTGCTGGCAGCAGACCAAGCGGTTCCTCTAAGCAGCTAAGAAACTGCTACGAAATCTTAGGACCACATTGCACACGGGGCGCTTGTGCGCTTTCGCTGGTCGAGACCGCGCGGAATGAATTTCCTCATTCAGCTGCATAGTTCTTTTTACTTTTTTCGACGCGCGACCTGTTTCTTTGCAACGCGCGGTTTCTTCTTGCTTATTTTTTTCTGGCAGTACGCGATGCAATCGATCTCGATCAGCATCCCCGGAGTGTGCCCCAGATCACTGCCAACCGTGGTGCGCACAGGATAAGGCTGCGAAAAGCGTTGCGCATAGACCGAGTTGTAGCGGGCAAAGAGGCTTGTGTCGCTCAGGTGCACGGTAGCTTTGACCACGTCGCCAAGCGAAGCGCCGTCAGCCTCGAGAATCGCGGAAATGTTGTCGATGGTCTGCGCGGTCTGCTGCTCAATGGTATCGCCGACTAGATTTCCACTGGACGGATCAAGCGGCCCTGTACCGGTCACGAAGATAAAGTCTCCCGCCCGCCATCCCTGTGAGTATGCTCCACGCGGAGGCGCACCTCGCGCGCTTTGAATCGTATGTTTGGCCATGTTCTCCTCTCTTGTTATCTTAACGGAGATATAGAATGCGGCCTGCCTGGTCTTGGCCACACTCCGCATTTCATCTCCAGACACCACGTGATAACTGCCGTATGGTCGCCTACTCTTCCAATATCGGTTGTTTCCAGTTAGGCCGTCCGGCGGTTGATTCTTTCGCTGACTTGGCGCCCCGGCTGCGCAGCCACTGCACCAGGGCCGCAGCGCCGCTTCGATTCGCTGCGTCTAGTGGCGAAAGCTTGTCGTATCCAACCCAGTTCAAATCGGCACCACGATGGAGAAGGTACTCAGCCGCCACTCTCTGACCTCCATGACATGCGCACCAGAACGCATTGGTGATCTCGTCTGGCGACGGCGGTGGAACAGCTTTGAAACACTCGTCGACACGATCCATCAATCCCAAAGCAGCGGCCTGCCAGAGTGTGGTTTGCGCCCCACGCTCGAGCAGTCGACGCGCCGCTTGCCATTGCCCAAAAGCCACTGCGTCAGACATCGCCGTACCGCCACCGATAACGGATCCCCGCGCCTCAATGTTCGCGCCATGGTCGAGGAGAACGTCGATTGCTCCCACGTCATTGCTACTCGCAGCCCAGTGGAGCGGAGTCTCGGAATGGCGGCCAGCGAACGCTGCGTTGACATCGGCGCCGGAGGCGGCTAGCGCGGCTATGGTCTCCAAATTGTTGGGGAAATGGCCGGGCCAGTCCGTAGCTACGTGGAGCAGCGTACGCTCATTATCGACCCTTGTATTCGCAAGACTAGAGTTCTGGCTCAGTAGCCGCTTCAATGACTTAGTGTCACCACTGGAGATTGCCTCAACGGCTGCCGCAGCCTGCTTCAATGATTCGACGTGAGCTTTGAGTTTTCGCCAACTCGGAAATCCATACTTCCGAGCTAAAGTCAGTTGGGCAGCAGAAAGTGAAGTAGTCTTCCCTTGCCTGCGAAGGGCCACTACTTGTTGTTTGGCTAGTTTCTTGAGGAATTCCAGGCTTGGACGAGCAGGTAGTGCGTCTACTTTTCCCATGCGACACCTTCTTTCAAATTTGTCGGTCGTCCGCGTGCCGACAGAAAGAAGGCAATACAATTTGAAGAAGCAGGCAGGTTCAACCCTTTACGCGGACCGAAGGCCCCCTGATCGGCCTTAGGCAGTTTAACCAAATCGCCCAAGGGCCCGCAACTACTTCGGCAGTCGGCTTTGTTCCAGCCGCTTCCCGTATTGTCGGCGACTCGGAGAGCGCCGGGATAAACCGGCATGTTGTAGGGGATGGCCAAGGCCCTGGGGGTTGGTTTATGTGCTTGATGGGAGCGTGCGCAAGGCAGGCGCCAGGGTGCGCGTGGCCGCGCGGTTGATTTGCGCGGGCAGCGGGTACGTTGTGTGGTCGGAAACCTACGACCGGCCATTCGACGACATCTTGATGGTTCAAGATGACATCGCCGGCGAAGTCAGGAAAGCACTGAGGGCATCCATCGAGGCCAGACCAGACCACTAGCGACGACACCGAGAACCAGAAGTGAATTCTACGGCATGAAGCCTTGCGTGCGGCAAACCTTCACGATTCCCAGACGATCATCGGCGCCAATCTTGTGTTTCATGCGATAGAGATGGTTCTTCACCGTTTGCTCCGAGAGACAGAAGCGATTGGCGATTTCCTTGTTCGTGAGGCCCTCGGCAATCAAGGGAATTAACTGCTGTTCGCGCCGGGTCAATCCCAATTGCTGGCGCACGCTGGCGGAAGGGAAGGAGGTTGCTTCCCGTTCCATGTAGCGGAATAGAGTTGCGCAAAGCGTCCCGGGGCAGATCGCTTGGCCTCCTTGCAGCGCGCGCACGCCTTCCACAACGTCTTCAGCGGAAGCGTCTCGCGGGAGGTAGCCGTGGACTCCTGCACGCACGCACTGCAAAAACTCTGCTTCCTCTCCCGACACGCCAATCAGTAGAACCTGCACCTTGGGAGCGGTCGTGCGTACTCTGCGAACTGCGGTCAAATCTTCGTTTCTATTGCCGCGCGAGGAAAGCAGCAGGATGTCCGTATCTTCGTTGAGCAAATCCTCCGTCCGGAATGGTTCCGTCATGTCCATTCCGACCACTTCGATCTCGCCGTTCTTGACCAGCATCCTCGAAAGCGCTTCTCTTAACAAACGATTCTCAGCGGCAACGAAGACGCGCGGTTTCCGCCGCGCATTTGCGCCCGGGTTTAGCCGCGCGGCGCTTTCCACGGCCGCGAAATTTGTCCGGCGGTCAGCATTCAAATTGCCCTTCTTTTGAGCTAGCTCGGCGAGCTGCAAAACCTGGCGCGTTCCTACACTCATCGTGGCTCATCCTCCGTCAGTCTTCGCCGTCACAAGCGTCATGATCAGCGATTTAGTCGAGCCCCACGCGTTCACCTCGCTAAAGCAATTTTGCAGCCGCCATCGTTTGGCTCCCATTTTCTGTCCGGGGCCGCAAACTCCCGACAAGTGAACCATTTAGGTTCTCAGCTGTGGATAACGCTTCCCTCCTTGGTCTCGAATTGGTACCAAACTGATTCCGCAGACTCAATTTGGGACCAAGGGTTGGGGTACACCCCTTGTATCTGGATAGAGGCGACACGTTGTGGTAAGAATGTCGCGCGGCGGACGGCGCCGGCAAGGTCAGCGGATCTTGAAGGCAACTTCAACTTCGACTTGGCAAGTGATGGGAGTGCCGTCGGGCCCATCAGCAGGCTTAAACCGCCAGTTCTTGACCGCTTCAGTGGCTTGCCGTTCCAATCCAGAGCCAGGCCCGTTCATTACTTGGACGTTTTCCGTTCGGCCGTCCGCAGTTACGACAACTCTTAGAACGACGGTTCCATTCAACTTGGCCGCACGCGCTTCATTGCTGTAAGCGGGTTGCGGGCAGTAGACACAACGGGGCGCTGTAACGCCACCGATGCCGGCGCGCGCGATTCCCGCCGTGGGCCCGTATGACCATACTGAATTTGCGGGAGGAGTACCGTCCGGAGCGCCGGGACCTTGCGCCAGGGTTGCTGCACGGTTTCCTTGAAGAGCTTATATTCGTCGGGGGTGGTGAAAAGGGCGGAGAACGGCTCCTGCCTCACAAGCTCAGTGACACGAACCGTCTCGACGCCGTAGCGGGGATCGGTGCGCTTGGTCAGCAAATTGATTTTGAGATCTTCGGATACCAGGACTCCGTGACTATGGTAAGGGGACGGTCATTGTCCAGCGCTCCCGGCGGGTAGGTCTGGCTTATCCGCGTGCCATGGACGGGAAGCCCCTCGATGGAGTCGGAGCCGATGTATTCCTTGGTAGTTTCCGGTTTGATAGGCTCGTTACGGTGTGGACGGCGTGGCCGCTAGAACTCCCTGGGCCACAGTCCATTGCCTGGCCGATTTGGTGAGGAAAACGGCAGTGCGGGGACTGGGGGGATGTGCTCGCCGTACATCCACTCGGCAACGCGACCGTCTCCCGGAGTGGCGACGGCAGAGGCGGTGGATTGAGAAAAGCCAGGCTGTGCGAAGCACAGGACAACAAGGAGAAATACAGGGCTGAGTGGAACGCGCATCTTGATGCTCCAGTCAGAGAGCGTGCAAGGAAAAAATACAGCATCCGGCTTGCTGTGGCAAGAGCGGAAGGCTCGGGTCCCCCACTTGCGAAAAGCGCCGGTTCAACGTTAACGGCAAGGGACAGAACCCGATAGTCAGGATTCGGAGAGGATGCGCTTGTAGTAGTTTTCGTAGGCGGGGGTGACGTCGTTTGCGCAGAATTTTTTCTTGGCGTTGATGCGGGCGATTTTGCCCATTTCGCGGCCGCGGTCGGCGCGGGACAAGATTTCGATGGCGTAGCGCGCGGCTTCCTTCACATCACCGGGTTGCACCAAGAATCCATCCACACCGTGCTCGACGACTTCGGGGACGCCGCCGACATTCGTGGCGATGACGGGGACTTCGCAGGCCATGGCTTCGAGGGCGGCAAGGCCGAAGGATTCGAGTTGAGAGGGAAGCAGGAAAAGATCGGCGGCGGCGAGCTTTTCGTAGACGACGTCCTGTTTGCCAAGGAAAAAGACATCTTTTTGGAGATGATATTTGCGAACGAGGTATTCGGCGGCGCCGCGGTCGGGACCGTCGCCGATGAGGACGAGCTTTGCGGGCATTTTAGCGCGGACGATGGCGAAGATTTCGACGGTGTCGGTGAGTCGCTTGACGGGCCGGAAATTCGAAAGATGCATGAGGATGGGTTCGCCGTTGGGAGCCCATTGAGCGGCAAAACCCTTGTCGGCGGTGCGATTGTACAGATCGCAGTTCACGAAATTGGGAATGATTTCAATGGGGCGCTTGATGTCGAATTCCTTGAGCGTTTGATTGAGCAAGTAGCGCGAGATGGCGGTGACACCGTCGCTCTGCTCGATGGAAAAGCGCGTAATGGGAAGATAGCTGCGATTGCTGCCGACGAGAGTAATGTCTGTGCCATGAAGAGTGGTGACGAACGGGAGCCGGCGCGGCGCGGCCATGGAACGCGCGAGCATGGCGCTGACGGAATGGGGAATGGCGTAGTGGACGTGGAGCAGGTCGAGGGATTCGGATTCGAAGACTTCCAGCATTTTTGTGGCGAGCGCGAGGGTGTAGGGAGGATGGTCGAAGAGCGGGTAAGAAACGACTTCGACTTCGTGGAAATGGATGCGCGGGTCGTTGGGGTTCATGCGGATCGGCGGGGCGTAGCTGATGAAATGAATGTCGTGGCCACGGGCGGCGAGTTCCATGCCGAGCTCTGTGGCGACGACGCCGGAACCGCCGTAAGTGGGATAGCAGGTGATGCCGATGCGCATAGGATGTGCTCTCGAGTCCCCGTCGCGTTATTGGGAGCCGCTAAGATACAACAGATTCCTGCCAGGGCAGCTTGCAGGGCAGGGAGACGAATGCTAGAGTCGCGCGCACCGCGCCGGGCATAAGGCGAGGGTGCGACGTCCCTATTAGACGCGGGAACGGGGAAATCCGTGACACGACTTTCTGGCAAAGTGGCGTTGATTACCGGCGGCGGAACGGGGATCGGGCGAGCGATCGCGCTGGCGTTTGCGCGGGAAGGCGCAAGCGTGGCTGTGGCGGGACGACGATTGGAAAAGTTGCGCGAGGTGATTGGCGAAGTGCAGAAGGCCGGTGGCGCAGGATTGGCGATGGAGTGCGATGTAACGCAGGTGCGGGAGGTCGAACGCGCGGTGAAGGGGACGGTGGAACGATTCGGTCGGCTGAATGTGCTGGTGAACAATGCAGGGACACTGCACGTCTCGACGGTGGAGGCGATCAGCGAGGAAGAATGGGACCGGATGATGACAGTCAATTTGAAGGGGCCGTTCCTGGTGTCGCGGGCCGTGCTGTCTGAATTTCGGAAATGTGGCGGGGGAGCGATCGTGAATATTGGGTCGGTGCTCGGGCTGGTAGCGGTGAAAGATCGCGCAGCGTATTGCGCGTCGAAAGGCGGAGTGACCATGCTGACCAAGGCTATGGCGCTCGATCACGCACATGAAAAAATTCGCGTGAATTGTATCTGCCCGTCGATCGTGGAGACAGAATTGGTGAAGGGTGTTTTCAACGAAACGGAGCAAGGACAGGCGCTGCGGAAGACGCGGATTGCGACGATTCCTCTTGGACGCATCGGGAGTCCCGTAGATGTGGCGGAGATGGCGGTTTTTCTGGCGTCGGAAGAATCGTCATGGCTTACGGGAGCCGCGATCCCATTGGATGGGGGGCTGACGGCGTACTGATGAGGCAGCAAACAAGATGACCAAGAAAATGTCGAGAGCAGAGAAACGGGTTACGGAACTGGTTCGGCAGCGGATGAAAGAAAGCCACTCGATGGAGATGCTGGGATTTGACGTGGAAAGCGTGCGCGAGGGGCGGGCGATTTTCCGGCTGGATGTCAAGCCGAACCACAAACAGATTCACGGCGTGGTGCACGGCGGAATTCTGGCGGCGCTGGCGGACACCACGGCGGCGATTGCGGCTTATACCGCGATTCCCAAGGGGACGGAGATCGCTACCGTGGAGTTGAGCATCAATTATCTGGAGCCGGTGCCGGGCGGGCGCATCAAGGCGGACGCGCGAGTACTGCGCGCGGGAAGAAATTTCATTGTGACCGAGTGCGAAATTTTCAACCAGGACGGCTCGTTGGCCGCAAAAGCGGCCGATTCTTCGCCATCCTTGTGGACGTACTTAATCACACGCTTAAAAATGAGCAGGTTTGGGCTGCCCTGGCGAGTGAGTTTGATGCAATCGCGGTCATACCACTCGACGGTGCCGCGCAGGACTTCACCACTGTCCAGCACGACGGCCATTGGCGTATGGGACTGCATCTGCTTGACCCAGTAGAAGTTCTCAGCGTGGGTGGTCTCCGGTGGCGCGGGTTTCTTGCTCGGGATAGGACCGTTGTGCTGAGGGCGGGGAACGCTCGGCTCCTTGACGTCCGGGAAACCCGGACGAAACATACGACGGTTCACCATGACTGCTCCTTCTAACCTAAGGGGTGGAGTATCTGCTGACTATGATGCGTGCGGATGCCACTGGGTTACAGTCTAGCGATTTAATTTTGAAATGGCGAATATTTGGCAGCGTGGATCAGGGGCGAGGCTCGGAAGTGCGTGAGAGTGCAGACGCAAGAGATGCAGCGAGGGCATCGAGGCCGAGTTGGCGATTCAGATTGCGGCGCGCGCCGGCGTAAAGTTCGTCAAAACCAGCAATGGCGCGAAGAACCCAGGCTGAATTTACGGACTTACTGAGAGAACCCAATTCTTTCGAGAGCGGGGCATTGCGCAAGTCGGGTTCTTTCAATTTGGAGGTAAGTTCAAGGAGATCGGTGAGCAAGCCATAAAAGACGCCGATTTGATCCTCGAAGGAGGAATGGCGGTCTTTGGCAAGCGTGGAGGTCTCAGAGAACAGTTGGGCGAAACCCTGACCTTGGGCGGCACGTTCGAGGATATGCAGCGCGTTTCTACGGCGCTGGGCCGCAACGTCGACATCCATTTCTATGGCCAGACCCGGGCTGCCTTCGGCAAGTTGCGCGGCGAGCTCGATTTCTGCGGGTTTGCGAGCGGTTTTTTCTTTCAGGATTCTTTCGACGGCGGCCTGCGGCAGAGGCGCAAAATGAAATTGCAGGCAGCGCGAGACGATAGTCGGCAGAAGCGCGTACGGTGAGGGCGCGGTGAGGATGAGGGTGGCTGAGCCGGGAGGTTCCTCGAGAATTTTGAGGAAAACGTTGGCGACATCCCAGCGCATGGTATCCGCGCCGTCGAGGATGAAGACGCGGCGACAGCCCATGGGCTGGAAGTAGGCGGCACGCTGAACAGCGCGTAGCTGGCCGACACGCAACATGGGGCGCGCCACGGGGCTCTTCAAGCGAACAGGATCGGGGACGAGGGCCCAGACGTCCGGGTGGGACTGCAGAATTAGAGGAACGCGCTCGACGGTGGCGGCGTCGGCACTTTCGCCGCGTTCGACGAGACCCTGTTCGAGAAGCGTTTGCGGATCGGCGAGTTGAGAGATGCGCTGGCAGGTTACACACTCGCCGCAGAAGTCGTCGGCGAGGCGTTCGCAATTGGCGGCTTGCGCGAACATGCGCGCGAGAGTGAATTTTCCAACGCCACGCGGGCCGGTGAAGAGCAACGCGTGCGGGACGCGCTTACTGCGGAGAGCGCCGCGGAGCGCGGTGACGATGCGTTCGTTGCCAAGGAATTCCGCGAAACCCATCAGCGCGTTTCTTTCTGGGCGGGTTGCGAGAGTGCGATTAAAACTGTGCCCAAGATTTCTTTGGCGATGTCTTCGGCGGCGCGCATTTGATTGCGCTTGGGATCGAAGCATTCAATTGTGTTCCAGTTCGGGCGCTTTGCAAGAGAATCGTACATGGCCGCAGCGTCTTCAAGATGGCTTAGGCTAGCTTCCAGCAGATCCTGCTTGACTGCCGTGTAGCTGCGGGCGGACTTGCGGGCAACCAGGGCCTGGGCTTCTGGCGGCGGCACACGGAGATAGAGCGCCAGAGTTTCGGTTGGAGCCGATATAGCGGTCCACCAGAACAATTTGGCCGTTGTTCAGGGCGGATTCGAGTTTAGGCTTGGCTTCGAAGCGGTCGCCGGCATAGAGCAGGGCGGTGAAATGCGGGTCGACACTTTCGAGCGGGCCGAGGTCGCCGTTGAGAAATTGGCCGACCATCTTGCCGAACCAGGAGTCGTATTGTGGAAAGCCGGTGGGAAAGACGGAGTGGCCACGCGCTTTGAGGCTGAGCGTCAGGAGTTCGACTTGCGTGCGCTTGCCACTGCCATCGATGCCTTCGACGGCGATGAGTTTTCCGGGAGCGGGCATTTTTTCAATGTGACCGTGTATCCAATAGCGGCCGAAAGCCAGTCTAACCGCAGAGACTCTGCGCTGCAATGCCATGCATGCTAGGATTCGGATTCGAATATGACGCAAACTTTGATGCGAGAGAATTTGCTGCGAATTCAAGAGAAGATCGCTCGTGCGGCGGCGCGGGCTGGGCGGCGGGAGGATGAGATCACCTTGATTGGAGTGTCGAAGACGCAGCCGGCGAGCGCCATCGTCGAAGCGTATCAAGCGGGGGTTCGACACTTTGGAGAGAATCGCGTTCAGGAATGGGAAGGGAAGCGCGCTGGAACGGAAGGATTGGTGGCAAGGTGGCATCTGATTGGACATTTGCAGAGCAATAAGACGGCGCGGGCGGCGAAACTCTTTCACAGCATAGACTCCGTCGATGATTTAGCGCTCGCGCAACGACTGGACCGCGCTCATGCTGAAGCGGGTTTCACGAGTAAACTGCGCGTGCTCATTGAAGTCCATGTCGCCCCAGAGGAGACGAAGAGCGGGGTGGAAATTCGCGAGCTTGCGACATTGGCTGAGGCGTGTGCCGAACTGCCCCGGTTGCAGCTTGCGGGATTAATGTGTATCCCTCCCTTTCTGGAAAAGGCTGAGCAGGTCCGGCCGTATTTCAAGCGCTTGAGAGAACTGCGCGACGAGTTGGTTGGAAAACTGGGGATCGAGTTACCCGTTCTGTCCATGGGAATGTCACAAGATTTTGAAGTGGCGATCGAGGAAGGCGCAACGGAAGTGCGCGTGGGCACGGCGCTCTTTGGGGTCAGGGAGGCGAAATAAATCGCAAGGAGCCGGATGCTAGAGATCCAAGAGGGGGAAGGTGCAGTGACATTTCTTGTGCGAGTGCAGCCGCGCGCGAGCAAGGACGAAACGCATGGAAATCCGCGGTGTGACCCGGCAGCAGATCCTCGCGCTGTTGGCGCAAGAAGCTTGACAGTTGAATGTTGTTCGAGCGATGGAGCTGATTCCCCAATGAGCGCAGATATTCAAGCCATCCAAAGCGATTTGCGTGCCGCCAAAATCGATGGCTGGCTTTTTTATGATTTTCGCGGACGCGATCCCATCGCGCAAAACATTTTAGGCTTGCAACCAGGCATGCGAACGAGGCGGTGGTTCTATTTCGTTCCGGCCAAGGGAACGCCCAAGAAACTGGTGCACAAGATTGAGACGCAGTCGCTGGCAGCCTTACCCGGGGACACGCTGTATTACTCGGCGCAAGAGGAATTGCAAAAAAATCTGAAACAAATGTTTAGGCGCGCGAAGAGCGTGGCGATGCAGTATTCGCCGAAGAACGCGATTCCCTATGTAGCAATGGTGGATGCTGGGACGGTTGAACTGGTGCGCAGCTCCGGCCCGAAGGTGGTCACTTCGGCGGACCTGGTGCAGAAATACGAAGCTTGCTGGAGCACTGCGCAGCTCGAATCGCATCTTTCGGCCGGCGTGGCCATCGACCGGATCGTGCGAGAAGCCTTTCTGCTTGCGGCCAAAAGCGTCCGCGAAAAGAAAACGTTGACGGAATTCGATTTGAAGAACTGGATACTGAAGGAATTTGACGCCGCGGGAATTTGGGCCGAGGAAGGGCCGGACATTGCGGTGAATGCGCATGCCAGCGATCCGCACTATGGACCAACGGCGGAGTCCGCCGCC
>WNFI01216939.1_pt1 | contig 12448 bp, 11 predicted proteins | sample 5400471 | NCBI WGS metagenome assembly WNFI01 (sample SAMN13153348, study PRJNA577476) | soil metagenome | isolation source: 100 cm saprolite on Douglas fir-dominated hillslope | place: USA:California | collected 2013-09-17 | reverse complement strand
CTACTCGCTGACCATCTTCGCCTTCGCCGACGAGGAAGACCTCTACGTCTATGACACGAATCCCGAAAACCCCTCGCAGTACCGCTACAGGGGCGGCTGGGAACAGATGCGCGAGGTCAAGGAGACGATCCCCGTCAAGGGTGGCGGTGCGGAGACGGTGACGCTCAAGTTCACGCGTCACGGCCCGGTTTTGTCCGAGGACCTCAGCCATCACAAGGCCTACGCGCTACGCGCGGCATACCTGGAGCACGAAGGGACCGCCGCGTACCTGGCCAGCCTTCGCCTCGACCAGGCGCAGAACTGGAAGCAGTTCACCGAGGGGATGGAGAAGCACTACACGCCGAGCGAAAACATGGCGTACGCCGATGTCGACGGCAACATCGGCTGGTTCGGCTGCAGCATCGCGCCCGTCCGGCCGAACTGGAACGGCCTGCTCCCGGTGCCGGGGAACGGCGACTACGAGTGGCAGGGCTTTCTCGACACCAGGAAGCTGCCCCGTATCTTGAATCCGGCCGAGGGGTTCTTCGCCTCGGCGAACCAATACAACATCCCCCCGGGCTATCCCTTTACGGGCATTTCCGCCCATGAGTGGGCGGAGCCGTACCGCTTCAACCGCGTGGTGGAGTCGATCAAAGGGCAGAAGAACCTCACGCTCGCGGACGCGACGAAGTTGCAATACGACGAGCTCTCCTTGCCGGCGCGGGAGCTGGTCCCGCTGCTCGACCGGCTTGTCTCGGAGAAGCCGGACCTCGCCGCGGCGCTGACCCTGCTCCGGCGCTGGGATTACGTGCTCTCCAAGGACTCGGTGGCGGCGAGCCTCTTCGAGCTCTGGGCCTCGCAGCTGCACAAAAACGTCTTCGCGCTCTACGTCCCGCCGGCGGCACGCGCCCTCTTCGGATCCGGCAACCGCGCGGTGCTCCTTCGCCTGATCAAGGCGCCGGACCGGGCCTTCGGCCCGAATCCCGAGGCGGGGCGAGACGCGGTCCTGCTCCAGAGCCTGGAGCAGGCCGTGGCGTTCCTGAAGGGCAAGCTGGGCCCGGAGATGAATTCCTGGCAATGGGGCCGGCTGCACCACATGACCTACACCCATGATCTCTCCGCCACCTCCGATCCCGAGACCCGGAAGAAACTCGACGTCGGCCCGCTGCCGCAGGGCGGCGACGGCTTCACCGTCCACAACACCGGATATCGCGCCAGCGACTTCAACCAGAACAGCGGTGCCTCCTATCGCGAGGTGATCGATCTGTCGGACTGGGACAAGTCCCTGACCCTCAACTCGCCCGGCCAGTCCGGAGATCCAGCGAGCCCCCACTACCGGGATCTGTTCCCGCTCTGGGCCGAGGGAAAGTTCGTCCCCATGCTCTTTAGCCGCGACGCGGTCATGGAGGCGGCCGAGCACGTGTTCGTTCTCGAGCCGGCCGACGAGGAGGGGGAGGACGACGACACCGAGTGACGCCGCCGTTGGCGGAGAGCGGGGGAACCCTGGCCGGCTGCGACACACCCACAAGGCGACAGCAAGCGGGGCGGTGGGAGGCGCGGAGTGGCGGTGCAGTTTTCCCGGGACGGTGATCCGTCGAGTAGAGCTACGCCGACGAGGACGGCATCCTGGTGAGCGCCGTGCCGCTTCTCGCCGCCGGGTGATGGTCTGTGTTAACCATTCGCTGCAGTTCTCTCCCCGCGAGAGTTCGAAATCGGTGGCCTTTGGCCCACCAAAGGCAACGGGGGCGTGGTCTTTGGGTCCCAGATTGGGTGCGAACAGGCAGAGAATCCGGCCAGGCGACGCGCTAGCGTGCAACCCCGCGCGTCAGACCGCAACGGGAGCCTACCTCCCCTTGGATTTCGGATCCTTGCCCTGCGCCAACGCCGCGAAGCGCGCCTTGTTCTCTGCGTTGGGCGGATAGAGCCCCGGGAGCGGGGCGCCATTCTCAACCTCCTGCATGATCCACGCTTCCAGGCGCTCCTGCTCGGGCGCCGCCGCGACGATTTCGCCGAGGAGCGCAGCGGGGATGAGCACGGCGCCATCGCCGTCGGCGACCACGACGTCGTCGGGATAGACGGCCACGCCGCCGCAGCCCACGGGCTCCTGCCAGCCGACGAAGGTCAGGGCAGCGACCGAAGGCGGCGCGGCCACACCCTGGCACCAGACCGGCAGGCCGGTTGCGGCCACCCCAGCCCCGTCGCGCAACACGCCGTCCGTCACGAGGGCGGCGACGCCGCGCTTCTTCATGCGCGCGCAGAGGATGTCGCCAAAGATCCCTGCGGACGCGACTCCCATCGCGTCGACCACGGCGATGCACCCCGCCGGCATTTCCTCGATGGCGGCCCTGGTCGACTTCGGTGACGACCAGGACTCCGGCGTCGCCAGGTCCTCCCGTGCCGGAACGAAGCGCAGCGTGAAGGCCCGTCCGACGAGTCGGGGTTGCTCCGGCCGGAGCGGGCGCGTCCCCTTCATCCAGACGGTGCGCAGCCCTTTCTTGAGCAGGAGGGTCGTCACCGTGGCCGTCGAAATGCCCGACAGCGCGTCCACGATCGAGCGGTCTAGTGTCGTCATCTCGGTCTCCACAGGTTGAGGGTCGAGCCCGACTCGCCCACGATACCGTCTTAGAGCCGCGCCCGCGGGTCGCGCGTCGCTAGCCGGGTGAGCAGGAGGTCCACCTCGGCCCGCGCCGCCGGCGAGAGCTGCGCCGCCGGCTTGCGCTGCGTGTCGGAGGCGATCGCGCCGCGTTTCTGCAGCACGTACTTGCGGACCGCCAGCCCCACGCCCTGCTGTTGCTCGTAGCGGACCAGCGGCAGGTGGGCGTCGAACAGGTCGTGCGCCGCGTCGCGCCGGCCCGCACGGGAGTGCTTCACCACCTCCACCAGCATCTCGGGGAACGCATATCCCGTCATCGCGCCATCGGCTCCGCGGGACATCTCGAAGTCGAGGAAGAGCCCGCCGTTGCCACAGAGGATCGAGATGTGGCGCATGGAGCCGTCCTGCTCGAACCTCCGCAGCGACGAGATCTTCTCCAGGCCTGGCCAGTCCTCGTGCTTCAACATCACGCACGAAGGGTGCTCTTGCACGATGCGGCGGATCACGTCGGGCGTCATCACGACCTGCAGCACGAGCGGGTAGTCCTGGATGACGAACGGGACATCCCCGCCGATCGCTTCGACTGCGTTGCGGTAATACGTCACGATCTGCTCGTCTGTCCGCAGCGTGCTCGGCGGCGCGATCATGACCCCCGCAGCCCCGCGGTCCATCGCGCCCCTGGTGAGCGCTCGCATCGCTGCAAAGCCCGGGGCCGAGACGCCGACCACCACTGGCACGCCGGCGCGGCCGACGAACTCTTTCACCAGCGCGAGCGCCTCGTCATGCTCGAGCTTGGGCGCCTCGCCCATCATGCCCAGCACCGTGAGCCCCGCGACGCCGCAGCCCAGGTAGAAGTCGGTGAGGCGGCCGATGGAGTCGAGGTCGGCCCTCCCGTCCGGCTGGAAAGGCGTGACGGCGATCGCGTAGACGCCCTGCGCGCGAGGATCGAAAGTCATAGCGGGGCCTCCTGGCCGCCGAGGTAGAGCCGGCCAATTTCGGGATCGGACAGCAGCTCGGCTCCGGTGCCGACCTTGGCGACCGTTCCCGAGACCAGAACATATCCCACGTCTGCGAACTGAAGGCCTTTCTTCGCGTTCTGCTCGACGATCACGATCGCCTTGCCCTCGCGGCGCTGCAGATCCGCGAGGATCCCGAAGACCATGTCGATGTAGCGCGGCTCGAGCCCGATCGACGGCTCGTCCACGAGCAGCACGCGCGGATTCAACATGAGCGCGCGCGAGATCTCGAGCAGGCGTCGCTCGCCTCCCGAGAGCACGCGCGCTTGCTGCCGGCGGCGGTTCGCCAGGCGCGGATACTTGTCGAAGACGCGATCGGCCGCGCGCCGCGTCTCCGACTGCTCGTCCATGAGGTAGCCACCCATCCAGAGGTTCTCCTCCACGGTCATGTCGGGAAAGACGGAGTTGTCCTGCAGGATGTAGGCGATGCCGGACTGCTTGAGCTTCTGGTTGGGCGACAGCCGGGTGATGTCCTCGCCGCCGATGCGAATGCTCCCCGCGGTGATGCGGGTGAACCCATAGATGGAATGGAGCACGGTCGATTTGCCGGCGCCGTTCGGCCCGATCATGCAGAGCGAGCGGCCCGCGGCAAGCTGCAGGTCGATGCCGTGCAGGATGCCCATCTTGCCGTAGCCTGCGTGGAGCCCGGAGACCTCGAGAAGCGGTGGTCCGCCGGCGAGCTCCGCCAGGCGCTCGCGCGAAGGCGCCTGGGGGGCGGAGCGCTCCGTCCCTGCGATCACTGCGCACCCAGGTAGGCGTCGATCACCCGCGGGTTGCTCCGGATCGCGTCCGGCGTGCCCTCCGCCAAAAGCTCGCCGTGGGCCAGGCAATAGATGTACTCCGCGAGCTCCATGATCACGCGCATGTTGTGCTCGATGACGAGCAGCGTGATCCCGCGCTCGGCGTTGACGCGCAGGAGTCGATCGAGCAGGCCATTGATGAGCGTCGGATTGATCCCCGCGGTCGGCTCGTCGAGCAGGAGCATCCGCGGCTCGTTCATCAGCGCCATCGCCAGCTCGAGCAGCTTCTGCTGGCCGAAGGAGAGGTCGCCCGCGCGCAGGTGCCGCTTGGGGTAGAGCCCGACGAATTCGAGCAGCTCGTCGGCCTTCCGCCGCTCTTCAGGCGAGCTGTCGCGGAAGAGCGAACGCCAGCCCAGGCCGGGCGTCGGGATGCTGATGAGCATGTTCTGCACGCAGGTCATCTTGACGTACGTCCGCGTCTGCTGGAAGGTGCGCAAGAGGCCCAGCCGCGCGATCGCGGGGACCCGCAGGGCGGAGATTTCGCGCCCCTCGAAGCGGATCGAGCCGGAGTCGATCGGGTGAAGGCCTGCGATGGAGTTGAAGAGCGTGGTCTTGCCCGAGCCGTTGGGGCCGATCAGCCCGTAGATCTTCCCCGCCGGGACCGAGAGGCTGACCTCGCGGTTCGCGACCACGCCGCCGAAGGTCTTTCGCAAGTCCTTCACTTCGAGAATGGCCGTCAACCCTTCACCTCCGCCGGGTCGTCGCGCGGTCCGAAAAGCGCCGGCCAGCGTTCGCGCATCCAGCCGAGGATCCCGACCGGAAAGAAGACCACGATGACGACGATGAGCACCCCGAGCGCGACCCGCTGCCAGCCGAGCAGGTACGTCCAGAACAGCTCCTTGGTGACGTGGAAGATCACGGCGCCGAGGACCGGGCCCCACAAGGTCCCCTTCCCGCCCAGGATGGCCATCAGCACCATCCAGACGCCGAACGTCGATCCGGCGAAGGCGACCTCGCGCGGATCGATGAAGCCGATCAGGTTGCCCACCGCCGCGCCGGTGAGCCCGAGGAAGAAAGCGCAGACGCACCAGGCCAGCGTCTTGAGGCGCGTGGTGCGCAGGCCCATCGCCTCGGCCTTGTCCTCGTCGTCGCGGATGGCGTTGATGGCGAGGCCGAAGCGTCCCGCATAGAGCCAGCGCAGGACGAGGAAGGTGACGACGGCGATCGCGAGGAGCAGATAGCAGAAGAACCTCACGCGTCCCCCGACCGCTCCAGGAAAGAGGGGCGGCACGAGGCCGCCGCCCCCGCCGATGAAGTCCCAGGCGCTGGCGAACTCTGCCGCGGCGATTCCGATCCCGAGGGTCCCGATGGCGAAGTAGTGTCCCCGCAGCCCCAAGAGCCCGTACCCGGCCAGCGCGGCGGCAGCGACGGCGAGCACCGCGCCGCACGCCATGCCGAGTGCGAGCCCGGGAAGGTAGGAGAGACCGGCGTCGCGCTGGACGACCGCGCAGGCGTAGGTGCCGATCCCGAAGAAGAGGACGTTGCCGAACGAGTTGTAGCCCATCTGGCCGCCGAGGAGATCCCAGGTGAGCGCGAGCACGATCATCACCCACAGGAAGGCCAGCTGGGTCTGGTAGCCAGGCGCGAGGAGCGGCGCCACGATCGCCAGCACGACACAGGCGATCTGAAGCCGCTTCAGCGGAACTTTCATGCGAGGTACCTGCGCTGGCGGGCGAGCGAAAACCTTCGCCAGACGAGGATGAAGACGAGCAGCGTGAAGACGAACGCCGCCTGGTACTCCGCGCCGAGGATGAAGCCGGCGAAGTTCTCCGCGACGCCGAGGCCCATCGCCGCCGCGAGCACCCCCGGAACGTTGCCCAGACCGGCGATGATGACGATCATGAACGAGCGAACCGTATACGGAAGCCCCAGGTAAGGGTGGACGATCCAGGTCATCGCCACCAGCGCCCCGGATGCTCCGCAGGCGGCGGCGTTGAGCGCGAAGGTCCAGGCATGGACCCGGTCGGTGTCGACCCCCATGACGCGCGCCGCGCGGGCATTCTGCGCGGTGGCGCGGATCGCCTGGCCCATCCGCGACTTCTTGAGGAAGAGGAGCAGCGCGGCGCCCGTGAGAAGGGCGACTGCGAAGGCGACGACCTTGATCCCGTAGACGGTGACGCTGCCGAAGAGGAGCAGCGTTCCCAGCCCGGACTCGGCGGTGCGCACGTCGGCGCCGAAGACGGCGTTGGCAAGCTGCTGTAGCAGGATGCTGAGACCGAAGGTGGCGAGGATGGAGGTGAAGAGGTCCTTGTCGACGATGCGGAAGATGACGCTGCGGTACAGCCCCCAGCCGAAGACGAAGAGCAACGCGGCCGCGAGCGGCACGCCGAAGAGCGGGTGGATGCCGGCCCGGTACAGCAGGAAGGCCGCGTAGCCGCCGAGCATCACCAGCTCGCCCTGCGCGACGTTGATGATGCCCATCACGCCCCAGACGAGCGCCATCCCCAGTGCGGCGAGCGCGAAGACGGCGCCGATCAGCGCGCCGTCGAGCAATAGCTGCACGGACAGCAGGGGCGCGTCGAACAACAGCCGGAGGTTTTCCATCCGCGGGAGGGAGCTCTTTCAGTGCTGCGGCTTGCGCGGCCAGACGAGCTTGGTCTCGGCCCACTGGGTCGGCGCCACGACCTTGTAGGTGCCGTTCAGCACCTGGTACATCACCATCTGCTTGGCGATGTTCTTTCCCGTCGAATCGAACTTGATGGGAGCGAACATGGTCATGAGATCCGTTTTGGAGATGGCATCGCGCACCTTGTCCGGATCGAGCGATTCGGCGCGCGCGAAGGCGTCGGCGAAGACCAGCACGGCGGCCGACGACTCCGCGGCCTGATAGGGCGCCGGGTACTTGAACTCCTTCTCGAAAAGGTCCGCATACTGGTCGGCGGTGCCGAACCAGCGGTCCTTGTAGCTGAGGTGCCGATCCCACTGGGACCCGCAGAGGACGCCCTCGGCCTTCTGGGCCATCGTCTCGGCGATCTTCGCCGAGTCGCAGTGGGTGCTCGCCATCATCGGGACGTCGAGCTGCATTTCGGCGGCCTGGCGGACCATCAGGGTGGCTCCCTTCTCGTGGCCGGAGACGAGCAGGAGGTCGGGCCTGACCGCCTTGACCTTGGTGAGGGTCGCCGCCATGTCGTTGATCTCGGGGGGCAGCTTGTCGTCGATGACGATCTTCATCCCGTATCGCTTGGCCGCCTCGACCACGCCCTCGCGCACGTCGAGGCTGAAGGGATCGTTCTCGTACGCCATCGCGATCCGGACCGTCTTCGGATCCTTGCCGTGGTCCCTGGCCACCTCGGCGGCGAGGGTCACAGCGTCGCGCAGGTAGTAGTCCGACGTCGAAAGCACCCCGAAGAGGTAGCGGTACTGGCCGGTGAAGAATTCGCGCGCGGCGCCGTTGGCCTCGACGTGGGGCACCTTGTACTTCTCCGTGACCGGAGCGATCGCCTTGGTGAGGCCCGAGCTGTATGCGCCGAGCAGGTACTTCACTCCATCCTGGCTGATCAGGCGTTCGGCGAGCTGCGCGCCGCGGGCCGGGGTCGATTCGTCGTCGTAATAGAGCACTTTCATCTTGTAAGTCTTGCCCGCAACCTTGACGCCGCCCATCTCGTTGATGCGCTTGACCGCGATGTCGTAACCATCCTTGGTATTCTTGCCATTGACCGCGTATTTGCCGGTGAGCGACACCGCGGCTCCGAGAAGGATCGTGGCGTCTTCGCCCTCCCCGGCCGCGACCGCCGCTGCTGCAAGGAGAAACGCCCCTGCGGCAACTGCTGCGAATCTGCGGATGGTATCCGTGGACATCGTGTTCCTCCTCATTGGCCGGCGGGATAGGAGCACGCCCAAAGCCGCTCTGCAAGGGGGGCCGCAGCGTCCCTCGATCGGCTTCTTCCCGCTCCTGCAGGTCGCAGGCTGGCCGGACCGCGGATCGGTCCCTTCCCGTTTGGGGGACAAACCGGCCTCTCGCAGAGTACTTTTCAACCCTGAAATTTCGGCGGAGTTGCTCCGCCGCCGGAAAATCACGCAAAGAGTCCGGAAAAGAGGCCGGTGGCTGCGGCAGCCAGGCAACCGGTTGTGCAATGCGTCATTATGATTTGTGGGCTGCCGATCGAGAACCGATCGCCTGTCCACTCCACGCCCACCGAGGGCGCGAGGACCAGAGCGCTCTGCGAGGTGTCCGCGAGCGCCAGGCCGTAGCTGCGCGGCCCGGTGGAGGTGTCCGAAACGTTGAAATGATCCACCTTCGAGAAGGAGCGCCGCGCCCGGCCCACATCGGCCTCGGCGAAGACGCGCCAGGCGTAGCCCTTCACGGCCCGCGCCCGCAAGAGAAAGCCGCCATGGTACGTTCGATGGAAAGAATGAACTGCGAGAGGTTACCGGCGACCGCATGCTTAGAAGTGTCAAGCAGCACTTCGAATGGTTCGAATCCATACCGTACCCGGGTATCGTGACTCCATCTATTAAGGGGGGTCGGTAATGGTCTGCTTTCGACGTTCGTGCGTGGCTATGGCGAGCGCGGTGTTATGCGCCTGCCCCAAAAGCGATTTGCCAGCAGAGCCCAAAGACGTGCCAGGCGTATATACGTGCAATATGCCGGGACCTAGGCAAGAAATCGTCTTTAAGGCGGATGGGACGTTCATACAAACCATCGACCGTCAGCCTCCGGAACGCTCCGTGGGGCGATGGTCTGCCGGTGGTGATGCTCCGCACTTACAGGTGTTGTTGTCACCTTATCAGTCGAGCGATGACGGACTTCGCTGCGTGAGAGCCATTACCGAGCGATGATCCAACGGCCGGGTCGAGGAGTATGGTATCGGGTTGCGTCCCTGCCAGCGAGCTGTCGCTAGATCGCTTTCGCCGACGGCAGCTCGTGCGTTCTCTCGTTGAATCCGCTCGCCCACGGCGGCGAGATAGGCGTGGTCGACGCGCGGGTGGCGGCAGCGAGCAAGCGTAACAGCGGGTGCCCGCAGTTACTTGGGCTACACGAAGCCCGGGATTTTTCGGGGGTCGAGTAGCAACGGTCTGAGGGCCGGAAACTGTCCAACGCCCCACGATGCCGATGGCATCTGACCAGATCGTGGTCAGTGCGATCCGCTGGAACCTCTGCTTTAACCTCTAAAAAAGTACCAGCTGGGAACCATATGGGTACCAAATGGGTACCAGTCCGGAACCAAATTAGGGGTTAGGGTGCCGATTCGCTAAAACTCGTCGTCATGAAGCCTCGCCTGTTCGCAGACCTGGCGCGTCGAAGGCTAGAGGCTTTGCCGGAGGGGTCGTGAGGTGCGGCGAGTGGACGGAAACCCGCATTATCCGTCCTACGACCCCTTCCTGGAGGCAGGCATGGGCAACCCCGTGGGACACGGCAGACCGCGGGAATGCTACCCGGAAGCAGGAGAGCGAGCCATCGGATGATCGGACTATGAGCGGGAGACCCCTGCCGGTGCCGCGCCTGCGAGCTCTGCGGCAGCCCTCTCGAGGTGCGCGTCGAGCGCTTCGATGACTGCGCGCACGCGGCCGGTGCGCTGGACGTCGGGGTGGATCACCAGCCAGAGATCGTCGAGCTCGACCGGCGCGTCGGGGAAGACGCGCTTGAGTCGGGGGGTGGTATCGGCGAGGTAACAGGGCAGGGCTCCGATGCCGAGCCCCAGCGCCACCGCTTGCAGGGCCGACGCCCCGTTGTTGGTGCGCAGCACGACGCGAGCCTCTTGATGCGACTCACCGGCGATCTTGCCGGAGCGCCACTCTCGAATCCCCGGGTCGTAAGCGATCACGTCATGTCCGGCGAAGCCGCTCCCCCGCACCGGGCGCGGATGCGCCGCGAGATAGGCCCGCGAGGCGTATGCGGCGAAGGCGATCTGGGCCGCGCGCCGGGCGACGAGCTCGCCCTTCTCCGGCCGGATGTAGCGCAGGGCCACGTCGGCCTCGCGCCGCGCGAGGTCGAGCCGGCTCGCGCCGGTGAGGAGCTCGACCCGGATGTGCGGGTGCCGCTCGTGGAGCGCGCAGATCGCGGGCAGCACCACCATCTGGCCGAGCGTCTCGGTGGTGGCGACGCGCACGGGGCCCGAGAGCTTGAGGTCGGTGCCCTGGGCGCGCTGCTCCCCGCGCAGCACCGCCTGCTCCATCTCCTCCGCCGCGGTCCGGATGGCTTCGCCGGCGACGGTGATCACGACGCCCTCCGGGGTGCGCTCGAAGAGCTTCGCCCCGAGGTCGCGCTCGAGCGCCGAGAGCCTGCGCCCGACCGTGGTGTTGTCGACGCCCAGCTTGCGCGCCGCCGCCGCGAGCGTGCCGGTGCGGGCCAGCTCCAGGAAGAACCTCAGGTCGCTCCAGTCGGTCATCGCGAACCCCACGCTGCATTCTTGCACGACTCGATAGCATAAATGCGGCGCTCCTCTCCGAGTAGCGCGTGCATCCATGCAGGCCACACCGCAAGGAGCCTTGCATGTTCGTTTCCCCGCACCAATTTTCCGCCAGGAGGACCCATAAGCCCGGCCGCGCGCGTCGAGCCCGCCTCCCCCAGATCGACCGTCGGAGCGAGACGAGAGCGCGTCGGGCAGATGATCGAGCGGCTGGTCGAATCGCCGCTGGCCGACGCGACCCTCGCCGGGCGCGTCCGGCACGCAGACCGGCTCCTCGAGATCCCAAACCCAGGAGTAACGGCATGGCCACCAAAAATCGTACTGTTATCGTCACCGGGGCTTCGCAGGGTATCGGCGCAGCCGTCGCGAACCTGTTCCTCGAGCGCGGTTACAACGTCGTTGCCAACTCAAGGCGCATCAGCGAGAAGAACGACCTCGTAAAGTCGGACAAGCTGGCACTGGTCGATGGGGACATCGGGCAGGCGGCCACCGCAGCGCGCATCGCAGAAACCGCCGTAAAGCGCTTCGGGTCGATCGATGCGCTGGTGAATAACGCCGGCATATTCTTTGCAAAAGCCTTTACGGATTACACGCCGGAAGATTTTCGCGCTCTTTCGTCGACGAACCTCGACGGGTTCATCTACATCACGCAGCTGGTGGTCAAGCAGATGTCGGAGCAGAGCACGGGAGGAAGCATCGTCAGCATCACGGCTTCCCTCGCCGATCACCCGCTCGCGGCGCTCACCGCCTCCGTCGCCATGATCACCAAGGGCGGGATCAATGCGATCTCGCGCAGCCTCGCCATGGAGTACGCGAAGCAGGGAATTCGGGTGAACACTGTGGCGCCGGGGTTCGTCGATACGCCGCTGATCAAGAACAACCCGAAGGATTTCCTGAAGACGCTGTCACCCTTGGGCCGGATCGCCGATGCGAGCGACATCGCCGACGCGGTGTTTTACCTGACCGAAGCGAAGGGAATCACGGGGGAGGTGCTGCACGTCGACGGCGGCGCACACCTGGGCCGATGGTAATGGGAGCGGAGCCCGTCGTTGCAGGCGCTGAAGAGCGCCTGCAACGGCTCGGCTTGCGTCTGCCGCCCGCGCCGACGCCTTTTGGCGCCTACGTGGAAGCCGTACAAACCGGCAACCTCCTCTTTATCAGCGGGACGTTACCCTCAGAGGGGCACACCCCCAGGTACCTTGGGGCGGTGGGCGGAGAGGTTGGGATCGAGGACGCGAAAAGGGCGGCCCAACTGGCTGCACTGAACGCGATCGTCATTGCCCGTCAGCACCTGGGTTCGCTCGATCAAGTGACGCGCGTGGTGAAGCTCGGCGTCTTCATCGTCACCGCGCCATCCTTCCGCGAACATCCCCAGGTGGCGGATGCGGCCTCCGAGCTCCTGGCGGCCGTGTTCGGCAAGGACAAACTCTCGACCCGGCAAGTGGTCGGCGTCGCGAGCCTGCCGCTCGGCATGACGATTGAGCTTGAGGTGGTGTTCGAAACGGCAGGTGCCGCGTGAGCGTAACCAAGAGAAGCACATGAGACCCCCGGTTTACTATCGCTCGGTCAAGGTCGATGGGTTGTCGATCTTTTATCGCGAGGCGGGCCCGGAGGATGCCCCGACCATCCTCCTTCTGCATGGGCTTCCGTCCTCGTCGCGGATGTTCGAACCGCTCTTCAGTCGCATCGCCACGCATTACCACCTGATTG
>WNFI01103832.1_pt1 | contig 12448 bp, 12 predicted proteins | sample 5400471 | NCBI WGS metagenome assembly WNFI01 (sample SAMN13153348, study PRJNA577476) | soil metagenome | isolation source: 100 cm saprolite on Douglas fir-dominated hillslope | place: USA:California | collected 2013-09-17 | reverse complement strand
CGGCCCCGGTCCCGCGCGGCCTCGATGGCCGCCAGGAACGCGGCCCTGACCCGGTGCTTCTCCAGCTCGCGGATGGCGTTGATCGTCGTGCCGCCGGGCGAGGTCACCGCCTCACGCAAGATCACCGGATGCTCGCCGGAGTCGCGGAGCATGGTCGCCGCGCCGAACACGGCCTGCTTCACCATCTCCAGCGCGGTGCCGCGCGGCATGCCGAGCAGGATCCCGGCGTCGACCATGGCCTCGACGAGGAAATAGACGTAGGCGGGCCCGCTGCCGGACAGCGCCGTCGCGGCGTCCTGCTGTGACTCCGGGATCCGCAGCACCTTGCCCACCGGGCGCAGCAGTTCCTCGGCGCGCCGCAGGTGCGGCTCCCCCGCGTGGGAGCCCGGCGAGATCACGCTCATCGCCTCGTCGACCAGGACCGGCGTGTTCGACATCACCCGGACCACGGCGACATCCCCGGTGAGCCTGCGCTCGATGAACGACGTGGTGATGCCCGCGGCGACGGAGATCACCAGCTTGTCGGCGGTCACGCTGGCCTCGATCTCGCCCAGCAGCGCCGCCATGTCCTGCGGCTTGACCGTGATCACGAGCGTTTCCGCGCGGCGGGCGGCCTCGGCGGCAGTGAGAACCTCGACGCCGTAGGCATCCTTCAGCTGGTCGGCCCGCTCGCTGCGGCGCACCGCCGCGATGACTCCCGCCGGGGTCACCACCCCGGCTCGCAGCAGCCCGGACATGAGCGCCTCGCCCATCTGCCCGGCACCAAGCACAGCGATCACCCGAGCGAGCCTACCGGGGCGCGCCGCGAACGAACCGTGCGGGGACGCGCTGCGGTCAGCCGCGCGACGCGAGCGAGCGGAGGAAGAAGGCCAGGTTCGCCGGCCGTTCCGCGAGCCGCCGGACCAGGTAGCCGTACCAGTCGCTGCCGTAGGGAACGTAGACCCGCACCCGGGAGCCGTCGGCGGCCAGGCGGAGCTGCTCGGCGGGCCGGATGCCGTAGAGCATCTGGTACTCGAAGCTGTCGGTGAGCCGGCGCGCCGCGCGGGCCCGCGTTCCGGCGATGCCGATCAGCCGCGGGTCGTGCGTGGCAATCATCGGGTAACCGGGGCCGTCGAGCAGCACCCGAAGGCACCGGGCGTAGCAGCGGTCCACCTCGGCCCGGGCCGCGAACGCGACGCCCGGGGCCGCGCTGTAGGCACCCTTGCACAGCCTGACCCGCGACCCGGCGACCGCCAGCGCCTGGCAGTCCTCCGGGCTGCGCCGCAGGTAGGACTGGATCACGCAGCCGAGATCGCGGAAGTCCGGCCGGAGCTGGCCCACCAGCCGCAAGGTCGGCTCCACCCGGGTGTGCTCCTCCATGTCGAGCGTGACCGTGGTGCCCGCGTCGCGGGCCGCGGCGCAGATCCTGGCGATGTTCTCGCGGGCGGTCTTCTCGCCGTGCTCGGCTAGGTCCAGGCCGCCGTCATCCAGCAGCCGCCGGGTCACGGCCAGCGCGTCATCGGCGGCGTCGCCGGCCACGAACCTGGCGACGACGTCGCGCGTCAGCGGGGCGGTGGTGACGATCCGGCGGACCCGTTCGCTGGCCGACGCGGCCAGCAGCGCGCGGCGCAGCATGTGCGGATGACCTCCCGAACGCACGGGAACGGCGTTGTTGCGGCCGGCCCAAGATTACTCGCGGGACCGGGTCAGGTCCGCCTTCGGCCGCCGCAGGGTGAGCTTAACGTTCGCCCCGGTGTCCGGCGGCACGATGACCTCCTGCGCCGCGGCCAGGCCCCCGGCCAGCAGCGGGACATCGACCGGAATCGTCCGCTTGACCAGGGCCAGCGCGATCGGCCCGAGCTCGTAGTGCCGCGCGGCGGACCCCACGAAGCCCACTGCCCCACCAGCGGCCCCACCACCCGCTCCAGCAGCGGCCCCACCGCCGACTCCACCATCGGCCCCACCACCGCCCCTGCCGTCGAGCGTGACCGGGTCGCCGTGCGCGGGCAGCCGGTCCTCGCTGCCGTCCAGGTGCAGGAACACCAGGCGACGGGGCGGATGACCCAGGTTGTGCACCCGCGCGACGGTCTCCTGACCCCGGTAACAGCCCTTGTTCAGGTGCACGGCGGTCTCGATCCAGCCGACCTCGTGCGGAATCGTGCGGTGATCGGTGTCCAGCCCGAGACGGGGCCGCCGCGCGGCGATCCGCAGCGCCTCGTACGCCCATATCCCCGCGAGCACCGCCCCGCGGGCCTGCAGGTCCTCCGCCGCCTCGGCCAGCCGGTCCCTGCTGACAATAACGTCCATTCCGAACGCATGGGTGCGGGCCGCGGCCATCGCGTTCGCCCAGTCGGCGATCTCGGCTGCCTGGGCTCGCTGAGTCGTCCCCCCCGGGGCAAGGTCGGCGTCGGGGCCCATGACCGTGAGCACGGCGTAGTCGGCGCTGACGTCGGCCGGCTCGACGCGCAGCATGAACCGCATCGACTCGAGGAACTCAAGCAGCGAGGCCGCGGCGCGGGGCTCGACGTGCGCCCACAGGTGCGTCCCGTCGTCGGTCAGCGTGAGGTGGTGCTCGACGTGCCCGTTCGGGCTGAGGATCAGGGCCTCGGCGGTGCTGCCCGGCGCCAGGTGCTCGAGGTCCTGCGTGGTGAGGCTGTGCAGCCAGGACAGCCGGTCCTGGCCGGCGATCCGGATCACGCCGCGGTGCGACCGGTCGACCAGTCCCAGCGCGCCGGCCAGGGCCCGCTGCTCGGCGAACGGGTCCCCGTAATGCGCGGCGATCCCGGCGTCGGCTCCGTCGGCCGCGACGGCGCCCGGGGCAGCCAGAAGTGGCGAACTCTGCATAGACGCCAGGCTACGTGCTCTCTCCTCGCTTATGCGCTCTGAGCGTCCGGTCTCGCGGCGCCCGCGAGCCCGCGGCAGTCCCGGCAGGTGCCGAACACGGTCAGGTGACCCACGTCAGTCTCGAACCCGTGCTCCTTGTCCAGCGCCGTGACCAGGGGACGCGCGGCCTCGGGGGCCAGCTCGGTCACCTGGCCGCACACGCGGCAGACCAGGTGCACGTGCTGCGCCTCGGCCGCGATGTGGTAGCTGGGCGCGCCGTGCCCGAGATGGGTGTGCGTGACCAGGCCGAGCTGCTCGAGTAGTTCGAGGGTGCGGTAGATCGTGGAGACGTTCACTCCCCGCGCCGTCTGGGCGACCTCGGCGCGGATCTCCTCGGGTGAGGCGTGATTCAGCTTGGTGACGGCCTCGAGGACGAGCTGGCGCTGTGGGGTAACGCGGTAGCCGCTGGCCCGCAGCGTGGCGTCCCACGTCTGCGACATAAGCCGAGTCTAGTAAGGCGGCGGGGCGGCGGGGATTAACGCGCTTGCCTCTGCGGCGGGCTGTGACGTAGGTTCTGGCTAACGCGGGAAAGGAGGTGGTCCAACAGTATGCATAGATGTCGGACTCGCGAGGTGGCTGTCAGCTAGCCGCCGTCCCGTGTAGCGCCCTCGGTCTCGGCTGGGGCGCGCTTCACCGGCCTGGCACAGGCTCGCACCGGGAGGTGCCGGTCCTGGGCGCCGCAAGCGGCGGTCGGCGAATACACGGCAGACACCGGACCCCCGGGCTGGCCGGCCTTGTCCAGCCGGTCCCCGCGGTGGGTTCACCTCCGGTCCCGCGAAGCGCCTTCTAGGCAGCGCGCTGTTACGCGGCGTGCGTGCGGGGCTGGCCAGGTGGCCTGCGGCGGGAGCCGCCCGGGGGCTTCTTCCTTCCCTCCCGGGCACCAAGATCATCGGTCACCAACCGCTGGTACCACGGCGGAAAATGACCAAAGTTCCGAACGGCGCCTGGCGCACCTAAGCGGTGCGCTTTAGCTGGGCCGAGACGTGCGCCTGCAGCGGCTGCCCAACGGCCGCCATGTCGTAGGCATAGGCCAGGTCCGCCCCGACCAGGCCGTAGAGCCTCCGGCCCGCTGCGACCTCCTTGGCCGTCGCCGTGCGCACGACCGCGTCGGTCGCCATCTCGATCTTCGTCCCGGTCACCTCGCCCAGGTAGATCTCGGCGATCCCGGTCGGGTGCACGATCAGCACCTCGAGCTGCCCGTCCGGCTGCGGCCGCCAGAAACCGGTCTCCATGTGGCTCGGCCGACCGATATGGCCCTCTTCGTCGAGCAGCCAGGTGCGGCTGGTGTAGATCAGGTACGGCTTGCCGTTATGGCTGAACGTGATCTCCTCACCGAACTGGGCGCTCTCGATCGTCGGGTAGCCGACCACCCCGGCGCCCTCCCAGTTGCCGAGCAGGAAGCTCAGCGGTGCCAGGCTGGGATGCGGCTCAAGCTCACCGGTCATGCCGCCAGACTAGGTGTTCGCGGCGGGGGGTTGAAGGGGAGTCGCCCCCCTAGGCTGCGGACCGCGACCGGCTATCGGGAATCACCCGGCCGGCGCGGCCTGCCGGAGGATCCGGCGCGGTAGAGCTTCGCCGCCAGGATCGCGCAGACCCCGGTCACCGCGCCGAACGCCGCGACCAGTGCTGCCGCGCTGACCACGCCCGCCATACCGCGAGTGTAAGCGCCTGCAGGCCAGGGCAGCCGCCATCAACCGGGCGTGTCGCGGGTGCCGCCGGGCCGACGGGGGCCGTTATAAGTTAGTTACCTTCCGGTGGCTGTGGCTGCGGCTCGCAGCGCGGGCCCCCGCCCGCACGTTAGGCTGGGATGCATGAGTTCCCGCTCCCTCGTTGTCAAGGTCACCGCGGGTAAGGACGACCAGGAACGCTGCAATCAGGCGTTCACCGTGGCGGCGACGGCCGTCGCGAGCGGGATCCCGGTGTCCTTGTGGCTGACCGGCGAGGCCGCCTGGTTCGCCCTGCCCGACCGGGCCGATGACGTGGCGCTGCCCGATGCGGCACCGCTCGCCCAGCTCATGGCCGGGGTTCTCAACGAGGGCACGGTGACCGTCTGCACGCAGTGCGCGTCCCGCCGCGGCATAACGGCCAAGGACACGATCAGCGGAGTACGTATCGCCGGGGCGTCAACGTTCCTGGCCGAGATAATGGCCGACGGGGCGCAGGCGCTGGTCTACTGACCATCGCCCGCGCTTTATCCTGCGACGGCCGTCAAGCGCTCCTCACGCAGCTGGCGGGCCCAGTTCTCCTCGGCCGGGGCCAGCGGGGCCAGCGGCCCCGCGGCCCAGGTGAGCAGCAGATCGGCCAGTCCCGGGTTGCGCACGAGTGCGGGACCGTGCAGGTAGGTCCCGAGCACCTTGGCCGCATAGGCGCCCTCGGTGCCGTCGCCGTTGCCGACCCCGAGGGTGACCCGGGCCAGCGGGCGGACCCCGGGCCCGAGCCTGGTCACGCCCTGATGGTTCTCGAACCCGGTGAGCCGGGGCACGCCGAGCTGGGGGTCCACGTCGGCGACGACCTCGCCGACCGCGCGCCGCTCGCCGCGCCCGCTGCGGATGTTAAGGATCCCGAGGCCGCTCACCGGCTCGCCCTCGGTGCCCCCGAACTCCGTGCCTATCACCTGGTATCCCGCGCACACGGCGAAGACCACGGCGCCGGCGCCGGCCGCGGCGGCGAGGCCGCCGTCGGCCCGCAGCCGCCGCGCGGCGAGGATCTGCGGGAGGTCCTCGCCCCCGCCCATCAGGTAGATGTCGCCCGAACGGGGCACCGGCTCGTCCGCGTTCACCTGGACGGGCTCGGCCTCGAGACCGCGGAGCCTGGCCCGGCGCAGGAGAACGAGAAGATTGCCGCGGTCCCCGTAGGTGCTGAGCAGGTCCGGGTAGACCCAGACCAGCCGAAGAGCGCTGGGCCCGCGACGACGCCTCCCGGGTCGCCCGGCCGCACGCGGCGCGGACCCGAGCGGCTCGGTCAGCCCGTCCGCCGGTTCCGGCGCACGGTGGCGGGGATACGTCATCTGCCCTCCGGTTACTGTGCTCGCTTCACTGTGCTCGCTTCACTGTGCTCGCTTCACTGCGCGTGCCTCACTGGGCCCGGCCCAGGGTCGTCCTGATTTGCTGGAACGCCGTGTAGTTGGCGATCACGTCCAGGCCGCCGGGCGGCACCCGGTCCACCGCATCATCCACGCCGCCGGCCAGCTCGAACGCCACCTGGTCCGCCTCGAGCCTGACCGCGAGATCCAGTCTGCGCTCGCCGGCGACGAGCACCGGCCGGCCGCGCAGCACCCGGTAGTCCACGTCCCAGAGCCACGACGTGTCCCTGCCATCCGGCCCCTGCGCGTTCACCGCCAGCAGCACCGGCGCCGGGGCCGGGGCCAGCACATCGAACGCTTCCAGCCACCCGGCCGGGTTCTTGGCCAGCAGCAGCCGCAGCAGCCGCCCGCCGCGCTCAATCTGCGTGTACCGGCCGGCCACCGAGCTGACCTCGCGCAGCAGCGGCAGCGCCTGGTCCATGTCCACGCCGAACAGCTCGGCCACGGCCAGCGCGATCACCGCGTTCGACCGGTTGGCCCGCCCGGGCAGCCTGAGCGACAGCTCGCGGAACCGGCCGGCAGAGTCGACGACCGAGCCTTTTACACCCGCGCCTCCGCGCAGGTCGGCAGCTGCATCGTCGAGCGCCCACCGGGTCGCGGGCCGGGCGAAGCTGCACTCGCCGCACCGCCAGCCGAGGTCGTCCCGGCGCAGGTGCGAGCCGCATTCCGGGCAGCACCAGGAGTCCTCGTGCCAGCGCTGGCCCGCCGCGACCCAGGTCACCCGCCGCGCCGCGGCGGCCGCCCAGGCGATCAGCGGGTCGTCGGCGTTGGCGACCACACGGCAGCCGTCGGCGTTGGCCAGCGCCTCCCGCCAGCGCCTCGCCACCAGCCAGATCTCGGCCGCCCGGTCCATCTGGTCCCGGCTCAGGTTCAGCAGCGTGACGACCCGGGGCCTGGTCGTCTCGATCATGACGGGCAGGTAGCGCTCGTCAACCTCGAGGACTCCGAACGGGGCGTCCGGTGCTCGTCCGAGCGCCGAGGCGAGCCGGAGCAGGTCGGGCTCCATCCGCAGGCCGACCGCGCCGCCGATCACGGACCCGTCGCCGCGGCCAGACAGCCGCGACATTCGTCCCGCGGCTCCGGCGACGGTAGTGGCCAGGCGCGCGCGCAGCGGAAGCTTTCCCATGGCCGCCGATGCTATCTGAGCGGAAGCTTCGCCATCACGGCCGAAGTTATATGGCGACCGGGGCCGACGCGGGCGCCGCCGCCACCTGGTCGTCGCTCCCGACGATGAACCGGCGCGGCCAGGACAGTACCGCCTCCAGCCAGCCGACGATCCCCATCTCCCCGGCGGCCTGGCGCAGCTGCCCGCGATGGCTCACGCCGATCACGACCGCGGCCAGGTCCTCGGCGAACCCCCGCTGCTCGTCCTCGCCGAGCAGGACGGTCCAGGCGGGCTGGCGGTTGCGGGCCAGCTCCATCGAGAGCGGGTGCCTGCGCAGCCCGGCGACCCGCTGCCCGACCCGCACGTCGGGCCGGCCGGCCAGTCCCTCCAGCGGATAGTCGAGCGGCGGGGCGGGGGCGAACGGGTCCGGCGGGCTGCCGTGCAGCGGCGCCACCCGCTCGGCCTCGTGCAGCCACTGCAGCTGCGGGATCACCCATTCGCGGCCAGCCGGCGCCCCGGCTCCCTTCCCCCCGGCCAGGAGCCTGAGGGCGGTCGCTGCCGCTGCCGCCGACAGCCGTTCTGGATCGTAAAAAGCGCGCACCGCGAGGGCCCGTCCACGCAGCGACCTGTCAACGGCGGTAGCCAGGAGGCACTCACGCAGCCGCTGGTCGAGCGCCGCCCACCGGGTGCGCAGCGGCGCGGGCACCACGGGCAGCGGACGGCTGGTCAGGAACGCGAGCACCAGCGCCTCGGCCCAGATCCGCAGCCAGGCGTCCTCCGCGGCGCCGGCGAGCAGGTCGGCCTCGCGCAGCTCGAGGAGGCTGCAGGCGCTGCCGGAAACGCACACCGGGCCGCAGGCCGCCGAACGCCTGCCGCGGACGGGGACCGAGCGGTCGCGGGTCTGCGGGCCGCGCTCCCTGAAGCCGCCGAACGGGACATGGATCCGCAGCGGCCGGTCCATCCCGTCGGCGAACACGGCGGCCACCCCGGGCCGCAGCGAGACCACCTGCCGCGACTGGTCCTCGTCCAGGTTCATGGCCGCGCCCACGACCTCTGGTCCTCGTCCAGGTTCATGGCCGCGCCCACGACCTGGCGGTCGTCCTGCGCGGGCAGCCGGTGCAGCACCTTGAGCGCGGTGTTCTTCACCACGTCGCCGACCAGCTTGGCCGGGATCTGCTCGACCACCATGATCCCCTCGCCGTAGGCGCGGATCTCCGCGAGCAGGCTCGCGAACAGCTCGACCGCGTGGGCGCTCGCGCCCTCCCGGCTGGCGCGCAGCAGCCGGTGTGCCTCCTCGATGACGATCACGTGCGCGAGGCCGTCCACGGGGCTGGTGCGGGCCCGCATCCGCAGATGCTCGACCAGCCTGATGATCAGCGTGCCGATCAGGAACGCCTTGTCCTCGTCGTTGGCGACGTCCTCGATGGCCAGGACCACGTTCCGGCGCATCAGCTCGGCGATGTCGGCCGGGTGCCCGCCCTCGAAGAACCGGCCCGCGGAACCGGTCCGCAGCGAGCGCAGCCGCACGTCGACGAAGCCGCGGACATCGGCCTGCAGCTCCCGTCCGTAGCCGACGTCCTCGATCACCTCGAGCGCGGCCCGCTGCAACTGGGCCAGCGTCGGGACGGCCGGCGGGGCGGCCGCGCCGGGACGGCCGGCGCCGGTGACCGGGTCCCAGCCGCAGCCCTCGTAGGCTCGCTGCAGCGCCTGCGAGATGATCTGCGGGAACGGCTCCCGGGCGTCGAAGGCGGCCAGGAACAGCGCGCGCACCATGTCGATGTGGGCCTGCACCGGGTAGCCCGGCTCGGGCTCCAGCGGATTCACCGACAGCGGCACCGCGGCCGGGTCGGACGGGTTGATCACCGTCACCTGCCCGCCGCCCGCGATCCGGCTGGCCATCGCCGCGTACTCGGACTTGACCGGCTCGATCGCGAGCCACGGTATCCCGGCCCGGGTCAGCTGCTCCAGCACGTGCCTGACGGTCTGTGACTTGCCAGCGCCGGTCGCTCCGGTGACGAACGCGTGCCGGTTTAGCGTGGCCAGCGGGACCCGGAACGTTCCGACCTTACGGTCCTGGCCGTCCAGGATCGCGCCGAGCTCGATGGCCGGCTCGCCATCGACGTCACCGCCGAGAGGATCGCCGGCGCTGGCGGTGGTGGCCCCGCTGGTGGTCTCGCTGGTCACGTCGAAGCAGCCGGGGTCCAGCACCCGCATACCAGGCACCTCGCCGCGCGGCAGGCCGGTGAGGGCCGCGAGCGCCCCCGCGGTGGCGGCGAACGGGACCTGCGCGCCGTCGACCGGGTCGGCGAGCTTGGCCGCGAGCGCGTCGGCCAGGTCACGGGGCTCCTCGGCGCTGCGCAGCCGGTAGGGGTGGGCGGAGAGGTCGACCGAGCCGACGAGCACCGGGGCGATCAGCCTCAGCTCCTCCACGGTCGCCGCCCCGGCGAGGACCCGCACGTTCCACAGCCCGGCTTCCCGGAACGCGTCAAGCTCGGCCAGGCGGCGCTCGGCGCGTCCGACGTCGAACCTGGAATGTTCCTCGTCGTAACGCCGCAGCACGTTCAGCTGGGTGCGCAGCTCGGTGATCTCGGCGTCGATGAGGTCCGAGGGCTCGGCGACCACCAGAGCACGGGGGCCTGACGGCCCGGGCAGGGCGCCCAGACAAGCCGGTCAAGTTCGGCGAGCACCCCGCCGGGCATCGGCACGCCGCGTGCGCCCCACGGGAACAGCAGTTCGTGCGGCTCGGCGGACCCCCCCAGCTCGTTAGGCCTGCCCGGTTCTCTGCCTCCGCCGGGCTCTCTGCCTCCGCTGGGCTCTCTGCCTCCGCTGGGTTCTCTGCCGCCGCTGGGCTCTCTGCCGCCGCTGGGCTCGATGACCCCGCTGTGCGCGACGGCCGTGACGCGCCCGCCGGGCTCGACGATCCCGCCGGCCTGGGCACGCCCGCCGGGCTCGACGACGATGGCCCGGCCCGGCTCGATGACCCGGCCCGGGCCGATGGCACCGCCGGGTTCGATGACCCGCCCCGGCTCGATGAGCCCGCTCGCCTCGATGGCGATGACGCGGCCCGGCTCGATGACCCGGCCGGGCCCGATGACCCGCCCCGGCTCGGGGAGCGGCCCGGCGTTGGTGATCAGCTCGAGCGGCGCGCCGCCGCCGCGGGACAGCCATCCGGCGACGAACGGACGGCGGTGCAGCGCGGCGTTCAGCACGGCCGGCAGCACGGAGGCGTAGTCACGCTCCGCGGTGGTTCCGCGGCGGCCATCGGCCGTCATCGCCTGAACCCGGTACCAAGGACCGGCCGCGCCACCACCGATGCCAGACGTCGCCCCCATATGGCGTGCATATCAGGCTTGTGAGCTGCCTGCCACCGCTTGGCGCGGATACGCCGCGGTTGGCCACCGCCCGTGCCGTCAGCTGGCTGCCGGTCGGGCAATCACGGCCGTACAGTATGTGCATGATGGGTGGGATGTCGCAGGCCGGGCCCGGGGATGAGGCGGCGGCAGGGGGCGAACTGGCGGCACGGCGCGAGCCGCCAGCGCCGCGCGAGCCGGTGCCGCAGGGCCAGTTGAGGGCATCGCACCAGGACCGGGACCAGGTCGTCGAGATCCTTCGGGTGGCCGCCGGCGACGGTCGGCTGACCTCGGAAGAACTTGACGAGCGGCTTGAAGCGGCCCTGAGCGCGCGCACCTTCGGCGAGCTGGCCGCCCTGACCACGGACCTGCCCGCCGCGGGTGGCGCGGCCGGCGCAGCCGTTTCCGAGCCCAAGGACATGATCCGCCTCGAATGCCGCAGCGGCAGCGCCAAGCGCGAAGGCCGCTGGGTAGTGCCGCGCCGGATCGAGGTGCGGGTCACGAGCGGCGAGGTAAAGCTCGACTTCACCGAGGCGATCGTCGCCCAGCCGCTGCTGCAGATCGATGCCGAGGTGAGCAGCGGGAGACTGCTGCTCGTCACGAAGCCCGGCATCATGGTTGATGCCGATGACGTGGCGGTCCGGAGCGGCGAGGTGAAGGTACGGGCGCCCTGGGGGCCCGACGTGCCCGTAACCCTGCGCCTGGAGGTGTCGGGCAAAGTCGGCAGCGGCAGCATAAAGGCCCGCCCGCCGCGGCGGTCCTTCTGGCAGTGGCTCATGCGGCGTCCCCGGCCGTACGCGCTGGCGCAAGGCTGACGCCGACCCCCGGTCGGTGCCCGCCGACCACGCGCGGCCGACTAGCCGGGCCGGGAGCCGCCCCGGGCCCGTGCGGCGCCGATGACCAGGACCACGGCGGTCAGCGGGATCGCGGGCAGCCCGGCCGCCGCGTCCGCGATCACCAGCCCGCCCGCGGCCGCCCCGGCGGTCAGGGCGACAAGCAGCGAAACCTGGCGCCACTCCATCCTGGCCGGCTCGCCAGGGGTAACCCACGCCGCCACCACGCCGATCAGCGTGCTGGTCAGGTAGGTCGTGGACACCCGCGCGCCGAAGCCGCGCGTCGCCGCGCTCTGCGTCCCCATCGCCGCCGCGGCGAGGGCGAGCAGCACGAGCTGGGCAGCGCCGTGGGGCGCGGCGCCCGTCAGCTCCCAGCCGACGGTGAACCCGGCCAGGAGCATAAGCTCCACGAGCAGCGCCGCGGGCATCGCCTTGTGCCAGGGGCCCTCGGGAGCCTGGTCGCCCGGGACCAGCCTGGCCCCGGCCGCCACGCCGGCCAGGTACCCGGCGAAGGCAACCACGGCGTGCGTGGCCAGTGCGCCGGACACCCGGCCGATGGCCAGCCCGAGCAGCACCAGGTTGCCGGTTATGACGCTGGTGAAGACATTGCCCAGCCGGGTGAAGCTCGCCACGTCGGTCGCGCCGGTCCCCAGGGTGAGCACCACCGCGAGCACGGTGATCGCGCTGGCATCGCGTCCGCTGTCGTCATCGCTCGCAGGCACGGTCCTCCCCCTCAGATCCGCAGGATCAGCCCGTCCTCGGCGGTCTCGAAGCAGGCCTGGTCCAGATGATCCAGCATGTCGTCCGACATGTGGGTGAGCACGATGCGCGGGCTGTCGAGCTGACCGCGGTGAGCGGCCAGATCCGCGTGCCTCAGGTGGTAGGGAACGTTCTTGTCGCGGTAGTAGGCCTCCGCGATCAGCAGGTCCGCCCCCGCCGCGACCTCGATGAGGGCGTCGGTCCAGGCGGTGTCGCCGGTATAGGCGACCACCTTACCGCCGAGGGCGAGCCGCAGCGCCAGGGCCGGCGCGCCGCTCGGGTGGTCGGCCGGGAAGGCGGCGGCCCGCACGCCCGCGACCGTTATGTCGGCCCCGGGCCGCAGCTCGACGGTGTCGACCGGAAAGCGGCGCGCCGCCGCGGCGGAGCCGGGAAACAGGCAGTCCATGGCCTCGGGCAGGCGCCGGGCGATGCCGGGAGGCCCGATCACGGTCAGCGG
>WNFI01216717.1_pt1 | contig 12449 bp, 9 predicted proteins | sample 5400471 | NCBI WGS metagenome assembly WNFI01 (sample SAMN13153348, study PRJNA577476) | soil metagenome | isolation source: 100 cm saprolite on Douglas fir-dominated hillslope | place: USA:California | collected 2013-09-17 | reverse complement strand
TGTCGGGCATATCTGGCAGCAGAGCGGGCGCAACCTGCTCCCCGAACTGACTGTCGCGGCGAATATTGAACTGCCGCAACTGCTGGGCGGCGTCAAGTCTAAAAAACGCACGCGCCACGCCGAGGAACTCCTGGAACTGGTGGGCTTGAAAGGCTTTGGTAAGAAGAAGCCCAACCAGCTCTCCGGCGGTGAGCAACAGCGTGTGGCCATCGCTGTGGCCATTTCCAACGAGCCGAGCCTGCTGCTCGCCGACGAACCAACCGGCGAGCTGGACTCAGTGACCGCCAGCGAGATTTTCAAGCTCCTGCGTTCGCTCAACCAGCGGTTGGGGCTGACCATCATCACCGTTACGCACGATGTCGCGATCGCAGCCGTCATGGATCGGACGATTGCCATTCGCGATGGACGGACCAGCACCGAGACTGTACGCCGCGAAGAGCCGTTGGAAGCCAGCGAGGGGTCGACGGGCAGGGCCAGCGCGGTTATTGGCCTCTCCAGCGAGACGCACCGCGAGTCGGTCCTGATCGATCGCGTTGGACGTCTGCAATTGCCCAAAGAAGCGCTGGACAACCTGGACTTCCAGGGTCGCGCCGAGGTGCGCATTCTCGACGACCATGTTGAACTCTGGCCGCTTGGGGCCCTGGTCTCGGCCAACGCCAACGGAAACGGCAAGAAAGACGCGAGCAATAAATAGTGCAGCGAAGACGATAAGGAGCTTTATTCATGGTAGGACAGGCAATCGCAACAACCATTGTCGATGCGCATGGGATTGTGCGTGATTTTAAAGGTGGATCAGGCATTGTGCATGCTTTACGCGGCATCGATTTGTGCATCCTGCCTGGGGAATTGGTCGCGCTGCGCGGGCGCTCTGGTTCAGGCAAAACGACGTTGCTCAATATTCTGATCGGTCTGGATGATCCCACCAGCGGCAGCGTCACGGTGCTGGGGCGGGCGCTGGCGAAGATGAGCGAGACTGAGCGCGCGCATTTGCGCAGCCATAATGTGGGCATGATGTTTCAGAACGCCCACCTCTTCCCCTCGCTGACCGCGCAGGAGAACGTGGAGATCCCGCTGCGCCTGGTGCGCATGGAACCCGCGCTGCGCACCAAAAAAGCGCGCGAAGCTCTGGAACACGTCCATCTGGGTCCGCGCGCCCACCATCGCGGCCTTGAGCTATCGGGCGGCGAGCAGCAGCGCGTGGCCCTGGCACGCGCGCTGGTGCACGAGCCACAGTTTATCGTCGCCGACGAGCCAACGGGCAACCTGGATTCGATGACCGGGCGCGACATCACCGCTCTCTTGCGCGAGATCACCCATGCAACCAAAATCGGCATGCTGATCGCCACCCATGATATGACGGTGGTTGGGGTCGCGGATCGCGTGCTGCAAATCAACGATGGTTTGATCTCCGAGGAGTAAGGACTCATGGCACAAACAACGACGGCCAGGCCAGCCCCACCGCGCAAGCCAGCTCCACGGCGGCGCGCGCGGCGAGGCACCCGCTCAACATTCTCGTCAATGGCGACGCTGGCTGGTTGGCAATTGCGCACGACCTGGCACTTGCTGATGATCATCGGCCTGGGCATCCTGGCCGCAGTTGTGCTGGTCTGCGCGATCCCACTCTACGTGCAGGTCGCGCTGAGCGCGGGCATCCGGCATACTCTGGCGGAAGACCCGCAGAACCTCTATATGAGCGTACACGCGCAGAGCCAGCTTTTTTCGATCAATAGTACGCAGAGCGTTCAGCGAGCGATAACGGGCTATTTGCAGAACAATTTGGGCAATATGGTATCTGGCACGCCCACGCTCTCCGCGCAAATGCTCATGGATCAGGCTCCAAACACCTTTCTGAACGTGACAGGCGAGGATATGAGCCACGCGTCGGGCCATGTAAAGCTCTTGCAGGGGCGCTTGCCCGCGCAGAACAGTGGAAACACGATCGAATTCGCGGCCACTGCTCAGGGCGCGCATGATTTGAATCTACAACTGGGCAAGGTCTTTACGCTTAAGTATTTGCTGGTACATCCATTCGCGATCCCTGCTGTTCCTCCGACGGCGGAGCTGGTAAAACTCCAACTGGTGGGCATCATCACGCCAGTAAACACGAATGATCTGTACTGGCACAGCGAAACCTTTATGCCGGAAATTCGTAAGCAGGCTCTGCAAATTTTCGAGACGCTGCCAATCCTGGCATCCAACACTGAGGTCATGGGCATCTTAAACGAGCTTTCCAGGGGAGCCATCGCGCAGAACGATGGCACACAGTTTGCGAATCCGCCCGATCTCTACTGGTACTATAACTTTGACTTCTCACATCTCGATATTAACCAATTGCCGAATTTGATCGCTGGTGTGAAAAGCTCGTTAACCGACATCTCCAATAACCCTCAATCGCCGCCCTACGTGCTTGGGACAACAGCGAGCGGGCCACTGAACGTCTTGCAGGGATATACCGGGCGCGTCACAGTAGTCGAATTGCCGACAACGTGCTTAGCGTTCCTGATCGCGGGGCTGACCCTCTTCTTCGCTCTGTTGATGACCGATGTGCTGGTCGAGCGGCAGGTGGCGGCGATTGCCCTGCTGCGCAGCCGGGGGGCCAGCGCGCGCCAGGTTTTTGGAGCGTTGCTCAGCCAGGGCCTCGGGCTTGGGCTGATCGCCTTTATCGCGGGCCCACTGCTCGCCATTCTAGGGGTGGTTGTCCTGGCAAATCTGACCCTGGAAGCGAACGGGCGCGTGGCGCTTGGCCTGATTACCACCGATCCACTTACGGTTGCGCGGGGACAGCTCGAACGCGACCTGATCGTAGTGGGCCTGGCGCTGCTGGGCATCATTTTATCCATTCTGCGCGTTCTGCGCGGTAATATACTCGTTCTGAGGCGTGAGAGTGCGCGTTCGACGCACAAGTCCTTCGCGGTGCGCTTCAAGCTCGATCTTATGGCGGCAGTGGTGGCGCTGGCAGGTTTTGGCTTCTCCGTCTACATCGAGAGTCCAGGCGTGTTGGATGTGCGGGCTCACACCCTGATTCTGCCGCTGACCTCGTTAGTGGGCGTGATTTTCTTGCTGCTGGGCTGTTTGCTGCTCTTCTTGCGCTTCTTCCCGGCCATGCTACGCCTGGGCGAGCGTCTGGCTGCGCGCAATCGCGGAGCGGCACCAGTGTTGGCCATCGCGCAGATGGCGCGCGCACCTCGGCAGTCGTTGCGCATGGTGCTGCTTTTCGCCCTGGCGGTGGCCTTTGCGCTCTTCACCTTGATCTTCGGTCAGACGCAGATGCAACGCCTGAATGATATCACCACCTATCAAGTGGGCAGCGATTTCACCGGCGCAATTCCAGATGTGCTGCAGGGCGGTACCTGGAACTCCCAGATGGCCTTCTATCGTGGAATCAAGGGAGTCACATCGGTCACCCTTGGCACCTCAATATTCATGGAAGGGGGCACGAACCAGCTTCGGATCAATGTCAATGCGGTGGACGCCAGCACTTATGCCCAGACGATGTATTGGACGGCGCAAGATGGTAGCCAGCCGATCGGTGCGTTGACCAGCGCTTTGCAGCGCGGCAAGGCTGAGGCGGAGAAGAAAAACGTTGTTCCAGCCATCATCGATGACGCGCTGGCGCAATCGTTAAGCATCGGGGTCGGTCAGCAATTCGTGCTGAGTGACTTCCATGGGCCGATCAACTTCGTGGTGACAGCGATCGTCCATTATCTGCCGACCACTTATGATACATCGAGTAGCACAGGCGTGGATGCCAGTATTCCCCAGGGCGGCGTGCTGGTCGATTTCCAGACACTGAGCGGTATTGAGTTGGCTGCGAACCAGAACGGGGTTGCGCAGACACAAGTCTGGTTACGCACTACGGGCCAGCCTGCGGACCTGGCGAATGTACACGGCACTCTGTTCAAAGGCATTTATGCCCTGAACAATGGCGAGGACCGACGCGCGCTGACCCGGAACCTGGCGACTGATCCACTCTATGGATCGATCCTCGGTATCCTGGTGCTGGGAGCGCTGGTGGTGTTGCTGCTGGGTCTGGTAGGCAACCTGCTGGTCTCGTGGTGGAATGCGCGCAGCCGCCGGACGAGTTTCGTTATCTTGCGTGCGCTAGGTTGCGCACCGGGCCAGATCGCCCGTGTTCTGCTCTGGGAGCAGGGTATCGTCTATGGCTTCGGGCTGCTTTTGGGAGCCATCCTGAGCGTCGTCTGTTCGCTCGTGCTTGTGCCCGCGTTCATTTTCTCGCCTCTGGTCGAGACCGGCATCGGGACAGCCACGGCCACGGCAGAAGATTTTTACGTGGCGCAGAGCGTGCCAGGAGTACAGGTGGTTACGCCGTTCTTGCCCATGCTGGCGTTGCTGGCCGGGCTGGCCGCTGTCTGCGTGGTGGCCCTGCTCCTGATGCTGCGCGTGGTGATTCGCCCGCAGGTCAGCCAAACCTTGCGCGTGGATGAGGATTAGACTTATGCATCGGCCCTCTTTGCAGGAAGAGAGTGTGATAAATAGCTACGAAGACTGAAGCGAGCGAAATGGACAATGGAAACTGTCCATCTCGCTCGCTTTACTCTTCGTGGAGACCCTTGCAGGTAGGTGCGAGAGTTGCTATTCGCATAGTGACAAATATATTTATATAGTGAAATCTATAAATAAAACAATTATTTTTGACTGTAACTGTGTTCTGCTGCTATACTATAAGGAGAAGAGGCAAGATTGGTGGCATAAAAGAAGAGCGAATCGCGAGCTATCTGATTATTGGATGTAAAATAGGATTTTAGATAATTTTTACGGTATTTAAAGCATCTCCGTGGGATGTGATGCTATAAAAATCTATTTACTCTCATGAATATCGAGTTGCAGGTGTATTTTTCGCTTTTTCATGGAAAGAACCGCCAGCGCCGGAAGTTTTTGAGAACGCGTGAGGGGGAATACACATGAGATGGTTGGAAAGGAATGTGAGATGTCAAATGATGCGTCCATGGAGCCGCGGGAAGATGCAGTAGAGCGTCATCCGGCCACCATGCCGGAGCATAGTCGAGCAGCTGCTGCGCAGCGCTTGAGCGATATGCCGTTGCCACCTACACGCGGGGTGCATTATATGGCACCACAGCGCAGCCGACACATGCCCGGCTGGCGCACCAGAAGGTATCTGTTGCGCAAAAACTTACGTAGGAGTAACCTGCATGTGGCCGCGATGGAGCGCGTGGGTACACAATTGACCCTCTTGCCAATGGCTTTTATTGCTCTGATTATCTTTCTGGTTATGAGTAGCATCCTGGTAGGGGCGATGGGACTGATCAACGCGACGCAGGAACGTTTTGGGGCGGATGTGGTGACACTACAAGATATTCTACCTAAAGATAATCTGAAAATGTATGATGACCATGGCGCATTGATGTATCAGATGGTGAATGATGGGTTGCAGACCACAGTACCGCTCTCGCAGATTTCGCAGAATCTGGTCAACGCGGAGGTCGCGATTGAGGATCAGAATTTCTGGAAAAACGCTGGTTTTGATATTACCGGCATTGTGCGCGCGGCCATTGCGAATACGTCGAGCGGGCGCGTGGTCGCGGGCGGCAGCACGATTACGCAGCAGTTGATCAAAGGTACCCTGGTGGGCAACCAGGACACCGCTCTGCGCAAATTGCAGGAGATCGTCCTGGCACCTGACATTACGCGGCACTATACCAAGCAGCAGATCATGTCAATGTATCTGAACACCATCTATTATGGCGAACAGGCGTATGGAGCGGACGCGGCGGCTCTCGTTTACTTTGATTTGCAAGACAAGCCCGGCCATACTGCGGCCTCGCAACTGGATCTCGCGCAGTCCGCCATGTTAGCTGGACTGCCCCAATCACCAATCGCGCACGATCCCTACCTTTTTCCCCTCTCCGGCTTTGCGCGCATGAGGGAAGTCTTAAACCAGATGATGGTCCAGGGTTATATCACAAGAGTGCAGGAGAATAACGCGATTGCTGAAGCGAGCCAGCCTGGTTTCTTGCACCATGGTGGTGTGCGGAACATCTCGGCCCCCCACTTTATCAACTACGCGCTCAGAGAACTGGCGAGCCATCTCAATGTCAAAATTGACGAGTTAGCGCGTTCAGGGCTGCTGGTCCATACCACGCTGGACCTGGCTTTGCAGAACCAGATCCTCAAAGTGGCGCAGGCTCAGATTAAAATTATGAAAGCACCACATAATCTGTCGGACGCGGCTGAGGTGGTGATCGATTACCATACCGGGGCGATTCGTGTGTTGCTGGGCAATGTCGATCCGAACAATCCCACAGATGGGCAGTTCGATGTGGCCTCGGAGGGATTGCGCCAGCCTGGTTCCTCATTCAAGCCGTTTATCTACGCCACCGCCTTTGGCGAGGGGCTGAGTCCTGGTATGCCAGTTGTGGATGGACCCTTTGCGATCCAGATGTGCTGCGGCCTGCCAGCTTACGCGCCGCATAACTACGACCAGAGTTATCACGGCTTGATCCCGTATCGCTATGCCCTGCAAAACTCGTTTAATATCCCGGCAGTCAAGCTCTTAACCAAAGTCGGCGTGCAGCCCGCGCTGAACACAGCTTTGAGGATGGGCATTACCACCTATAACGGCATTCCCAACTATACTATGGTGCTGGGAACGCTGGGCGTTCACCTGCTCGACGAAGCCTCAGCTTACGGGTCCTTTGGCAATGGTGGGATACACGTGCCACCGCATGCTGTGGATGTGGCGACCGATATACAGGGGCGGGTAATTTATCGCCCTGATACCAAGGGAACACGCGTACTCACCCCGCAGGTGTCCTATATGATGACCAATGTGTTGAGCGACAATGCTGACCGTGTCTTTGAGTTTGGCAAATGTAGCGCTCTGTTCCTCTATAGCAACACCCAGTCGCAGTGTTACGCGGGCAATCCCGGTATGATCCGTCCTTCGGCTGTGAAAACGGGTACTTCGCAGAATTTTGACGATAACTGGACGGTTGGATATACCAGCGATTTAGTGGTCGGTGTCTGGGCAGGTAACGACGATAACACGCCGATGGTCAACGTGACCGGCGTGGATGGCGCTGGCCCAATCTGGCACCAGAGTATGTTGTTGGCTGAACAGGGTTATCCAGTGAAAGATTTTGCCGTGCCATCCGGCATGACGCGTAAAACGGTTCACTATGGCGGAATTACCACCACCGATTGGTACATCGATGGCCTGCCTGAGAATAATGGGCCCTGGTTCCTGTAAAATAGAGTAGTTATCTATCAAAAGAAGCTAAAAGCCGCTTCACGGCTTTTAGCTTCTTTTGATAGATAACTACTCTACCTGAATTCCCACGCGTGCTAATAGGTCGCGGCTGATCTCGGCGCGGTGCTTGATGGGCATGCGCGAAGGGTTGCCGTGGGAATCGGAGCCGGTGCTCTGGAGGAGTTGATGTTGGCGCGCATAGGCCAGGTAGGTCTCCACGATTTCGGGAGTGTGCGTGGGATGATACACCTCGATGCCGTCAAGCGGGAGATCGGTGCGCACCTCGTCGAGCAACTCAGGAGTATAGAATGTGAAACTCGACTGGCGGCGGCCTGGATGGGCGATCAGGCAGACGCCGCCGCTGCGGTGCGTGGCCTCGACTGCCTCGGCCATCTCTACCTTGATCGAGCGGTACCCGGCCTGCGTGATCATACTCAGGGCGCTGGCATAGTCAGGGGCATAGCCATGGGCGCGCAAGAGCGCTATATTGTCGCCAGGGCGGCGTAGCTGTCCCTCGTTCTTTGCCAGGATCTCCGCCTGGCGTGGAAAGGTGTGGCCCTGCTGGAGAAGGACCTCGTGAACTGCGCGCGTATTCTCAAGCTGAAGACGCACCACTTTTTCCGCTAGCGGCTGAAGCTCATTCTGACGTGGATCAAAGCCGTAACAGAGTAGATCGCCCATCCTGCCGCGCCAGCTCGTGCTCATCTCCACGCCCGCGAGAACTGGCAGGTTGCGCTGCTCGCCCAGGGCCTGGATGCTCGCGACCATATCGACGCGATCGTGGTCGGTCACGGCTATCAGCGCGAAACCCGCGCTGGCCACATGCTCGATCAGCTCTGCGGCTGACCATCGTCCATCGCTATAAGTCGTGTGCATGTGTAAGTCGATAGGTGCATCAGGGGAAAGCGTCAGATGTGGTTGCAAGTCAGGCTCCTTTGTTGGCTCTAGATGATGGGTCAATGGCCGAATTGGTTGGGTTGTTTGCTTAGTAGTATGGTATCACATTCTCTCTCTGTGCTTGCTGAGATGGGTAGATTGTCATTTGAACAAGCAGAGACTTGGTTTTTGTAGAGGTAGAGAATATAATGATGACCATGAATGTACAGTCATCTATACCACTAGATTGGCCATCACCATCTCCTGGTTTTTCTGCTATACTGAATAGGACGTTCCATATTTTACCTGAGTGAGTAGCAACTATGCACATCACAACAAAGCGTTCATCTCGCGCGCGGCTGCAGGGGCTTCTTCTGCTTGGTCATCCCTTGCCGGTGCTATTTCATGTGATTGCTGTAACTCTCTTTGTGTTGCTGGCCGCGTGGCCACGCCTGGTCTGGTCGGTGGTGCTGCTGGTCGTGGGCGCGCATGCAGCGATGCAGCTCGCGATCGCTATGCTTAATGATTACAGCGACCGCGAGGCTGATGCGGTGGGCAAGCCGGAGAAGCCCATTCCGCGTGGGCTGGTGACGCCGCGTGAGGCGCTGCTGGCTGGATGTGGCATGATCATGTTGATGGTGCTGTTGCTGCTGCCGCTACCACCGCTGGCGTGGTTGCTCTCGCTACTCTACCTGGCGCTGGGCATGGCTTATAACCTGGGCCTCAAATCGACTCCCCTGAGCGGAGTGGTCTTTGCCCTGGCCATGCCGTTGATTCCGCTCTACGCGTTTGCTGGTGTGGGACATATTCCCCCGTTCCTCGTCTGGCTGGTTCCGCTCGGTTTTCTGCTGGGGGTCGCGCTGAATCTGGCGAATTCGCTGCCGGATCTGGAAGAGGACGCGGCCAGCGGAGCGAGAACGCTGGCGGTGGTCCTGGGACTTAGTCGATCATTTCTGATCGGCGACGCGTTGCTCGCGCTAGGTGCCTTGCTGATTCTCTTGCTTCACCTCTCTGGTGTACAGCGCGTGCAGCCACTGGTCCTGAGCATAACTCTGATTCTGACTAGCCTGCTGCTTGTTGTAATTCTGGCGTTGACTGGAGCGGGCAAACCGCGTGAGACGCGCAAACTCTATTTTTACTTCGTGACCCTGGCCTGTCTGGTCCTTGCTGGAGGCTGGCTGCTAGGGGTGCTGCTCTGATGCCCCTGCGTTTAACCGCCCTGGAATGGTTGCTGGCGCGTTTGAATATCCTGCCTACACCGCTCATCGATACGCCTCTCGCTCCTGGTATCGCGCGGGCGCTGAGTACCGCGTGCGAGCTGGGTCTCTTCGACACGCTCCAAAAACGGCCCATGACCCTGGACAAGCTAGCCGCGCATCTCGCGTGCCAGCCGCAGAGCCTGCGTTTTCTACTCCAATTGCTGGTTATGGCAGGCTACCTACGTGTGAGCCGTGGGCGCTATGGCAATCGCGCGGTCACGCGTCGCTGGCTCTGTCAGGACTCGCAGTTCAACATCGCTCCGTATATCATCCACGCGCCCGATATTGTCGCCATCTGGGAACATCTGCCAGAAGTGGTACGTACTAATAGCGCCCAGGTGTGCATACCCTATGCCCAGGATAGCTCTCAACCAGAGGTCCAGGCTGCGCTGGAGCGCCATTATGCGGGTCTGGCGGCGCTGGCTATGGTCATGGGCCGCGAGCTGGTTGCGCGCGCGCCTCTACCCAGCGAGGCCACGCGTCTGCTCGATGTGGGTGGTTCGCACGCGGCCTATAGCGTACTCTTCTGCCGCAAATATCCACGCTTGCGGGCCACGATCGTCGATCTGCCGCCGGGTATCGAGGCGGGCCGCCGCACAGCTGCACAGACAGGGCTGGGTGAGCGTCTAGATTTTCACTGCCAGGACATTGTGCGCGGCTCCTTCCCAGCGGAGTTTGCGCAAGCGTTTGATGTGGCCTGCTACTTCCACATCGCCCATCTCCTGTCAGCAGAAACAAACGAGCAACTGCTGACATGTGTAACGAGCTGCCTCAAGCCAGGCGGCGTTTTGCTCTATGTCGATCAAGTCACCGACCAGACCCATTTTTCGCGCCTGGGCACAGCACTGGTCCAATTGATGGCCCTGACCGTGAGCGCCATCGGCGGAACCTGCTATCCCTTCGCCACCGTTAAAGGCTGGCTGGAGCGTGCTGGCTGCGATCATGTGCGTCGCCAGCGTTTGCTAACGCCAGGGGTTACGCTGATTACGGCGAGGAAGCGCTGAGGATAGCTGGCGGGTAGGATTAGTGATCTTTGACGCTGGCAATTGCCTCTTTGAGCTGACGGTAGACGTTGTCGAGATGATCTGGCATGACCTTAATATCAGCGATGACCGGCATAAAATTCGTGTCGCCGTTCCAGCGCGGCACAATGTGGAAGTGCATGTGCCCGGCGAAGCCCGCGCCCGCGACCTTGCCTTCATTGATGCCCATATTGAAGCCATCGGGATTCATCGCCAGGCGCAGGGCGCTAAGTGCCAGTTGAGCCTGGGCCATCAGTTCGGCCAGCGTGTCAGCGTCGAGCAGCGAGATACTGCCAACGTGCTCATACGGTGCGATCATCAGATGCCCATTGTTGTAAGGGTAGAGGTTGAGCATCATGAAGCAGCGTTCACCGCGATAAAGGATGTGGTGCTCCTCATCGCGGTGAACGGCAGGCTGTGTGCAAAAAATGCATTCGTTCGATGGTGGATTTTGCGGCGTAATAAAAGCCATCCGCCAGGGCGCCCATAAATTTTCCATAGGATCAGTATAACACAGGTTCGAGCTTATTGAGCAACCTCGTTTGCGTCCAGTTCCGCGCCGCCTGCTGGCGTTTGCGCGGCGAGGTCAATCCACTTCTCAGCCCACTGATGGATAGCATCAACCACGGGCTGGAGCGCGTAGCCTTTCGCGGTCAGGCAATATTCGACACGTACGGGGATTTGTGGGTAGACAGTGCGCTCGACAATCCCTTCCATCTCCAATTCACGTAGACGATCGCTCAACACGCGGTCGGACAGACCCTCGACTGCCGCAGTCATCTCACAGAAACGTTGCGGTCCCTGTAACAGCGCGTCGAGAATCAAGCCCGTCCAGCGCTTGCCGAGCAGCTGAATCGCGTGCTCGTAGCGCGGGCACATCGCGTGATTGTGATTGGTTGCGCGTATTTCTCCTGGCCTCATTGCCTTTTTCCTATTCCTCATTCTGCTGGCAGAAGGCTCCAGCGGTAGCTAATACGTCTCAGTGTGTATAGCAATAGTATAGCATGTTTCTGCTTCTGAGACAACCACTGTTACTATATTAAAGTAAGAGATGGAGTGGCCCGCCCTGGGGTTGAGTGGGGCGTTGCCCGTCTGCCATGTTGACCGTACTCTCTAATCGTGAACGGTCTCGCTCAGCCACTCGCAGGTTTCAGGGATAGCCGCCTTGAGCGCCTCTGCCAGGGCATCGATATCGGTGACATCGTCGCGATAGACCGCCCAGGCTTTCGCCTTCTCCTGGGGCGTTGCGGGTTTGCGGAAGGCAGTAATGCCGATGCGCTTGCCGTTGTGAAAGAACTCTTCTTTCACACGAGTCAGATTTTTCCAGCGAATCTCGACGGTCTCGCCATTTTTACTGCGTTTGACCAGGGCCTCTGCTTCTATATTGATGGTAAAGGGCACAGGTGCGATCAGGCGCAGATAGTAGATAAACCCAAGAACAAAGAGGACCGCGACAATGGTACTACCGACGGCTGAACCGCCCTGTAGCACCCCCTGATAAATCCCGATCCAGAGGATGAGAGCGAAGATGAACATGACGCCAAAGATCGTGACGATGCGTTTAAAAAGACTGAGACCGGGTCCGATAAAGACCTTTGCCTGAGCGGTCGCAGATGTTGCCATAGGAAAACTCCAGAGATAGGTAGAAAGCTATATTTCTTCGCTGCATATTGTACCACAGGCTGAGGTGAAAGTCTTCTGGTATGACTTTGCGTGGTCATCCTTACTATGATATACTGACTTGACTACTTAACGTATCCCTGCGAGGAGATCATAATCATAGATCGGCTTGACCGTGGACCTTTCCCGCTTTAGCGACTCAAGCAATAGTGCGTTGTATCAGCAACAGAGGGAGACCGGCAGCATGGCTACATCACAGATTCCTGAGCGTTCGGAAGAGTCACGTGTAATGCAGAAGCAATCGGGTTCATTGGCGACGGCGCGAACGACGGGCAAATTGCTGGCCACGCAGGGATATGTGGTGGGGATTGAGATCAGTGGCAATGGCTCGCGGCAGACGGTCGCTCTGGCCAATCTGGAGGGCAAAGTCCTGCACAAGGTACG
>WNFI01285127.1_pt1 | contig 12451 bp, 18 predicted proteins | sample 5400471 | NCBI WGS metagenome assembly WNFI01 (sample SAMN13153348, study PRJNA577476) | soil metagenome | isolation source: 100 cm saprolite on Douglas fir-dominated hillslope | place: USA:California | collected 2013-09-17 | reverse complement strand
GTTGCTCTGTTTTGTGATCCCGCGCCTGCGGGACGGCCATCAAACTCCGAGTTCTTCCGTGTCCTTCGTAGTTAATCTTGGAGAGCTGAAAGATGAATGTTGAGAGCTCCTGAATCCCACGGAGCGGTTCATTGTTTCTCGTTCGGGGTGCATCGTCCGACTCCTGCGAAAATCCTTTGCGACCTCTCTTCCCCTTCGCGCCCTCTGCGTTCCTGTATTGACGCCACTCCAGAGGTTGCAACCGCGTCATTACATAGTGATGAGTTTAGCAAAGAAGCGGGAATCGAGGAGCGAGTAGCGAGAATATAGAATTTAGGAGTCAGGAGCTAGTAGTTCGTGATTCCGACGCTCATCACACATCACTTGTCACTCCTCACAACGGCTCCGCCGTTAAGTTGCGCGCTTGACCTCCACGTAGAATTGACTATTCGTACGTACATGAAGGCCAAGCTTACACTTTATGTAAATGACCCGGTCATCCGACGTGCCAAGATGTATGCGAAGAAACGAGGAACGGCGGTTTCGAAGCTGGTAGAGGATCATCTACGCGCGCTCGCGGAGCAGGAAGGGGAGTCGTTTTCCCAAAGCTGGCGCGGCAAGTTTGCCAAGACCCCTTCTGATGACGAACGATTTCAGGCAATCGCAGCAAAGCACGTGCGATGAGAGTGGTGCTCGATACCAATATCTTGTTGGATGTGGCGCTGAACCGCCCAGGGCTTGCAGAGGAGAGTTCGGCCGTTCTGGACTGGTGCGAAACGCATCCGCAAGAGAGTGCGATTGCCTGGCACTCTCTTGCGGATGCCTGGTATTTTCTCGCGAAGGCGGGCACGCCTGCACAAGCCCGGAAATTTTTGGACGGATTGCTTCGCTTTGTTGTCGTGGTGGGCGGCGCGACACCTGAGGCGCAACGGTCTCTGGCGTTGCCGCTGGCGGACTTTGAGGATGCTCTGGTGGCGGTCGCCGCGGAAGCGGCGGGTGCAGGGAGTATTGTTACGCGCAATGGGGCGGATTTCCGACGGTCACCGGTGCATGCGGTGAGCCCAGCCGCTTTTTTGAAGCGAGGGTGAGCCCCATGCAGGCGCGAGCGGAGACGCGGAGCGCTAAGCACCAAAAAGCAATCTTCACGCTGAGCTACGAACGCGTCATTACCTAGTGATGCGTGACGAGCGACATGTGATGAGTTTGGAAAAGAAGCGGGAATCGAGTAGCGAGTAGCGAGTAGCGAGAATATAGAATTTAGAAGCTGGAAGCCTGCAAGCGGGTCATTACATAGTGATGCGTGACGAGTGACATGTATGAGTTTAGAAAAGAAGCGGGAATCGAGGAGCGAGTAGCGAGAATATAGAATTTAGGAGTCAGGAGCTAGGAGTTCGGAAAGCGAACTACGAACGCGGACGCTGAACCACGGCGAACCACACGGATTTCACGAATAGGGCCCGCCCGGGGCGCAGGGATCGAAGATCTAAGAAGAAAGATTCAAGATCGGAATCCAGCGGAAAAGAAGCAAAGAATGAAGATTCAGGAGCTTTCAACTTGAGCCATTCAACCTTCAACTCACCGCGGCTATGCCGCTGTGATGTGTGATGAGTTTAGAAAAGAAGCGGGAATCGAGTAGCGAGGAGCGAGAATATCTGCTGTGTGACGAGTGATGAGTGACAAGTGACGAGTTCTCTGGGAGCGGCGTCAATCGCCGATCCTCCGATTTGTGAATTTTTGTGGCTAAAAATGCTTTGGTATCAAGCAACCTATCTCGGAATTATTGGCCGCAAAATGGAGCAACCGGGATTGACCCGCTTGCCAGGCGCCGGAGGGGATTTCCGGGATCGAAACTCATCACTCGTCACAGCGGCATCGCCGCCATGAGTTGCACGTTGAAAGGCTGAAGTTGAAAGCCCTGCCTTCACTTCTCGCTACTTACTCCTCGATTCCCGCTCCTTTTCCAAACTCATCACTCGTCACACAGGATACATTCCGTTTGCCTCCTGTACCTTTTGGGTAAAGATTAACTTGTATGGTAAAGACACATATCTCAAGTAAGGGGCAGACCACGATTCCGGCTAAATTCCGGGCCCGCTGGAAATCGTCGGAAGTGGTTTGGGAAGATATGCCTGATGGCAGCGCACAAGTCAGACCGGTTCCCGATATTATGTCGCTTTTTGGGTCCGCTCATACCGCCAAGCCACGTGATTCTGATGAAAAATCCAAGGGACGTTCTGAATGGGCTGCGCGGAGCGAGAAGAAACGGCGTTCACGGTGACTCCTCGCTGCCATCTCGATGCGAATGTCGTGCTCCGGTTTCTTCGGAACGATGACCCTCGGCAATCGCCTGCCTCTGCGAGACTTTTTGGGAATGCCAAGGCCGGGAAAGTTCAGCTTCTGATTTCGGCGGTGACGGTTGCGGAGCTGTTTTATGTTCTGGCACGAGCGTATAAGCACCCTCGCTCTGAAGCGGCCGCCACATTGTTGCCGTTCCTGCAGTCCGACATCATCGAGGTCGAAAATCGCAAGCGTGTGATCGATACGTTGCGACGTGTCATTAAAGCCAATGTTGATTTTGGTGACGCTTACTTGGCCGCAACGGCGTCCGAAAAGGGAGATCAAATCGTCTCGTTTGACGACGACCTAAAGTCTTTCAACGACGTCACTACCATCGTTCCCCAGTGATTGGAAAAGTGACGAGTTAAAAAAGGAGCGAGGAGCGGGAATCGAGAATATCCTCGTTTGTAGTTCGTGGTTCGATTCCGAACTCCTAGCTTCTGATTCCTAAATTCTATATTCTCGTTAGTTAGGTCAATTTCAACAAACGTTGGACCTCGCAAGGAGAGGACGGCTCACTCTGGCTTCCGATCAAAATCCATTGCATAATCTGATTATCAGATTATACCTATGAACTGTTATGGCCCTTAAACAACTTACCGTCACCGAGGCGGCGCGCAATTTTTCAGAATTGATCAGTCGGGTCCACTACCAAGGCGACAGTGCGTTGCTTTTCAAGGGAGGGAAACCAGTGGTAAAAGTCATTCCAGCCCATCGGCCCAATACCGGGGCGCAATTAGCCGTGCTTTGGCCCAAACGGGTACCGTTAGGTCGAGAAGAAGCAGGCCGTTTGGAGCGAGAACTTAAGGCTTCACGGCGCAGGTTGCGTCCTTTGGCGTCAAAATGGGAATAGTCCTGGACACCTCGGTGTTAATCGCCGCCGAAAAACAGCGGTTCGACCTCGAAGGCTTGTTTGCTGCCTATAAGCAGGAACCTTTTTTCATTGCGGCGATTACGGCGGCGGAACTTTTGCACGGCGTGGAACGTGCCTCGCCCGGCGTCCGGAGGCAGAAGCGATCCAAGTATGTCGAATGGGTGTTATCTCATATCGAGGCGATTGACTTTGATCTCTCGCTGGCCCGCCAGCATGCCACGTTATGGGCGGCGCTAGAGACCACCGGTGAACCAATCGGCGCACACGACCTCTTGATCGCGGCGACCGCAACTCAATTCGACCATGCGCTGGCCACGCTGAACCAGGCAGAGTTCAAACACGTTGCCGGCCTACGCCTCATCGATCTCGCACCTTTTCTCCGAAGTTGAGATATGCGAATGGGATCGTCTCCCCTCTTTCAACATCAACTTACTGCAGCTAGGCCGCTGTGATGTGTGAGGAGTGAGGAGTTTAGAAAAGAAGCGGGAATCGAGAAGCGAGGAGCAAGAATATCTGCTGTGTGACGAGTGATGAGTTTGGAAAAGGAGCGGGAATCGAGAAGCGAGGAGCGAGAATATAGAATTTAGGAGTCAGGAGCTAGGAGTTCGGAAAGCGAACTACGAACGCGGAACGCTGAACCACGGATTTCACGAATAGGGCCCGCCCGGGGCGCAGGGATCGAAGATCTAAGAAGAAAGATTCAAGATCGGAATCCAGCGGAAAAGAAGCAAAGAATGAGGAGTCAGGAGCTTTCAACTTGAGCCATTCAACATTCAACTCACCGACATTAAACACGAAGGGACACGAAGTTTTCCTAAGCCAGGGAACGCAGAGGGCGCGAAGGGGAAGAGAGGTCGCAAAGGATTTTCGTAGGGATCGGAAACTCATCACTAGTCACTCATCACACATCACTATGTAATAACCCGGTTGCTCCGTTTTGTGATCCCGCGCCTGCGGGACGGCCAATAATTCCGAGTTTGTTCGTCTGAAGCCAGGGCTGCTTTTCTCTGACCAGTTTGACGGGTGTGGCTTCTAAATTCTAACTTTTTCCGAGATTGGTTTCTACTCATCGTTCAAGCAAATCGGTTTGCCAATCGGCGCTGGGTAAGACATTTTTTCCCTATGCGGCTACCGACTCGTATTGAAATCAACCCCAACGTGATGCGGGGAAAGCCTTGTATCAAAGGTACGCGTATTCCGGTTTATCTTTTATTGCAGAAGATGGCGGCTGGCGAGACCACTGAAGCGATCCTCGCGGCTTATCCCCAATTGGCTGCGGCAGATCTAGCGGCCTGTCTGGATTATGCTTCCCAATTAGCGGCCCGGTGTTGGAAGTTGGATTGAGCGGGGCGGACGATACCGTGGTCCGGCAATTTGCCATTCAGCATCAGCGTACGATCGTCACACTCGATGCGGATTTCGTTCAGATTCTCCGCTTCCCTCCAGAAGAGGCGTTTGGAGTGATCTGGCTTCGCCCTTGGCCTCCTTCCGAAGCGAATATATCCGCCTTTGCTCGACGGGACGTTGCATCAGCTGGCCGAAGTGCCTGTAGCCGGAAAAGTAGTCATCGCTGAACCAGGCCGTATTCGAATTCGGTAGACCTGCGGAACGAGGCTATAGAAAGGAGTCAGAAGCCGGCGGCTATGCCGCTTTTCCCTTGATGTCAGCGGTGTAAATTGGCGCACTAGGCGCTCTTATGGCGCGCAAAATTCTGGTTACGGGGTCTTCCGGTCTGATCGGCTCCGAGGTGTGTACTTACTTTTCACAACTGGGCTACGCCATTCATGGTGTGGACAATAATCAGCGCGCGGTCTTTTTCGGTCCGCAGGGCGATACGCGTTGGAATCAGAAGCGGCTGGAGTCGTCGCTGCCGAATTACTCTCACCACGAGATCGATATCCGCGATCGCGCGGGTGTGCTCGCGCTGCTTCAGGAAGTGAAGCCGGATGTCATCGTCCACACGGCGGCGCAGCCGAGTCACGACCGGGCGGCGGCGATTCCGTTCGACGATTTTGATACCAATGCGGTCGGCACGCTAAACATGTTGGAAGCGACGCGCCAGGCGGCGCCCGAGGCGCCGTTCGTGCACATGAGCACGAACAAGGTGTACGGCGACGCACCGAACAGGATTGCGCTGAAGGAGCTGGACACCCGCTGGGATTACGCGGACCCCGGCTACGAGCACGGCATTGCGGAAACCTTTACGATCGATCAGTCGAAGCATTCGCTCTTCGGGGCGTCGAAGGTGGCGGCGGATGTGATGGTGCAGGAATACGGGCGTTATTTCGCCATGCCGACGTGTTGTTTGCGCGGCGGGTGTTTGACCGGTCCGAATCATTCGGGCGTGGAGTTGCACGGGTTCCTCAGTTACCTCGTGAAGTGCAATATCGAGGGGCGGGAGTACAAGATTTTCGGCTACAAGGGAAAACAGGTGCGCGATAACATTCACTCGCTGGATGTGGCGAAATTTATGGCGGCGTTCGTCGCTGCGCCGCGGATGGGCGAGGTTTATAATTTAGGCGGAGGCAAGGCCAACAGCACCTCGATCCTGGAAGCGTTCAAGATCACGGAAACGTTCACGGGCAAGGTGCAGAAATTTACGTACCTGGATCAGAACCGGATTGGCGATCACATCTGCTACTATTCCGATTTGCGGAAGATGCGCGCGCATTACCCGAGCTGGGACATCACGAAGTCGCTGGAGACGACAATTGGCGAAATCGTGAAAGCGACGGAGGCGCGGCTGTTAGCCGCGCAGTGATGAGTGGGGAGTTTAGAAAAGAAGCGAGGAGCGAGGAGCGGGAAGTTTAGAAAAGAAGCGGGAATCGAGGAGCGAGTAGCGAGAATATTTATCGCTGTGACATGTGACGAGTGATGAGTGACGAGTGATGAGTGATGAGTTTAGAAAAGAAGCGAGGAGCGAGGAGCGAGAATATAGAATTTAGGAGTCAGGAGCTAGAAGTTCGGAAAGCGAACTACGAACGCGGAACGCTGAACCACGGATTTCATGGATGGGATCTGCTCCGATCTTTCAACTTGGGACCTTCAACCTTCAACTTACTGCGGCGCTGGTCTGCCGTTTCCCATGTCTCTGTCATTCAACTCCGCTCTGGAATTGCCTGTGCAAAGCGAAGTTTTAAAGTCGGGCCTGCATTTGCGTTTGCACCTGGGCCGGGGAGGGATTCAATGACTTTATGGCGTCGTTAAAACAGAGATCGAAGGCGGTGCGCGGACAGGGAGCTTCTAGAGGGCCGATTAAGTCTTTGAAAAAGAATGAACCTGCGCGTCGCAAGCGTGCCGGCGATGAGGCTTTGTTGGCGGTATTTCAAAGCGCGAAACCGTATTCGGTGGAGCTCGACGCTGAAGATCGAGCGCTGGATCGAGCAATCAGTGAGGCTGCAAGCCGGGACTTGATTGCATGAAGCAGTGGGAGATCTGGAAGTTTCCTTACCCGGATCCAGAATCTGCTCATTGGTGCGTCATTTTATCGGCGGATGACATCTGTTCAAATTCGGACGAAATCAATACGCTCGTTTGTCAGACGTTGAGGCCCGTGGGGCGTCCGCTCAAATCCAGTGAGGTGATTCTCGACCATCATGATGGAATGGAGCAGGGAATTTCCACGGTGGTACGCTGTCATCGCGTCTTCACTTTCAAGAAGCAGCTAGCTAGCGAGTTGCCCGACGGGAGAGGCGACGCGAGTACGTCGTCCCGAGATATTGAAACGGTTGTTCGGTGGCATAAGGCTTTGAACGCGTTCATGACCAATGGTGAAGCGACGGAGGCAAGACTAGGCGCGGCACGGTCTAGTCTTGCCCGATTCAAGAAGAAAGAAGAAAGATTCAAAAGCGGAATGGAGCGCGGGAAGCGCCGCTCCTTTTCAAATCGGTTCTTGAATCTTTCTTCTTGAATTTTGAATCGGTCCCGCGGCGCTCCGCGGGACTACGGCATAATCTGTAGCTGTTCCATGGGGACGCGGACGAGGAGGCCTTGTTGGAGGACGTCCATTGCGACGATGACGCCGCTGGGGTGGGCGGGGTCGTCGACGTACGCTTCGGTGCCGCGCAACGGGCCTGATATGACTTTGACGCGGGTGCCTTTTTTCAGAAGGGGATGGAGGCTGACTTCCAGGCCGGACGCGACGATCGTGCGTACATCCTCGAGTTGGCGGAGGAAATGGGCTTCGCTTTCGACGGGGATGGCTCGGACGATAAGTTCCTGCTGGTAGATGCGGGCACGGAGGGCCGTTTCGATTTTGGCGAAGACGTAGCTCGGGAAGAGCGGTTTGGTGAAACGCTTCGTCTGCGTGCCATAGCGGCGGACACTATTGACCAAGGGGAGGTAGTGCTCGAAGTGTTCAGCTTTGAGCAGCGTGGCGAATTTCTTTTCGCAACGCGGTTTGGTGTGGCAGACGTGCCAGCGAGGGATGTTTGGATCGATCGGGGACGTCACTTCAACAAAAGGGAAGGGCTGCGCGGTCGGAGCCAACCAGTCCGAGCCGGTTGAGGTCGGAGCGGTTGAGGATGGCGATCTTTTTCATGGGCTTAGGGGATCACGAAATACACGAAATGGGAGGAAAGGAAGAAAAAGCGTGCGGCGGAGGCGCGGCTGTCAGCCGCGCAGTGATGAGTTTGGAAAAGGAGCGGGAATCGAGGAGCGAGGAGCGAGTAGCGAGAATATAGAATTTAGGAGTCAGGAGCTAGGAGTTCGGAAAGCGAACTACGAACGCGGAACGCTGAACCACGGCGAACCACGGATTTCACGGACAAGCACGGATGGGATCGGCTCCGCTCTTTCAACTCTCAACTTTCAACATTCAACTTTCTACGGCTATGCCGCTGTGATGAGTGACGAGTGATGAGTTTCGATCCCGGAAATCCCCTCCGGCGCCTGGCAAGCGGGTCAATCCCGGTTACTCCATTTTGCGGCCAATAATTCCGAGATAGGTTGCTTGATACCAAAGCATTTTTAGCCCTCCCGCAGGCGCGGGATCACAAATCGGAGGATCGGCGATTGACGCCGCTCCCAGAGAACTCGGCACTTGTCACTCATCACTTCGCACGTGCTTCCCGTGGTTCAAATCCGTTCCGACCTATCCGTGTTAATCCGTGAAATCCGTGATTAAATTCAGAGAGTTGAAGGTATGCACAGTGATGAGTGATCGGAAAGTTGAATGTTGAAAGTTGAGAGTTGAGAGCTCTCGACTCACACGGAACGGTTCATTCTCGTTCGTGGTTTATCGTCCGACCTCTAAGAAAATCCTCTGCGACCTCTCTTCCCCTTCGCGCCCTCTGCGTTCCCTGGCTTAGTGCCTTCCTGCCCCGCAAGCGCGGGGTGTGGTTAACTCAGAGAGTTGCACGTTGAAAAACTGAATTGAAAGTTCCCAACTCCTAAATTCTCGCTCCTCGCTCCTTTTCCAATTTGCGCTCTGATCTTGAATCGGTGCGATGCACTCGCACTCTCGTGGCATGGCTAAACTCGACGAGGTCGTCGCTTATTGTACGGAACGCACGCGGATCAACGCGTTCAAGGACTTCACCGGCTCGATGGATTTTCTGATCGTTCATCATGGGATGTTCTGGGACGGGCTCCAACCTGTCACCGGCGCGTTCTATGAAAAATTGTCTGTGCTCATGCGCGGGCGCTGTGCGTTGTTCTCCTGCCACCTTCCGCTCGATGCCCATCCGGAAATCGGCAATAACGCCCTTCTTGCCAAAGCGCTCGGACTCCCGGTGAGCCGCACGTTTCTTCCCTATGAGGGTAATCCAATCGGCACGATCGTTACGAATCGTTACAACCGGGCGACGCTGCGAAAAAAACTAAAAACGCTGTTTCCTCATCACGTCACTGCGATCGAACACGGTTCGGATCGTCCCGCGGAAATCGCCCTGCTCACCGGCAGCGGCATGAGTGCGGTGCCGCACCTGCGCGCCGCCGGCGTCGACACCTTCATCACGGGTGAAGTGAAACAAGCGGCGTTCAACACCGCACAGGAACAGCGTCTCAATCTCTACTGCTGCGGCCACTACGCTACGGAGACCTTTGGCGTGAAAGCCCTCGCCGCGGAAGTCGCGGAGAAATTTGGACTTCCTTGGACGTTTCTCGATACGGGGTGCCCGCTTTAGCGGGCGATTCAAAAGCGAGTTGGAAAAGAAGCGGGTAGCGGGTAGCGAGGAGTGAGTAGCGAGAAGCTCATCACATGTCACTCGTCACGCATCACTAGAGGGCGCGAAGGGGAAGGGAGGTCGCAGAGGATTTTCTTAGAGGTCGGACGATAAACCACGAACGAGAATGAACCGTTCCGTGTGAGTCGGGAGCTCTCAACTCTCAACTTTCAACATTCAACTTTCCGATCACTCATCACTGTGCATACCTTCAACTCTCCGCCCGTCACTCATCACAGTGGCATAGCCGCCGTGAGTTGGGTCGCGCGGCTCATTCAAGAGGTAATAGTAGATTCTTCACATCGTCCTTGGTCATGGTAGGGAAGGCCCCGTGACGCACATGTAACACATGCACTCGCTCGTCGCGAACGGTGAAAATAATTCGATGTCGCCTATGGCCCCTGCCGTAAACGAGTTGGCGCAATTCATACTTAAAAAGACCATCCTCCCGCGCACGTGGACAACGCTTCGGAAAATGCTCTAAAGAGTAAATGGCTGCTTCGATTCCGTTAAACCAGAGCTCCGCGGCTTCTGGAGATCCTGCTGCGATCCAGCCCGACGCTTGATCGATGTCGATCGCCGCCCGCGTCTCAATCAGCACCCGATACCTCACTTGCGACTGCCCTTGAATCCGTGTTTTTTCCTGAGCTTGTTAAAAACAGTCTGCGCGGAAGCGCTCTCGCCGTTCTCCATGGACGCTATTCCCTCGGCAACCCCCTTCTTGGTTTCGTTTGTCTCCCACGCTTCGAGCATCGCCTGGTAAGCCTGAGCGTCCTGAACCACCACCTTGGCTTTACCATTGAGCGTCAATACGATCGGTCGTTGACTACGCTTCAAGCTTTTCAGGTGTCGTTTGTGATGGCGCAGGAAATCGGTAAGTGGGTGAATATTCTCAGGCAAAAGTGTGTGAGTGCTCATTGTTTAAAGTATGCTTAAAGTATGAAGCATGATGAGCAATCGTCAAACCAGGACCGGGCAGCCTGCGACTGACCCAGCTGTTAGCTGCCGGGCTTAGTTCAGAGATCCGCGTCAATCACCGGTCCTCCGATTTGTCCCGCGCCTGCGGGACGGCTAAAAATGCCTTGGTTTCAAGCAACCCACCTCGGAATTATTGGCCGCAAAATGGAGCAACCGGGATTGACCCGCTTGCAGCCTCCTGAATTCTGACTAGAGGGCGCGAAGGGGAAGGGAGGTCGCAGAGGATTTTCTTAGAGGTCGGACGATAAACCACGAACGAGAATGAACCGTTCCGTGTGAGTCGGGAGCTCCTAACACCTAAATTCTCGCTACTCACTTCTCGCTCCTCGCTCCTTTTTTTAACTCATCACAACGGCGCTGCCGTTTCAGCTCTGTGCCTCCGTGTCTCTGTGGTTTAAGTCCTGATCTTGAATCTTTCTTCTTCCTTCTTGAATCAGCGCGCACGGTCAGTGCGCGCTGACGCCTAGCCGGCAGGCATGGGCGCTGAAGCCGGCGCCGAAGCTGGTGAGCCAGAGGTCGCCGTCGGCGTCGGGTGGTCCGGAATGCGCGAGAAAATCATCGAGGGCGAAGAGGACGGACGGGCTGCTCATGTTGCCGTGAGAGCGCAGGACGCGGGCGCTGTGATCGAGGGAGTAGCCGGGTAGCGCGACGGAGAGGGCTTCGAGGACGTCGCGGCCACCGGGGTGTGCGATTACTTGGGCGACGGGGCGGTCGGATTTTTGTCCCCAGAGTTTTTTCACGGCGGCGGCGGCGCGTTGCGGAACGCTGCGATCAAGTCGGTTGCGGAGTTTGCCATCGCGCGTTTCGAAGCGGAGAAAGTCGCGATCTTCCGGGATAAGGAAGCTTTGGAAATCCGAGGCGCGCAGGCCGGTTGGGCCCGGTGTGCTTTTCCAAATCGAAGCGGCGGCGCCGTCGCCGAACAAACACGCGCTGATGAGCACGCCGAGATCATCGTCGAGATAGAACGCGGCCGAGCAGACTTCGATCGCGATGCAGGCGACGGTCGCGCCGGGATGCGCGGCGAGTACATGACTGGCGGAACGCAGCGTCGGAATGGCGGCGCCACAGCCAAGGCCGACGAGGTCCTGCAAAATCATGTCGGGTTTCAAGCCGAGTAGTTCGGAGACGTAGCTGGTCAGACCGGGGCAAAGATAACCGGTGCAGGTGCAGATCAGGAGGGCGTCGAGATCGTTCGCGCGCAGGCCGGCTTGGTCGAGCGCGCGGGTGAGCGCGGTGGCGGCGAGTTTGGGGGCTTCGGTGCGAAACGCTTCGTTGAGCTGGTCGTGGGTAAGATCGAAGGCTCGCTCGACTTCCGGAACGGCGAAATGACGCGTGGCAACGTTCGTGTCGTTGAGCAGGATTCTTTTAAGGAGGAAAAGTGAACGACCCTTGAGGCGGTTTTTTATGTCGGAGTTTTCGACGATGTCCCAACATTGGGCCTGAGTGAAACAACGCGAGGGAACGGCGGTGGCGAGAGCATGAAGATACATCGTCAGTGAGTGAGGTGATAAAGAGGCGTGACCGGCAAAATCCGCAGGCGGCTGGCCGCGAGGAGCCACCTTTGATTTGTCGGGCGATGTAGGAACGGATGCAGACATCGCGCGGACGCAAGCCGCAGTCGGAACCGGCGGTTCATACTGGCTTGGACGGCGCGCACGGTTTCGGTCCAGGATGTTTTTCCGTGCGCGTAGGCGAGCAGGAAGGGCAGGGCGGTATCCGCGCTTTGAAAAGCCATCGCCATGCCATGACCGGTGAAAGGGGGGATGAGTGCCAAGGCGTCGCCAACAAAGAGGTCGTGTTTCGGGCGCGAGCGTTGCAATCGATACCCGAGGTGAGAGACCGAGCGAAACGAGGCGGCGTCGAGTTCGGCATTGCGCAGACGAGTGGCCACGGCGGACAGGCCGGCGGCATCGAGGTAGCTTAGAAAATAATCCGTGCGTTCCGCGCCGGCGGCGAGCGGCGTCAGGTCGGGGCGTATGCGGAAAAGTCCGCACACGTTGACCGCGCCGCCTTCGACCGAACAGAGCCCGACGTAGGCGTTGTAACCGAGGTGGACCTCGAGATCCTGGCGCGGGATAAATCCGCGCACATGAACCTTGAGACCAAGCCACTCGGGTTG
>WNFI01691859.1_pt1 | contig 12453 bp, 14 predicted proteins | sample 5400471 | NCBI WGS metagenome assembly WNFI01 (sample SAMN13153348, study PRJNA577476) | soil metagenome | isolation source: 100 cm saprolite on Douglas fir-dominated hillslope | place: USA:California | collected 2013-09-17 | reverse complement strand
GCTGTCCACCTCGTGCCCCGTTTCTTATCACACCCCTTCTGTTCCTCTCAATCTTATCTTGGACGACAAACACATCTCGCAGCCGCCACCTTAGCTACACCACACTGTCCCCCCACCATGGCGAACTCTACGGCATACTGGCTGCTGCTCTCTTCGCCACATCTTCCTCCTCCCCGTCACCCCTTCCCATTTACAGTGATCACCTCAACGCCGTCACCCTTCTCAACGACGCCTTGCACCACCCTCCTCTTCCTCATTCTTGGTCTTCCCTCCCTGCACGCTCGCTATATCGCTGGATTTTTTCTGTTCTCACCTCTTCCCCTAATCGCCCTTCCCTAAGTTACTTCACGTTCGGGCCCACACCACTGCCTCAGACCCTGCCTCACTTGCCAACCGTGTTGTGGACCATCTCGCCTCATCCTCTCACTCTTTCCCGATCCCTGCCCCACTTGTCCCCTCCCCACATTCTCTATGGACAGATTCACTCCCTACCTGCCCCCGTTCGAGTATATCGATTCTCACTTACCCCTTATACTCCAATCACTATTGGCCTCTCATTCATTCTTTAACTCATCCTTCGTTCCTCTTCGTGTTCTCTCTCCCTCTCTTTATGACTTCCCCCCTCCTCCTTTACCCCCCTACGCTCGCGCTTCCTCTACATCCTCTCTTTAACTCATCCTTCGTTCCTCTTCGTATTCCCTCTCCCTCTCTTTATGACTTCCACCCTCCTCCTTTACACCCCTACGCTCGCGCTTCCTCTACATACTCTGCAGTTGTCCAACTTTACCCGACTCAATTCCCTTTCTTCTCACCAATGTAAACCATAGTACCCTCATCGGCGTGACGCAGCTACATTCGAGTTTGCGATCATTAACGTGTGGGTGGGTGCTCGTGGTTCTGGTGAGCCGAGGGGTTTTAAGGCCACTCCTCTTACAACAGTGGCTGGCTCTCGATCCTGTTGATTCGTGAGGCCTTCGAGGTAGGAATTGTATTCGCGGTTCCTCGTTGTCGCGTTAAACTGACTGTTTAGATTTCTCTGACATAAACACATGATGACGGCGAAGTTCAAGTTGTCACCACAAGTATTTTATTTAATGAAAAAAAAGCTATGAGGTATTGAGAGCAAAGATGATTCATCCAATATGCCCTTCCGCTCCAAACCGAAGCATCTTCAAGAGTCACCATGAAGCTCCGGATATTTCGACAAGTCATATCCCTTCAGTTTAGATCGAATAAGCCTCACAATTCGTCCAACATCATCTTGTGAGTAAATCACTTCCCTCCACCTCTCATCGCTCTTTGATCGGCGTACACCTCCGACCCCAAAATCGATGATGGTTCCACGAGGAGGGTTGGATGAGAAAAGGATGTTGCCGTTATTGAGATCACCGTGGATGACTCCAAGAGGATCGAAGGATTTGACTATGGCAATGAGGGATGTAACGATAGTGGGCGCAATGGATACAGGGTCGGCATCGTGCAAAGTTTTTACATCATCTTGGATATATTCCAAAAGAATGACTTGAGTGCTCACAGCTCTTTGCGTGGAGCAGTTTGAATGATCGAGTGTTCCTGATGCATAAAAGAGAGGTATGCCATAACCCTGCAGAGACTTGCACAATCGGTATGACTCGACCTCGTCACGGAACTTGACCTCAGTGAAGTGGAATATCCAATTCTCCCATAGAATCTGATCCTCTTCGTCGTAATCAGGCCGTACAGGATACTCGTCGGAATTCGAGTAGCTGAAATTTTGGCGGTTTTGGGCGGCACGTGCCTCCAGCTCGTAACTCCATGGATGTGGGATCTCAACTTGTTTCTCGAAGCGTTTATTGAAAATACCGTCGCGTTCTTTCATAAAGCGGACGTCGTGAATCTTCGCAACAAGAAAGAAGTCCTTCGGCAAGTGAATTTGCCCAATGGTATGTGCATGGTTTGTTCGAACCAGAGCCACTTGGCTATATGAGAATGGCGTAAAGACATGGACAATGGTGGCTGTGACAATGTCTTGATCGGTTTGAAAACGAAGGGCGGAGCCAGGCTGGTATTCGATAGGGATGTAATCGGACGTGGGGGTCGTTCCTAATATGAGGCGGTGGTCCAGCAGTGAGGTCTAGTGAGGGGTAAGGTGACCTGATGAGTGGAGGTGAGACTTGTTAAAATGTTGGATTGTACATGTGGTGTGGTGGGGCGTGTGTAGGTGTATAGTATTTGGGCCGGCTGTGATACCATTAGAGCGTTCCATTAGACTTGCGTAGGGCCCGTGGGGCCGCATCGCTCTTCTATTCAATGCCCTACGCAGCACCAGGCTCGGCCTTGGACCTCTCCTAGGGATGACTTGGTGGCGAGGACTACGCAACCCTCATTCCCGAGACAAATGCGCGTAATTCTACGGTCTTCCTTGTCTTCTATTTAAGCCCCTCACCCGCATCGGGTCTCCGCAACGGAGAAGGAGCCGGAGGTCGCATGTGCGTGCGGTGCGGTGCCTAAGGACACAGAACACGTTCTGCTCCACTGCCCGCTTACCCACCACCATCGACGCCGAAGGTCTTTGACCACCCCATGCGACGTCTGGGTCTCCTACGATTCTTAGTAGAAGGCACCCGAGTCTGCGTCAAACCGCGGACCACTTGGGAACCGGGAGGTTCGGGCGTTTGAACTTGAGACGGTATGCGCCTGTGAAGGCGTGCCCTGTGATTAGTCGGAAGAGAAGAGAATAGAATAGAATAGGGGATGCAAAGCAAAATAGCGTTTTAAATTGACAGCAGGAAAAGGACGGCGGCTACATGAGGGAGTTTCTAGAACGAACGAGTGTCACAATGGACCTGATTTGAGACACGAGGCACGGAGACACTATCGGGCTTAAGACACTATCGGGCTTTTCACACGATATTGTTCTCCCATTGTGCAGCAGTTTGTACATTGTATATTAGACCCACGAATGGCGCCTCGCGGCGAGAGTGTTCAACGGCTCAGGTAATGTTGTAACTATCTCGCGCGGCGGGACAACTTTTACTATAGTGTCATCAGAATCCTGCTCGCGCATGGGAATAAATCTGCGAGTGGGTTCTCGCAGAACCGGAACAGAAAGATTGACAACGCCCTGCTCAGCCGGTTGTGTTGCCGGACGCGATTGGCCCGGCGGTGTCTCTGGCGTCGTCCAGATCTGCACCGAACCGTCGTGACTGCCCGTCGCGAACATGAATGGGTCGGCAGCAGGATTCCAAGCGATGCAAGTCATGTCGCCGCCCAAAGCTAGCGCCCGGATATGATGTAGGTAGGATGCGGATTCGCGGTCCCATATATGAATGTCCCCAGCTTGCAATTACCCTCAGGCTCAGCAAGGCGGCGAATGAGTAATCGGCCAAATCATGGCTCACCTTCTCCTGCGCAGAGCACGAGTTCATCATCTCTACCCCCAAAGGAACTCGTCCCCGCGAAATCCACCGCAGTCTTAGGGATGTACGTATGACGAAGCGAGAGCGTCATCGTTTGGATCGGTTGGACCTTTTCCCAGTCATAGAACGCCTCCAGTTTCTGAAGTAGTGGTATGTGCCTGGGGTGGCAAAATACAGGCGAGGTCAAGCTCCGAGAACAGCGATACTTACGTCTCTATAATCCTACGGTCCAGGTTGTAGACTGACACCACGAGCACGTCAGGAGATAGACGGCCCGAACGCAGCATACGTACCAAAAATCTGTTTTTCCGCCCGGCATTTGCTTGGTTTTAAGCCGGCGCCGGAGGAGATGAGAATTCCAAATCCGATAAGACGTTGGCCATCGGGCGTGATACATACATCATGAATTGCAAGGCGTTCAAAACGATAAGTGTCCAACACCTGAAGTTATAAGACAAGGTTTCAACGTCAGTCGGAAAACTTACTTTTCCTGTCAGATCCTGAGGGCATAGATAGTCAGAAGAGCAGGGGACACGTTCGAAATAGAAACCGCTCACCAGCTTCACAACTTGAGTACCCTCCACGGACATGAAAGCTGCGTGATAGCGCGATGTCTTTCTGAGATAATGTCATGATAATGGATCAACTAACCTTCGCTTCCCGGGAACCAGATGACAGAATGTACTGCATTATTCCGATCTATAGTTTGACGACAGATACCCATCTATAAACGTATTTGTCAACTGATCATCTTCAGGAATTGGATGAACGAACGTCTGTCCAGAGTTTGATCGAACGTGCCAGCTTCGTCAACAGAAGGCTACCTGATGGCGACCTGCAATACGAATCAGCTGGAAGTAAGAGATGGTGGAAAATGTGGCTCGATGACCATGCGACTTGGTTCACATAGCTTGAGTGCGCGAGCGTCCGATGCGGAGAAAATGGGTCCTGCAAATTAAGATGTTAGGGCCATTGATTCAGAGTCTAGCGAGAACTTACTCCTATGCGGAAAATAGCCGAGGTGTTATCCCAGCTTGGGAGGAGCGTGCATTTATGTTAGGAGAGGTTCCCAGGCAATTCAAACAAAACACCAACCTTGACGTGGCCAAGAAATTTCCATTAGGCGAGAATTGCAGATGGCGCACCAAAGCTTGATGCGCAGCAAATTCCTGAGTGGGTTCAAATTCCCTCAGTATTGGGGCAAGCCTAGCCACACGCGAACTTCGTATAAGTCCTCGCAGCTCCTCCTGACGCACGCCTTCGGGGCTGAACATGCTGGGAAGTAGTGCGTCGGGATTCGGAGGGGCCGTCATTGGTGATGGAGAGCGAGTTCTGAAAGATCCAGAAGGATTGTACTGTGATGTTCTCATAGTTGAAGAGGGTGCATGGGTTAATGAGCTCCAGGAGTCAGATGGTGGTGTTATTTCGGTGGTAGGTGGAGGTCGAGCGAACTCGAATAGAAAGGCTTTTGCCCTGGTCAAACCGTCACTTGCGTGATGCACGGCTGACAGCAGTCGACGACGAGAAAAGACTTCGGCGATGATAATCCAACAATCATCCAAGGAATCTCGGAGCCATTTTGAGCCCCGGTGTCGGATATAGACCCAGCGCTCAAATATGAACCACATGGAAACGGCGATGAGGCCAAAACTACTGAATGCGGTGAACACCGTCGTGAACGTAGAGACAACATGATTCTGAAGTCGCATCGTAATTGGTACTATAGGAGAATTAAAGAATGAAACATACCTGTCGTGAGGAGTAGCTGAAGAAGACTAGACCGATAGAGAAGCATGACACTGAGAGCACGAGAAACACTAGGGGCGAGCGTTTGAGCCAGATCAGAACCCACCAAGGGACGTGGTGCCCTGGTGAACGACTACAAAAGTAGTCAGAAGAGGACGTTGCTCTCCGCTGCACCTTGAACATACTATACAGATTGTTTCCACGTATGTCCGAGGAGGCTGTTGACGGCCGCCGCAATGCTAAACACCAAAGATGTAAACCAGAACCCATTGACGGCATCGGCAGCTCCTCTGCCGACATTTTGGTACGAGTATTGCAGGGTTGTTGCCGTGACGGCAGAGAAAAACGTTGCGATCGTTGAGAGATTCAAAAAATTGCTCGCCCCGTGCTGCTGAGCGAAATGGATGGTTGGAATACCTGCATCATAGATCAAAGATCAGTTTTAGTAGCCAACGCAACGAGTGTGTAGATGTCGTGACCAACCAACTTCAATGAACATGGACAGCGCGGTGCTGACTGAGTTAAGGTGTTCGCCCACATCTGCCATCAACTCATGCAGGTATCTTCGAACCGCAATGGACTTAAGTTTGCCTTTCCGACGACGAACGTAACCATTGCCCCCTTATTGCGACGAAAATTACCCACCTTCGTATGCTATCAAACATGAAGCCCAATACTAAAAAAGGATTGACGAAATTACTAATACAAAGCAGTAGATAGCGTTTACCTTGAGGTCGTCTTCGAACGCGATGATGGGCTCATCTATTGCCTTGTCTGTAAACTCCGGGAATTCATTAAGGCTATACAGAAATGTCGAGAGGTTTGACGCGAACAGCTCTAGCTGTTGTGGGAAATCCTCAAGGTCGAGTTTATCAAGTTCCATGCGCCCCGGGCCCGAACGTCTACCACGTTCCAACGGGGCGGCGCGTAATCTGGCGAGTCTGCGCCTGGGAAACTTGCTCCGGCCCACCAGAGACTCCCTCTGCAAACGCAAGACCTTGCGTGGGTACAAGTCTGCCGCGTTCTCATGGAAAAGAAAGGAGATTTGGGTGAGGCGATCGCGGAGTTGGAATACGGAAGCTAGGATGGCGACTGAACTTCCGAGCTGCCGGGCTGCGTTGACGCAGGTGCGCAGCTGGTTTGTTTGCATTTGCAAGGGACGTCATGACATGATCATGTGAGTGAAAGTTGGCGTGAAGTGAAATGGTTGGTGAAGGGTAACTATGGAACTTACCTCTTTGTCAAAGTTATTGGTTCTTCTGCGGAGGCGCGAGTGTGGTCATGAGACGTTGGACGACGTCATAGTTGTGCGGGCGTACCTTTGGAATCGGTTGAATGCATCTGTGCCCGCTTGCTGGAGCTGCTCATTTACGCCAGCTGTCCCAAATAAGTTGTTTTACAGGACTGCATGCAGACTACTGTACTTGAACATCAACTTACGGACGTCACCGTCGTCTTCAAAACTCGCATGCTGTACGACATCTACAGTTCAGGAACAGTCGAAAAGTTGATTTTTCTGTGCTGAAAACGGGATAGTAACGAACCTATGGGATCAACTTCGCCGGGATTATTCCTACCCACTTCATTGTCGTTGAGTGCATCCAGAAACTTCGACAGCGTCCGCTCTCTTCGGAGATTTCGCTCTGCGGGTGGCTCAAAGGCGTTACCCACGTCGATATTAATGGGCTCCGAGTGATGACCAGAAAACATTCTTGAACCCTGCGTTTCGTTTCAGAATTTGGGCTTTATGTAAAACGATATGCTTTCTTCCAATTCAAAGTGCTCTGACGACGACTAGAGGAGTGGGAAGCAAAGTACCCAGCGACAACAATGGGCGGCCGGTTTCTATTTTGTGTAGTAGGAGCGTGCGTAGTCTCGTGGTAAGAAGTTGTCGGGTGGCGGGGTTCAACTCGTGTAGGGGGCCTCGAGCGTGGACGGGGTTAAGCACAGTGCAAGCGTAGTCATGCAAAGAGGATATGTAGCAGGTACGTTCGTCCCTTCGTAATGAGATGTATTCATTATACGGAAACGCGCATGAGGTCGCTTCGTGTTGCTCCAGTTACGTCCTCTGACGCAAGCGAAAGGACTTGTGGTCGATAAATTTTCTTTCCGCGTTAAGATGATGCGCAGTTCGAACATTCGTCTCCGAAAGGAGGAAACTCGAGGCTGGGAACTGATAGCGCTGTAAAGCGGGGATAAAAAAAAAGAAGTCATCAACTAGTCAATCTTCAACGCGTCGAGAGTGGTAGCCAATGAGGAGTTAGAGATAACGGATTACGGCCTCAGCTGAGATAGCCCGAGACCGTGATACTGTTAACACGGGTCACTTTATCGCCGTCATGAATAGGATTATAGGCGCACAACTGTTTTTTTTCATCACCCGTTCGCACACCGTGAATCACAAACACGTGATTCACGGAAGATATTCCGCGCATTATCGCGTCTCGAAATGAAGGTAGTTATATAAATGCCATCGGCTTCGAGGTACAATCCGTGTATGTGACGTGTATCACAACGGTGTTGAGGGTCGACACGATATGCTCAATCCTTGCGGAGTCGATAACGTGAATGTACGTCGCGAAGATGGGCCAGAAACGTCTTCGCTAGGCTCGCTTACTTGTGGGATCTCGACGCGAAGTAGTTGTCTGAACTGCCGTTGCCCAGCCGAGCCCTCAGTTCGAGATTCAAGGTCAATGTGTAACTGGGATGAGGTCTCGCTGAGAGGCGTCACACTGCCTGATCTTGCGCGTCCGTCCCGCGATGGTGGTGGTACTGAAACAGCAGTCCAAATGCGCACTGTGCCATCGTGAGAGCCTGTCGCAAACATGAAAGGGTCGGCTGCTGGGTTCCAAGCGACGCATGTCACGTCACCAATCCCAAGAGACTCCGCGTGGACATGATGCAGTAGTGTTCCTGATTCACGATCCCAAATATGAATATCTCCGGCTGTAGAAAGGCATGTTAACGATAGGCGAGGAGAGATACGGGAGCAAGTCTGATAAGCGCACCTTTACTGGCGCAAAGCACGAGTTGATCATCCTTGCCTCCGAAATTACTCGGTCCGGCGACGTCCACGGAAGATTTTGATAAGTAGGTATGCCGAAGGGACAGCCGATTTGCTGCCGGTGCATCTGGCCTGTTTCTGTCCTTCACCATTTCCAACCTCCAAAGCTGGGGCGGATATGAAAGAGTGTCAGTCGCCCTCATTTGATATCCCTTCTGAAGATTTGGTCACCTTGGACTCGCAGCTGACCAAAGCAACGCACCCACTCCGTGACAACGCAATGTGTCGGACATCATGAAGTACTGGCACCTGGCTGCATTATCGGTGTTATCAGATGGCTTTAGCACAACCCACATGGTGGTACCATCACATTCTTACTTTTCGATTTCCTTCCGATCCAAATTATACGCTAAGTCCTTATTTCAACAGAACGTAACGTCCATGAGTCTGAACACACCTACCAATGATACGTTTTTCCGCTCGACAACTGCTGGGTCGCAGGCCATCACTAGAAGAAAGCAGCGTCCCTACGCCAATTAACCGTTCCCCATCCGGCGTTAGAGCGACGTCATGTACCATAAAGCGGTCTACGTGATACGAGTCTAGCACCTTGCCAGTTATGTCCTAATAAAACAAGTAAGGAAAAGAAGGCAAGTAAAGGGAGATAGGTTACCAGTTTGGTGACGTCACCGTCTTCCACGGACATGAACGCTAGGGGCACGAGACACCTTGAGAAATGTACCTCTGCGAGAATCTCGGAGGCTTACCTTCACCACCTGGCATCCAACAGATAGACTGCACAGAGTGATATCTGTCGATAGTTTTGCTACACACGCCATCCTGATCGAAAGGTCGACAGACGTAACGAGGAATGTATTGTCGGGCTAACCTCTGTCCAGATTTTGATCGAGCGAGTAAGCTTCGTCAAAACAAGGTTTCCACTCGGTGACCTGCACCCACACGGGTAAACAACAGTATTAATTAGACAATAACGGGAAGCCCTACCGTTCAACTTGACTGATAAATCCGGAAGGATGAGCGAGCGTCCGATGCTGGGTAAAAGGATCCTATAAAATACGCCATCTGCCACACGCCAGCCTCGAGGAAAGACATGTGCTTACCCCTGTTTGGAATACGGTGGACGTGTGGTCCCAACTGTGTCACCCAGTGTGGTCAATCCCCTGCGTGTTCTTCTACCCACCTGAGCGCAAAGAAGAAAACAAACCTTGACGTGGCTAAAAACTTGCCGTTAGGCGAGAACTGCAAGTGGCGGACCAATGCCTGATGTGCCTCGAGAACCTGCGTTGGCACGAGGCCCCGCAGTTTTGGTACGAGACCTGCCACTCTAGAACTCTGCACAGGCATGGGCAGGGTGTCCTGTCGCCGCATTCCATCCGGTATTAGGAGGGTGGGATATAAAGAACGTGTGGGCCGAGTAGCCTGTTGCATCCTGATTACGGTGCGCACAGCCTGAGCAAACCGACCACGAGAAGGCGATGGTGCGGTGGCGGTACCTGTCATCCCCGATGGCTTTTCTGAGGGAAGAGTGAGGGAGACGGTGGAACCTTGCATGGATTTAGCCACGAGGGTTGGAGAAACTGGTGATGAAAAGAAAGCGATTTCAGAGCCGCGACGCAGGCCTTGTGGGATCGCAACAGCTGTTTCCGGTGATGGCGCGCTGGGGAGCGAATTCTCCGAAGATGACGAGTTGAATGATCCGGCGGAGCGACGGTGAAAGATCGAGGTTATAATTAAGCTCATGTGTGTCACCGCGACGCGCATATGGTGTGGTATTGATGAGCACTATAGTCCAAAGGCATGTAGACCATCATGGAGCTGGTTAAACGGCGGGATGGATATCACGGCATCCCACCAATCGTCGAGTAAATCTTGAAGCCACTTCGTACCTTTGTGTCGAGAGAAGATCCAACGCTCTGATGCGAACCAGGTAGACACAGCAACCAAGCCAAAGGAGCTGAATGCAGTGAAGATGGTTGCTATGTGGGATACTATGGGGTTCTAGGATAGAAGATGTGGGAGTTGAGTGCGGATGTGCATAATACGAGGAGAAAGGCCTACCTGATTGGACGAATAGGCAAACAATACTAATCCAACTGAAAAGCAAGCCACTGAAAGCACAAGGAACACGAGGGGGGAGCGCTTAATCCAGATCAGGACCCACCAAGGAACTCGATGACCTGGAGAGCGACTAAAGTAGTATGTTAGTGAGTGACCAAGGAGGTACATGTAAAGTATATCATACTACATGGCCTGCTTCCACGTCAAACCCAAGAGACTATTGACGGCGGCGGCGATGTTGAACACCATCGAGGTGAACCAGAAGGCATTGACAGCATCTTCGAGCGGAGTACCATGGCTGTCGAAGGTGTATTGCAACGTTGTCGCAGTAACAGCAGAGAAGAATGTCGCCACAGTCGACAAATTGAGCAGGTTGGCGGCACCGTGCTCTTGTGCAAACCGGATGGTCGGGACGCCTGTGTTTAAAAGGGTTCGGTTTTACTGGCGTGAAAAGTACAAGGCAGAAGATTAGAACAAACCGATCTCAATGAATACAGAGAGGGAAGTTGTGATGGACTCTATATGTTCGCCAATTTCCGATACAAGATCATGTAGATATCGCTGAACAGACGGATACCTGAACTGGCCTGTAAAAGCTGAGCAAAAAAAGTAGCAAATGAGAGGAAAACTCACCCTCGTATACCTTCAAGCAAGAAGCCCAGTACTAGTAACAGAATCAGTGGCACAACTACCAAGTAGATCATAAACAGCGCGAACCTTGAGATCCCCCTCAAAAGCAAGGATAGAGGCATTAAGAGCCTCGTCTGTGAATTCCGGAAACTCGTTCAGGCAATGCAGGAAGGTAATAACATCTCTAGCGAAGAGCCCAAGTTGGCCAGGAAAATATTCGCGGTCGAGTTTTTCAAGGACTAGTGGCCTGCGTACGTGGGGCGGCGCTTTGGAGCGAGTTCGTTTGTGCTTAGGAAGAACGTCGGGTTTAACAACTCTCCAAAGGTTGATGAGAAACTTTTCGAGGAAAGAGGTCAGCTGCGTTTTCACGAAAGAGGCATGCAATTTGGGCAAGTCGTTCCCTTAAATGGAAGGCAGACGATAAGATAGCAACAGAGCTGCCCAGCTGGCGGGCGGCGTTGGAAAAGTTGCGGAGCTGAAGCAAGAAGGTTGAATCGTATCACACACTAGCGTCTAACTTTGTCCACCGTACCTCTTTATCCAAGTGTTGACCCTCCTACAAAGCGTAATTAATTGACACGTGACTGTAACATTTCCGTTTTCCATTTGGGGTAACGCACCTCTGAAATCGGCTAAAAGACTCTGCACCGAGTCGCTGAAGGTGTTCGTCGGCACTGGCTGCTCAAGAAATAATTGGCATGAGAAACCCATGACATCTGTCTTGGTACATACAGACTTCTCGCCCATCTTCACTGGTCGTTCGATGGCCTTGGCCACCTACAGCACCTGTCCTTAACGCACTGGCATGAAACACACCAAAGACCGAAGTACGCACCAACAGAAGGGGGACCTCGTCTGTAGTAAGCCCAAGGACATCCAAGAGCGTCATTAATGCTTGTCTTCGCCTGGAATCTCCGGCGAGCACTGCTTTGGAACCAGGGTGGGAACGGCATTTATCTCGGATTTATGGCTTGGTGTTACACTGGCAACAGGTATGGCTACGAGAAGTGAGGGGGCATAATGGCAGAAATGTAAGGCCATTTTTCCTACGGGTAGGCATGACAATACTGGGGTGATCCTAAATTGGAGTCGTGAAGTTCCTACAACGAAACAGCAAAATGTCGACGTAAAAAATAAATTGTTCTCTGCGACCGTGAAGAGGTGAATGAAGAGAGCAGGGTGATATGGGAATATTGAACGTTGCACAGGCTAGAAGGGTGTACGCTATGTTTATGTAATATACTTGCAGGAGAACACAATAGGGATTCGTTTCAGGGTCGGGATAACAGGATGTATACGTCAATTAACAGGATGTATGCGTCAATGGAAGGTAGCGAGTCATGGCCGAGGATGAGTGGAGGAAGGCTCATTCGAAACAGAGTTAATTGATCGGGCGTCAATTCTTTCTCTCGGCCACTCGTCCACTATGGCTACCCTCACAAAATCCCAACCTGCACCCCTCGACGAAAACAGAATTACTCTCTCTTCCTCAATCCCCGCTCCTTTCTCCTCTGCTGACCGTGATTACATCCTTCACTCACACACAAACAGTCTACACCATTCCGTCACGCCGTCTCCGATTGCACACGAACACCT